>Ga0163144_10003447_pt1 | contig 35989 bp, 32 predicted proteins | sample OliLak19BULKMAT1_FD_123175 | JGI IMG/M metagenome (GOLD analysis project Ga0163144, IMG submission 123175) | Freshwater microbial mat bacterial communities from Lake Vanda, McMurdo Dry Valleys, Antarctica - Oligotrophic Lake LV.19.BULKMAT1 | ecosystem: Environmental > Aquatic > Freshwater >...
ATACACGTCGCGCGTCGTCACCAGCCAGGGTGGCAGTTCGTCCGGGATAATTCCCTTCGATCGCTCGCGGATCGTGCCACCCTGGTAGAACGCGAGGCTCGGTTCTTTGTAATCCTGCATCACGACCTGCCTCGGTCCCGTCACGCTTTTGCGTTTGAGAATGTCAGCGACCTTCATCGACACATGCAGGTATTCGGCGCGCGGCAGGAAGACCGCAAACATCGTGATCACGATGCCGAAGAACCCAACCCCCATCGCCACCACCGCTACGCGAAGTTGCTGGCGTTGGAAGAGTACGAAGACCGTGACGACATACCCGACCGCGACCAGTGACGTGAAAACCAGCGCGCCCCACGGCTGGGTTGGAAATTTCAATGTCATCAACCACGGTGTTGACCCCAATAGCGCCACGACCACCGCCCAGCCACCCATGAAGCGGATGTACGACGGTCGGGTCAGATCATCGTGCTTCCCACGAAAACAGCGGACGAGCGCATCGGCCGTCAGGAAGGCCAGGAACGGAAACGCGGGCAACAGGTAGTGCGGCAACTTCGTCTGAACCGCCTCCAGCATGATGAACGGCCCGGCGACCGCCGCCAGTGAATATCGCACGATCGGAATCCGCCGATTCTTCCACGCGAAGACGATCGCCATCGGGATGAAGATGCACCACGGGAAATACGTCCCCCAGATCGTCGCCAAATAGTAGCCGGGTGGCGCCGAGTGCCCTTCAGACCCCTTGCGAATGCGATCGACCACGTTCACGCTGAACGACGTATTCAGAAAGCCCGGTGATCGCTGTTCGACGAGGATCATCCACGGCAACGCGATCGCGGCCAACAGCGCGATCGCGAGCAGCACTTTGATCATGGTCATCGTAGGGTGGGCACTGCCCACCGATTGCGACGAAGGTTGGTGAGCAGTGCCCACCCTACCCGCTGCGCCGACGGTCCGCTGCTTCGGAATGGACTCCACCATCGTCGGATGGTCGGTTTCGATCTCAAAGCCTCGATGCCTCTCGCGACGTAACTGTCTCTGTCGCAGCCACCAGTCGATCCCATACAGCACGCCAAGCGCGCCGAATGTCGCGCCGATCATTCCAAAAACGACCGGGCCCTTCGTGAGGCCCGCCAAACCACATGAAACCCCAAGCAGCGCAAATGTGCCCCACGCTCGATTGCCACGCCAGATCACAAAGCCGCAGCATTGGGCAAGCGTGATGAAGATCAGCAACGTCGCATCCGTCAGTGACGACTTGGCCGCCGCCAGGGTTAACACGCTCGTCGCGAGGATGAACGCCGTCCACAGCGCCCGTTCGCGGTCGGCTGTGGCGAGAAACGTGGCACCGACGACGATCGCGAGGACGACCAGCATGGACACCGTCGACGGAAATCGTGCCGCGAACGCCGTGTCACCCATCACACGCATCGCGCCGGCCTGCAGCCAATAAATCAACGGTGGTTTCGCGTAACGCGGCTCACCCAGAAAACGCGGGACGACGAAGTCGCTCCCCGGATGCTCTGGTGAACCCAGCAGCATCTCCCGCGAACACTGCGCATAGCGCGGTTCATCCCGATCCCACAATTGCACCGACGCATTGCCAACAAGGTAAATGCCCGCCGAGACGAGCAGGAGAAGTGCGGTCAGCCCGAAAAACTGTCGACGCGTCGGCATGGAGTGAGGATAGAGGAAGGTTTCGACCGAGACAAAGGCCTCGCTTCGGCCCTTCTATCGTGTACTCGGGCGAGAGGTCAGAGTGAGGGTGATTTCGACGATCGAGAGATTCTGTTCGCTCGAATCACCTTTGAGATCGCCTCGCTCGGAGTATCGGAGGAGGGGTCAGCGCATTTCCAAGCACCGGTCGCGTTTGCTGCTCTACCCCTGCGTCAGTCGTTCTCCTACACTCTCGCCACGAATGGAAATCCACTGGCCATTTCTCGCGGTGCTTGGGGTGGGCTGCATCGTCTTGATGTTGCTGGAACGGCGTGGGGTGCCGGTGATGTTGCAGTTGAACGTGAAGAACGACGTCCGCAGAGAGACCATGTTCCTGCAGCAGTACGGACAGGCTGCGTGCGTGACGGTCGTCGTTTGCCTCGTCTTTATGTTCGGTGGATCAAAATGGCGCCAGCACGGCTCGATGATCGTCGTGCCCCTGGCGCTTGCGCCAGGGCTGGCAGGCTTTGCCGGCATGCTGCTTAAGCGCCTGCTGGGTCGGGTGCGACCGGGATACGACAACGCGGGCAAATTTCTCGGGCCATCGACGAAGCATGCCAACTGGCGCGAAAGCTTTCCGTCCAACCACGCCGCCGCCGCCATGGCGCTGAGCGTCGGGCTGGCGTATCTGTTTCCACCGGCGGCACTAGTGTTTTGGCAAATGGCGGTGCTCACCGGCGTCCTGCGCTGGCTGCAGGATGCCCACTGGCCCAGCGATGTCCTCGGTGGACTCCTGGTCGGCTACTTCATCGCCGTTGGCACGTGGGAAGCCGTGGCGTGGACGTGTGAATTTTCGTTGTGAGGGGGAGAGTGGGCAGTAGGCAGTAGGCAGTAGGCAGTAGGCAGTAGGCAGTAGGCAGTAGGCAGTAGGCAGTAGGCGAATTTACTTCAAGCAATGATTGAGCGCAAGTTTTTTTCTGATTTTGCGTCGTGATATCGCGGCATGCTGTTTTTTTGTCTGCCTACTGCCTACTGCCTACCGCCTACTATTCCCCATCATGTCCTTAAAATGGGATTTCTCGACCGTCGCCGACCACCTTGGTGAGGCGATGCAAAACGCCGAGGCTGACTTGCGACTGGAGCAGGCGGTTTACGGGATCGACGCCAAGGACGAGCGGACGATCCAGGCGGTCTTGGCCGATCGTTTGGCGTCGCATTACTCCGTGCAGCGTGAGGTACACTACCCATCGACCACCGGTCGGAAGCTGACGCATCGCCAGCGGTGCGACCTGGTTCTGTCACCCACGGGCCGACCGTTGAAGCTGGACGTCGCGCCACCCAGCCTGTTTGACCCGACGAATCTCTGCGACCCTGCCGACGCGCTGTGGCTGGAGGTCAAAGTCGCCTACCAGTTCCGTGAAGGTGGCCACCGACATGGTGGTTACGGCCAGCAGTGGCGCGGGGCGGTCGTCGATGATTTGCGAAAGATGGAATCGGAAGAACACATTCACGAAGCAGGACTCGTGCTGATCGTCTTCAACGAATCGCGCGAGGTGCTGGATAAAGATCTGGACCTGTTCGAACGCGTACTGATGCAAAAAGAAGTGCTCGCTGGCTATCGGCACGTGCGCTCGGTCGACATCTGGGAACGGATCGGTCACCGCTTGGCAACGGTGGCGCTGTGGCCCACAATCCAGCGCGGTGAGACCTCTGGCTCTTCTGCCGATACGGCGGGAAAGGGGCCAGGGTGAGAATCTCATTGCCGACATTGTTACCATGCCCCCATGGCCAACCCCTCCCTCTATGCCCCCTGGCGGATGGATTACATCCGGTCGCTCGACAAGCCGGCCGGTGGATGCTTTCTTTGCGAGGCGGCGACCTGCCCGGAAAGCGATTTCCGCAAAATGCTCGTGCTATGGCGGACCGAGCATGTCGTTGTGATGCTCAACCGGTTTCCCTACACAAACGGTCACGTACTCGTCAGCCCGCGGGCGCATAAACCGGACTTTGCGGAGATGACCACCGACGAGATGCTCGAACTGCAGACGCAGACCGCAGCGGTGACGGTGTTGCTGAAACGGGCGGTGAGCGCGCAGGGCTTCAACATCGGCATTAACGTCGGTCGCAGCGCCGGGGCGGGTGTGCCGGGACATCTGCACCAGCACGTCGTCCCACGCTGGGCCGGTGACACAAACTTCATCAGTGTGGTCGGTGAGGTGCGCGTTGTGCCGCAGGCGATGGGACAACTTTACGACGAGCTGGTCAGGGAGTGGGAGAAACTAGCGGACGGCAGTTGATAGCCAGTGGTAACATCGTCGTACGCAACGTGCTACAACTACTAGACAGGGTCGAAGTCAGGCGGAGCCGCAAAGACAGAATTGGACCAAGACGTCACAAAGGGCATCACCAAAAACGCTACTTTTCCTGCTTTCTTCGTGCTCCCTTCGTATCTTTGTGCCTTCGTGGCTCCCCGTTTTGGAAAATTGAAGATCTCTGATCGGTCACCGGTTCGCCTTTCCTTTTCCCTCTATCCGCCTTACCTTTGTGAACGTATGGACGAATCGATTCGCAAGCAGCTCGTGCCCGGTGCCACGGTAATGGTGACACAGCAGATCGCGGCCAGAAATTACGCCCTGACGAGCGATATCCGCGGCACGATCGTGGACTACGATCAGAAGACGACCGGCAGTTGGTACGCCCATTCCAAAAACGAGAAGCTCTGGCTCGACCGGTTGACGATTCGCAAAGTGGACGGCGAGCTGATCACGTTGAACCTTGACGATTACAGCCATGTGACGGTTGAATCCCCTGTAGCAGCTGCGCCCGTTACCCCTGCGACACCGTAAACCGTGGCGCGTGATGCGTGCAGTGTCGACCCCTTTGCGTGGCCAACGCCTTCCCTGACCGGTAAAGTACCCGCCCATGTCCGACGACCGCCGCAGCGCCCCATTGATCGCCCCCCCGCCCGTGGTTGCGCTGGCGGGCTGGCTGTTGCCTGGGCTGGGCTATTGGCTGATCGGTCAACGGGTGCGCGGCGTGACGATCGGCCTCACGATCATCGTGATGTACGTCAGTGGCCTGCTGATCGCCGGTGTGCGCGTCATCGACGTGCCAACGTATAACGAAAAGGGCCAGAAGCTGCACAACGCCTCGCTGACGAATGAGATTCGCGCCAAGCCCTGGTCAATCGCGCAAGTGATGGCCGGGCCGATGGCCGTCGCCAGTGGCGCTGCGTCGATCTGGGCTGCCGAGCCGGACGAGACAACCGGGCAACCGCGCGGTGTGCGCACGCACGTGCGCATCCCCGAGATCGCCACCCTCTACACCGCCGTCGCCGGCATGCTCAATTTGCTAGCGATCATCGATGCCGCCAGCCGGGCCGGTCGGGAGGCCAAGTGAGCTTCCTGCCCACCGTGCTCGTCAGCAACTTCATCGCTCAGTCGTCGTCCGTCGACATGAGCTACATCCCGTTCCTGCGACCACTGCCCATCTGGAACTACTGGTACCTGCTGTTGTTTCCGTTGTGCGCTGGTGTGGCGATCGTCTACAAGTCGATCAAGTGCCGCCACATGTCGCAGGTGCCTTGGGAAGCGAGCGTCATCGCGCTGTGGATCGTCCTGGGAATGAGCGGAGCGGCGTTGGCGCTGGCGATCGTCGTGGGATATGTTGCAAAGTGACAGACGCCCCTATTTCCGTTCAGGCGGCGCGATGTCCCTCAAATACTTGAACGAGTAAATCCCACTCCCATGCTGGTCCGACCATTCCAGCCGGATTGCATAATTCCCCACCAACTCCGCCGATAACACCGACAACGGCGCTGAAAAATTCCCCGGTAAAATCGTCAGTGACGTCTTCTTTTTCGGCTGCTGCATCATCTCGTGCGGGTTCTCACCCGTGCGCACCATCTTGCACAGCGCACACGGGCACATCGTCCGCAAAAACGACAGCGAATAGGTCGACACCCGCCCGTCCTGCCAGGAAACGATCAGCCGTTCGTCCTTCTTCAAGTCCAGGTTGGTTGGGGTAATCTCTGCGACTGACATGCGTTGATTCTAGCGGAACCAGATCACCCAGACGATGACCGCGACAATCACCAGCCCCACACACGCCATTCCGACCCGCGCCAACCCATCACCCCCGCGCGCAGATCGACCCCGCATCTTTCGCGATTGGCGATAGTACTGCCCATCAGGACGTTTGGGACGACGGCCGGAGATCATGGCTTGAATCAGCGAACGTTGGCGAGGCTGGTACTGCGGACAAAATCACCAATGCCTCGGAAGCCTTTGCTCTTCGCTGCCTCTTCGAGCAAAAGCTTCTCCTCCGCACTGACACGGATGTTGATCTGCTCTGTACGCTTATTCTCGGACGCTGGTGGCGGTGGAATCTCGCCGCACTCAAGCATGTGCGCGACAGCCGTCGCGAAGCTGTCGCGCGTTGCCTTTACGCACGCGTCAGGCGTCTTCCCATCATTCATTACCAGCGGCAATTCCAATCCGCGCCCGAAGTACTCGCCGTCTTCGTAATTTAGGATGATCTGGTAGGCACTGGCAATCTCGCGAGCGCGCTTGAGAATCGTCGGATCGAAAGGTCGATCAATCGCCTTCGATAATTTTGCGGATTTGACGGACATAGAACGGCTTTACCTTTCCGCGATGCACGGGGATCGAGAAGTCAGGGAAGCCCTGCCTCTTGAAGATGTGGTGCGAGCTACTAACTCGAACCAGGACCCAACCATTCTTTTCCAACAATTTCTGGACAACGGCAAATCGCTCTTCACTCGGCACGTAGCCTCCCGGTTGTTGAGGCATCCATGCCAGCGGGCCCGATACCCGTTGCGTTAGCGGCCGATTCCTTCGGTCCGAATCATCCTCGTCGAGCCACTGGACCCGACCGAACTCGTATACTTTACGCTATACACGACAAGGATCAAGCAAGTTTCTCCTTCAACCTTTCCTGCACCAGCTTCGGGTTCAGCCCCTTGGCGTTCTTCATCACCATCCCCATCAGCGCCCCCATCGCGGCGGCCTTACCAGCCCGATATTCCTGCAGTGGTTTGGGGTTGGCGGCGATCACCGCGTCGATGGCAATGTCGATCGCGCCACTGTCACTGTTCTGGATGAGGCCCAAAGCCTTGGCGATTGTCTCCGCGGGCGCGTCTTCCTCCATCAGCTTGTCGAAAATTGGGCCGACGCTACTGGCGCTCAGTTGGTTCGCGTCGATCAGCTTGGCGATCTCGGCGACGCGCTCGGGCAGGATGCCCAGGTCGCTTAAGGCGCAGGCTTTCTCGTTACACAGGCGCCGGCCATGCGAGAGGATCAGGTTGCTGACGCGCTTGGCGTCTCCACCGGCCGCTATTGCCTTTTCGTAAAAATCGCCCGTCGCGCGATCACCGGCGAGCGTGGCGGCGTCAATGGGGTTTAAGCCGATCGATTCGATGTACCGCTTGCGCCGCGCCGCGGGCAGTTCGCCGACCTGCGTCTTCAGCTCTGTCAGCCATTCATCACTGACTTCGACGGGGACCAGGTCGGGGTCGGGGAAGTAGCGATAGTCGTTGGCCTCTTCCTTGTCGCGTTGGTGGAAGGTGGATTCGGTCGGCTCGTCCCAGCCATAGGTGCTCTTCTTGCCGAGCGAGCCGGTCTCGGTCCATTCCTGCAGTTGGCGTTGGATTTCGTACGCCGTCGCGCGTTCGAGGACGGAAAAGCTGTTGAGGTTTTTGATCTCGGTGATCGCCGTCTTGTGGATTTTGCCTTCACTATCGGTGATGTGGACGTTGATATTGGGCTCGAAGCGCATGTGCCCCATCTGCATCTGACCTTCACTGACCCCAAGGAACTGCACCAGCCGCTGCAGTTCCTGCCCGAATGCCGCGACGGTCTTGGGCGTGTCGAAGTCGGGCTCGGTCACGATTTCCAGCAACGGTGTGCCCGCACGGTTCAAATCGACGATCGAAAAATCGATCTTGTACCCACCTGGCGCATCGTGCATCAGTTTTCCGGCATCCTCTTCCAAGTGCGCGCGACGAATGCGCACAGTCTTCACCCCCTCCTCGGTCGCCAGCTCAAAAGACCCCTCGTAACACAGTGGCAGGTCGTATTGGCTGATCTGGTAGTTTTTCGGCAGGTCCGGGTAATAGTAACTCTTACGGTCCCACTTCGTGTGCTTGGCGATCTTGCAGCCAAGCGCCAGCCCGACCTTGATCGAGCTTTCGACCGCCTTTTTGTTCAACACGGGCAGCGTCCCGGGCAGGCCTAGCACCTGCTCGTCCACCTGCGAGTTAGGGTCGCCACCAAAGCCATTGGCGGCCCCGGTGAACATCTTGGATTTCGTCGACAGTTGGACGTGAATTTCCAACCCGACCAGGACCTTGTACGACTTGACGATGCGTTGCGACACAGGCGATCTCCCAAAGTTGCGCGAAGTATACGGCGGCGTACTCGGACCTTCCATGCGCAGTCCTATTGTCGGTCCGGCAAGTTGCCGATGACATCAGAGAGTGAGCTTCGACGCCCCCCAAGCCGACTGCCCCCATGACGACCGCCGCCGAGATGCGCGGCTGTCGCTCGTGGCCCGGGCGACCCTGTTTAATGAAGACGGTGTTGGCGCGCCCTATCGGATCGACCTGCGGAACATTTCCATCCGTGGCTGTGGGTTTGCGGTCCACGGTGGCGCCATGCAACCGGGGCAGCGATATCGCATTAAGATTGAGATGGGCCCCATGCAGTTCACCTCAAAACTACGCGTGGTGTCAGCCAGGTCGATCGGCTTCGGCGCCCACGAGGTCGGGGCCGAGTTCCTGCGCAACGAACTCGAATTATCGGACACCGGCACCCCCGCCAACGTCCCCCTCCGTGTTGAACGCTACGCCCGCGGCGTCCTGCGACCGGCGATTTAGCCGATAGTCGTTACGTTTCGTCCCCATTCGCCAAAGTCGGTCTATCTTCCCACCGATACGTTAGACATGTCCTACACACAATGGACCCCCGGTCCGTCCACAGGTGGCTCGACGTCGGTGATGGTCAACAACCGCCGGCGCGAGTTCCGCAAGGTGATCCTGCGCGACGGTGTGCTGTCGGCGTACGGTAACGCCGCCGACTCGATGTTCCGTGTCGTAGTCGTCGACATCGCCAGCACGGGCGTCGGTCTGCGCAGCCGCACGGAACTTCAGCCCGGCACGACCTACTGGATGAACGTCGCCGGTGTCCCCGACATCAGCGGCATCCAGATCCGCATCGTCCGCTGCCAACCCGGCCGCGGCGCGGAATACACAGTCGGCGCGGAGTTCTGCTGATCCCCATCTTTCATCAGCCGCAAATATGACCGCGACCCACTCCCTCTCCCCCGCGTACTCGTGGTATGCCGGGAGAGCGCCAGGGTGAGGGTGTGTGGTCAGTCAATAATGTTTCAAAGATCGCCCGCGGTTTAGTCTTTCTCAACCGTCCGCAGACGGGCGAACGGCACACAAGTTCGCATGTGCGCAGATCGACGCGCTGGTGTGCATCGGATCTATCGGGCTTCGGATTATCTTCTCGCAGCTTTCTCGAATGATTCTTCATTTTCCGGACGGGAAACGCGCAAAAGAGCGTTGCCGCGCGCACTAGATCAGAAGAGGTAGTTGAGGGTCTCGCGAAGTTCGGTGACGCGCGTCACTCCGTGGGCCCGGCCATGGTCTCGACCGACCCACATTCAACCGGAGAAACAACAAATGGACGGCCGTCGGTTCATGTCGTTTAGTGTCGTTTGTATGTCGGTTCGCGGTCGGTTCCCTGTCGGTTTGAAAGAGGGATACTGTATCTTAAACGGATTAAAAACAACGAGTTACGAAAAGGAGGAGGGTTCGAAAGTTTATTTCGTTGTGTCGGACCACTCTCGGATGAGCTTGCGATTTAGAGGCATTACCGTGTTGACACTACCGCTAAACCGCAAGCGACGTTCTGAGCGTAGCGCCAGGAATGGTGCTTTGTTGGCAGGGGGAAGGTCACGCGAACCGGACTTCGACCGAGCCGACCTGCTTCACGCCTTTACGTTCCAACGCCATCGAGTGGGCCTCGTGGTAATGACGGACCAATGCCGACCAGTCGAACAGTTCGCCGAGCCGTTCGGTCTTGTTGCGCAATTCGATGCGCTGTCTGCGGTTCAGTTGGCAGAACTCGAAGAGATAGTCGACCAGGTTGTCCGTCGTCTCCTCGAAGCCTCTGGTTCTGCGGTTCAGGACGCAGATGCCTTGATCACCGGCATTCTTCACATGGCGCTCGGTGTAAGCACCGAAGCCACTCAGGTCCGTCGTGACCGCGGGCAAACCCAGCGCGACGCATTCCATGGGCGTGTAGCCCCACGGTTCGTAGTAGCTCGGGAAGACGCCCATATGACAACCGCGCACGAAGTTCTCGTAGTCCAGGCTGATCAACGGGCTGGTCGCGGTGACGAACTGCGGATGGAAGATCATCTTCACCGGGTCGTCAGGCGAATTGAACAGGTGCCGATGACGCATGTGCTTGAGCACCGGGTCGTTGGCATCGTCGACCAGATCGTGCGTGACGATCGGGGGTTGCCGGCCCGTTCGCCACGCGGCGATCGACTGCTTGAGGCGCACGATCGAGTCGTCGGTCAGCAGGTCCTCGTACTTGGGGATGCGCCCGTTGGCGGCGTGGACGAACAGGCGATTGCCCATGCGGCTCTCGAGCTCGCCGCACCAGTTCTTCAGGTCGTCAAACATCGACTGGCTCTGCAGCACGCCAACGTTGATGTTGCTCACGGGCGCCTTGGTCACGATGAACGAGACCACGTTGATGCGATCGGGCAGCCTCTTGAGCCGTTCGTTCAACCGGTACATCGCTTCGATGAAGAGGTCGAAGCCCTTGTTGCGGTACTCGTATCGGCCGCTGGTGAACAGGTAGATGGTCTTGTCGAGGTCGAACGGTTGCGATGGGAAGAAGTGACCCATCACGAACTCGTGGATCTTCTCCTTGTACTGACGATGCAGGTGCTGGAACTCATGAGGTGCCGCGAACCGTTGGATGTTCAGACCGTTGGGCAGGATGGCGTCGGCCTTGCGACCGAGCAGCTTGTCGGCCTCGACGTCCGTCACTTCACTGACGGTCGTGAATACCGTGCTCGCGTGCGTGGCGGCCTTTTCGATCTGGTAGCGCGGGTAGATGCCGTACCGCTGGGCCTCGACCTCTGCATTGGTGAAGGGCAGGTGGTTGTAGAACTCGGGGTTGTCACCAGCGAGGTACCGACCCAGCAGTGTCGCGTGCGTCGTGAAGACCGTGGCGACCGGCAAGCCCAGGTGCGCGATGCGCGGGACCGCGACGCCACCCATCCACTCGTGGAAGTGCGCCAGGATCGGCCGGTTGTGAATGACCTCTGTCAACCGGCGGAAGAACTCGGTGCACGCAAACCCGAACGCGACGACCTCGTTCACCTCACCGTCGGACGAGTGGGTGTTGATCCCGTGATCCTTCCACAACAGGAACTTGTCCTGGTCGAGAGACTGGTAGCGCGCGCGATAGTCGATAAGCAACACGCGCGGCCGACCGGCGATCAACCAGCGACCGAAGTAGCAGGGGATGCCACTATCACGCAGTTTCTGGAGGACATCGCGCAGGTGCCAGTCGGGTGGTGTCTCTTCAAACTCGACGGCGGCGGTTTGTGGGTTGTAGGGACCGATGAGGCAGTATCGGTCACCCCACCGCTGCATCATGCTGACGGCTTTGCTCTTGAGGACCGTGTAGATGCCACCCAGTTGCCAGCAGACCTCCCACGCGATCTCGAACAACAGTGGGGGTTCCTGCGGCTCGGTCGGCGCATCGGCGGCGGTGTGACCGTTGGTCGACGGTTCGTCGTGCTTCGGGTTGCTGTGCGTGTTGAACGGTGGAATGACGGGATCGCTTACCCGCGTCGGCGCTGCGGCCTGGGGCTCGGTCGGGGGTTCGACGACAGTCTTCTCTTCAACCGTTCCAGGCTTGGACGATGGTCGACCCGTGGGGTCGGGCTCGGGGGGAAGCACGCTCGGCATCGAAATCGGCTTGATATGGATCGGTGCCTCCGGTGGCACCCAGCGTTTTGCTGTTGCCACCGACTTCACCACTCCCGATCCCGACTTGCGCCTCGCCATGGTCTGATTATGACACCTGTTTCGTCTAAGAACAGTGGAGAAATCCGACCGATAACCCCGGACGTGCCGACCGACGTGAAAATCGGCACTGATAACTTGCCTACACCGTCCCCGAACGACCGGTCTCTTATCCAGCCGCCCTACGGAAACCGAGCTTACGCTATGACTGCTGACCAATCATGGTCGAATGCATCGAGCGGAAATTTGCAAACCGAAACGAAAACGGCCGACCCACCATACGGCGGGCCGGCCGATCGACAGTCCTTAGCAGTGCAACGCTCAAATTTGCAGGCGGACCGACTTGGTCTCGGTGTACAGTTCGAGCGCCTCCTTGCCCATCTCGCGACCCCAGCCCGACTGCTTGTAGCCACCAAACGGCATGGACGCGTCGAACACGTTGTAGCAATTCACCTACACCGTGCCAGCGGGCACCGTCGGCTGAACGACGTACCCGCTTGTGCCTACGCGCTCGCGGATCGAGAAGGATGCTACAGCCATAAGAAACTCCAATCGCGTTATGCCCCCCGGCATGGTGACGTGCGCCGCAGCCAGACACGTGGCTGTGCGTTTCATCTCACAATATGCCCCCAGTTTGACGGGAGGCAGCGAAACTCGACAAACAAAAAGGCCTTGGTGGATGTTTTCCACCAAGGCCCTGTTCAAAATACCTTGGGTTACGTATTACGCCCCGACCGTGGCATGTTCCAGGATCTGGTTCCACTTCTTGGCCGTGCGGGTCTTCCAGCTTGCCTTGTGATAGGCGTAACCGACGATCAACGGCACCGCCAGTGTGGCCTCACTGAAGACCATCTGCTCATAAGCCGTGCTGACCTTGCCCCAACTGCTGGCTTCCTTCAGTGTGCTGCTGGACAGTGCACCGTCACGCACGTCGGCGACGGTAACCTGAATGGCGTACTTGTGCATCGGGGCATCGTGACCGAGCACCTCGGCGCAGACGACGATGTCCTGCGTGAAGTTCTTCGGCACACCACCACCGATCATGAAGATGCCGGTATTGGGGTTCTTGATCTTGAGCTGCGTCAGCTCGTAGAAGTCCTTGCCACCGTCCCATGTCGCGGTGCGAGCCGGGTCATAGTTGCGGTTGACGGCGTGGTAGACCAGCCCGAAACCGGCCGAGCAGTCGTTGAACGCCGGGCAGAAGATCGGGATGTCGCGCTGGTAGCATTCGTAGATGATGCTGTCGGCGCACTTGGGTCCACCGTTGTCCACGAGCTGCTTGCCGAGCGCCCGGATGAACTCACGGCTGCTGTGCGGGCCGGGCTCCATCTCATCGAACGCTTTCTGGGTCGCCTCGTCGCAGAGGCGCAGCTCTTCCTCGTCGATCAGCGTGTCGTATATGCGGTCGATGGCGTGCTCACGAAGGTCGTTGTCGAACAGGCCGCTCTTGAGCTTCTCTTCAGCGATGTAGTGCTTGAAGCCGAGCGCTTCGAAGAAATCCTGGTCGACGATGTTGGCGCCGGTGCTGACGATGGCGTCGACCATGTTGTTCTTGATCATGTCGACGATGACCTTCTTCAGGCCGGCCGAGATCAACGAGCCAGCGAGCGTGAGGATGATGCCGCAGTCGTTTTCCTTGAGCATGCGGTCATAAATGTCCGCAGCGCGGTTGAGGTCGCGGGCGCTGAAGGCCATGTTGGCCATCTGCTCGACGACGTTGACGATCGCGGGGTTTTTGGTCACATCGATGTGCTCGATAGTGCCAAGCGAGAAGAAGTGCTTCTTCGCGTCCGTGCCAGTGTTCTTGGCCTTGAGGGGCGTGGTGTTGAGGTGTTCGTTGTTGGTCATGGCCGACTCCTTTTTCTGCTAGGACGGTTTCTAGTCGTCCCGCACGAGAGATTGCAGTACCCGATGGCTTCTTGTCATCGTGACCGAAGGCGGACACAAGTCCACTGCGGGTCCGTAAAAACGAAGAAGCCACCGCGGCACGCTACGGTGTGTTGCGCGACAATCGCGACAAACACCCGCCATTGCGAACCGGGGTGGCTTTAACGTTAGCTAGTATACAGAAAAGTGGGTAAGGGTTCAAAGAAAATCACGTTTCGGGATGAATAATTATGATAAGTGACGAATCTCTTTCCCCTCCGTCACACTCCAGTAGCCAAGTGCAGCGATACCGCGATTCATCGGGGTCAAAGCAACTTTGCTTCCCGCTTGAGCACTTTGAACAACTCCGCCAACGCCTTGGGCGAAAAATGTGCGTTGAGCCCGCTTGGGTTGGGCAGTACCCACACGACGGCGCCGCCGATCGTCTCTTCCTGGCGACCCAACTTCGCTTTGGGTCGGGCAAAACCGTCTCGGTAGGCACTGATGCCCAAGAATGCGACCACCCGTGGTCGGTACTTTTTCACCTTCCGCTCGAGTGCCGCCGCTCCTTTTACACACTCGTCTCGCGACAGCTCAGCGGCGGCGTTGGTCGTGCGACGGACGAGGTTGGTAATTCCATACCCGTCCTTCAACAACTCACCTTTCTCAGCGGGCAACAACAACCGTTGGGTAAACCCACCTGCGAAAAGCGCCGGCCAGAACCGATTGCCTGGCCGAGCAAAATGATGGCCCGTTGCACCGGAATACAGACCCGGATTGATGCCGCAGAACAGCACCTTCAGGTCTGGCGCAATGAGGTCCGGAATCGTCTTGTTGACCGCGGCCTGCAGCTCTTCAGTGGTTGGCTTGCGAAAGGGCTTCAATAGCGCAATCCGCTCTTGCGTTGATGGGCATAACCCGCGCCCTCCCGTAGAACTTCGCCAGCGACAACGGTCGCCAAAAGAATGTCATGATCGGCACCGAAGTCGCAAACGCTCGTGACCATGCATTCCAGCCACGCCAGCGCCGTCGCGGGGATGGGAAGTCCACCTGTCGTCTTCGTCAGCTCCAGCCCGTCGAACGGGTTTTCACCCGGCTTCACGCCACGGGCATACTTCTTCATCAGCGACAAATCGTCCTGGGGCAGCACTGCCAGCGCGAATCGCTTGGTCTTTTCAATAACGTCGCGCCCACCGCGATCCCTGGTCAGGGCCAGGCTGATGCTTGGTGGCTCGAACGCCGCCTGCTGCACCCAACTGACAAGGACGGCGACCGGGGTCGCGTCGTCGTCCAGTGCGGTCAGGATGAACAGTCCACTCGTTATGCGCCCCAGCGCCTTACCGATCGCCAGCTTGATGTCTTCCGGAGGTGTCATGACCGACTGTTATACGCGCATTGGGAATCGTGCGAAACGCCCCAGTAGCCGGGTTGCCAAACCGGTGCTAACGTTATAGGTATGGAGGAGACCAACGCCTACGTCGACCAAGAGACGGTCCTCTGCCCCGGCTGCGAGGAAGACGTCGAGATCGACCACACCGCCGGGCCGACGTTTCGCTGCCCGTACTGCAACATCGAGTTCATGCTCGAAGGCACCATCCTGACTGACGACGGGGATCTTGAACGCCGCGAGCAAGAACGCCTTCGCGCCGACGAACTCGACGGCGTGCGCATCCGCAAACTCGCCGCCGAACGCCGTGCGGCGTTTCGCCAGCGGTCGTTTGTTATCGCCGGCCTGGGTGGGTGCTTCATTTTCACGATTCAACTTACCTGGAAGACGTACGACTTCGTCACGCGCCTCGGCTGGCAACCGCGGCCGATCGGCTTTTTGATGTTCGCGATCGCGTGCTTTATCACCGGTGTGTGGTTGACAAAAATTGCCTTGCGCCAGACGCGCGAGCTCAACGCGCACACTGCGTCGGTTGCCGCGGCGACGGCCGACTGCAAACCCGACTTTACGGGTTTAAGTGATGGAGCGGATCGATGGCAGCATCTGAATGAAGTGAAGTAATTTTGATCGTCGACAATTGCACCTCGGCGATTTTCAGCACGTGCTCGGGATAAAGCCAGTGCATGCAACTAACGTGCGAACATCGCCGGGAGTAACACGGACTGCACGGCAAGCCAATGTTGACGACCGTATCACCGCGACCATGCGGCCCCGTTCGCGCGGGGTTGGTCGGGCCAAACATCGTCACCAGTGGCCGCCCCAATGCCGAGGCAATGTGCATGGGTCCACTGTCGTTGGCGATGACGAGGGACGCGTCTTCCAGCAGTGCGACCAGTTGCCGCAACGTCGTTTTTCCAGTCAGATTCAGCCCGTCGATTTTCGTCGCCAGCTCGTGATCCCCCGGCGCTCCGGCGACGACGGTGTTTAGGCCAAATCGCTCGCGTAACGGTTTCACGAGGGCCGCGAAGTGTTCGACCGGCCAGCGCTTCGTCACCCAGTTCGTTCCCGGCAGGACCACCGCGTATTGGCCGATGCCGCTCGTCAACGAACGCACGTGGGCTCGGTCGGCGTCATCGGTTGGAAAGACGTATTGCACCGGCTCGCGAACACAGCCGAGCGTGGCCGCGATCGTGAGATACCGTTCGATCGCGTGCTGCTCCGGGGAACCGACGTCCACGCGATGGGTATAAAACACCGGCGCCAACTCGCGGGCTCTTGCAAATCCGATGCGTACCGGCGCGCCGGTCTGCCACGCCATCAATCCGCTGCGGAACAGTCCTTGAAGATCAATGACGAGATCAAAATTCCCTTCGCGAAGACGCCTGCGGAATTCGAGCAGTTCGGCGCGCGTTTGACCGCTTTTCCAAGCGGCGCCGAGGCGCTTTCGGTCGAACAGGATGACTTCGTTCAGCTGAGGGTGACCGTCGAGGATACCGCTGCAGACCGGTGTGACCAGCCACGAAATGTGAGCCGCCGGCCATTTGAGTCGCAGCAGATTCAGGATCGGCAGCGCATGCACGACGTCACCCACGGCGCTGGGCTTGATGATCAAAATCCGGCTCGGTGGCGTGACAAAGTCGATCGGCGGCATCGTGCAAATGACATGAATACGGCAGGTGGCGGGAAGATGCAAAAGCTAGAGGCAACAGGAAGTAAAGAATGCTTCGACTTCCGACATGATGTTCGTCGTCCCACCTGGCGCAATGGGGACAGTCGAGTTGCGAAGGTCCACCAGCGCAGCCCACGAAAGATCAGCAGCCCCGCGAGCGTGATAATGAACGCCGCCACGCGCTGACCAACGATGAGCGTGCCCATCAGAAACCAGATTCTGCACAAGATGGAAAACAACAAGGCCCTCGCCACGTGCGAGGGCCTTGAAGCGTTTTCAAATTATCCATGCATTAGGTCACTGATGTATTGCGACGGATCGCTTAATAGCGATCACGTCCACCACGGTCGCCACGGCCACCGCCGCCACCACCGAAGCCACCACGACCACCCCCGCCACCTCCACTGCGGCCACCCCCACCGCCACCAAACCCACCCCCTCCGCCACCACCACTGCGTTCTTCACGTGGGCGGGCCTCGTTGACGGTCAGGGCGCGACCGTTGTGCTGGTAACCGTTCAGGGTCGCAATTGCGGCCTGCGCTTCACTGTCACTGCCCATTTCGACGAACCCGAAGCCCTTGCTGCGACCGGTCTCGCGATCGTTGATGATCTGTGCCGAGGTGACGGTCCCATGCGCGCCGAACAACTGCTCGAGCTCAGACGCGTCAACGCCATAAGCCAAATTACCGACATACAACTTCTTACCCATGTGCAATCTCCTAAGATGGGTAGACTTTTAGCCCGAGATCAAATTGGTTCTTTCCGGGCACGATCGAAAGAGGTTGACATGCCAACCGACGCGGGAGGGAGGGGACAAGAAGAAAGGCTAACACTAGAACTTTCCCGAGGCCGAGCGACTAACCCGCCACCTAACTCGCGTGAATATACCTTCCGTTTTCGCGACGTAAAGTGAAAAATAGCTAAAATGCGGACGTCGGAATTGGACGAGTCGGTGGTTGTTGAATCCTCCACCTTAATGGATGACAAGCATGGCGATCCTTCCATATTTACGCAGAATCGGCATGAGATTGCCTTTAAAGTTCCAGTCGGTCCCGGCCGTCGTTGTGGTGATGGTGGCATTCAATCCCTTCGCGTCGGCCGAGCCGATCACCGTGTCGGTGGCCATCAGTCTGAAACCCGCGCTGCAGACGATGGACGCTGAATACAACCGCGCCTCCGGCGACACGCTAACCTTCAACTTCGGCGCTTCGGGTACTTTGCTCGGTCAAATCAAAGCTGGTGCCCCCGTCGACCTCTTCATCTCCGCCGCCGACAAGCAGGTGAGCGAACTGATTAAGGACGGGCTCGCCGACGCTGCGGGTCGGCAGGTCATCGCGCGCGGTCGATTGGCACTGATCGTCCCCGCCAAGCAGACCGATACGGTCACCTCCTTCAAGGAAGTCGCGACCGACAAGGTCGAGCGTCTGGCGATCGGTCAGCCCAAGACCGTCCCCGCAGGGGACTACGCGTCCCAGGCACTGGCCAAGGCCGACCTCTCTGCGAACGTCGCTGAGAAGCTAGTCTACGGTACCAACGTTCGCCAAGTGCTCGACTACGTCGTGCGTGGCGAAGTCGACGCCGGGCTGGTCTACGCGACCGATGCCAAAGAAGCTGGTGAAACCGTGAAGGTCGTCGAACTGATCGACCCGTCGCTGCACGACCCGATCATCTACCGCGCCGTCGTGTTGAAGGACGCTGCCCACCGCGCCGCAGCCGAGCGATTCATAACCTACCTGCTGTCCGACGCGGGTCAGCGCGTTCTCTCTGAAAAGGGTTTCGACCCGGCGACCGCTGCGCCGCAAACCACTGCACCGACCACGGTGCCCGCGCGATGACGGGACTCTGGGGCACGCTACTCTTCTCACTTCTCATCGCGCTCCCCGCAACGGCGTTGGCGGCGCTCGTTGGCGTTCCCTTGGCCTACTTCATGGCGCGTCGGCAGTTCACCGGCAAGAGTTTGGTCGAGGCGCTGGTCATCATCCCCCTGGTGCTGCCGCCGACGGTGGTCGGTTACGTCTTGATCATGATGTTTGGACGTCGCAGTCTGCTCGGTGAGCCGATCGCGAACCTTACGCGTGATCTCGCGACCTACTTTGATCCGCAGAGCGACTACGCCGGTTATGGCCTGCTCTTCACGCCCGAGGGTGGTGTGCTCGCCGCTGCAGTGGTTGCGATGCCGTTGCTTTATCTGCCCGCCAAGGCCGCGTTTGCCAGCATCGAGCGCGAGATGGAAGACATCGCCAAGCTGAACGGCGCCTCGGGTTGGCAAACCTTCTGGCTCGTCAGCCTTCCGATTGCATCGCGAGGTGTAGCCAGTGGACTCGTGCTCGGGTTCGCGCGGGCACTCGGTGAGTTTGGCGCGACGGTCATGGTCATGGGCCTGATGCCCAGCCGACCGATGACGTTACCGGTCCTTGTCTACAGTTACTGGGAACAAGGCACCCCGAGCGCCGCGATCGGACCGGTGCTCTTACTGTCGGGGATTGCCCTCTTATTGGCCATCTTGTTCAACCGGCTGCCGCGCGGTTAAGCAGCCTCTGTGAATCCACGCCCGAACCCCGGGCATCGCCCTCACTCGCACAGTTGCGTCCGGTACCGACTTCGATCCTAAAGCCCGGTTTTTGCTCAGCTTCCCCCTGCAATCTAGCCGATGATTCGACCATCTTCGAATCGATAGTTTGCGACCGAACTTCACGAAGTTTTCGTCGTCTTATTTGAAGAGACCTGCCCACACGGGCCGGCCAAGGAGCAAGGCGGATGATCAAGATCAAGCATTTTCTCGACGCCATCGAAGAGGATGACGGCCAGCGCATCTGGGTCGAATCACACGGCCTGACGAAAGACCTCCGTGAGTGGTGCGAGGTCGACCACGTCCTGCCGCATCTGGGACCCTCGGTCAAACTCAACGACTGGTTCGAGAAACACCCCGACGCGTACGACTACTTCGCTGAGAAGTACCACCGTGCCCTCGACAAGAGCCCGTACCGTGGCGCCCTTCGCGACCTCGCGCAGGCGTCGGCCGACGAGAACTTCACCCTTCTGTACGCGGGTGACGACGCCGCCCACAACACCGCGACGGCGATGTACGAATACCTCATGGAACTTCAGTTCAGCCCGCCCGAACCGTAACAATGGCAGGGTCCGACTGGACTGATCAAGCTCCCTCCTGAACGCCCAGCACGAACAACCGTGACTGGGCGTTTTTCTTCGATACGCGGGAGCGACAAAGACACGAAGGGACGAAGGTGACAGGAAGAAAAGCGAAGATGCGCATGGAAATTGAAGAGTTGCAAAAATGTGCAGACGACCTGGCATCTTCCATCTTTGTGCTCCTTCGTTCCTTCGTGTCTTCGTGGCTCGCCTGCTATCATCCGCCGTTCCCTTAATCGGAGTTGGCGCGTTGTTATCGACCGAAGAACTATTAGCCGATCTGACCCCCGAGCAAGTCGAGGCCGCGACGCATGTCGACGGGCCGTTGTTGATCATCGCTGGGGCCGGGAGTGGCAAGACGCGCGTGCTGACACGCCGTGTGGCGTATCTGATTGCCCAGGGCATTCCCGCAGCTTCCATCTGCGCGATCACGTTCACCAACAAGGCCGCTGGTGAGATGAAAAATCGCGTCAGCAGTGTGATGGATCGACCAATCCGTGATTTCGGCAAGCTCGACCAGCATTGGCCGACGATCTGCACGTTCCACTCACTTTGCCTGCGCATTTTGCGCTACTACGCGCCGATGGTGGGTTTGGAGAACAATTTTTCGATCTACGACTCATCCGACCAGAACAAGGTCATCAAGGAATCGCTCAAGACGCTGGATATTTCGACCACCAACTTTCAGCCCGGGGCCGTCCACGCAGCCATCAGCAACGCCAAGAACAAGCTGATGACCGCAGACGATTTTGCGCGCACTGCGAGTGATTTTCACGCCCGCACGGTCGCGCGCGTTTACACGAAATACCAGGCGATGCTGAAAGCCAACGGCGCGCTCGATTTCGATGACCTGCTGATGCGCACCGCCCACGCGTTTCGCGATCATCCGGACATGCTCAACGAGTTGCAGCAACGCTACCAGTACCTGATGATCGACGAGTACCAGGACACGAACCATGCCCAGTACATCGTCGCCCACGCGCTGGCCCAGCGGCACAAGAACATGTGCGTCGTGGGTGACCCGGACCAATCCATCTACGCCTGGCGCGGGGCGGACATTCAGAACATCCTCGACTTCGAGAAGGACTACCCCGACGCCAAGGTCGTCAAGCTCGAACGCAACTACCGCAGCACCAAGACGATTCTGGCGTTAGCCGACGCTCTGATCGCCAACAACCTCCAGCGGAAGGACAAGCGCCTCTGGACCGAGAACCACGCCGGTGAAAAGGCCCGCGTCTTCTTCTGCCAGGACGAGCGCGACGAGGCTCAGGTCGTCACCGACCAGTTAAAAACGCTGCACGATCAGAAGAAGCTCGACTGGAACAAGATGGCGATCTTCTATCGCATGAACGCGCTGTCGCGCGTGATGGAAGACGCGCTGCGTAAGGCCAACGTCCCCTACACGATCGCCCGCGGCACGGAGTTCTACAACCGCAAGGAAATCAAGGACGTATTAGCCTACCTGCGCGTGATCGCCAATCCGTCCGATGCGGTGAGTTTGTCGCGCATCGTTAACGTCCCCACCCGTGGGCTCGGGGACAGCAGCATGACACAGATGGAGGTGTATGCGATCGCCAACAGCCTGTCGCTGGCCAACGCGATGGCGCAGGCGGACCGTGTGCAGGGACTGTCCAGCCGGGCGGTGAACGCCACGAGGTCGTTCGTACAGCTTTTGAAGCGCTGGCGGAAGATCGCGGACATCACGACACCGGGCACATTGGTAGAGCCAGCGGAGATCGCATCCGATTTATATGAGGACGCGGATTCCACTCGTACCACGGGCGGCCCGCCCGTGTCTTCGCCAACCTCTTCCGAAGACAAAAAAATCACGGGCGAGCCGCCCGTGGTACGGGCAGAGCAAACGCGCGATGTGGTTGCCAAGGGTCGCGTGCAGGCGATCATGGAAGACGTCGTGCGCACGAGCGGTATGGAAGCGTTGCTGCGCAAGACCGGTGACGCGGATCTGTCGGAACTGGCGAACGTCAACGAATTGATCTCGTCCGCCGCCGAGTATGACGCGGAGAACCCGGAAGGGTCGCTGCACGATTACCTGGCGCAGGTCAGCCTCGTCAGCGACGCCGACCACATGAAAGGCGCTGGTGGCGCGGTCACACTGATGACCTTGCACGCTGCCAAGGGCCTGGAGTTTCCCGTCGTCGCGATGATCGGCCTAGAAGAAGGCTGCCTGCCGCACAGCCGAGCGCGCGGGAACCTGACAGAACTGGAAGAGGAGCGCCGGCTGGCTTTCGTCGGCATCACACGGGCCGAGGAACACCTGATTATCACCAAGGCCGCCTACCGCACGATGCGCGGCCTGCGCGAACGCACGATTCCCAGCCCTTTTTTGAACGAATTGCCGCAGGACAAACTCGACATTGTTGACCGTGGCTCTCTATCCTTCAACGGTGGAAACGCGTCGGCGTTCGGAAAACCCGCGAGCGACTACGACCGCCGATACGACCCCAACCCGACGGTCGCGGGGTTCACGAAGGGCCAACTCGTCCGCCATCCGAAATTTGGACTGGGTCGGATCGTCAGCCTGACCGACATGGGCCAAAGCACCCGCGCCACCGTCGATTTCAACTCCGCGGGTCAGAAGACGTTGATTCTGGAGTACGCGCGGTTGGAGGCGGTTTAGCCGCATGGCGTCCAACACCGTCTTTCGGTGCAAATGCGGCATGTACCGTCTGAGCGCGTTCGATGTCATCCCGAAGGAAGCGGTAGCGCCCCGAGGGATCTCTACATAGCAGAACCGCTTGGAAGTCGAGATCCCTCAGGGCGCTGCCGCTCCCATCGGGATGACACGCTCAGGAATCCCTATGATACTGTTAGCTTACGATGCCGATGGCGGCGGGGGCACTTCTAGGGCAGGTGGCTCCAAATTCCCGATCTTGTACTTCCCGTCCAGGATCGCCCCCGCCCCCACGGCTAGCGTCGGCGCGGTGACGTTGCCCTTTAGTTCTGCTTCAGGCCCGATCAGCACCGGCCCGCTGCTCGTCACATCGCCTTTGAGCTTCCCGCGGACGATGAGGCCGGACGCCATGACGCGGTCGGTGACGACGTTGGCTTTCTTTTCAACCGTGACGATGCCGCACGTCTCGACGGACCGGCGGGCCTCGTAGGCCTTGAACTGGACGTCTTTGAGCGTGAGCGACTTGTAGCAATACTTGCACGTCACGCTCATGGCACGGCGGCCAACCTCGTTGGGCTTGCCGCAATAGAGGCAGACGATCGTGATGCGATCGTCTGGCGTCGACGAGCCATAGGAGGGAATGCGGGACATAGCGTGAACGATGAAGTCGGACCGTGGAAGTGGAAAGTGCGGATCGTTCCGAATTCCCACTCCCGACATCCGCGTTCTACTTCAGTGGCTGACCCTGCTGAACGGCAGGTGGGAAGCCGGGTTGACCGGTGTTGGCCATTGGACGGACGACACCGCCACCCTGCTGCATCGGCGGGCGGTTCTTGACGACATCGGGACCGACGCTGACTTGGCCCTGGAACACAGCGCCCTCGTCAACGACGAGCTTGCTGGCGCGGAGGTCGCCTTCATAGCGGGCGGTGCTCTTGAGCTCGATGCGGTCGGAGGCGGAAAGGTTTCCCTTTACTTCACCTTCAACGATGATCGCCCCGGCATCCACATCCGCAGCCAATTTGGCTTCACGCGAGATGTGCAACCGGCCGGCGGTGTTGATCTTGCCTTCGAAGCGGCCCATCAGCCGCATGCCCTTCTCGAACGACATTTCACCTTTGAACGTCGCATCGGGGCCAAGAACAGTCGGGAAATCGGTGGGGTTGGCTTCGGCCATGGTGTGTGCCTCCTGCACTAGATTGTTGGACTCACAGTCGCGGGCCAGCAGCAAACCGGACCGTCGCGCTCGTCAAACGCGGATGATACCCATCCCCCGCAGCCCGGGCAATTTATCGGACGACTTTCCGTAATTTAACATCGATCATCCGGCAGGGCTTCACAGGATTGCCACACGGAACCCGACCGGCGGGCTGGAAATCGTGCCAGTTCTTTTCACGCCGCTCGGCTGCAATGTATGATGTAGGTCGCGAGCAAGTGGGTGGGACGTGCGCAACGCACGTCCGATTTGCACGCGATCCGTTCGTTACGTGTCGTTCGCTGGAAGGGAAGAGTATGTTGTCACGATGGGTCCGCACGCGCTCCGCGCGTCGGGTGGGGTCTACTTCTAAGCTGAGCCAGGCCATTCGGGCCGTAGTGGAACCGTTGGAAGGTCGCCAGTTGTTCGCAGCGACGTTGCCCGATGGGTTCAGTGAGACGCTCGTCATCGCGGGCCTGAGCCGCCCCACCGACCAGGCGTTTCTGCCCGATGGCAGCATTCTCGTTACGCAAAAGACGGGCGAGTTGCGCGTCATCAAGAACGGTGTTCTGCAGTCGGCCAACGCGCTGAAGCTCGCCGTCGACACCGCGGGTGACCGCGGGTTAAACGCGGTCGAGATCGACTCGAATTACGCGACGAACCGGTTCATCTACGTTGTCTACATGACGGCCGACCCGGCCCGACCGAACCAGCCACCGAACAACTCGATTGGCCGCCTGAGCCGATTCACCATGAACGCAGCCGGCACCTCGGTCGCCTCAGGCAGTGAGCTCATCCTTCTTAACGACATTCCGAACCTCACCGGCTTCCACATGGGTGGCTTCCTCGGCTTCGGCGCCGATGGCATGCTCTACCTCGGCACGGGTGACGGTGGCGCAACAAGTGACAGCATCAACAGCGGCGTCCAGGTCTATTCGCAGGATCTGTCACGCCTCGACGGCAAGATCCTCCGCATTAACGCGCGCAACCCGCAGAACCTGATCCCGTCCGACAATCCGTACGTCAATACGCCCGGCGCGCGCCCCGAAGTATGGGCGATTGGATTGCGCAACGCATTCAGTGGCGCGTTCCGACCGAACAGTAGCGACCTGTACATCGCCGACGTCAGCCAGGACCTGTACGAGGAGATCAACCGCATCACCAAGGGTGCCAACTATGGTTGGAACCAGGTAGAAGGCCCGAGTAACAACCCGGCGTACACCGACCCGGTCTACTATTACGACCACGCTGCCGGTCGCGCGTCACCTACGGGCGTGATGTTCTACGACGCCAACACATTCCCCGGTGTCTACAAGGGGAAGATGTTCTTCGGGGACTACTCGCAGAACTGGATTCAGATCCTCGACGTCGACACAGGTGTTGTGACGCCCTTCGCGACGAACACACCGTCAGTACTCCGCATCGACGCGTCACCGGACGGTGGGTTTTATTACACGTCATTCGAGCAGGGCCGCATTTACAAGATCACTTACACCGGCACCGCCAACCGCGCGCCGGCCCCGGAAACGGCTGCCAGCAAAACGAGCGGGCCGGTCGGCCTGAACGTTACCTTTGACGGCGCCGGCAGCACCGACCCGGATGAAGATCCCCTTTCGTACCTGTGGGACTTCGGTGACGGGCAAACGCTCGCAGGCATCACCGCGTCGCATGTTTACACCGCAGCGGGCGTCTACCAGGCGAAGCTCATCGTCACGGACAACCGTGGCCTGTCGACCACCAGCCTGCCGATCGCGATCACCGTCGGCAACAACGCGCCGGTCGTGACGATCAACGCCCCTGTAACCTACGTCGCCGGTGACATCGTCAACTTTGTTGGCACCGCGATCGATCCCGAGGACGGTCTGCTGCCTGCGGGGAACTACGAGTGGGAAGTCGGCTTCTTTCACAAGGGCCACTTCAGTGACTTCATCACTTCGCTGCCCGACGTGACGGCGGGCTCGTTCACGACGCTGGTTGCTGGCGACACGGTTCTCGACCAGTTCTATCGCATCAAACTCCGCGTGACGGACCTGCAAGGTCTGACCTACGAAACGTACACCGACGTCAAGCCGATTATCAAGACGATCACGCTGGCGTCGAACGTGCCGGGCCTGAACGTCGGCCTCGACCTGCTCAACTATGCCGCCGGCACGGGTGTGCCCGCGGTGGCAGGGATGACGCGCACGCTGACGGTCCCACCGACGCAGAGCATAAACGGTGTGAACTACACGTTTCTCGGTTGGAGTGATGGTGGCGCGATCAGCCACAACATTGCAGCGCCAAGCGAGGATGCAACTTACACCGCCATTTACCGCGACACGACGGGCCCTGAAGCGATGGGCCTGGCTGTGCAGTATTACGGCACCGCCAACCTCAACACACCGGTTTTTGCGCGCATCGAGCCGAACATCAACTGGGCCGTCAACGCCGCCGCCCCGCATCCCAGTGTGCCCGCCGACCAGTACAGCGCCCGCTGGACGGGTAGCGTGATGGCCAACACCACGCAACGTTATACCTTCTACACCCAGGCCGACGACGGTGTGCGGCTGTGGGTCAACAACCAGTTGCTTATCGACAACTGGGTAGACCAGGGCCTCACCGAGCGCAGCGCGACGTTCGACATGGTGGCGGGTCAGAAGTACGCGCTGAAGCTCGAGTATTATGAGCGCGTTGGTGGTTCGACGATCAAACTGCTCTGGAGCAGCGCGACGATCGCCAAGCAGATCATTCCCACCGCCAACCTCTTTGCAGGTGTGCGCACCGTCAGCGCCGCGCCGACCGGTCTGACTGCCAACCCCGCTCCTAATGGTCGTGGGATCGGTCTAGTCTGGGCCGACAACTCCAACAACGAAAGCGCCTTTACGGTCCAGCGAAAAGGCCCGATCGACACTGATTTCGTCGACGTCGGAACCACGGCGGCCAACGCAACCGCATGGGGTGACAATTCAACGCTTCCCGGCTCGACATATGCGTACCGCGTCCGTGGGACGAACGCCGCTGGCGATTCGATCCACTCGAACGTGATCACCGTCACCACGCCCGGCCTCCCCGTGGCCCCCAGCAATCTGTCGGCCACCGTTGCGTCGCCCACGAGCGTATCGCTCGCGTGGACCGACAGCGCGTCAAACGAAACGAAGTTCGTCATCGAGCGTCAAGGCCCTGGCGAATCAATCTTCACGTTCCTCGCCGAGACGGCAGCCAACGTGACAACTTACACCAACACCGGTCTGACCAGTGGCCAGACGTACGTCTACCGCGTTCGTGCCGCCAACGCCGTCGGTGGCAGCGTCAACACCGCCCAGGCGTCTGCCAAGCCCGACGTCGCCCCGGTCGTCATCGAAATCGTCATGGACAACGCCAACAACGGCACCATCGGCGCTGTCACCGTCACCGGTGGCTGGGCCACCAGCAGCAGTTTGCCGGGCTATATCGGGTCGAACTACATTCACGACAACAAGGCACAGAAAGGCACGAAGAGCGTCCGCTACACGCCCAACCTGCCGCAGGGTGGCACCTACGCCGTCTACGCCTGGTGGACCGCCAAGAGCGACCGAGCGTCGAACGTGCCGGTCGACCTCGTCGACGTCAACGGTGTCGTCAGCACTGTGCTGGTCAACCAGAAGCTCAACGGCGGCAAATGGAACCTGCTCGGCGCCGTCACGTTCGGCGCGGGTGGGAAAGGGGGCAGTGTTTTGATTCGTACGGGTGGCACGAGTGGTTACGTGATTGCCGACGGCATGCGGTTCGTCCGTCAGGATGGTCCCGCGCCCGTCGCGCCGCAAACCCCCGTGGGCGTGGCCGTCAGCACTACGACCGCCTCGGCCGCGACCCTCACATGGAACGACGTGGATAGTGAGACGAGCTACCTCGTCGAGCGCTCCACAACCGGTGGCACCTGGAACACCACCGGCACAACGAGCGCCGGTGTAACGACGTTCACCGAGACCGGCCTGCTGCCGGGCGTTGCGTACAGTTACCGCGTCCGCGCCACCAACTCCGCCGGTCCGTCACAACCGAGCACCAGCGTCACGGCGACCACTCAGTTGTACGCCGGCAACCTCGGCAACCCGGCCCAGAAGGGCTCGGTCACGTGGAACAGTGAAACTGCACTGACCATGCTGGCCGGGGGCACCGACATCCAAGGCACGAAGGACCAGGGCTACTTCACCGCCAAAGCGATCACCGGTGACTTTGACGTGCGCGTGCGCGTTGAGTCGCTGACCGCGACCGATCCATGGGCCAAGGCAGGCCTCATGGCTCGTGTGTCGACTGCGGAGAACGCCCGCAACGCGTTCGTCTACGACACGCCGACCGTCGCGCGCATGCAGTTCCGCACCGCCGGTGGTGGAAGCACAACGTCCGCCGGCACCGGATCGTCGGCGTTGCCCGACGGTTGGCTGCGGCTGGTCCGCACGGGCAACGTCATCAGTGGCTATTCGAGCACCGACGGCATCAGTTGGACGCTCGTCAGTTCACAAGCGATGACTGACTTGCCTGCGACGATGTACGTCGGCCTGGCCGCGACAAGCCACAAAGCGACCGCGCTAACAACCGCAGCGTTCGCCGACTTGGCGTTCGACGCGTCCACACCCCCGCCGTTGCCTCAGATTCCGGTGGCCCCGACCGGTGTGACTGTCGTCGGCACGACCGCAACGACCGCAGCGCTTTCATGGAGCGACGTAGCCAACGACTCCGGCTACGTCGTCGAACGCCAGCAGGCCGGCTCGAGCATGTGGACACAGGTCGCCACGCCTGGCACCAACGTGACAACGTTCACCGACCTGAATCTGCTCGCCCAGACGTCGTACAGTTACCGAGTGTTTGCCAAAAACATCACCGGCACGAGCGTACCGTCGGCGACGGTCGTCGCGACCACGACGGCTGCGGTGGTAACGCCATGGTACGCCGGCAACCTCGGTAGCCCCGCCATCACCGGCTCGGCAACGTGGACGGGCCCTGATAACGTCACGATGACCGCCGGTGGGACGGATATCATCGGCAAGAACGATCAGGGTTTCTTTACGGGCAAAGAAATCACCGGTGACTTCGACGTCCGAGTCCGCATCGAATCGATGACGGCCACCGACGTGTGGACCAAGGCCGGCCTCATGGCGCGCGTGTCAACCGCTGACAACGCTCGCAACGCCTTCATTCTCGCGTCCCCGACGCAGAATCGCTTCTCGTATCGTGGCACAGGGGGTGGCACAACGACGACGACCGGCACCGGCACCGTGTCACTGCCCGACACCTACGTCCGTCTGGTCCGCTCGGGCAGTGTCCTGACGGGGTACGCCAGCGACGACGGTGTTACATGGACGCTGGTCGCGTCGCAGTCGATCAGCGCTCTGCCGACAACGATGTACGTCGGCCTGGCCGCCACCAGCCACAACGCCGCGGTCGCGACAACGGTGGTGTTCGAAGACCTGGCAGGGTTCTGAACCTTAAGGATGAAGGATAGAAAAGAAGGCTGAACGGACTATTCACATGCCTGTTCAGCCTTCATCCTTTTTTTCATCCTTTCCTCCGTCGTCGTCCGATAACGTCCAATATGGACACGGTCATCATCGGCGCCGGTGGGCATGGGAAAGTCGTTCTGGACATCCTGCGCGCGATGGGCACACTGCGACCGGTCGGCTTCGTCGACGCGGACGTCTCATTGGCCGGAAGCACGATTGGTGGCCTGCCTGTGCTTGGGCCAGTCAACTTGTTGCCGAAGCTAAAGCTGCAGAAGGTGAAGGCTGCGATCATCGCGATCGGGGACAACGCGATTCGGCGGACCTACGCAGCCCGTGTGCTCGAACACGGTTTTCAACTGATCAACGCGATCCACCCGAGCGCCGTCGTCTCCCCTTCCGCAAAAATCGGTATGAACGTCGTGATCGCTGCCAACGTAGTGATTTGTGCCGAGGCGGAGATTGCTGACTCGGTGATCGTGAACACGGCCGCCGTCGTGGAGCACGAGTGTGTCGTCGGTGAAGGCGTCCACATCTGCCCAACCGCCGCCCTCGCCGGGCGGGTGACTGTGGAATCGGGCGCTTTCATCGGGATTGGCGCGAAGGTGATCCAGTGTCGGTCGATCGGCGCTGATGCGATTGTAGGGGCTGGCGCGGTTGTGATAACCGACGTGCCGGCCGGCGCTACGGTCGTCGGCGTACCGGCGAGGGTCGTAAAAACCGGTACGGGAACTCGATTGGTGCTCGCGTAATCTTCACCAAACATCAACCGTCCGGAAATTGCCGCCGACGGTTCTATGGCGTAAGATCAGGTCGCGGAGCACGGAGGAAGCGAACGTGATCGAAGTTTATTGCCCAGAACCTGAAGTGATTGCGCAGATCGAGCGCCTTGAATGCGACGCCCGCGAATTGCGCCGCCGGATCGAACACGTCCGTAGCGCCGAAGACAGGCGCGTTCTAAATCGCCAACTGCAGGACATCAACGACGACATCGCGCTGCTGCGCGACCGGTTGAAGTAGACCCCTTTGCAAGACCTATGGGCCAGACGCCCATGCAACGGTGGCGCGCGATCCACCTGTGCCAGTATGCGCGGCCATCAGGTCCCGTAGATCGCGTGCCGCAAGTCCCGAACACCGATCCACAGCAAGTACCACCCCAACACGAACGTGCCGACGTAGACGATGTTCGAGAACAGCTTGTCACTGATCCGGCGGTTGAGCAGGTAACCGGTCATTCCACCGATGAAGACGAGCGGCACGAAGCGGGCCGTTAGCGTGAGTGGCGCGGCCTCAAACTGACCGGCCCACGCGTACGCCGACAGCTTGATCGTATTCAGCATGAAAAAATAGACCGCGCACGTGCCGACAAACGTCTGTCGCGACGGCTTCTGCGGGAGCAGATACAGCGCGATGATCGGTCCGGCGCCATGCGCCAGTGTGCTGCTGATGCCGGCGAACATTCCCGTGAAATGGTTGTGCCATGGCTTGGGGATGTAAACACCGTCGCGCTCGTGTTGCAGTTGGCGATACCAGTGCAGACCGACGAGCAACACCGACTCGAAACCAATGTCGAGGTTGATCAGCGCCTCGGCGAACTCGCGACGGCTGTGGGCGAAATACAGGCACCCACCACCGATCGCGACACCGACGATCGTCGCGGGGAGAAGCCGTTTCACGAGGCCGAGGCTGGCGTGCTTGCGTTGCTGGTAGAGCGCAATGAGGTCGCCACAGATGAGCAACGGAAGCATCAACCCCAGCGCCGCCTTGGCGCCGAGCTCTGTCGATGCGGTCGCCAGCGCCATAATCGGGACGACGATCAGGCCCATCCCTGAGCCGAAACCGCTCTTGGTCACACCGATCAGGAAGACGGCAAAGCAGACGAGGTACCAGCCGGACTGCATTATTTTCTCACCAATCCAACGTGCCGCGCCACGCCTGGGTGAGGTCGGTGATGCTGATGCCGAAGACGTCAACCTTCGTCGACGTCTTGCCGACAACGACAACATCCGCGACCTGTTTCAGCGAAGCAAGATCGACTTCGCTGGCGTTCAGTTCGAACACATACGAGCCAAGGCCTTCCGCAAAGGGGTCGGCACCCAGCGCCGAAAGGTCGACGTCAGCACCGATGCCCGACGCGATGGCCATCTCCGCTATCGCGGTGATCGCCCCACCGTCGCTGACATCGTGACACGCCGCGACCGCGCCCCTGGCGAGCGTCGTCGCGACGGCGCGGTGCAGGGTGGACAAATCCGACAAACTTGACTTGCCCGCCTTCGGTCGCACGATCGCGATCGTGTGACCGGTGGTCTTAAAGTCCATCGTGACGGCCTTGCGGATGTCGTCGATGATGCCGATGGCGCTGATGAGAAGTGTGTTGGGGATGCGGAGGACTTTGCCCGTCTCCGAATCGGTGAACTGATTGTGGAGTGAGTCCTTGCCGCTGATGAACGGAATGCCGTACGCCAACGCCGCGTCGCGACACGCCTCGCAGGCGGCCACGAGCGTGCCCATGGTCTTTTCGTCGTCCACACTGGGCCAACAAAAGTTGTCGAGGATCGCCGTGCGGTTCGGGTCGGCCCCGACACACACCACATTGCGCACTGCCTCGTCAATCGCGGCGATGGCCATCTGGTACGGATCTAGCACCGCCGGCGCCATACCGTTTCCGATGACGACACCCTTGCGCGAACCGAGCTTCGGCCGGACGACCGAGGCGTCACTGGGACCCATCTGCTGCGGCCCGATCAACGGCTTGATCGCGCTGCCGCCTTGCACTTCGTGGTCGTACTGACGAATAACCCAGTGCTTCGACGCGACGTTGGGATGCGCGAGCGTCGCGAGGAGGCGATCTTTCGTACCACGGGCGGCCCACCCATGTTCATTGTTATCTACGAAAGACACGGGCGAGCCGCCCGTGGTACGGGCAGAGACGGTCGCTTTGCGCGTCGGCATGGGGATGCCATCGTGCAGGAAAGACATCGCGATGCGCGCAACCTCGTTGCCATTGTAGTCGAGGATCAATTCTTTCTTCTCGGTGCCGAACGTGCCGATGACGGTCGTCTCGACATCTTCCGCCTTGCTCAGCGACAGCAGTTCTTTCACCTTTTCCTGCGGGACCGACAAGACCATGCGTTCCTGAGCCTCGCTGATCCAGATTTCGTCGTATCGCAGGCCGGCGTACTTCAGTGGGACTTTGCCGAGTTCGACGAACGCGCCCGTCTTCTCACCCATCTCGCCGATCGCACTGCTAAGCCCACCTGCCCCGCAGTCGGTGAGGCCACTGAACAAACCTCTGTCGCGAGAAGCGAGGATGACGTCGGCCATCTTCTTCTGTGTGATCGCGTTGCCGATCTGCACGGCGTGGGAAAATTCGTCGGCGTGCGTGTCGGTCAACTCGGCCGACGAGAACGTCGCGCCGTGAATGCCGTCGCGACCCGTCCGCCCGCCCATGACGACGATCGCGTCACCAATGCGCGCCGCCTTGGAAATCTTGTCGCGCGGAATCAGCCCGACACAGCCGCAGAAGACCAGCGGGTTGCCGAGGTACCGGTCGTCAAAATAGAGCGCGCCGTTCACTGTCGGGATGCCCATCCGGTTCCCGTAATCGCGCACGCCCGCAACGATCTGCTGAAGGACGCGCTTGGGGTGAATGACGCCCTTGGGCAATTTCTCGATCTTCGATCGGCGATGTGTTACGAACGACGCGGCATCCGGATAAGCGACGCAAAACACATCGGTATTCGCGACCGGTTTGGCTGCCAGGCCGGTGCCCATGATGTCGCGGATACAGCCACCGATGCCCGTGGCGGCGCCGCCGTAGGGTTCGATCGCGCTGGGGTGGTTGTGCGTCTCGACTTTGAAGCAGACGGCGTCCTCGTCATCAAAAACGATCACACCTGCGTTGTCCTTGAAGACGGACAGGCAGAACTTCGTCTTCTCTCGCGCGATCAGCTCCTGCGTGCTGTTGAAGATCGTTTCCTTGATCAGGTTGCCGTATCGCCGTGTGCCGACCGTCTTGCCGTCGGCATCCACTTCCGTCACGTCGACGGCGCTCTTGAGCGTTTTGTGGACGCAGTGCTCGCTCCACGTCTGGGCGACGGTTTCCAGTTCCGCGTCGGTCGGCTCGCGACCTTGGTCGCGGAAATATGTCTGGACGGCCTGCATCTCGGTCAGCGAAAGGAACAGATGCCCGTCGCGGCTGAGCTTCTTCAATTGCTCGTCCGTCAAATCTCGAATCGGTGCGTGGCGCAGGCGGAATTTGTAGTCGTGGCCCTGCTCGAATTTTTCGGGGATGTACGCGTCAAAGTGCACACTTTCGATGACGCCATTGGCCAACACGCGCGACGCGATGTGGTTCAGTTCACCACGCTGGACTTGGCCTTCAATCAGGTATGCCCGCCCCGTGCGCACGGCAGCGACGTGAAGGCCCATATCTCGCAGCGCCATCTCGGTCGATGACGCAACCGGGTCCATCACGCCGGGCTTGAGGTGGATCTCGATCCGGCTGTGACCGTTGTCGTTGGGTGCACTGACCATGAGGTCGGCCGACTCGACGATCGGGTCGGCCAGCAGCGCCTCTGCGGCGCGGGCGACTTCGTCGACCTGGGCATCGGTGTCGATCAGGAAGATGCGTGACGTGTGGATCGCGCCGACCGACGTGCCAAACTCGCGAATCTGCTGGCGAATGCCTTCACCCGTCGGGTCCAGCGCCGCGTCCCCTCCACGGGCCGGCGGTGTCGTGCGAACATCGATGCGGTAGATCATGCGACGATTATAAGGAAGACCGTGCGCATGGGTAGAGGGACGGATTTAACCACGAAGGCACGAAGCATTTCACCTACGCTCTCATCTATTGGCAGCAAAAACTTATTACGCCTAACTCTGGATTTTGAGCGTTGCAGGCCGCTTCAAACCGCTGCGTAAACTTCGTGCAATCGAGGTGGTCGAATCTTACGTTCGAACCATTGCTGACGGGTCGAACCCCTGCCCTGCCGGTAGATCACCGAACTCGATGGCTGCGAACCCGGCGTTCACCGCAAACGTGGGCAAGCCCAGCGCGGTGCACAGGTCGCCATGACGATTGGCGGCGTATGCGTACCCATTGCCCTCAGTCGCAGGCTTGGCGAGCAAGGTCGCCAAACGCCGGACCGCGGTGGGTTTGTTGAACGCGTCGGCCAGTCGCTCCGGATTGCCCGGTGGGACCGGTGAACCGTCGTCGAGGTCTTCATGAAACTCGGAAACGTACGTGTCGGTCCGCTGGCCGTTCTCGAAGAGAACGTAGAGAAGGACGTGCTGCGCGTATGTCATCACGACCAGCACGGGGCACGAGAAATGTTCCGACAGATCGGCAGCCAGTGCTTCCTGGGACGCGAGGTCTTCGTGGAAGATGACCGTATTCCCCTTCACGGTCGATGACACGTAGGCCATCGTGCCGAGTGCCTTCAGGCGAGCAACAAAGTCTTCCTGCGTCGGCCCGGACAGCGTGAGGTTGGCGTAGGAATTCATCGATTCGTTGTATGTCGTGGTCACGGCGCAGTGTCGAATCTCCGGGCAGGGGCGACGCATGCATCGCCCCTACTTCGCCCCTTGCGTGACCGGCAATGAAATGCCAACCACATGCGGCCGATGCAGCAGTGACATCGACGCGTCCCAAACCATCGCCGGTGACACACGCACCATGCAGCGGTGGTCCAGGGGGCAGACCTTCTTCTGGCACGGCCCGCAAAACACCTTGACCGCGACCTGCCGTTCCTTTGCGTAGTAGATTTCCGTCCACTCGGGATGGGTCGGACCGAAGACCGTGACGACCGGCACGTCCATCGCCGCTGCGATGTGGCGCGGGCCGGTGTCGTTGGTGACCATTAAATCGCATCGGCGGATGATTTCCTTGAGGCTGCCGAGCGTCATCCCCTTGTTGCTCAGGTCGACCGGCGCGCGCTTCATGTGCCGCTTGATCGCCTCGACGATCGGCCGTTCCTTCGCCGTGGCACTGATCAGCACCGTCGCGTTCAATTCATCCATGAACCGGTCGGCCAGCTCTGCGAAATATTCCTGCTTCCAGAGCTTGGCGGCACCATACTGCGCACCGACGTTTAACACGATCAGCGGTGGCTGACCTTGCGCACCCGGCCGGTCTACGGTCGGGTCTACCCCACTGCGCGCCAGCACCTCTTCGGCCTCGCGACGCTCGTTGGGCGTGACGAACAGTTCGAGCTTTAGATCCTTGCTCGTCGCGCCCAGGTAGTGTGACAGCCCCAGGTAATACTTCACGATCGGAGACGGCACGAACTTCCCGCGCGCCTTCACGGGCAGCAGTTTGTCGGTCAGTAAAAAGCCGCGACCATCGCGCTCGTATCCCACGACACGCGGGATGCGGGCCATCTTGCAGATGAGCGCCGTCTTAAACGAGTTCGGCAGCAGCACCGCGAGGTCAAATTTTCCGCGCAACCGGGCAGCCAGCTCGAAGAACTGTCCCCGCCCTGCCTTCTTTTTCGTCTTACCGGTGCGATAGGTGATGATCTGATCGACCCACGGCATGCCCGTGTACACGTCCTTCACATACCGCTTCATCAGGTATGCGATGTGAGCCTGCGGGTACCGCAACCGAAGCGCCCGCAACATCGGCGTCGCCATCACGGCGTCGCCCACCCAGCTCGGTTGAACCACAAGAATACGCGTGGGGTCAGACATCAATCGGGAAGTATAACGAGGAGATTGACGAATGACGAAACCCGAAAAACGAATGAACGTCAAATGACGAAACCCGAATGACGGATTTTGTCATTCTGGTTTCGTCATTCGGACTTGATCATTTACGCGTTCGCAAACGTTGCACCACAGAAGTTCGCATAGGCATGGGCGGCCGTCACGGTCACGTAACCGTCGTTGCTGCCATCCTTGCAAGTGTAG
>Ga0163144_10003450_pt1 | contig 35964 bp, 1 predicted proteins | sample OliLak19BULKMAT1_FD_123175 | JGI IMG/M metagenome (GOLD analysis project Ga0163144, IMG submission 123175) | Freshwater microbial mat bacterial communities from Lake Vanda, McMurdo Dry Valleys, Antarctica - Oligotrophic Lake LV.19.BULKMAT1 | ecosystem: Environmental > Aquatic > Freshwater > Lake...
CATCGATGCCGCCGGCGATCGTCGGGTCGATCGTCTCGACCAGGCCCAGCGTCATCGGCTGCGCGCCGAAGCGCGACAGGTCGCTGGTGGCGGCCGTGATCCGGCCGTGGTCGCCGAGCACGATATTCCGGCCATCGCCGGCATTGATCGCGTCGTTGAGCGCGCCACCGATCACGATGTCGGTGCCGCCCTGCGTCGTGATCGTGTCGGCGCCTCCGAGGCTCGTCGCCGTCGACTCGATCAGATCGACGTCGGATGGATCGATATCGCTCCGGACGTAGCCGATCAGGCCATGGTCGCCCAGCGCGATGTTCGCGCCGGCGCCGAGCGTCAGCGTGTCGTTGGCAGCGCCACCGAGCGCGATGTCGTCGCCGGCGCCGCTCGTCACGTCGTCGTCGCCACCGATGGTCGGCTCGATCGTCTCGACTAGGCCGAGGGTGATCGGCAGGGCACCGAAGCGGTTGGCGTTCGATACCGCCGCCGTGATCCGGCCGTTGTCGCCGAGCACGAGATTGCGGCCCTCGCCGGCAACGACGATGTCGCCGGCGAGCGTCTCGACCGTGAGGACCCGGTTGACGGCGCGGAGGCCGGCGATCGCCTGGTTGACGATCGTCTCGCCGTCCTCACCCGCGACGATGATGTCGTCGCCCGAGCCCGTCGTGATCGTGTCGTTGCCGCCGTCATCTGGATCGGTGGACAGGATCAGGTCGATATCCGTGCGGTCGCCGTCGGCGATGAAGTAGTCGATGCGGCCGCCGTCGCCGAAGACGATGTTGTTGCCCTCGCCCGCGTTGATGATGTCGCGATTGATGCCGCCGAGGACGATGTCGTCGCCGTCAAAGGTCGACACCTCATCGACACCGCCGTCATAGCTGTCGACCGTGTAGAGCCGGACCGGCTCGACGATCGCGCTGCTGAAGAGGTCGCCCGGCCCGGCCTGGCCGAGGAACGTCACCAGCGTCCCCGACGCGTCGGTGTACTCGACGCGGCCGCGATCGCCGAAGACGATGTCGCGCGCCTGGCCGGCCTGTATGTCGTCGTTGCCCTGACCGCCGAAGATGATGAGCGGGAGCGTCGAGGCGGACGCGCGCACCGTGTCGACATCCGAGAACTCGAGATACTGGTCGTAGGGCCCCTGCGTGTTGAGCACGAAGAAGCCGTCCTCGACCGCGTCGAGGTCGACGGTGACGAAATCGTCGCCGAGGCCGGTATTGAGCGAGGTGATCGTGCGCAGGCCGGCGCGCTCATGCGTGCCGTCGATCGAGATCTGGTCGCCGCCGAAGCCCGTCCAGATGGTGACGCCGTCGGCCAGCGTGCCGGCCAAGTCGACCTTGTAGGTGATCGCGCCGGTGGCAAGGCCGACGACATAGATCTCGGCCATCGGCCGGCCCGGCACGCGCACAAGCGCCGCCGCAGCATCCTCGGTGATCAGGATCGGCGCTGCCGCCGTGCCATCGCCGATCGTCGCCGCCTCGTCGCTGATCATCAGCTCATGACGGCCCTTGCCGGCATCGAGGTTGAGCATCCCGTCGACGTCGTTGAGATGGCCGGTCAGGAAGTCGGTGTCGGTCGCCGGCGTCAGGTTCGCGGACGACGAGACGTAGATCCGATCGTCGCCGTCGTTCATGTGGATGGTCGTCACGGCGCTGGTGCCGCGGACGTTGACGACGTCGTCGCCGGTGCCGAGCTCGATGTCGAGGGTCTCGACGCGGCGATAGTCGATGCCGTCGACGCGTGTGCGGACATAGGCGACGTCGCTCTGGATGTTGGCGCCTAGTGCCGCCCCGCTCACCGCGACGTTGAAGCGGTTGCCGGCGCGATTGACGAGCGTCAGGACGTCGCCCGCGGCCGACGCGACGTAGTGCGGGCCCTCGAAGATGTTGATCTGCTGGGCGAGCTTGGCGGCGATGGTGTCGCGCGTATCGCCGGCGACCGAGACGATCGAGTAGCTGTCGGCGACCAGGCCGTCGAATTCGATCGTCCAGGTGCTGCCCGTCGTCACCGTGCCGGCGAGGTCGATCGTCGCCGACAGCTCGGTGCCGACGAGGGCCGACGTATCGATCCGGGCGATCGTCAGGTCGCGATGCTCGCCCTGGAAGGTGACCGTGAGGACGTTGCCGACCTTGCGGACGGCAAAATTGTCGGTATGCGGCAGGAAGTCGAAGGCGTTGTTCGGGTTGAGCAAGGGCTCAAGGGCAGCCGCGAGCCGCTCGGCGGTGGCGTTGTGGGCGATCGTGGCGGTCTGCACGGGCGTAAAGTCGCCATTCCCGTCCGCCAGCAGGAAGTGCAGGACGAAGCTGCCGCCTGTCGCATCGACCGTGATCGTCTGGACGCTGTTGAGGCCTGGGCTCGTGGAGCCGTCGCGCAGCGTCGTCATGATCACGTTCGTCGAGGTGTCGGGCAGCGGCACGAGGCGCGCGACCGGCGCCGCCGTGCCGATCGTCGCCGCCAGACCCAGCGCGAAGGTGATCGAGAACGCGTAGGTGAACAGGCCGGCCGACTGGACCGTCAGCACGCCGGCGGCGACGGTCGCCGTGTAGTCCGCGTGCGCGTCGATCAGGCCGGCGAGCGCGGTCGCGATCGCCGCCGTATTGGTGTGGCCGGAGGTTGAGAATGACGTGCCGTTCAGGCTGATCGACCAGACCTCGCCGGCGAGCGGCGTTCCACCGAACTCGAGGGCGAGCGCAGTGCGCGATGCGGCCTCGTCGAGGTCGATCCAGGTGAAGGCCGGGAAGTCGATGCCGGCGCGCGCTCCGGTGAAGGCGATCGTGTAGGTGACGTTCTTCTCGGTGCGCGCCTCGGTGACGCGGATGTCGTCGAAGCCGAACAGCGTACGCAGGCTGGTCGCGACGATGACGGCCGTCGAGCCGAAGTCGAGCGTGACCAGGGCGAAGTGGTCGCCGCGAACGACGCCATTGCCGGAGGTCGTGAAGCCGTCGAGCGTGCCGTAGCCGTCGAGGCGAAGCGTGTACGCGCCGCTCGCCGCCTGGACGAAGATCGTCTGCAGCTCCTCGACTGTCGGCATGTCGAGGCCGGTGATCGACTCCGCGGTCAGGACCAGCGTGTTGTCGTTGGCGTCGGCGCTGTCGTCGACCAGCACGGTGTCGGCGCCGGCGCCGCCGTCGATCGCGAGCAGGCCGGTGATCTGGTCGACGAGGTCGGTGTTGCTGCCGACCGTGAACATGTCGTCGCCGTCGCCGCCGTCGACCGCGGTGTGGCCGTCGATCGTGCGGATCCAGATTTCGTCGGCGCCCTTGCTCGCGGTGATGCTGGTGGCGCCGAGATGCGTACTCTCGATGACGAAGTCGTCATTGCCGCTGCCGAGCTCGATGTTGAGCACCTCGAGGCCGGTGTAGGTGATGCCGCCGGCGATCGCGCGGCCGGCGATGACGGTGTCGCCGCCCATACCGAGGCCCGTCAGGCGGTCCTTTGTCAGCACGCCCTCGTCATGAGCCGGGCTGTTGGCGTTGAACACGTGCAGCGTGTCGACCTGCACGGTCTCATCGACCCGGATGTTCGGATTGACCGGCGCGTAGAAGTACTCGTTGCCGGCCACCGGCAGGATGGGGGTGCGCACCAGGTCAACCGTCGTGCCGGAGACGAGCGGCAGCAGGTCGGACGGTAGCCGGTTGGCGAGACGATCGGTCACCGAGGCAATGTCGCTGCCGGCCGTCGCGTGCGCCGAGACCGGGTTCGCGCCGCCGATCTGCAGATGCCAGTCGTCGCCGGCGGTCGGGTTCGCGAGGAGGCGGAAAGCCGCCTCGGTCCACTCGACGCCGGTATCGTCGTACTGATCCTGGACCGGCGTGCCGCTAATCGTCGCGCCGGCCTGCTGGATCGACGTCGGCGTGACGGCGAGCGCGACGTCGAAGCCGTTGGCGCCGACATCGCTGCGCTCGCGCACGATCAGCTTGGTGTTGCCGAGCAGATCCACACGCACGCTGGCGGTGAACTTGCCGCCGACCGCGTTGATCAGGCTCGCCAGCGCGCCGGCGATCTTGGAATGGAAGGCATTGGCGTCGACGGCGACCACCGCGTAGCTGTGGCCGCCACCGGCCACGCCCGGCGTCTCGTCGAGTTCGATCGTCCAGGTCTCGGTCACGGTCGGCGTGCCCTGGAACTTCAGGACGGCCTCGAGCCAATCCAGCTTCGACAGGTCGGCCTGGTCCGGCGTGCCGCTGAACACGACCTGGCTCTCCGTCGCGCGCCCGCCGTTCACGTCGAGGGCGACGCTGAACGGCGTCACGTTGGCGAAGGACAGGATGTCGCTGCTGACCGCGAGTACGTCGGCGCGCAGCTTGAAGGCCGGGCCGTTGAGGAAGGTGAAGTCGTACGGGAAATCGTTCATCCGCGGGTCGAAGCCGGGGCGCTCGCCCGTCAACCCGTTCACATGGGTGGCGTTGATGTCGATCAGGCGCATCGTCGTGGCGTCGATCGCCGTGATGCTGCCGATCAGGCCGTCGGCCAGCGGCAGGTTGGTCTCGCCCGGCAGGCGGAACGGATCGTTGAGGAAGCGCTCGCTGCCGACCTTGATCCCGCCCTCGATGATCAGCGGCCCGCGGATTGCGTTGACGCGCTCGCCGAGCGCCGGGAACACCAGCGCGTCGCCACCGTCGATGAACTCGTCGTCGATCGCCATCGTGACGACGTCCTGCGGCACGAACCAGTTGGACTCGTCGAAGACGAGCTGCTGGGTCAGCGCGATGGCGCCGGCGCTGTCGGGCGTCACGCTGACGGTCGCCGACACCGCGACGGTCGGGTTGACTCGGCTGGTCAGCGTGATGACGCGGCCCTGGATGCTGACGTTGAAGAACAGCGTCGTGCGGTCGGCGTTGATGATCTGCGTAGCGAGCGCGTCGGCGACGGTCGACAGCGTGTCGCCGAACTGTGCCGTCACCTCGAAGGGCGCGCGCCCGTCGCCGGCAATTTCGAGGTGCCACTTCTCGCCGGGCGTGACCGCGCCGGTCAGTTCGACCAGCAGCTGCGGATTCGCGTCGGCGTCGAGCTCGACCGTGATGCTCGACCCGCCGCGCGTATCAGGCGTGATCGCGATGTCGACGAAGAAGCGCACGACGCTCGTGCCCTCGACGCCGATCGTGATGACAGGGCCGGCGCCGCCGGCAGTGAAGTTCGGGTTGCCGTTGATCGTCGTCCGCAGCGCGCTTGCGACCGTCTCCAGCGTGTCGCCCGGACCGGTCTCGTAGGTGAAGACGTGGCGCTGGAATGTGGCGGCGTCGGTCAGGGTCACGGACCAGGTCTCGTCGACGCCGACCGTAGTGGTGCCGGCCGTCAGGCCGCCATGGCTGAAGGCGAGCTCGGCGTGCGGGGTCGCGACCTGGACCTGGGCCTGGTTGTTCTCGCCATAGCCGGCATCGGGGTTGAAGGCCTCGTCGGCGTTGTAGGTGCGCGTCGGCGCCGGCGTGACCGTGACGGTCACCGTCTTGCCCGTGCCGGGCGCGGCCGACAGCACGATCTTGTAGCTGTCGGTGACCGGCGTGTAGGTCGGGTACTCCTGCGACATACGCAGCGCGATCTCGTACTTGCTGTCCGTGCCGATGGCGCTGGTCCAGCCGGCAGCGCCGGTGATCGAACGCAGATTGCCGAGCTCGAAATTCCGGGTCTCCGGATCGTAGCCGACGATCTGCGCCGACTGGCCGCGGCCGGCGCCCTCGACGATCGTCAGGATCTTGCCAACGAGCTCGATCGCGTCGGGGTTCGTTGCGTGATCCTGGAGCGAGACGTTGAGGCGGTAGCCGATGCCGGCCGCGACAGAGGGCAGCTCGAAGGTGCCGAAATCCGGGTACTCGAAGCGCAGGATCGACGTCACGCGGATGCGATAGTCGCCGGCCTGGTCGAGCTGCAGGTCGAGGAACGGATCGAGCAGCGACAGACTGCCGTTGTCGAGCACCGTGCTGGACGTGCTCTTCGCCACCGAGATCAGGGCCCCCGTACCGCCATCGACGCGCAGCAGCTCGATCACCGGCGTGATCGTGTACCCGACCCGGTCGAAGAAGAAGATCGACGGCACGAACCGGAGGCCGATGTCGCCGACGATCGGCGTCACGGCGTCGATGTCGAGGACGACGCTCACGCTCGCGTCGCGCTCGAGCGAGATGGCAAACGGATGGTCGGCGACGATGACACTGGCGCCGCCGACCGTACGGGTGGCGAGCACGTCGTCCTCGACGCGGATGGTCGGAATGATGCCGCTGGCCGTCATCCGGCCGAACGAGGAGTCGAGACCGGCGCGCAGGACGCGCGCGCTGACCTCGAAGTCGCCCGGCACGGTCTTGAAGATGTTGAAGGCGTTGCCGCTGACATAGGGCGCATCGAATTCGTCATGCGCATGGATGGCGCCCGCGAGGGCCGCGGCGATGCCGGCGAGCGTCGTCGTGCCGAGATTCGCGATGGTGACCGCGTAGGTCGCGGTGACTCCGGCGGCGCCCGCCGTCACCGTCACGGTCCAGGTGTCGCCCACCTCGATGGTGCCGGACAGCGTGATCTCGTTGCGCGTCTCGACGATCGAGGCGTCGAGCTGTGCGTCGCCGGTGCTCGGGGCGTTGATCTTCGCGACGAACGCGCTGGCGATCTTGTAGAGGTCGCGCTCGGTCGCCGAGTAGATGGTCGCCGAGAGGACCTTGTAGGAATACGTCCGGCCGTTGATGACCAGCGTCCAGTCGTCGCCCGGCATGAACCGGCCGGCGAGTTCGAGATCGGCGCTCTGGTAATGCGGCCGCGTGTCCACGATGCGGATCGGCGACAGCGAGAAGCCGTCTGGCTCGGTGGTGACGACGCTCGCCTCGCTGCTGGCGCCGACGCGCTTCAGCTCGATACGGCTGATCGAGACCGGCGGGCCGTCGCTGTCCGCGACCATGACCGTGTTGCCCACAAGCGTGAGGGTGACCGTCGAATCGGTGGCGAGCACGCCGGGCGTCGAGCCGCTCAAGCCGGCGATCAGAGCGTTGACGACCGAGACCAGACTCGTCCCGCTCGGACTGACCGTCGCGGTCTTGGCGCCGACGGTGACCGTCCACGAGTCGGTCGTCGCCACGACGCCGCTCGGCGCCAGGATCTGCGTCCACTTGGCGACACCGGTGCCATCGAGCGCCAGCTTGCCCGTGACGCCTGCCGCCGTGATCGTCGTGACCGGGGCGAAGCTCGGCGAGCCGGAGTTCGGGACCACGAGACCGCGACCGCCGACGATCGCCGCATTGAACGCGCTGCTGGCGTCGACGACCGAGATCAGGTTCGCGAGCACCTGGGCCGCGCTCTCGGTCGCGCCGGAGACGAAGTCGACCGTCTGCGGGAATGCGGTGCCGGCGGCATCCGGCAGCGTCACCGTCCAGATTTGGTCATGGGTCGGAGTGCCGCCGGCCGACAGCGCCGTGCCGACGAAGGAGGTGAGATGCGTGGCCGTGCGGAACACTGCCGAGCCGCCGGACTCGGTGGTCGTGAACGATGTCGGCGCGAACGCCGAGCCATTCGTGCGCACGACCCAGATCGCGCTGCCGACGAGCCTCGCGTCGTAGCCGGTGGCGCCATCGATCCCGGCGACGAACGCGTCGATGAAGTCGGACGGGGAGCCGCCGGACCGGGTGACGGTGACCGTCGTGCTGGCGTCGAGGACGATCGTCCAATTGTCGCCGTTGCCCGTCGGCAGGCCCGACGTCGACACCTGCACGATCGTCGCGGCGGCGCTCGACAGCGTGCCCGTTGCCGGCGCCGCGATGATCTGGAACGCGACGTCATGGGGCGCGCCGGCGGAGGTCAGCACGATCTTCGCGTCGCCGTCGACGGTCAGACCGACCGCCGTCTCGAGTGCGTCGACGACGGACTTCAGCGGGCCGTTCGCGCCGCTCGCTTGCGCGTGGGCGTTGGTGACGACGACGTCGTGGTCGAATTTGTCGATGGTCAGGCGCCACGTCTCGCCGACATGCGGCGTGCCGGAGAAGGTGAGCTCGACGCTCGACCACGAGCTCTCGGCGACCGGCGCGGCGGCGTCGGTCTTGCCGGTGATGGTCGCCGAGCCGGCGGGGTTGGTGCCGGCGACCGTCAGCCGCACCGTGAAGGCAATCGGCGCGGCGGTGACGTTGATCGTCGCACCGCTGGGCGAGACGTCGTAGTCGCCGCCGTTGAGGGCGGAGGCGAGCGCGGAGGCGACGGCGCCCAGCGAACCGCCCGCGCCGCTGGCGCTGCGGAGCACCGTGGTCGTGTCGGCCGACAGGAGGTCGAGGGTCCATAGATCGCCCGCGACCGTCGAACCGGCGAGCGCAATGCTCGCCTCGTCAACCGGCGTGGCGACCGTCGTGGTGCGCGTCACCGTGCCTGCGGAGCTGAGCTTCTGCGACAGGCCGTCAACCGACAGGCCGCGCAGGGTGAAGCCGGCCGGATCGTCGATCAACAGATAGGCGCTGCCGGCATAGAGAACCGCTTCGACGTGATAGTCGTTGGTCGCGTCGGCCAGCAGCAGGCTCTTGAGACCGACCGCGACGTCGATGAGATCCGCGCCCGCGGCCGCCGAGTAGACGTAGTCGTGATACTTCAGGCCGAGCGTCCACGTGCCGCCACCGGAATCGGCCGGCGTGACCAGCGGACCGCCGAGCTTGAGCACGGCGCGTGTGTAGTAGTCCGCGACATCGAGGATCGAGCTCGAGTTGACGACCGTTCCGCCGGTGCCGTCGAGCATGTCGCTGGTGACGCGGAACTGGAACAGGTCGGCCGTATTGTTGCCGGTGCCGTCGATCCGGGCATAGGGCACGAAGAAGTCGATGCCGCCGCCGGAATAGTTGGTGTTGCCGATCGTCGGATCGAAGAACGTGTAGAAGAACGCCGGATCGTCGATGTCCTGATAGCCGTTCGTCCCCTGCTCGTCCTCGTCCTCGAGGACCGAGTCCGGCTGGAAGCGGAAGCCGTCGACCGCGTGCTCCTCGATCGAGACCTGCAGGACGTAGTCGACGCCCTCGGGCAGGTTGCCGCCCAGCCCGTTGCCGACCGCGACGTAGTACGTCCCGGCGACGGTGAAGGTGTAACGCAGGAAATCGTCCCAGTACGCGGTGCTTCCCGTGCCGCCATCCAGGAACGGGATCGAGAACCCCGGCCCGCGCGCGATCTCGACCGGCACGCTGCGCTGCGTGCCGTCGGCGTCGGTCTCGGCGACCGTCTTGTAGAGGCGGAGCTGGCTCACCCAGAAGATCGGGTCTAACCACGCGAAGCCGGCATCGATGTCGAAGATGGTCGAGATCGCGCCGCCACCCGCGGTGAGCATGCCGGTGGTGATCTCGAACTTGTAGAAGTCGTTGTTGCCGTCGCCGGTGCCGAACACGGTGAGGTGCGGCAGCGTCGTCGATTCGGCGATGTCCGGCTCGGCGTTCTTGTTCCACTTCGCGGTGTCGAGATTCTGCGCCGTGAACACCGAGTCGTGGAGCCCGACCTCACGGATCGACGCCGCACCGAAGTCGCCGACGAAGCTGACGCCGCCGTCGCTGTGGTTGCCGTCGAGGATCTGCAGGACGCGGCCGGTGCCGAGCTTGACCAGCTCGCTCGGCTCGATGACGACCGTCGATCCGCCGGTCTCGAGCACGATGACCGACGGCGACTCGTCGTCGGCGATCCGCACGTCGAGCGGGTTGACCAGCGTGACGTCGCGGTTCCGGCCGGCAACGTAGCTGTAGTCGGCCCGGTCGATCGGGATGCCCGCCGTTGCGAGATTGGCGCCGATGGCGACCGACCAGGTCTCGTCGCGCGCGATCGCGGCGTCGTAGGGGATGACGATGTTGGCGACCGACCAGTGGCCGGAAATCGTGCTCGGCGTGCCCGAGATCGTGCCGCCGACGACCCTGTCGACTGCGTCGGCCGAGGCTTTGCGGAAGATCTTCGCGGTGAAGGCATCGAACTCGGCGAGCCCGAAGACCTTCTCGACATAGAGCACGTCGCCCGGTGCAACCTGCGTACCGACCACGCTGAACGCATCGCCGGGCTCGGCCGTCTCGACCGTCGCGACCAGACGGAAGGAGCTCCCGCCGGTCTTGGCGATCTGGAAGAAGGTGTCGCCATCGACATAGGTGACGATGAACCCGGCGGCCGCCAACCCATCGGCGATGCGATCCGCGAGCGTGGCAAGCGTGTCGCCGTCGTTCGACGCGAATTCGTAGCGCAGCGCGTCGATCTTGATCACCCAGCGGTCGCCGGCATCGGGGGCGCCAGTCAGCGCCACCGTCGCCGTGCTGAAGCGCGGCGAGGCCTGGTGCTTGCTGCCGCTCAACTCCGCCGTCAGGCCGGTCACGATGTCGGAAAGCGGGATGCCGCTCGACGGCGCCGTGTAGCTGTACTCGGCCCCGTCGAGCTCGAGGATCCAAGTCTCGCCGGCGACGACGCTGTTCGGCGCATCGTCGGTCAGCGTGATCGCCGCCAAGTCCCACGCCCGCCCACCGGTGATCGTCAGGCTCGAGCCGCCCGGCGGCGTCGCGACGACCTGGAAGGCGTTGCCGCTGATACGGGCCCAGACCGCGCTGCCAACAGTCGCTTCGATCCGCGCGCCGCCGCGCGCCGTCTGACCCTCGACCGAGAAGTCGACCGTGAAGCCCTTGGTCGCGTCGGTGATCGTGAACACCGAGCCGCTCCGGGAGACCAACGGCGACGTCAACGCGCCCGGGATCTTGGCGGCGATGCCGGAAGCGACCGTCGACAGCGCCGTGCCGTCCGCAGCGACGTCGTAGCGGTAGTCGACGCCGTTGATCGTGAGGATCCAGGCCTCGCCCTTGCCGGCCGTGGCGCCGGTCCCCGGGATCCCGAGCGCGACCGTGGCGCCGGTGTAAAGCACCTCGGCCAGGCGGTCCTGATCGACGTCCTCGTTGATCTCCGATGCGATTCCGCGCGCGACCTGCTCGGAGGTCACGCCGAGGAAGGCGTCGATATCGTCCGTCGCAATCGCATGCGTGATGCGGGCGAAGTGGATGCCTTCGGGGGCGTTGTCATTGCTTGCCGTCACTGTCACGCGCTGCGCGACGTTCCAGTTGCCGGCGTTGAAGGTCAGAGTGCTCTTGTCGAATGTCACCTGGCCGCCGGCATGCGCGAGCGACACCACGACCTCGCCGGTCGGCTTCTTGGTCAGCACGACGTCGTAGATGTCGCGCGCGAGATCGGCGGCCGCGCCGGTGGCATTCTCGACGACAATCGTGTTGCCGAGCACGTCGAGCGAATTGGTGGTCGACTGCCGCGGCACGATCAGCACCTCGGCGGCATCGTCGTCGATGACCTCGACCGTCACGCCGAGGGCGGCGATGCCGTCATAGGCGCCGCCATCCTCGACCCCAGCGCCCTGCACCACCGAATGCACGATGTTGACCACGCGCCGGCCCTCGGCCAGCGGATCGTTCGGCGCGGTCACGAAGACGGTCTGCGGCACGAACCAATTGGTGCGGTTGAAGATCAGCGTCGCGCCATCCTCGGAACCGTTGACGCGCACGCCCTTGCCGCCTGCTTTCTCCTCGCCCTCGGTCGGCCGCGTCGGCTTGGCCGTCACGCGTACGCTCTCCTCGGGCGCGCGCGTCAGCACGATCTTGTAGCTGTTGACGATCAGGCCGCTGTCGGCGGTCGGGTCCTCGAACACGCGCAGCTTGCCGCCATCGCGGATGACGATGATCCCGGCCTCGTCGTTGTCGCCGACGCGGGCCGCGACGTCCTGGACGAAGATCGCCTGGTAGCGCGTATCTGTGCTCGACACGCTGTTCAGCACCAGGCCGCTATGGCCCTCCAGGCTGTTCGACACGACCGTGATCGCCTGGCCGCCATTGCCGCCGCCGACATTGAAATTGTCGCTGCCGAGCCCGCCGACAACCTCGACGACGACGCTCTCGCTGGTGCTGGCGATGAAGAAAGTGTCGTTGCCCTCGAGCGCGTCGACGATGAGCTTCTCGATTCCCGTGTAGGTGACGAACAGGCCGGCGCCGAACACGCCCTCGTCGTTGATCACGAAGTCGTCGCCGAACTCGGTGCCGACCACGGTCAGCGTGTCGAAGCCGTCGCCGCCGTCCACGCGCACCGGCGCGTTGACGGTGAAGGAGATGAAGTCCGCACCCTGGCCGCCATTGATGTTGGTGAACGGCGCCTTCGGGTCGCTCGGGTCGACGCGCACGAAGGCGCGCACCACGAAGGTGTCGTCGTCCTCGTCGCCGAACAGGAACAGCTCGTCCTTGTTCGAGTAGACGGTGAAGGTGTCGTTGCCCGCCCCGCCGCGCAGCGTCGCCGGGAAGCTGATGCCGTTCGACAGGAAGCCGCGGGTGATCTGCGTGGTCTCGAAGTAGTCACGCGAATCGAGGCCGTTGGCGGGATTGGTCGCATCGCGCGCCGAGGCGAAGACCTGCCCGACCTGGAACGTGTCGTTGCCGGCATCGCCGTAGGCCACGACCGGGCCCAGCGTGTCGTCGATCACGAAGACGTCGTCGCCCGCGCGGCCATAGATCTGGATCGCGCCGTCGATGCTGTCGTCGTACTCGATGCGCTCGACGGCGCCGCCTGCGACAGGCTGGCGGTTCGCGTCGACCTCGATGGCGGCAACCACCCCGAGGCCGATCGTCTTGTTGGCGCGCAGCAGGAAGAAGTCGCCCCTGTTGGTGCCGAAGATGTTGAGTTCGTCGACGCCGAGGTCGAGCGGATTGAGCGGCGCGTCGGAGACGACGATCAGCGACGAGCCGAGACCCGACAATCCGATGTCGTAGTCGTCGCCGCCATTTCCGCCGTGCAGCGTCAGCGTCGCATGCACGCCGTTGAGGAAGGTCTGCTTGCTGTTGGCGAAGTAGTTGACCCGCACGGCGTCGTTGCCGCCGCCGAGGAAGATCTCGGTCGGGCCGTCGATCGTCTGGATCGTGACCACGTCGTTGAACTGGTTGGTGATCGGCGTCTCGTCGCCGGCGTCGATCGTCGTGACGCCCGTGTGCGTGCTGGCGACGTGGAAGCCGTTGTTGCCGTTCGACAGCGACAGCGCGAGCGTCTCGAATCCGGCATAGGCGATGCCGAGCGTCATGCCGAGGCCGGTGATGCCGGTCGCCGTCAGGCGCCCGCCCGCGTCGGCTGCCGTGTCGCCGTCGTCGCTGACGATCAGGTCATCGCTGCCGAGACCGCCATCGATGATCAGTTGGCCGAGCTGGATGCCGTTGAGCGTGCGCACGACCGGCGCCACGACGCCGACCGGGTCGCCGACGATCACGTCGTCATTGCCGCCAAAGGTGCGCACTGTGGTCTTGCCGGAGATCGTCTCGACGGTGATCAGGTCAATGCCGGCATTGCCGTCGACGGTGGTCGTGGAGAGCGACGGCGTGCTGAAGATGATGAAGCTGGTGGTTGCCGCGGCGGCGCCGCCGAGATCGATGTCGATCAGCTCGATGCCGGAGTAGCCGATGCCGCCACCGGTCATGCCGAGGCCGGTCACCGTCGTCGCGGTCATCTCGCCGCTGTTGGCGGCCGCGTCGCCGTCGTCGGCGACCCACAGCCGATCCACATCGCTCTCGCCGTTGATGGTCAGCGGCGAGGCGATCGCGTTGACGGTGCCGCCCGCATTCGTGCCGGCACCGAGCGGCGAGGCGTTCGAGCCGAGCATGACGAGATCGGCGCCCTGGCCGCCGTTCACCGTGATCGGCACGCCCGACGAGCGGATCGCGATGTTGTCGTTGGCCTCGCGGCCATCGATCTCGATGCGCTCGAGGCCGCTGGCGTTCACGGTGGTCTGCTTCGCCGAGTTGCCGGCCTGCGCCGTGATCGTGGAGACGGCGCCCGAACGCGTCAGCGTGAACCGATCGGACTCGCCGGTCGCGAACATCACCAGCCGATCGCTGCGCCCGTCGGTACCGGTGTCGGCGATCGTGATCACCGCGTTGCTGTTGGCGGCGACGGCGACGAGATAGCTCTCGTCGTTGACGGAAGCGTTCTGCGCGTTGTCGAGCGTCGCCTGGCCCAGCCACGCGATCGCCGCGAGGTTGTCGTTGCCGACGCGGATCTGGCTGTCGGGATCGCTGACCACGAAGCTGTTGTTGCCGGCGGCGCCGGTGATCGTCGCCTTCTCGTAGAGATTGCCGAGGCTCTCGACGATCGTCGTCGCGCTGTAACGGTCGGCATAGACCGTGACCTGGGTGCCGGCGCTGGTGTTGGCGGCGAAGTTCTGATTTGCGCCATTGAGCAGCGTGCCGACGACGAGCTTGTCGTTGTACAGGCCGACATCGAGATCGAAGGTCTCGATCAGCTCGTCGAAGCCGTTCTCGTCGGCCTCGTCGATCAGCAGGTCGCCGTCATCGTCAAGCCCGTTGGTGTTGCTGGTCTCGATGAAGACGTCGAAGCCGAGGCCGCCAGTCACGCGGTCGTCGCCGGTGCCGGTATCCAGCACGTCGTTGAACCGCGTGCCGACCACCGTGTCGTTGTCCGCGCCGGCGATGACCCGCAGCGCGGCGCGATCGCCGGTGACGGCCGAGGCGTTCACGTTGTCGACGCCGCCGAGCGTCTCGATGACCAGCCGGTCGCCCTCGGCACGCACCGAGTTGCGCAGCGCGACGCCGTAGTTGTTGCCCGCGCCCGCCGCGCTGACCGCCGAGCTGATGTCGGTGGAACCGGTGATCGTGACGGTATCGGCGCCGACCGAGCCGCGAATGGTCAGGACGTCGGCGGCGCCGTCATCGGTGACCGTAACGATCGCCTCTTCGTACTGCACGCCACTCGCGGTGGTGACGATCCGGGTCTGACCGGTGGCCGTTATGATGCGGCCGGAGTCGATCTCGATCGTCGTCGCATCAGCGCCCTTCACGAAGTCGACCGTGATCGTGTCCGCGCCGGCACCGGCATCGACGATCAGCTTCTCGAAATTCTCGCCGATGATCGAACCGACCACGCCGAGGGTCCGCGCGACCTTGATCTTGTGCTCGGCTGCCTTGGTGACCGATATCGTGTCGGCGCCCGTGCTGACCGTTACGCGCAGGGTGTCGTTGCCGCCGCTGCCGCCCTTGACGGTGGTCAGATTGAAGGCGCCGATCGTCCAGCGGATCAGATCGTCGCCGGCGCCGCCGTCGATCGTGTCGACGCCGCCGCGGCCGTCGATGTCGTCGTTCTCGGATCCACCGTCGATCGTGTCGTTGCCGGGACCGCCGAGGATCTTGTCCTGGCCGGCTTCGCCGAAGATCGTCGCGGCGCCGCTGCTGTTGATCAGGATGAAGTCGGTGCCGGAGCCGCCGCGGATCTCGGCCGTCGCGGTTCCGGCGCCGATCTCGACATAGTCGTTGTCGGCGTCGCCGAAGACGGTCGCCCGGCCGCCGCCGTTGTGGATGAAGATGTCATTGCCGGCGCCGCCGTGGAACTCGACGGGCGACAGCAAGCCGGACGCGATGGTGAGCTGATCGACGCCGGAATCGCCCCAGGCGAGGATTCGCGACACGTCGGCGAATTCCTGCGTGCGGCCGGCGAACGTCACGGCGACGGTCTCGTTGCCGGCCACGCCGCCGACATGCTCGACCAGGAAGGCCTCGTTCTCCTCGTTGTCGGCGAGGCCGCGATTGTCGTTGCGCGCGCCGCCCATGTTGAGCTGCAGCGTGCCAGTCCCGCTCCAGCGGTTGTAGGCGATCATGTCGCCGGCGAGATAGATCGGCTTGGGCAGCTCGATGTAGCCGAGCGTGAAGTTGATATCGACGTCGATGTCGATGAAGAGGATCGTAACCGAAGCCGACGCCGAGACGTTCACCGGCACGCGGCCGGCGCCCATCGCGGATACGCTGAAGCTGACGCTGACCGAGGCGAAGGTGATGCCGAAGGCCCGGATCTTGAGCGACCCGCTGGCGGTGATGCCGAAGGCGTATTCCTGCGTCGCCGCGTCCTGATACAGGAAGACGCGGAACGAGAAGTTGCCGCTGGCGCCGAAATCGTTGGTGCCCAGCAACAGCCTGCCGCTGAGCGACAGGTCGAAATGGCCCTTCGAGTTGAACCAGCCAGAGGCCGACACGGTGACGATGCCGAAGAAGTCGAGGCTCGCGGCGAAGGTCACCTTCCAGCCGCCGGTGCCGAGGCCGAGTTGCTGGCCGACCTCGATCGTGAACGACGCCTCGAAGCTCAGCACCTTCAGGAAGGTGACCGAGCCGTTGATCGACAGCGTGAAGGACTCGGCGGCGATCGTCCGGCCGGCGAGGGTGCGACTCATGTCGCTGGTGTTGATCAGGAGCTTGCCCGACGCGGCGATGTCGATGATGCCGAAGATGCTCGCCTCGATCGACACGTCGAGCAGCAGCGCCATGCCGGCATGAGCGCCGGTGTAGATCGCGGCACCACCGGCGGCCGAGACCTTGAGATCGCCGAGCTGCAGCTCGACCTCGAACTCGAGCTGGAAGCGATTGGCGACGATCTCGAGCAGCACGCGGCCATTGGCCTTGGCGAAGCCGAGGAACTCGACCGTCCCGGTGATCTCCAGGCTGAAGCCCGACTCCACGGTCCGGGTGTTGCCCGGGCCGAGGCTGAGAACCTGATTCGTCGACGCGGTGTTGATCTGCAGGATGCCGGTCGCGCTGAACTCGAGGCCGATGTCGCGGCCGAAGTCGCCGAACAGGTCGCTGCTGATCGACAAATACGCGGCCAGGCCGCGCGGCCCGATATAGAGCGCGCCCTCGATCGCGAAGTTGCCGATCCCGAGCAGCGTCAGGTCGGCGTCGACCGACGCGGTGACGGTGAACGGGCTCGCCGTGAAGCTGAAGGTGAAGACGCCGTCGAAATCGAGCAGCGACCCGATCCTGAGATGGCCGACGACGATCAGGGCGATGTTCGCCGAACTGATCGGGACGGGTCCCTCGACGAATGCTCCGCCGGGCCCGGCCGTCGAGAGCAGCGAGGCCTGCGGGCTGTCCTGCAGCACTTCGCCGTTCTCGAACTTGGTCTTGAACGTCGTGATCGTCGTCTTCGACGCGCCGTAGGAGTTGATCTCCAGGGTGATGTAACCGGACAGCTCGACGCCCGGGATCGCGCCGCCGTCGGCGATCGCCAGCGTGGCGCGACCGATGATGCCCGCGCCATCGGCATTCCCGGGCAGGTTGACGCGCAGGTCGAGATAGCCGGACAGCGAGCCGACGAATTCGATCTCCGTGCTGACCGCACCGGTGATGCGGGCGCCGTTGGTGCCGGCGTCGACGCCGATGAAGCCTGAGAGCGTGATGACGTCGAACAGCTCGATGACGCCGGAGATGCGCGCGGAGATATAGGCCTCAGGCGCCGACGCCGGATTGGCTTCGGCGTCGCCGGTGAGGTTCGGCACGCTCTTGAATATCTTGATCGTCGTCGGACTGCCCTCGGGCAGCAGCGGCAGGAACGCGTCGGGAATCTCGAACACCTGCTCGACGAGCGTGGTGTTGAACATCAGCTGGACGGCGCCCTCGAGCCGGAAGATGTCGGAAATCGCCGAGAAGTCGTTGCCTTCGAGCTCGGGGTTGGACTCGGCGCTGCCGAAGGAGAGCTCGAGCTTGAGGCTGCCTGCGACGCCGGGGATGCCGCCGGGCGGCGGATCGGTGTCGATGATGAACAGGCCCGTCGCTTCGCCCTGGAGCGTGCCGCCGAGGATGCTCGCATTGGCGAGGACGAAGACCTCGAAACGCGTCGGCTGGATGCGCAGGAAGAAGCCGCCGTTGAGCTCGACCAGCGTGGTCGCATTGCTGGCCGGGCTGTCCTTGATCTCGAGCGCGCCGACGATCTCGATGCTGAAGGATTCCGGCGCGAGCTCGAAGGTCTGCGCCTCGCCGCGCACCTCGAGCCGGGTCGCGCCGTCAACCGCCGACTGCTCGATGAAGTAGAACTTGGCGCCGTCGGTGACCTTCCACTTCTTGCTGTCGGCCTTGATGACGACGCCCTCGACCGTCGCCTCGGCGCCGAGCGTGATGCCGTTGGTCTGAAACAGCGACGTCCAGGTCGAGTTGACCGCGACCGGGCTGAACAGCGACGTCGGCAGCGAGCTCGCGCTCGCGACGCTCGCCACATTGAACAGCAGGTCGCCGGACACGCCCTCGAGCGCGATCGTCTCGGTGCGCAGCTCGCTCGTCGTGTTGATCTGCAGCAGCGCGCTGCCGGAGACGTAGACGCCGTATTGCTCGAGAAAGTCGAAATTCGCCTGGATCTTGGCGACACCCCAGAGCTGCGGCGCCTCGCTCAGCGAGCTGCCGCCCTCGAGGATGAAGCGCGCCGCGGCCGAGCCGATATTGCCGAGCTTGATGATGTCGATCGTGCCGCTCGCATCGAGCGTAAAGCGCTTGACGATCGCGCCGTCGGGCCGCTCGAAGTCGCCGATCTCGAGCGTCGCCTTGCCGCGGATCTGGATGATCGGCTGGTCGGTGAAGCCGAGACCATCGAGCGTGATCGCGCCGGAGATGTCGATGAAGAAGACCGGGCCGACCGGGCCGCCGGTGGGCGCCTCGATGGTCGAGGAACCGGGGTCGGCGAGCACCTCGATGACGCGGAAGCGCTCGCTCGACGCCCCGCCCGGATTGCCGAAACCGTCGACCCAGCTGCCGGTGTTGAACGTCGCGGTGATCTGGCCGGCGACGAAGCCGCGGGTGAAGAAGTAGCGGTAGACGCCGTCACCCATCGCCAGCGGCGCGGCGCCCGTCGCGGCAGCCGTGCCGACGCCGCCACCGGAGAGGACGAACTCGTCGCCGTTGATCGTCGCCGGATCGATGGCGAAGTCGGCGTCGCGCTCCGGATCGCCGAGCGTGTCGAAGCGCACATCGATGTAGGTCGGGACCGAGTTCGCGGCGACGGCCAGCGTGTCCTCGGTATTGATGACGGCCGCAATGCCGCCATAGGTCCAGCTGCCCGTGTAGGAGACCGTGATCGCCTGGCCGACCGTGACGCCGGTCACCACGAGCTTGTAGGTACCGGGCGCGGCCGGCGGCCCGCGCGCGGTGAATGCGCCCTTATTGCCCGCGGAGAGCGTGATGTCGCTGGCGGCGACCGTGCCGGTGTCGAGCTGCGCGCTCTCGCCGAACGGCACGACGACGAAGAGGTCCGTGCCTTCCTGCTGCACGATGGCGCTGAAATTCGCGAAGTTGCCGATCTTCGTATTGGCGCTGTCGAGATAGTCGTAGCTCTGGCCGATGAACGTCAGCGTCAGGGCGGTCGCACTGCCGGCGAACGTCCCCGAGTACCAGTAGCGGAAGGTGTAGACGCCGCCGGCCACGCCCATGAGGACCGGCGCCTGCGTGTCGTCGAGGACGAAAATCGTCCCGGCCGGGGCGGTGACGGTGAACTCGGGCGCCAGGTCGGTCACGGAGTCGACGTCGATCGACACCGCATAGGCCGGAACCGTGAACGGCACGTCGATATAGCCGCGGCCGTTCAGCTCGCCGACATCGATCGTGCCGCGATCGATCGGGTTCTCGAGCTCTCCGACCAGCACTGCGATGCGGACGGTCTCGGTCTCGGCCAGGTTGAGATGCTGGGTGACGGCGCCGACGGCGCTCGTCGCCGTCGCCCGGAAGCTGCTCGCGATGAACGCGATCGCGACGTCGCCGGCAGCGAAGTCGCCGGTGAAGAAGTAGCGGAAGCTGTTGCCGTCGGCGAGGCGCATCGGCGCCACGCCGGCATCCAACGCGGCCGTGCCGACGCCGGCGCCGCTGATTGAGAACTCAGCCCCGGCATCGGTGATCGAGGCGACGTCGAGCGCGGATCCCTTCGGGGCGCTGAAGGCGACATCGATGTAGCTCTTGTTGATCGTCGTCAAGTCGACGCCGGCGACCGCGCCGCTCGCCGGATTGAGGCTCGACACGCCCGCCGCGTCGATCACGCTCGTGCTGTTGGCGATCCGCGTGATCGACAGGCCCGAGCCGGTGGCGAAGCTGCCGATCGTCCAGTAACGGAAGCTGTAGGTGTTGCCGGTCTTGCCGAGGAACTCCGGCGTCTGGGCGTCGTCGAAGCGAACCGAGGTCAGGCTGAACTGGAACTCGGGCTCGACATCGGTGACCGAGGCGATGCCGAGCGTCGAGTTCGCAGCGACGGTGAAGCTCAGGTCGACGAAGCCGCGGTTGTTGAGCGCGTTGAGGCCGATCGCGGCGCCGGTCGCGGGGCTCGCCGCGTCCGCCGTCGGGCCCTGGACCGTGAAGCTCTGGCGGCTCGCGAGGTTCTTGAATCCGGCGCTGTCCTCGACGCCGTCGGCGGTGAAGACGATGTCCACCGCGCCGACGGAGAAGCTGCCGGTGAGGTAGTAGCGATAGAGGCCGTTGGCGAGCTTGCTCGGCGCTTCCGAGCTGATGGCGATCCCGGCCAGGTTGGTGTCGGTGCCGGCGATCTTGAGGGCGAACTCGTCGCCCCCGTCGATGATCGAGTTGGCGCCGCCGGTCGTCTCGCCGACGAAGTTGGCGCCCGAGGTCGGGGTGAAACGGATGTCGATGTAGCTGCGATCGTTGTGACCGGACTGGTCGGCGAGGATCGCGGTCGCCGCGGGCCCTGCGGGGTCGTAGATCGACCAGGCGCCCGACGTGAATTGAACGGTGATGCCGCTCAATATGGTGGTGTCGAAGGCGTTGAGCAGGCGGTAGCGCGCCTGCTTGGCGCCGACGACCGTCGGATTGACCGACTTGTCGATGACAATGCCGCCTGCGCCCGTGCCGGTGAGGATGAACTCGACCTGTGCGTCGTTGAGCGACTCCTGATCGAGCGCGTAGCCCTCCGGTCCCGGGAAGGTGACCTCGATCTCGACCGGGATCAGCGCCGGGATCGCCGGATCGGTCTCGCCGATCTCGTCGATGATGCCGTCGCCATCATTGTCGACGCCGTCGGAGCCGATCACCTGGGCGGCCGGATTGGCGCCGAGCACGGCCGTGATGGCGCTGCCCGGGCCGACATTGACCGTCGCGCTCGACGTCGACTTGAACGCCCAGCTTCCCGTCGTGAGCGTCACGACGTGGTCGCCGTTCAGGGTCTCGGCGAAGCTGTAGCTGTAGGTGCTGCCGGACACGTGGGTCGCGACGAGGCTGGTCAGCGCGACGACGACGCCGTTGTTCGTGAGCACGAACTCGGCGCCGCTATCCGTGATCGACGCCGCGTCGATCTCGAAGCCAGCCGGCGGCGTCGGGAAGACGACATTGAGCGACGTGGCGCCGCTGAGCCCGGTGAAGAGCTGCGTTGCGCCGACCGCGGCCGGATCGAGGAACGACCAGGTGCCATCGATGAAGTCGACGGTGAACGCCGGCTGGGTGAGGACGAAGCTGGCGACAGGCGTGTCCTGGAACCCGTCGAGATCCGCATCGCCGGTCTCGACGAGATAGCCGATCTCGAAGCGGTAGACCTGCGAGCCGTCCGCGTTCTGGGCGACGAAGGTCGGGAGCGCGCCCGCGACGAGTTGGACCGTCACCCGCGGCGACGCGACCGTGCCGGTGGCCGGGCCCGAGGTGCCCGTCAGCGTGAACTCGGAGGCCGCGTCGAGGATCGAGGCGCTGTTGATCGTGAAGCCGGCCGACGGCGGCGCGAAGGTGACGTCGATCAGCGTCGGCGCCTCGGTGGCGTTCGCGGCGATCGTCGCGTTCGCCGGCGACAGGCCGGTGCGGATGAACGACCAGCTCGCCGGCTGGAACACGACGGTCAGCTCGCCGGTCGCGAACTCGCCGTTGACCCAGTAGCGCACGGTGCGCGCCGCCTCGGAGAGGACGATCGGCGCCTCGCCGGAGTTCAGCGTGACGCTGCCGCGCCCGGCGCCGCCAAGCGTGAACTCGGGCGCCACGTCGGTGATCGAGGCGAAGTCGATGGTGAAGCCGGCCGTCGCCTGCGCGAAGACGATATCGATGTAGTTGCGGCCGTTGAGCTCGCCGATATCGGCGCTGCCGCCCGCACCCGGCGAGGCGACGACGACGGTGACGCCCTCGACCGTGAAGCCGAGCGTCGCCGTCTGGCCCGGATTGCCCGCGAGGTCGGCGAAGCCCGCGCCCGTGCCGGCGTTGAAGGCAAGGAACTCGATCTCGACCGCGCCCGGCGTGTAGGGGGCGAGGCCGGTGAGGCCGGTGATGTCGTAGCGGAACTGCGTCACGCCCTCTCGCGCGAGCAGGGCGATCAGGTCGGCATCAGTGTCGCCTGTGCCGTCGCCGTCGATGTCGCGATCCTCGGCGTCGACCACGCCGTTGCCGTCCCAGTCGCCGTTCAGCCCGCCGTTGAACAGCGCGTTGAGCGCGTCGTCGCCGCTGTCGACCGTGCCAATGCCGTCCCAGTCGAACCCGGCGAGGCTGATCGGCGTGTAGGTGCCGAGACCCGTCGAGCCGACGCGGAAGACCAGCGGTGTGGGCGAGCCGTCGACCGACTTCGCGCTGCCGCCGAGCTTGAAGGCGAACTCCTGGCCGGCGTCGAGGATGGACGCGTAGTCGAGCACCGTGCCGGCGGCCGATTGGAATGCGACATCGATCGTGTCGGGGGCCGTGTCGTTGATGACGGCGACATCGATCCGCGGGTCGTTGATGTCGAACGGACGGATCACGCGAGCCGTCGGATCGGCGACCTTGAACGACGCCTCGGCCGCCGCGCTCTCCGCACCGGACGCGTCGGTCCAGGCCCCCGCCTCGAAGATGACGTCGTATTCGCCGCTGTCGAGATTGCCCGCGAGGAAGTAGCGGATCATGCCGTTGCCGAGCACGATCGGCGCCTTGGCCGCGTTGCCCGTCGTGATCACGGACGGCCCGGCGACGCCCTGGCGCTCGAGGCGGAACAGCGCCGCGACGCCCGCGGCGATCGTCTGCAGCTGAGCATCGTCGAGCGTCGTGTCGAGGCTCGGGATCAGCTTGACGTCGATATAGGGACCGGAGACCGGGGTCGGCGTCTGCGCGTCCGGCGTGGCGTTCTGGAGGCCGCCGTTCGCGTCGGAGAAGGCGCCGTTCTGGTTGAACTCCTCCTCGCCGGAGGCGGCGAAGTAGGACCGGGTCTCGCGCAGGAAACGGATCTGGACGCTGTCGCCCGAGGCGAGCGCACCCTGCGTCCAGAAGCGGAAGGTGCTGCCGCTGCGGTAGAGCGACGCCTGGGTTTCATCGAGGCGCAGCGTGCTCGCGGCATTGCCGAGGACCAGCTCGAATTCGGGCGCCAGATCGGTGACGGTGCTCTTGTTGAGCACGCCGCCATTCTGATCGGGGAAGACGACGTCGATGTAGCCGCGCTGGTTGATCCCGGTCCTGCCGACCTGGCCGCCGGCATTCGGGCCGGCCAACCGGGTCTGCGCGTCCTCAGTCTGCTCCTCGATGACGCCGAAGGCGACCTCCTCACCGCTCGGATTGCGGAAGCCCATCTTGAGTTTGCCTTCGATCGTGAGCAGCCGGACCTGGTCGGGAATGTCGGCAAGGAACAGGACCGTGACGTTGCCGCTCGCGACCTTCGACAGGTCGGCATAGAGGCGGCCGCTGATCGAGATGTTGTCGGCGGCGAAATTGAGCTTGCCGACGACCAGGAACTTGCCATCGGTGCTGAACTTGATGATCACCTCGCCGTTGAAGACCTCCTTCGAGGTGTAGATCGAGAACAGCTTGGCGCCGCCGGTGATCGTCATCGGCGCGGTGAAAGCGGCAGTGAAGCCGTCGCGCGACGGATCGGCCTGGATCAAGCGGTATTGCGTGGCGACCTGCTGCCTCACCGTCGCGAGCCAGTTGTCGACGCTGACATTCGTCGGCAGCTGGAAGGCGGGCCCGCGCAGGTCGGTCGGGTTCTCGATCGAGGGCAGCGCCTTGAAAAACTCGACGCCGGCCGAGAAGTCATTGATCGACAGGCCGGTGTTCGGCTCGAGCAGGATGCCGCCGGGAATCGAGGCATTGATGAACACGCTGAGCGGCCCGAGCTCGGACAACGCGAATTGGATGGTGAAGCCGCCGATGCCGGAGAACGAGAACCCGCCCTCGACGCCGACGAAGAACACGCGGTCCGCGACCGTCGTGAACGTGTCGAGCGTGTCGATGACGTTGCCGAGAGAGTCGATGCGCAGGATGCCGCCGATCAGCGCGGCGTCGAGCTGGCCGCCGAACAGGTCACCTTTGATCTGCACGCCGATCGAAGCGATGTCGATGATCGGGAACTTACCCGCGAGCAGCAGCCCGACATCGATCTTCACGCCCTCGATCGCGCCGGAGAATTCGAGCGGGCCCATGCCGGCGATGCCGGTGACGGCGGCCGACAGCGTCAGCACGAAGTCGCTCGGATCGGCCTGGATGTCGCGCCACTGGATGCCGATCTCGGTGATGCGGATCGGCAGCCAGCTTGGCCATTTGAAGCTGTCGCCCGTCGCCCCGCCGATGCTGAGGAACACGCCGAAGCCGGGCTTGGTGACGAAGTCGCCATCACCCTGGAAGGCGAAGTTGCGCGCCTCGCCGCCGATCGTCAGCGAGCCGACCTTCACCTCGGCGCCGATGCTGCGGAACGAAATCAGCTCCTCGTCGGCGCCGGCGCCCGTGTCGAGCATCAGGTCGGTGCCCGTGAGCGTCACGTAGGTGCCGAGCGTGACCTTGAACGTGTCGACCTTAAACTGGAACGCCTTGACCTTGCCGTTCTCGAACTGGAGCGTCGCGCGGACCGCCTCGGTGTCAACGAGGGTCGGCTGCACGTCGCCCGGCTCCGCGGTCAGCCGGTCGCTGAGCGTCGCCGAGACCGGCTTGCCGGGGAAGAAGCGCGCGCCGCCCGAGGCGACGAAGATGCTGCCGTCGAAGTCGACTGCCGCGCCGACGGTGTATGAGAAATTCGTCACGCCGATACGCAGGTCGTCGAGTTCGAGGATCGAGCCGAAGGTGATCTTGCCGGAGCCGCCCGACGTCGTCGTCATCGTGCTGGTCGGCGTCGTCGCCGGCAGGCCCGGTGTCTGCGCCGTCGGCGTCGTCGTCGCGGCACCGCCCGGCTTGTAGATCAGCATCGCCGAGCCGATGTCGAAGCCGTTGTCGCGGATCGTCAAGCCGGGGATCGTGCTGCCGGTGCCGGGATCGGTCGACGGCGCGATCACGCCCGTCACGCCGAAGCGCTCGAAGGTCACGGTCGCGGTGTTGAGCACCAGCAGCGTCTGCGGCAGGCCGCCATTCTTTGCCGGGTCGTAGTTCGGGTCGTAGGTGACGCGGATGCCGCTGCCGGTGACCTTGACCACGTTCGGGACCAGAACCTCGAGCGTCGAAATCTCGAGGCCGAACTTGCCGGTCACGGAGAAGGCGCTCGCGCCCGCGCCGCCGATCAGGCCGAGCACATCGGCCGCGATGTCGAAGGTACCGAGCACGCCGGTCAGCTTCGCTGTGACGCCGCTGCCGCTCTGCTGCGTCGCGCCAGCGGTGCCGCCGAAGCCGAGATCGATCTGATCGGCGCCGATGCCCATGGTGATCACGAGCTCGCCATCGACGAAGCCCATCTTGGCGATGGTGACCGTCGGCGCCGTCAGCTTGAGCGGCCCGAGCGAGATCGGCGTCGTACCGGCCGCGGTGTCGGTGATCGTGCTCGAGACGGTGAATAGCTCGGTCGTCGCGACATTGGCGGTCGAGCCAGCCGTCCAGCGGCCGGCGAGGAACTTCACCTGCACGTCGCCGGCGGCGAACGTCTCCAGCGACTTCCCGTTGGCCGCGCCGATGTAATAGCGGTAGGTGACCGGCCCGCCGGTGTTCGGATTGCCGGAGATCTTGACCGGCGTCGACAGGATCGGCGTGCCGACGCCCGCAATCAGCGGGCCCTTGGCGACGTTGGTCGTCGCGGTGCCCGTCAGCTCGATCTCGTCGCCGTTGATCCCCGTGATCGCGCTGCCATCGGGCGAGATGAAGGTGACGTCGATGTAGCGCTTGGCGTTGAGCGTCGCCGCGCTCAGCGTGGCGCCGCTGAACGGCGTGACCAGAAGCGCGTAGGGCGTCTCGGCCGGGATGGATGCCGCCGCCTTGACCAGCGTGAAGCGCTCGAACTCGGCGGCGTTGCCCATGCCGCGCGCATCGGTCCAGGTGTTGGCGAGAAACTGGACGTCGAGCGACTTGAAGGTGACCGCGGTCGGCGTGATGAACAGCGTGGGATTCATCGCGGTGACCGCGTAGCGGTAGATCTCCTGGTTCACGCCCTCGACCTTGGTGGGCGCGCCGCTCACCGTCAGGCCCGTGACGACGAACTCCTGGGCGTCATCGAGGATCGAGGCCGCATCGAGGCCCACGCGATTGATGTCGTGGAAGACGACGTCGATGTAGTCGAGGTTGCTCTCGGAGATCCGCGCGCCGTAGAGCGGGCTTGCCAAGTCGGCGGTCAGCGGACGCAAGCTCGAGGCGGGCGCCGCGATCGTCGGGCCTTGGCCGAAGATCTCGAAGCCGCTGACCCGGATGTCCTGTAGCTGGAAGCCCTGCGGGCCGCCGAACTGGAAGCGCGCGGCGCCCGAGATCGAGAACGCCTCCGAGACCACGCCGTCCTGCGGGATCGAGATCGCGACCGAGGCCTCCGGCACGTCGACCTCGATGCGGCCAGCCGGCGTGCGGTTGAAGCGCAGGCGGCCCTCGATGGTGACGATGTCGGCGAAGGCGATCGTGAGCGGCGCGTCGGAGACCTCGAAGCCGGTCTCGAAGATCTCGATGTTCTGCGAGGGCAAGTTGATGACGATCGATTCGTCGGGATCGCTGGGCAACGCGGAGGGCGCGCGCGGCAGCGTGATCGCGAAGCTCGAGAACGCGACGCCGGTATTGTTGATCTTGACGCGCAGCTGGCCGGAGATCGTCAGGCCCTCGATGCCAACGATCGCGACATTGCCCTCGGCGAAGACGGCATAGCTGTCGTCGGTCGTCGCCGGCGTGTCGGAGCCAAAGCGGATGATGCCGACCTTGGCGTTGGTCACCAGCACGCCGATCGCGTCGGTCTTGATGTTGCCGTCGGCGTCGCGCAGCGCGCCGTCGCCGCCGGCGAAGCCGAGGAAGATCTCGACGTTGCGGGCACCGAAGACCTTCGCCGCACGACCGCCGATGGTCGTGTTGAGCGTCGTGAAGTCGCCCTCGATCGACAGGAAGGGCGGGATCTCGAGCGAGGCGCCGAGAATGGCGAACTGGATCAGGAAGCGCTCATCAGGCCCGGTCGTACCGTCCGAGAACTTGATCGTCAGCGTCGCGCCCTCGATCGCGATCGTCTGGTCGACCGCGCGCCCGGTGGTGTTGATGCGCAGCGCCACGGTGCCGCCGGCCGAGCCGACGCCGGCCATTTCAGCCTGCAGCGTCACCTGCATCGAGCCGGCGATGCCGCCGTCGGTCGAGGTCGGAGTCGAGTTCGGGTAGAAGACGAAGAAGCCCTCGCCGTCGGTCGCCGAGACCGAGCCGACCGTGACCTCGACGTCGTCCATCGCGATGCGCACGATCTTCTTGGCGATCGGCGTCGCCGGGATGGTGATCTGCTCGAAGGCGAAGTTGCCCTGAATATGCGAGTCGGGAGCGACTGCGAACGTCCCGGCGCCGGTGTCGTCGAGGAAGATGTCGAGCGAGAGCGAGCCGCCGACGCGCAGATAGGGGCCCTTGGCCAGCGCCAGCGTGACGGTTTCGCCGGCCTCGTCGATCTCGGTGTCACCGTCGTTGTCGAAGCCGTCGCTGTCGGCGAGGAACTCCTCGTTGACAGCGCGGTTGGTGTTGTTGATCGACAGCGTGACCGAGCCCGCGAAGTCGAGCTTCACGTCGCCGTTCTGGTAGTCGAAGGTCGCGGGGACGGTGAACTCGCCGGCCATGCCGAGGTCGCTGAGGACCACGTAGCCGCTGGCATCCAGGATCGAGAAGATGGGTGGCTCGACGACGGTGCCGTCGGGCTGGACATCGCCGCCGAAGTAGATGTCGAGATCGTTGAACCCGATCTTGGTGAGCTTGGACCCGTTGGGCCGGAGGGTCTGCTCGAAGCTGACGAAGACGTTGAAGGTGAATTCCGGCGCGTCGTCGTCAGTGGTGGCGGGATCGTCGACGAGATTGAGCTGGAGGGTGACCTCGCCGGAAGCGGCGAGCAGGCGCTCGGTGAAGTCGAGGGTGATGACGTCGCCATCATCGACCCCCGTCTTGACGTCGAGGCCCGGGCCGTCGGCGCCCGTCCACGTGGTAGACAAGAAGTTGATGACCTTCTGCACCGGCGCCGGCGTGCCTGGCAGGCCGCTCTTCGCGCTGTTGATCGCGACCGTGATGTTGCTCGCATTGAGCGTGACGCCCTGCACCCCGACCAAAGCGATGCCCGGATTGATGACGCCGCCGATCGCGCCGGGGATGTTCGCCTTGAGCGCGAAGAAGCTGCTCTTGTCGGTGGCCACCGTCGGCTTGGCCATGAACAGGCCGAACTCGAGCCCGGAGACGATGAGGCCGGTGGCGCCCGCGGCCTCCGCGGCTGTCGGCGCACGGACCGTGCCGTCGTCCTCGACCACCCAGTACGGGCCGCCGGTGCCGATGAAGGCGTTCACGTTCGAGGCGCCGACGGTCGTCGTCGTGACCTGCTTGGTGGTGTTGTCCTCGAGCTTCACCGTCTCGACGGCGCCCTTCTGGAATGCGAATTCGCCGGAGAGATGGACGAACTCCTCGATCGCGATCGTGATTGCGCCCGACACGGCGAAGATCGGATTCGCGTAGCCGAGCACGACGAAGTCGGTCAGCGGGTCGAGGCCAGTCTGGACCTTGAGGCCGTCCGGCGAGCCGAAGGCGCCGGGATCGGCGGCGGCGCTGGCAGCGAAGTCGACCACCGGCAGCGGCGTGGTCGGCGCGGGGATCAGCTTGTCCTTGGCCTGGTTCAGCTCGACCGTCATCGAGCGCGCCGAGAGGGTGATGCCCTCGATGCCGACGAGTTCGACATTGCCGCCCGCGCGCAGCGCCATGTAGCTCTTGCTCGACGGCGTCGCGCCGACCGCGACCGTCGCCTTCATCAGCACCACCGCGAAGCCGGCCTCGGAGATCACTAGGCCGGTCGGATTGGTGCTCAGGTCCGGCGTGTCGAAGTCGTCGATGATGCCGTCGGGCACGCCGTCCGGTCCGGAGTCGTCCCGGAAATACGGGCCGTTGATGCCGGCGAAGATCTTCACGTCCTGGGCGTCGATGCGGATCGTCTGGAGCTCGACCTCGGTCTGCGCAACGTCGTTCAGGATCGCCGGCAGAGGTTCGCCCTTCTCGAAGGCGAACTGGCCGCTGACATGCAGGAAGTCGTCGATCGTCAGCTGCACGTAGCCAGCGGCGCGCAGCACTGCGCCGCTGAAGTCGAGCGACACCACGTCATCGGGGCCGTCCCCGATCACGATATCGAGGCTGCCGCCGGGCATCTGGGTGAAGTCGATCACCGGCTCGGTTGCGCCTGGCGCCAGGCCGGCGCGGCTGGCCTTGTTGACCTCGAGGGCCAGCTTGCCGGCGAGCTCGAAGCCGTCGACACCGAGCAGATCGACTCCCCCGACGACCTTCAGCGCCATATAGCTCGGCAGCGGGACCGCCGGCCCCGGTGGCGGCACGGCCGGCGCGGTCGGCTTGATCAGCGCGAGGCCGAGGCTGTCGACGGTGATCTTCACGCCGAGCGCGCCGCCGGCTTCGGTCAGCTCGCTGCTCTCGATCTTGCCGCTGCCGTCGACGTCGGTGGCGATGCCTGCGAACACGGTGACGTTCGAGGCGCCGATGGTCAGCACCGTCGCGTCGGTGGCCGCGGTCGCGCCGACCGGCGTCACCGCGACGCTCTCGCGGCGCTCGATGAACACGACGCCGTTGATGAACACGAAGTCGGCGATATTGATCGTAACGTCGGCCTCGACCCGCAGCAGCTTGTCGGCGAGGTCGATCGTGGTCGGGCCCGCCGTGACGATATCGGCGGCGAAGCTGTCGGCGGCGCCGTTCGCCGGCGAGTCGCGATCGCTGTCGACATCGGCGGCCCAGTCGAGCGCGCGCAGCGTCGGATTGGCGACCGACGTCGCCTTGTTGATCTGCAGCGTCAGGCGGTTGGCACGCAGGTCGAAGCCGTCGAGGCCGGTGAGGCCGGCGTCGAGGATCTCGGTCGTCATCGCCATGTAGGAGCGATCGTCGCCGGGCTGGAGCGTCGGATCGGCCTTGATGATCGCCAGCGCGAGCTGGGCCGAGGCGATCTCGAAGCCGATGCGCTCGGCGGGATCGTCGGACGGCAAGCCGACGAACATGTCGCTGACGATCAGCGACAGCGTCAGCATCTTGGCGCTGGCGAGGTCGGTGAGGGGGTTGAATACGCCGTCGCCATCGGCGTCGACATTCACGACGCCCTGCTTGAACTCGAAGCCGGCGGTCAGCGACACGAAGCCGAAGGCGTCGAGCGTCAGATCGCCGCTGACGAGCAGGGCCAGCGTGGTCGTCTGCGTGAAGGTGATCTCGGCGCCGGGCGGTCCGATCTCGACCGGCGCCGCGGTGAACGCCGCGCCATCGTAGTCGCCGACCTGGCCGGTCCAATCCAGGCCCGCGATCGCGGTGTGGGTGACCGACGGCGCTTTGTTGATTTCGATCGCCAGCCGGCTGACCTCGAGGACGAAATCTGCGGGCAGGCCGACGAAGGTGGCGCCGTTGACCGTCGCCTGCATGGTGAAGAACTTGCGGTCGTCGTCGAGGGCCTTGGTCAGCGGATCGGGCGTCACGGTGGCGATCGCCAGCGCCCCGGACGACACGCTCAGGCCGACGCTGTCGGGCACGCCGACGAACAGATCGGTCACCCCGAGATAGATCAGCGTCGCCTTGGCATCGATCAGGTCGCGCTCGGCCAGCGCCATGGCGTTCCCGGACTGGAACGCCACATCACCGACGTTGACGTCGACCGTCTTCTGCTCGAACACGAAGGTCGCGTCGGTGCTCACGAAGCCGAACGCGTCGAGATGCAGCGCGCCCTCCGCGCGCAGGAACGCGCCCGTGAAGTCGATCGTGGTCGAGCCGACCACGACTTCGTCAGCGTCGAAGGTCGCGTCGCCCGCTTCGAAGTCGATGGCGTTCGTCCAGTCGAGCGGCGCGGGCAGACCCGGGGTCGTGCCGGCGGCCTGGTTGATCTGGAGCGCCAGACTTGTAATTTCGAACTCCAGCTCGGCAGGCAGCCCCTGGATGGTAGCGCTGCTGATGGTCGAGGCGATCGCGGTGAAGCTGCGGTCGTCGATCACGCCGACCTGGACCTTCGGTTTGACGATCGCCAGCGCCAGCTCGCCGGACGCAACACTGATCCCGACCGAGCCCGGCGCCCCGGCAAAGAAATCGCTGAGCGTCAGCGAGATCGTCAGCAGGTCGGCGTCGTCGAGATCGATCGTCGTGCCGTCGAAGCTCACATCGACGGTCTGGCGCACCATCTCGAACGTGGCCGTGGCGGTGACGAAGCCGAAGGCGTCAAGGGTCAGCGTGCCGCCGACCTGGAACAGGCCGGAGGTGAACGCGATCGTCTGCGTCCCGACCACGACGTCGTCGTCGAGGCCGGCAAAGCTGCCATTCAACGGCGCGCTGGCGTCGAGATCGATCGAGTTGGTCCAGTCGAGCGGCGACGGCGCGCTCGGCAGGGTTCCGGAGGTGGAGTTGATCGCGACCAGCAGATCCGTCGCCTCGATGATCAGGTCGGGCGGCAGGCCATCGAGCCCTGCGAACCCGATCGAGGTGCGCAGCGCCAGGAACGAGCGGTTGTCCCCCGGATTGGCCACTGGGTCGGCCTTGATCGTCGCCAGCGCCAACTCGCCGGACGTGACATGGAAGCCGACGCCGCCGGGGATGCCGGCGAAGAAGTCCGTGATGGTGAGCGACAGCGTCAGCAGGTTGGCGTCGTCGAGATCGCCCTCGGTCTTCGAGAAGACGCCGTTGTGGTTGACGTCGACATCGACCTTCCGGGTCGTGAGCTCGAACGAGCCCTCGATCGTCACCACGCCGAGGATGTCGAGCGAGTCGATATCACCGGAGACGCGTAGCAGCGGTCCGGCCAGCGTGATCGTCAGGTCGACCGGCGTCGGCAGTTTGGCACCCGGGTCGATGGCATCGCCGAAGACGAGGTCGTTGTTGGTGTCGAAGGCGGTTGTCCAATCGAGAGGCGTCGCGTCGTCGTTCGTCGTTGGCGTGCCGGTGGTGTCGCCGGAGGCCAGATTGACGTCGAGCGAGAGATTCTTGAGCGTCGCCGTGACGTCGGGGATGCCCTCGAGCGAGGCGGTGCCGATATCGGCGGAAACCGCGATCCACTTGCGCGTATCGGCGGGGGTGGTCGGGATTGCCGGCGGCGTGGGAGTCAGGATCGCGACGCCGATCCTACCGCCCGTGATCGAGACGCCGACATCACCCGCCCCGGCGAAAAGATTGAGATCGTCGAGCGCGATCGTCAGCAGGGAAGCGTCCGCGAGATCGGCTTGATCATCGCCCGTGAGGTCGACATCGACCTCCGTCTTGGCGAGGGCGAAGCTTGCCGAGCCGATGACAAAATCTGCGATTGAGAGGTTGACGTTGCCGGAGACGATCAGCTCGACGGTCGCGTCGAGGTCGAGGATGACGGGCAATCCCGCAATCGTGCCGGTCCAGTCGAGACGGGTCGCAAGGGTAGGGCCCTTCGCACCCGAAGCCGCGTTGTAGAGAATCGAAACGTCGCTCGCCGAAAAGGTCAGGACATCCTCGAGTCCGACCAGCTCGGCGATTCCTATGCTCGCGGAAATCCCGGTCCACTTGCGCAGATCGGGCGGCGGTCCGACGATCCCGGCCGCACTGGCCTTCAGCGTCACGAGCGTGAGATCTGCGTCGCCGACATAGAAGCCGATCGCTCCCCCGCGATCGATCTGCTGCGTGACCGCCGGATCATCCTCGAACCGGGCGCCGACGCCGACGAAAAGCTCGACGTCGTCCAGGCTGAACGCGAGAAGCTGCGCATTGGTGAGCACGTCGCCACCGCCGAGATCGACGGTGACCTGGCTTTTGGTGAGTTCGAAGCCGCCATGCGCCAGAACGAACCCATTGACGCTCAGGTCCACCGCTCCGGAGACCTGCAGCTGGATGTCGCTGGTCAGGCCGGCGAACACCGGCAGACCGGCCGGCGGCGCGTCCCAGTTGATCCGGCTCGCTGGCGTCGCGCTCTTGAGACCCGTCGCCGCGCTGTATTGGAGCTTGAGGTCACTGCCGGCGAATGAGAGCTCGCTCTCGACCCCGACCAGACTCACCGTTCCGATGCTCGCCGAGAGCGCGGTCCAGCTGCGCAGGTCGCCGCCCGTCACGTCCGTCAGACCCGGCTTCAGGATCGCCAGGTTCAGGTTGGCATTGCCGACATAGAAGCCCGTCGCCGCCGTGACATCGATCGTCGTCCCCGAGAAGCTCGCCCCGACGCCGCCGAACACCTCGACCCCGCTCAGCGAGAACTGCAGCAGTCGGGCGTTGGTCAACGTGTCGCCGCCGCCGAAGTCGACCGTCGGCACCTCGCTATTGGCGACTCCGAACGTGCCGTGCGCGAGCAAGAAGCCGCTGACGTTGAGCTCGACGGTCCCGCCGATGGCCAGGATTTCGGCGGCGGTGACATCGATCCCCTCCGCCGTCCAGTCCAGACGAGCGCCGCCCGTGGAGTTCTTATTGACCTTCACCTCGAGCTCGGTGGCCGCGAGCGTGACGCTGCCGGTGCCCTGGGCCGTCACGGCGCCAGCCGAGGCCGCCAATCCGGTGTACTTGGTCGTCCCGACCGTCAGCACGCCGAGATCAATGTCGGCATCCGAGACTGAGAAGCCGGTCGCGCCGGCCGTCAGGATCTCGCCCGCAGCCCCGGGATCGAACGCGGCGGAGACTCCCATAAAGAGGTCGACATTGGTCATCGACAGCTTGAAGAGCTCGCCGGCAATGGAGTCGACGGTCGCGGCCGGATTGAACACGACATCGAAGGAGCCCCCGACGAGGACGGTCTGGGCGATCCCGAGTTCCAGCGTCCCGGTCGCCGTGAAGATCGCGCTCGCGAAATCCAGCGTCTCGCCGCCGAGCGTGACGGGCGGACCGCCAGCTGAGAAATCGATGAACTGGCCCCCAGACGAGGTGTTCAGCGCCATGCTCATGTCGATCGCGTTGGCGGTTAGGTCGGGAATGCCGACCAGCGCCGCGTCGATGTCGGTTCCTTTGGCGGCGAACCAGACCCGACCACTGGCGCTGTCATAGCCGGCGAGCAGGCCGAGGCTCCCGACCGATGCCTCGAACCCGGCGGCACCGCCACCCGACACGTACGAACCCGAGAGCGATCCGACGAAGAGCGTTCCCGTCGTGACGCCGATCTCGACCGTCGCCAGCGCGGTCAGCACGGAGTCACCCGATAACGTGAGCGATCGGCCCGGGTTGTCGAACGTCACGCTCTCGGCGGAGACCGAGATGAAGTCGGCGATCTGAATCTCTTCGATGCCGAGGCCGCCTTCGATGTCACCGGTCACGAAGCCGAGGTCGTCGAAGACAAAGGTGTCGCGGGCGGTGCCGCCGGTCAGGTTCTCGAAATCGGTGAACGCCAGCGCATTCAGCGTGCCGTCATTGATCCCGGTCAGGTTCCAGATGTTGTCGATATCGTCCGCGACCAGCGTATCGGCCGGCGTGCCGGGACCCGAGCGCCCGACGATCGCCGTGATGCCCGAGTAGGTGCCTTCATGGGAGGCGGAGCCGGTGACGGTGACGTCGCCCCCCGACACCGTCACGGTGATCACCCCGGCGCTCGCGTCATCGCTGAGATGGAGCGTATTGCCGATGCGGTGATCGGCGACCACCGCCGATCCGAACGCGGCCGGCACGGCGACCGTAGTAATAAGTGTGCGCTGTCCGAGATCGGTGACCTCGGCCATGCCCGGCGCGTCGTCGCCATGGCCATAGCCGAGCTGGTGCCCGACTTCATGCAGCAGGACCGAGAGGAGATCGACCGCACCGGCGGCCGGCGTTCCCGGCGTCGCACCGATCAGACCATCACCCAAAGCCAGGACGAACTCGGAGTGCTCCGTCGGAGAGGAGTCAACGAACCATCCGCGGCCGCCCGCGTCGCCATCGATGACGATGCCCGTGGCCGTGCTCCGGCCGAGGACCCCATCGGGAAGATCGGCAACTTCGAAGCTCAGCGTGAGCGTCGAGACCGACAATCCCTGGAGCGCAAGTGCGTCGCTCCAGATCGCCAGCGCGGCGTCCCCGAGCAACTCGACCGTTTCCACCGACACGGCGAACTCGCCGGAGCCCGGTGTCGGCTGCTCGTCGCTTGCCTGATCCCAGTCCTCTGGCCAGGCGATCGACGACGATTCGTTCTGTTCCTTCTGTCCGGTTGTGCCCAGGTCGTCGGCATGGCGCGCATCCATCGTCGCCATGCGATCGACCTGCTCGACGATAGCGGCGAATTGCTGCCCCGAGTCGAGATGGTGGCTAGCATCCGCCAACCGCGCGAGTTCCGCCGAGATCGGATCGGCGGAGAGGAGAACGCGAGGCTCGAGCGTCTCGAGCTTGAACAATGTCTCTTGTGTTGCCGCAGAACGCGGCGCGTACGCGTCGATGCGGTCACGCAAAAACGCGGCTTTGAGTCGAGACGTCGCTCGACCCCAAAGACCGCGATCGTGCCTCGATCGGGTTATGTCCGCGCTTCGTTGTAAAATGATCGACTATCGCCATCGCACGCAGCGACGATCGAAAAAGACGGGACCTTCGTCTCCGTAGCGGCCATCCGCTAAGCGTCCCTACGCTTACGATGTCGCTACCCCGCCCCTCCGATGCTTCGTCACCCCTGCGACATCGCCCCCCTCACGTCACCGTTTCGTCAATTCATCGAATGTTTACCACGCGGCGGCGCGATGTAAAGGTAGAGATGTACCTTCTCCACACGCTTGGCCGGCAGCCGGACGCCGGTCCGAAGCGGCGGCGCGATGCGGTTCACGATGCCGGCACGACGTGTCTTCGGCGCATCGATCGTCTCGTGCAAATCGGCGCTGAACCGGGCCCCCATCGTCGAGTTAGGCTACGCCTAACAATGAACGAATCGGCTGGGTTTGCGCAGCTGGGGGGCGGGCGGTGTGGCGGATTCCATCTGCGACAAGCGCTGCGTAGACTCGTGTGATGGTAGATGCAGAAGCGA
>Ga0163144_10003453_pt1 | contig 35944 bp, 32 predicted proteins | sample OliLak19BULKMAT1_FD_123175 | JGI IMG/M metagenome (GOLD analysis project Ga0163144, IMG submission 123175) | Freshwater microbial mat bacterial communities from Lake Vanda, McMurdo Dry Valleys, Antarctica - Oligotrophic Lake LV.19.BULKMAT1 | ecosystem: Environmental > Aquatic > Freshwater >...
CGTGCCAGCAGTCGTAATCGGTCGCCAGCGCCAGGGTGGCGAAGCAGATCTCGGCTTCGCGCGCGAGCTTTGCCTCCTGCAGATTGGTCATGCCGATGACGCTCGCACCCCACGCGCGGTAGAGATGCGACTCGGCTCGGGTCGAGAACTGCGGCCCCTCCATGCAGAGGTACGTACCGCCAGAGTGGACGGTTGCAGCCACCGCCTCGCATGCAGCGACGAGTTGGCGGCACAATACGGGGCAGAACGGATCGGCGAACGCGACGTGGGCGACGACGCCGTTACCGAAGAACGTGCTCGGCCGCTGGAACGTACGGTCGATGAGTTGGTCGGGGACGACCAGGTGTCCGGGCACGATCTCTTCCTCGAGGCTGCCGACGGACGCGACGCCGATGACCCATTCGGCGCCGAGCTTCTTCATCCCATAGAGGTTGGCGCGGTACGGTACTTCGCTCGGCAGCAGGCGATGGCCGCGGCCGTGACGAGGCAGGAACACGAGGCGCGTCGTGCCAATGTGGCCGACGACGAAGTCGTCCGAAGGATCGCCGAACGGCGTGCTCAGGCGGATGCGTTCGACGTCCTCGAGACCGTCCATCTCGTATAGCCCGCTGCCTCCGATGACGCCGACGGTTTTCAACACTCGCTCCTCAGAGTTGGATGATGTCGAGCCGGGGTCCCGCCGCCAGTTCCAGGCGCGAGACGGGTTCTAGAATATCGCCGTCGATCATGTACTTGGTCGGTTCGCTGAACTCAACCGACACCGATCGTGCGAGGTTGTCGTAGAGCCCGTCGAGGCGCATCGGCCAGCCGGCCTTCAGGTGCACGAAGCGGCGGGCGACCTGGGTCGCGCGCGGCTGACCGGCGAGAACGTGGAAGAAGCCCGGCTTGCGGTCAGCGAGGTACGCCACCCGAAAGCCGAGCCCGAACTCGGCAATGCCGGCGGCGAACAGGACGTTGTAGCTCGAAAAGTCCAAGCGCTCGCCGTCGCACGTTACGTGCGCGCCAAAGCCATCGAAGAGATCGTGGGCCATACCCACACCGAGCGCTGCCGACGCAGCGGCGATCGCGGTCACCCGCATCGCCGCCAGCGGACCGCGACCGGAGTGTGCGTAGTAGCTCTCGAGGAAGCGGACGATGGCGCCGCTACCGACGAGAAAGCCGAGTTCGCGCTGGTTGACCCGAATCAGCTGGCGCCAGGTCGTCTGCAACTTCTCGCCGGCCGCGAACCGGCGCGCGACTTGCTCGAGCACCGCTTCGGGAGCGCCGCCGCGAAAGCCGACGGCGCGTGCGATCGTATTCATCGAACCGCCGCGCAGCGGCAGGAACGCGGGCAGCGGCGCGGCGCCGTACGCCTCACCGAGAGCGCTCAGGCTGCGGAAGTAGCTACCATCACCGCCACACACCGCGATGATGTCGATTTCGCGCTCGCGCATCTCGTGCGCGACGGCTTGAAGTTCGTCGAGCCCATCCGGCTCGCGCACGAAGCCGGCCGCGCCGACAGCCTCGCCGAGACAATGGATTCGCGAACCGTTCTTGCGATTCCCGCCGGCGCGCGGGTTGGTGACGACACCGATTCCCGGCACGGCTAAACGCTGAGGTGGGGAGTATCGACTCCCGGCGAAAGAGAAAGCGGAATGGGTGCTACATCGCCGTCACGATTGGCGAGGGCGAGCTGGCCGCATGCTGCCTGGATGTCGCGCCCGCGGCTGCGGCGGACGGTGGCGTTGACGTTCGCATCGAGAAGAAGTCGTTGGAAACGTTCGATGACCTCCGGCGCCGACGGGCGGAAGTCAGTGCCGGGAAACGGATTGAACGGGATCAGGTTGACCTTGGAGCGGATGCCGGTGAGCAGGCGCACCAGGCGGCGCGCGTCGTCGAGCGAGTCGTTGACACCGTCGAGCATGACGTACTCGAAAGTGATGCGGCGGCGCTGTGGAATCGGCAGCGAGCGGCACATGCCCATCAACTCGGCGAGCGGATAGCGGCGGTTGACCGGCATCAGCCGATCGCGCAACTCGTCGGTGGTCGCGGTCAACGAAACGGCCAACAGCGCCGCAGTGTCGGTGACGAGGCGAAGCATGCGCGGTACGAGACCGACGGTCGATACGGTAATGCGCCGGGCAGATATGCCGATACCCCAATCCGAAGAAATCGTCGCAATCGCCTCGACCACCGCGTCGTAGTTGTGGAGCGGCTCACCCATGCCCATGAACACGAGGTTCGTGATGCGTTCGTCGGGGTCGAGCTGCGCCTGTGCGGCACGCACCTGGCCGGCGATCTCCACCGACGAGAGATTGCGCCGCAGTCCGAGCTGCGCGGTGGCGCAGAACCCGCAGTCCATCGCGCAGCCGGCTTGCGAAGAGATGCACAACGTCAATCGCGGCGGATCGGGGATGAGGACCGACTCGATCGCGTTGCCGTCGCCGAGATCGAACAGCAGCTTGCGGGTGTGGTCTGCGGAGCGCGAAACCCGCGTCGGCACCAGCTCGGGGAAGGCGAACGTGCCTTCGAGTTCGGCGCGCAACTCGCGCGGCAAGTCGGTCATCGCCGCGAAGCTCGCGGCCCCGCGGCGATAGACCCAGGCGAGGATCTGCGTCGCCCGGTACACGGGAAGGCCGCGTTCGGCGAGCCAGGCGCGCAGCGCCTTTGGACTCAGCTCGAGCAGCGAGCCGGGCTCAGGCCTCGGTGATTTCGTGCTCGGCAAAAAAGAATCCGATTTCCCACTTCGCGGTCTCCGGTGCATCGGAGCCGTGCACCGCATTCTTCTCGATGTCGGTGCCGAAGTCGCGGCGGATGGTGTCCGGCTCGGCCTTGAGCGAGTCGGTGGCGCCCATGATCTCGCGATTGCGGGCGATGGCGTTGGCGCCCTCGAGCACGGAGACGAAAACCGGCCCGGAGGACATGAAGGTGCAGAGGTCCTGGTAGAAAGGCCGCGCTTTGTGGACGGCGTAGAAGCGGGCCGCCGTCTCGGGGCTCAGCTTGACGAGCTTGCCGGCGGCAAGCCGCAGACCGGCAGCCTCGAAACGGCGGAGAATGTCGCCGACTGCGTTCTTGGCGACGGCGTCGGGCTTGACGATGGAAAGGGTACGTTCGGTCATGATGCTTCGCTCTCCTACCCCTCGAATCGAACCGGAATCCAGCGCAGAGTCGCGGGAATCCGATCCGGAGGAGTTGTTCTGTTGGTCTGCCACAAGTCGCTGTCAGGTACGAGCCGTATCGAGAGGTGCGAATCTCCCAGACGAGCCGTGGCCGAAGCGATCGGGGCGATCTTTTCGCCTCTTTAGTGGTGCGACGGCGGCGCTATAGGGCCGCCTTCATGGTCGAGCCGAGCTCGGCTGGGCTCTTGGCGACGCGAATCCCTGCTGCCTCGAGGGCCTTCATCTTGTCTGCGGCGCTGCCGCTGCCGCCGGCGATGATCGCGCCGGCGTGGCCCATGCGCTTGCCTGGAGGCGCCGTCTGCCCGGCGATGAACGACACGACCGGCTTGCTCATGTGGTCGCGCACGTACTCGGCGGCTTGCTCTTCCGCCGTGCCGCCGATCTCGCCGATCATGATGACACCTTCGGTATCCGGATCCCGTTCGAAGAGTTCGAGCACGTCGATGAAGCCGGTGCCGTTGACCGGATCGCCGCCGATGCCGACGCAGGTCGACTGCCCGAGTCCGAGCTGGGTGAGCTGATGCACCGCTTCGTAGGTCAAGGTGCCGCTACGCGAAACGACACCGATCTTGCCAGGGGTATGGATGTACCCGGGCATGATGCCGATCTTGCATTGCCCCGGCGTGATGACGCCTGGGCAGTTCGGACCGATCAGGCGCGTTTTACTATCCTGCAGGCAGCGCTTGACGCGGACCATGTCGAGCACCGGAATGCCCTCGGTGATGCAGATGACGAGTTCGATTCCGGCATCCATCGCCTCGAAGATGGCGTCGGCCGCGAATGGCGGCGGAACATAGATGACGGAGGCGTTGGCGCCGGTGGCGGCGACGGACTGGGCGACGGTATCGAAGATCGGGATTCCTTCGAAATCGCTCCCGCCCTTGCCCGGGGTGACCCCAGCGACCATCTGCGTCCCGTAGTCGCGGCAGGCGCGTGTATGGAACTGCCCGGTCGAGCCGGTGATGCCTTGGGTCAAGACTTTGGTGTTCTTGTCGACGAGAATGCTCACGATGTTCTTCCAGGTTGGCGGCGGAAAAGAGGGGCTTATACTGGCGGGGTCCGGCCCTGTCAATTTTCCAGTCGGTCACCTTCAGCCGGGTGGGCAACCATTGAGCGCGTGCCGGACGGCGGTAAGGATTTCGTCGACGGTGATTTCGCCGTCCTCGTTGACATCACCTTGGAGGCAGGCCGAGAGATCGACGCTGCCGAGGCCGATGCCGACCAGCGCAAGAATTTCGTCGACGGTGACCGAGCCGTCGCTGGAGCAATCTCCACTACACGCCGGCACGATCGCCGTAGGCGCCGCGGTTGGAGTCGGAGCCGGAATCTGCGTCGCGGTCGGCACGGGACCGTTGATCGTGACCGTGCCGCTTGCGCTCCGTGTCGCGAATTCCGTCGACAAGTCGACCGCGGTGAACATCGTATCTTCCGCACCCGGATTGAAGAGGAAGTCGAGAACCGCACTCCCGGTTCCGATTGCCGTGAAGGCGAGGGTTGCCACCGGCAAATCGCCGCCGAAAGCCGCAGGGTTGGCGCCGACCGAGAAGGAGACAACGCCTCCCTGAACCTCGCGCGGGGCCGAGTTGAGAAAGGCTGCCGTCCACACTTCGGTTGCGAGGCTGCCGCTCTCGAAGCGCAAGCGCGTTTCGTCGTAATCGAGAAAGACTCCGCCGCCACCGACATCGTTTCCCGCGGTGTTCAATCGGACTTCGACCTCGACCGCAGCGCCGATGTCGACGGCTTGCGTCGCCGCTACGACGGAGACCGTTACCGGCGGCTGTGCAGCCGCGAGCGACGCTGCACCCAACCATATAGACAAGACAGCAACGCTACACGAGGACGCGAGCGTGGCTCGCCCAACCGTCCAATGAAAATCTCCCGCACGCGCTTGGACGAGCTCAGCACGGACGGTTGCCGCCCAAATTCCAATGAAATATCCCGCGCGCCCTGAGCCCGTCGAAGGGCATCTCTGCAGCTTCGCTGGGCTGCCGAGTGCCGAATGTCGAATTCCCGCAATGGTCATCATCGCCTGCTCTCCATAGCCTCAACCGGTAGCTGTCGGATGAAGTTCGCCGCATCGTCGAGTGCAGCACTCGCCTCCGGGACAATGCCGTCGAGCATCTGCCAGGCATGGACCACGTCGTCGTAGATCTCCAAGCGGCTGGCGCCCCCCGCGGCGAGGGCCTTCTCATGAACGCCGCGGGCGTCATCGAGGAGCAGCTCGGTCGAGCCAACCTGAATCAGTAGCGGCGGCAATCCCGAAAGGTCGGCAAACAGCGGCGATGCCTCCGGATTCAGTGGTGACGCGTCGCGGAGATACACGGACGCAAAGGCGGAGATATTCCCGGTGCGGAACATATGGCAGCGACCGTCCATCTGACGCACGCTCGAGCCCGATGCGGTGAGGTCGGCCCACGGCGAGAAACACACGGCACGCGTCGGCAGCGGCAGGCCTGCGTCGCGGACGCGGACGAGCGTGCTCAGGACGAGTCCACCTCCGGCCGAATCGCCGACCAACGCCAGGCCGCTGGGATCCGTGCCCTGCTCGAGGAGCCAACGGTAGGCGGCGAATGCGTCGTCGAGCGCCGCCGGGAAGCGATGTTCGGGCGCGAGCCGGTACTGCGGAGCGAATACCTCGTAGCCCGTGCGCCGTGCGAGCCCGGCCGTCATTGGCCGGTGGTCGGCAGGCGAGCCGCCGACGTAGCCGCCACCGTGAAAGAAGAGGATCGTTCCGGTGCCGGCCTCGTTCGGCACGACCCATTCGCCGGAGACCTCACCCGCGACCGGCACGACATCGACCCCGCGCGACCAAAGTCTGCGCACAAGCGGCGGCATGCCGAACAGGCGCCGCGCGCGGCGCGTCAGTCGGGATTCGTCACCCCAGTCGCGGCGGCGCATGGAGAGACGAACTCCAAGGTTCAATAGGCGAGCAGGGGTACTTGGCATGATCAGTCCGGTGGCAACGCGGCGTGATCGAACCGTATCGCAAGGCGCGCTCCCCTGCCAACCCCGGAGTTGGGCGATTCCCATGTGGCGATTCCCATGAACGGAACGTCGTCAGGGCGAACCGTCCAAGCGGTTCAGATCGTGCGAGCGAGTCTGCGTCTGGGCGGTGTCTGCGTCTGGGTCGTGTTGCCCGCCGCCATCGTTGACAAGGTTCGGACCCCTCCGTACCGTCACACCGTGGTTTTCGATTCACTATTCAAACGCAGCGAGCAACTCGCACGCATCCAGGCGAATCGGTTTGCGCTGCGGTTCGTCAACGGCGTCGAGTGGGCGATCCGCGACGCACGTGCCGTCGTCGGCCGCACGCCGTACGATGTGATCCTCCGCCGCGACAAACTCGAGGTCCGCCACTACCACGCCGGCACCACCAAGCCGACGCACGCCTTGCCGGTCCTGCTGGTGCCGCCGCTGATGGTCAAACCGTTCATCTTCGACCTCTACCCCGGCCGCAGTCTCGTCGCCGCCCTGGTGCAACGCGGCTTCGACGTCTACCTCGTCGACTTCGGCGAACCCGACGCCGCCGACGCCTACGTCACCCTCGAAGACTACATACTCGATTGGCTGCCGAGCGCCGCCGCCGCGGTCAAACACGACGCGCCGTGCGAAGAACTCTCGATGCTCGGCTACTGCATGGGCGGTCTGTTCGCACTGTCGCACGTCGCCGCCAATCACGACGATTCGGTACGCAACATCGTCGCCATCGGCGCGCCGATCGACTTCGAGAAGATGGGCCTTCTCGCCTGGGTCGCCAAGCACGGCGGCGATCAGATCGAGGGCATCGCCAAGCGCATCGGCAACATCCCCGGCGGACTGTCCAGCATCGGCTTCCGGCTGATGTCGCCGATGAAGAACGTCACCCGCTACGGCGACCTCTTCATGAACTTGTGGAGCGACGAGTACGTCAACGGCTTCGATGCGATGAACCAATGGGTCGGGCAGTTCATCGACTACCCGCAGGGCGCGTTCATGCAGTTTTACCAGGACTTCGTCCGGCAGAATAAGCTGGTCAAGGGCGAGCTGCGGCTCGGCGACCGCGCCGCAAACTTGCGCGACGTCCACGCTTCGATCCTCGCGTTCGCCGGCGATAGCGACCAGGTCGCCACGGTCGCGGCGAGCCGCGCCATCATCAAGGCCGTCGGCACCAAAGACAGTCGATTCGTCGTCGTTCCGGGCGGACACATGGGCATCTTCGCCGGCTCGCGGGCTCCCGATCTGGTGTGGGCCGTCACCGCCGATTGGCTGGCGCAACGCTCGCAGGTGCGCGCCGCGCCCAAGCGCAAGCGCGCCGCCAAGGCGGAACCGCGGCTCATGGCGCGTACCCCGACGCGCGCTGCCAAACGCTCGAAGAAGGCGGCGTCGGCGCAGTCGCGCGCCTGAATCGATTCGCTCCCTAGGAAAGGACCCCCGATGCTGTTCGTCGCCGAGTACGAGTTCTCCTGGGATACCCTGGAAGCGGCCATGGCTCGCCGCCTCGAGTGGAGCGAACAGAAGCCGGACACCTTCCACTACATCGGCGAGTTCGTCTGGCAGGACGGCGAGCCACCCTTTCGCGGAGTCGCTATCTTCGAAACCGAGAGCGTCGATGACGTCAACAGCTTCGTGATGAATTACGGCCCGTCGCTGACCATGAAAGTCCACCCCGCCAGCGACGTAGTTTCGGCGATCGCCGGCTTCGCCGCCGGTGCAATGCCGGGACCGGCATCTACGAAGCGCGCCAAGCCGACGGCGCGAAAGAAACGCTGAGGCCGGTCAGGACGCGACGACCGCGAAGCGGTCGAGAATTTCGGCCGGCATCCGGCGCGGGCGCTGGGTCTTGCGATCGACGAACGCCCACAACGACTCCGCGCGCACCAGCGTCTCTCCATTCGTAACCCGGCGGAACGCGAATGCGCGCCGACAGCGCGCCCCGCGCAACTCGGTCACCCACGTCGACTCCAGAATGCGCTCGCCGAGCACGGCCGAGCGCAGGTACTCGATCTCGTGCCGGCGCACGACCCAGGCAACACCCATTCGCTCGTGCGCTTCGGCGGCGATGCCCACGGCAGCCGCATGCGCGTGCGCGAGCGCAACCACGAACCGCAGCCAGACGATGTTATTGACATGGTCGAGTTCGTCGGTGTCCTCGGCGCAAATCGTACGTTCGCGGCTGTAGATCGGGATCTTCATCGGCTCCTGTACCTGCGAATCCATACCGTGATCGCACGCGAGGGTACAACTTACAGCGCCTTGACCCCGATACAGTCGGGCCGTAGCCTCCGCGGGTGAGCACGATCGATCTCGACGCGTTGGAGCGCGAACTCGGCCTCCCAGGCCTCGCCCCGGGGCTGCGGACGGCGATCGACGAATGCGCCGATCCCAAAGCGGCACCGGCGCGCATCGCCGAGATCCTGCATCAGCTCGCCAGCAGCGCGCCGGAAGGCTTGCTGCGAACCTGGCGTGCCAGTCCTTCTGAGCTCGGGCATCGCCTTGCCACGCTAGCCGCTGCAGCACCGTTTCTGCTGCCGCTCCTCGGGCGGAGACCGGAGAACTTGTTGGCGCTCGCCGGCGACGATCTCACCCGACCGCGCGCCAAAGCGGCGTTCGCTACGGCGCTGGACCACGAACTCGCGGGAGTCGCTGCAGACGATCAGCGCGCTGCGCTGCGTCGCTTCAAGTACGCCGAATTGGCGCGGATCACCCTGCGCGATCTGTCGTTCGCACTCGTCCCCTACGAGCGCAGTGGTGAGACCCTCCAGGAGATCTCCGACCTCGCCGACACGCTCCTGGAGCGATCCCTCGAGGTTGCCGGCGCGACGCTCGCGGCGAGCGTGGGCGCACCGATCTGGCAACTCGCGGATGGCTCGGCGCGACGCCTTCCGTTCGTCGTCTTCGGTCTCGGCAAACTCGGCTCCGGCGAACTCAATTACTCGTCCGATGTCGACCTGATCTACGTCTATGACGACCCGCGCTTGGACAAGGACATCAGCGAAGCGACGTTGCAGTTCGCCGGCGATGGCGACCTATCCCCGGCGCAATATTTCACCCGCTTGGCGCAGGAGCTCGGCCGCATCGTCACCGCGAACACGGCTGAGGGCTTCCTGTACCGCATCGATCTCGACCTACGCCCCGAAGGATCGCGCGGTGCGCTGGTGATTCCGAGCGTCGCCTTCGTCTCGTACTACGACACCTGGTCGGCAACCTGGGAGCGTGCCGCTTGCCTGAAGGCGCGTCCCGTGGCCGGTGACTTGAAATTCGGCTGGCGGGTGTTGCGCGATCTCGAACCGGTGCTGCACCGCTCGACGATGGACTACCAGGGCGTGGCAGCCATCAAGGAGTTGAAGCAAAAGGTCGAAGAGGCGAAGGGCACCGTCGGCGAATCGTTCAACGTGAAGCTCGGTCCCGGCGGCATCCGCGATGTCGAGTCGGTCGCACAGGCCCTGCAACTCCTGCACGGCGGGCGCATTCCGCAGGTGCGCCAGCGCTCGACGCAGCTCTCCCTCGAAGCGCTGCGCGAAGTCGGGGTGCTCGCCGACGACGAAGCCGAAGGCTTGTTGGTCGCGTACCGCTTCTATCGGCGCTTGGAGAATCGCCTGCAGATGGTATCGGAGCGGCAAACGCACGTCCTGCCGACCGCCCCGGCAGACCTCGAGCGACTCGCGCGTAGCCTCGACTTCCGCGGAACCGATGCGACCGCCGCGATGTTCGGCGAACTCGAAAGCCACCGTGCGTTCTGTCGGGACCTATTCGCGCGCGTCTTCCCAGCCGAGGGCGTCGAGCGGATCCTCGGCCTGCTGGTCCGGCACATGCCGGCGATGTTGGCCAATCCCGTCACGCGTCCGGTGTACGAAAGTCTGGCGCAACGGTTCGCGCGCGCCATCGATGTCGGCGCCAATCCGGAGCGCGCGTTGGTCAATCTCGATCGCTTTCTCGAGGGCCTGAAAGGCCGGCGCTTCTACGTCGAGCTGTTACTCGACCGGCCCGAACTCGTCCAGCGGCTGGCCTCGCTGTTCGCCGCATCCGAGTACCTGTCGTCGTACCTCGCCGCCCAGCCACGGCTGATCGAGCCGATCTTCAGCGACCCCAAGACGTTGCTATTGAGCAACGCGCAACTGCATGCGGACTTCGTCACGATCCACCGCGACGCGAGCGCCGGGGATCGCGACCCGACCGAGGTCTGCTTGGAGAGTCTGCGCCTCTTCCACCACCGCGAGCTGGTCAACATCGGGCTCGTCGACATTGACGGCAAGGTACGGCGCGAAGAGGTCGAGGACGCGCTCACCGCGCTCGCCGAGGTGTGTCTACACCGCGGACTCGAACTCGCCGCGTTGCAGCTGCAGGGGCGCGCCACGCGCCCTGCGGGTTCGGCGTTTCTCGTCGTGGGTATGGGTAAGTTGGGAAGCCGCGAGTTGACCTACGGCAGTGATCTCGATGTCATCTTCCTCTACGACGTCGCCGCTGCGGGCGACTACGCACTCGCCACGGCGCAGGAGTACTTCGCGCGCCTCGCGCAGAAGTTGATTTGGGCGCTGAGCACGCCCGTAGTGACGGGCGTCTGCTACGAAGTAGACGCCCGCCTGCGACCCTCCGGGAGGCAGGGGACATTGGTGACGTCCGTCAGTGGGTTCGGCGCCTATCACGAACGTGGCGCGCAGGCTTGGGAGCGGCAAGCGTTGCTGCGGGCGCGTGGTGTCGGAGGCGACCCCCATCTCGGCGAGCGCTTCGAGGCGTTGCGGCGCGAGATCCTGCTGCGGCCGTTGCGCGACGACCCGGCCGCCGAGATCCACCGCGTGCGCTGCCGCATGGAAGGCGAGGTCGCGCGGGAGACCGAGGCGCGCCATGATTTCAAGACCGGACACGGCGGGCTGCTCGACGTCGAGTCAGTGGTGCAACTGCTGCAGCTGCGCCACGCACGCGAGTACCCGGAACTCATCGACACGGCGCCGATTGCGACCCAACTCGGTCGGCTGGCGGGGTTCGGGCTGCTCGCGACGACCGACAACGAGACGCTGCACGAGGGATGGGAATTTCTCCAGCGGCTCTCGAGCCGACTGCGTATCGTCGACAACCGCTCCATCTCCGGTCTCAACGAGGAGCGGGGCGACCTCGATGCACTCGCCCAGACCCTGGGCTACCACTCGGCACAACGTAGCGGCGGCGCACGCCGCGCACTGCTGGCCGACTACGACCGGCATACGAACGCCATCCGGGCGGTCTACTCGCGGTTCTTCCTGCAGCAGTAGCCAGGAAGGACGCGCAACCGACGATTGACGGAGGAACGCGACCGATGAAGTACCTGCATACGATGGTGAGAGTCACCGATCTCGACGCCTCGCTCGACTTCTATTGCGACAAGCTCGGCTTGCACGAGGTCGGCCGTAAAGAAGTCGCAGTCGGGCGGTTCACGCTCGTCTTTCTCGCTGCGCCAGGCGACGAGGCGGCGCAGGTCGAGTTGACGTACAACTGGGACCCACAGGCCTATGGCGGCGGCCGCAATTTCGGGCACCTCGCCTACGAAGTCGACGACATCTACGCCGCGTGCGAACGGTTGCGAGCGGGCGGCGTTACGATCAGCCGCCCGCCCCGCGACGGACGCATGGCTTTCGTCCGGTCTCCAGACGGGGTCTCGATCGAACTCCTGCAACGGGGCGAGGCACTGCCGCCGGCCGAACCGTGGGCTTCGCTGCCGAACGTCGGCGAGTGGTGAGGCGCGCCGAGATTCAACCGCCGCGTGTGTGCATCTCGAGGTGCGGGTGGCCGCGCAGATCCTCGGCCCGGAACAGCGCTGCACGTTCGCGCAGCAGCAGCCGCTCCTCGGCGCCGCGATCGGCACGCGCGCGCCAGCCGGAGGCGATCAGGGCGGCAAGCCCGTCCGCAAGCATACCGGCACGCAAGGGCGCACGTAGGTCCGTGCCGGCGCTCGCATAGAGACAGCGATACCACATGCCGTCCGCAGTCAGGCGACTGCGATCGCAGGCAGCGCAAAATGGCTGCGTCGTCGAGGCGATAATGCCGAACGTCGTGCCGTCGGCGAGTCGGAATCTCTCCGCAGGTGCCGCTCCACGCCCGGCGAGCGGCTGCGGCGGACCGTGCACCGCTTCGATCGCGGCGAGAATCTCGCCGCGCGCGACGACTTGGTCCATGCTCCAGTTGGTCGCACCACCGACGTCCATGTACTCGATGAAACGCAACTCGGCACCGACCGAACCTGCGTAGGCGAGCAGCTCGACGATTTCGTCATCGTTCGTGCCACGGATGAGAACCGTATCGATCTTGAACTCCGAGAACCCGGCCGCGACGGCTGCGTCGATCCCCGCGAGCGTCTCGCCCAGGAGGTCGCGCTGCGCCAGGCGGGCGAAGCGAGCGGGGCGCAGCGTGTCGAGGCTCACCGTGACGCGGTGCAAGCCGGCGGCGCGCAGCGAGTCCGCGTGCTCGGCCAGCAGTACGCCGTTGGTCGTCAAGGCGAGGTCGCGCAGCCCCGGCTTGCGGGCCAGCATGGCCACGAGGACGGGCAAGTCGCGTCGGACCAGCGGTTCCCCACCGGTCAAGCGGACCTTGTCCACGCCCAAATCGATGAACACGTCGACGAGACGGTCGATTTCCTCGAACGTCAGGATGTCCGCTTTGGGAAGCCAGGTATACTCGGCTTCCGGCATGCAGTAGGCGCAGCGCAGATTACAGCGGTCGACCACCGAGATTCGGAGGTTGCGCAACGGGCGCCCGGAGCGGTCGGCGATGGACATAGAGCGCCCATCCTGCCGCCGCGCCGGCTCTGCCGCAACCCGGTTGGTTTGCTACCGCTATCGGGTTTTGGCAGCATGGCCGCCGCATGATCGTCGGAGTACCCACCGAGACCTTCCCCGGGGAGCGCCGCGTCGCCTTGACGCCGCACGTCCTCGCAACATTGACCAAGCGTTCTGCCATCGAGGTGCTGCTGCAAAGCGGCGCCGGCGACGCCGCGGGCTTCCCCGACGCGGCGTATGTCGAAAGTGGCGCACGCATCACATCGAGTCGCGACGAGATCTTCGCGACGGCCGAGATCGTCGTGCAGGTGCGCGGCTTCGGCACCAATCCCGAGCACGGCCGCGCGGATCTGCAACGCCTGCGCGACGGCCTGGTCGTCATCGGCCTGCAGGATCCGCTCGCCTCGCTCGATGCGGCGCGGCTGCAGGCGGAAGGCGGCGCGACGGTTTTCGGGCTCGAGTTGATTCCGCGGATCACGCGAGCGCAGAGCATGGACGTGCTCTCGTCGCAGGCTTCGATCGCCGGGTACAAGGCGGTCATCCTTGCCGCCGAGGCGCTGCCGAAGATCTTCCCGATGATGATGACGGCTGCCGGCACGATTTCGCCGGCGCGCGTCTTCATCATCGGCGCCGCGGTCGCGGGCTTACAGGCGATCGCCACCGCGCGTCGGCTCGGATCGGTGGTCCACGCCTACGACATCCGCGCAGCAGCGCGCGAGGCCGTCGAGAGCCTCGGCGCCAAGTTCGTGGAGCTGCCAATCGAAGCCGGCGAAGCCGAGAGTAAGGGTGGTTACGCCAAGGCGCAGGACGAAGATTTCTACCGCCGCCAGCGCGAGATGATGCACGGCGTGATCGCCGAGAGCGACATCGTCATCACCACCGCCGCAGTTCCCGGGCGGCCAGCGCCGACGTTGGTCACCGCGGAGATGGTCGAGGCGATGGCGCCCGGTTCGGTGATCGTTGACGTGGCGGCGGAGCGCGGCGGCAATTGCGCGCTGACCCGGCCAGGCGAAACCATCGAGCACAAGGGCGTGCGCATCATGGGTCCGATCGATCTGCCGTCGACCGTGCCGTTCCACGCCAGCCAGATGTTCGCCAAGAACGTCGCCACCTTCCTTGCCCAGATCGTCAAGGACGGGCAGCTACACCTCGACCTCGACGACGAGGTCGTGCGCGAGACGCTGGTCGCGCGGGGTGGCGCTGTCGTGCACCCCCGCGTTCGCGAAGCACTCGAATCCGCCGCGTCGGCGTGAGTCCGAAGGAGCACGAGTATCCATGGAAAGTCTCATCGCCGCGTTGACGATCTTCGTCCTCGCCATCTTCGTCGGCTGGGAGGTCATCACCAAAGTCCCGCCGACGTTGCACACGCCTTTGATGTCGGGATCGAATGCGATTTCGGGCATCACGCTGATCGGCGCGATGATCGCCGCGGGCGGGGAACAAAGTACGGCGACGAGCATACTCGGCTTTTTCGCCGTCGTCTTCGGCACGATCAACGTCGTCGGCGGCTTCCTCGTCACGCACCGCATGCTCGGCATGTTCAGAAAGAGGGACTGAGCCGTGAGCGCGATCGTCATCAACTTATCGTATCTGCTTGCGTCGATCCTCTTCATCCTCGGGCTGAAGCGACTGTCGCACCCGCGCACCGCGGTGCAGGGCAACTTCCTCGGAGCCGTCGGCATGCTGCTGGCGATCGTCGTCACGCTCGCCGATCGGGCGATCGTCGGCTACGCCGAGATCGTTGCCGGTATCGTCGTGGGCGGCGCGATCGGGGCGATGCTGGCGCAGCGCGTCCAGATGACGGCGATGCCGCAACTGGTGGCGATGTTCAACGGCGTCGGTGGTGGGGCGTCGGTGCTGGTCGCCGGTGCCGCAACGACGGCGGCCATTGCCACGAATCAGATCCCGGGCGCCGACGTCCTCATCGCCACCATGGTATCCGGACTGATCGGCGCTGTGACATTCTGGGGGAGCCTGATCGCCTGGGCCAAGCTCGAAGGTCGCCTCAGCGAATCGGCCGTGACGTTTTCGGGCCAACAGGCGGTAAACGCCCTACTGGCCTTAGCGATCCTCGCGCTGTCCATCTGGGGCATCATCGAACCCGAGTCGTCTGCCTACCTCTGGGTGGTTCTGCTGAGTTCGATACTCGGGGTACTGCTGACGATCCCGATCGGCGGCGCCGACATGCCGGTGGTCATCGCGCTGCTGAACTCGTACTCGGGGCTCGCCGCCGCAGCCACCGGTTTCGTCCTCGGCAACAGTGTCCTGATCATCGCCGGGTCGCTGGTGGGCGCCTCGGGAATCATCCTGACCCAGATCATGTGCAAGGCGATGAACCGCTCGCTGACGAACGTCTTGTTCGGCGTCGCCGCCGCCGTCGAAGCCGGCCCGTCGCAGGACGAAGTCTACGCCGGCAAGGTGAAGTCCGCCTCCGCCGAAGAAGTGGCGATGTTGTTCGACGACGCGAGCCGGGTGGTTTTCGTGCCGGGCTACGGCATGGCGGTCTCGCAAGCCCAATACGCGGTGCGCGACCTGTACAACCTGCTGACGGCCAAGGGGATCGAGGTGTTGTTTGCGATCCACCCCGTCGCCGGGCGCATGCCGGGCCACATGAACGTTCTGCTCGCCGAAGCCAACATTCCGTACGACGTGCTCAAGGAGATGGACGAGATCAACCCCACCTTGGAGCAGACGGACGTCGCGATCGTTCTCGGCGCCAACGACGTCGTCAATCCGATGGCCCGCGACGTCCCCACCTGCCCGATCGCCGGCATGCCGATCATCGACGTCGACAAGGCGCGCACCGTGGTCGTGATCAAGCGCTCGCTGAGCCCCGGCTTCGCCGGAATCCCGAACCCGCTGTTCGCGGGCGACAAGACGCTGATGCTCTTCGCCGACGGCAAGAAGGCGATCTTGGACGTGATCGCCGCCGTCAAAGCAGGCTGAGCCCCTCAGCCTCGTTCGTCGGGGGCGAGGCCGATGCCGAGTTCCTCGAGCTTGCGGTACAGGGACGACAACGAAATCCCCAGCCGCTCGGCGGCGACGCGTTTGTCGTGATCGCAGCGGCCGAGTAGCGACTGGATGTGGGCGCGCTCGTAGGATCGCACCGCCTCGCGCAGATCGTCGCTCGGCGAGACCGGCATGGCATCCTCGGCCTGTAATGCGCGCGGCAGATCCTTGATGGTGATCCACTCACCATCACCGAGAATCATCGCGTGTTCGATTACATTGTCGAGTTCGCGCACGTTTCCCTTCCACGGCAGCGACATGAAGAGTTTGAGGGTCGTGCTGTCGGCGCCCTTGAAATGCTTACGCAGCTCGGTGTTGTGCATGCGGATGAAGCGATTGACGAGCAAGGGGATATCCTCGCGCCGCTCGCGCAACGGCGGGATCTCGATGCCGAAGACGTTCAGGCGATAGTAGAGATCGTCGCGGAACCGGCCCGCCGCGACCTCCTCTTCGAGCCTGCGGTTGGTTGCGGCAATGATGCGGATGTCGACCTTCGTCGGGGTGGTGGCGCCGACCGGGAGGATTTCCTTGGTTTCGAGCGAGCGCAGGAGCTTGACCTGCAGGCCGAGCGGCAGGTCGCCGATCTCGTCGAGAAAGATCGTGCCGCCGCGCGCACGCTGGAAGAGCCCTTCCTGGTTGCTGACCGCGCCGGTGAAGGCGCCGCGGATGTGGCCGAACAATTGGCTCTCGAGCAGTGTCTCGGGGATCGCTCCGCAATTCACCGGCAGGAAGATGCTGTCACGGCGATCGCTGTAGTGATGAATGGCGCGCGCGACCACTTCCTTGCCAGCGCCGCTCTCGCCGGTGATCAGCACGGTCGTCGGCGTTGGGGCGACGCGTCGGACGCGATCCATGACACTGCGCATCGCCGCCGATTCGCCGACCAGGTTCTCGAAGCCCCAGCGGCTATCGACCTGGCTGCGGAGGAACTGGTTCTCCCAGGCGAGTTGCTTGAACTCGATGAGGTTCTCGACCTTGTGGAGGAGCTCTTCGAAGAGGACCGGCTTGAGCAGGTAATCCTGCGCCCCACGTCGCAACGCCTCGACCGCGGTCTCCACCGTGGCATGAGCGGTCATGATCAGCACCAGGGTCTGCGGCGAAGTCTCCCGCGCCCGCCGCAGGACCTCGAGACCGTCGGCCCCGGGCATGCGCAAGTCGCTAATGATGATGTCGTAGTCGCGCTCGCCGACTGCGCTGATCGCATCATCGCCGGTTGCCACCGCCTTGACGGTGTAGCCCTCTTCGCGCAGGACGTCGGCGAGACTCTCGCGCACGCCGTCTTCGTCGTCGGCGATCAGGATGTTGCCGCGATTGCGTTGTTCGCTCGTCATCGCCGGCACCTGTTCATACGCTCCGCAGGGCGCGTCGCAACTCCGAATGCGCCGCCCCCTCGCGGTAAGCGAGCACGGCCGTCAGCACCCGCATGCAGTCGGATTCGCTCAATAGGCCGATGAGCCGCACGCCTTCCACGACAGGAACGCAGCCGATGCGGCGGATCAACATGATATCGGCCGCGTGGCGAATGCTCTCGTTCGGCTCGACGGCGATGACATCCTTCGTCATCACGTCGCTGACCAGGATCTTCGCGAGAAAATCGCGGTCCGCGTCGTGACGGAGTTGCAGCGTCGTCGACGCCGCGGCTCGAAACAAGTCGCGTTGCGACAAGATGCCCACCAGCACGCCGTCCGCGAGGACGGGCATGTGACGGATGCGTCCTAAACGCATGATGTCGTCTGCGAGGTCGAGGTGGTCGGAGGCGTTGAGGGTCGCAACCTCGCGCTCCATGAAATCGGCAACGATCAATTCCGTGGGCCCCATTCCCCTTACCGTAAACAAGATACGTGCCAGCAATGCGCGGCGTCTTCGGCGCGAGATCAAGTGCAAACCCGCGTGTCGATTCCGGTAGCAGGTCGAACCCGATTCCCATTACTGCAAACCGCGAACAGCCCACACGTTGCCACGTCGCGACCGAAGTGCAAAGCGCCATGCAACGCCCGATCTCCGCCATCCAACGTCTCGCCTCCGCGCCAGCGGCAGCCGATTGCGCAACGGAGCCGTCCGAACAGCGAGAATTTGCACGCCATAGGGAACCGGCGTAGAAGCAAATAGGACTCGGCACGGTAGTCGTTTGGCATATACTCAGCCAATGCCGAATGAAGGAGGAGTGAATGGCGAACATCAACAAGGATCATCAAGACCGGATCCACGGCTTGATCAAAGACGTCGAAGCGCTCGCCAAGGGCCTGCGTTCGAATCTGCGTAAGCGGGCCAATGTCTCAGGGGTGCTGAAGGAGGTCCAGAAGGCAGCGGATCGACTCCGACGCCAAGCAGCAACGACGGCAGGACAGGTCGAAAAGTACGTGCATTCGATTCGCAAGGAACTCGAGAAGGGCGCTCCGACCAAGGCCACGAAAAAGCGACCGGCCGCGAAGAAAGCCACCGCGGCGAAGAAGAAGCGCACCACTACCACGCCGGCGAGCTAAGGGGCTCCTCTATGCAAATCCCCGTTCAGATCACATTTCGCGACATGGAACCATCAGCGGCAATCGAAGAACGTGTCCGCGAGCGCGCTGCGAAGCTCGAGCGGTATTTCGACCGTATTACGAGTTGTAGAGTCATCGTCGAAGAGCCGCATCTGCGCCAACACAAGGGCAAGCTCTTCCACGTCCGCGTCGACATCACTGTGCCGGGTAACGAACTCGTCGCCAATCGCAGTTCCGCCGACAACCATGCGCATGAAGACGTCTACGTCGCCATCCGCGACGCGTTCAAGGCGGCCGAACGACAACTCGAAGAGCACGCCAAGAAGCGCCAGGGGCGGGTGAAAACCCACGTCCGTCCCGAGATCGAGCCGCTCTGACGAGCGCTCGACCTCTGCCGCCGCATTCCGAAGGGCGGGCCCGCCGCGAGCGGGTCCGCCCTTCGTCGTTTGGGCGCGCAGTCTGTCGCGAACGCTGTAACAGGTTGGCATGTGCCGCGCCGCCGCGGTGACCTATGCGGGTGAATCGCCAGCGGCGTCGTCGCAGCGGACCGCGGGGAGATCGTCGCCACCGAGCGTCTCGCGCTCGAGTAAATCGCTTGCGCCCTTGTCGAGCGCGGTTCGGTTTCGAGTGAGAATGTGCGTCGCGCGGTTGAACGCAGAATCGACGAGCTCACGAATGGCGCAATCGATCTCGCGCGCGGTTTCCTCGCTATACCGCCGTCCTTCCGCGTGTGGCGCACCGTCTTGCGCAAACGGACCCGGCTCGGTTTCGTAGGTCATCATCCCGAGCTTGGCATACATTCCGTAGCGGGTGATGATCGCGCGGGCGATTTCCGTCGCGCGCGCGAGGTCGTCCGCGGCGCCTGTCGAATACTCACCGAAAACCAGCATCTCCGCAGCGCGGCCGCCGAGCAGCACCGCCATCTTGTTCTGGAGTTCTCCGAGCGTCATCAGAAATCGATCTTCGATCGGCCTTTGAATCGTGTAACCGAGGGCGCCGACGCCGCGGGGAATGATGGAAATCTTGTGTACCAGGTCGACACCCGGCAGTGCGCGGGCGACGAGCGCGTGGCCCATCTCGTGGTGCGCGACCACGGTTCGCTCGCGCGGATTCAGGAGCCGATTTCGCTTCTCGAGCCCGGCGACGATGCGCTCGATCGCATTGGTGAAGTCCGCCATGGTCACCGTCTCGGCGACGCGCCGGGTAGCGAGCAAGGCGGCTTCGTTGACGAGGTTGGCGAGGTCTGCACCGGTAAATCCCGGCGCCAAAGCGGCGACAGCCTCGGGATCGACATCCGCCGCCAGACGAACCTTCTCGAGATGCACCTGCAGGATCTGCACACGGCCGATCTTGTCGGGGCGGTCGACGAGGACCTGGCGATCGAAGCGCCCGGCGCGCAAGAGCGCGGGATCGAGGATCTCCGGCCGGTTGGTCGCCGCGAGCAGCACCATGCCCTGCTCTGCCGGATCGAAGCCATCGAGTTCGACCAGGAGTTGGTTGAGGGTCTGCTCCTTCTCGTCGTGCCCGCCGATTCCGCCGAACGGACCGCGGGCCCTCCCGAGCGCGTCGAGTTCGTCGATGAAGATGATGCACGGGGCCTGCTTGCGCGCCTGTTCGAACAGATCGCGCACGCGCGCGGCGCCGACGCCGACGAACATTTCGACGAATTCGGAGCCTGAGATCGAGAAAAATGGCACGCCGGCTTCACCGGCGACGGCACGCGCCAACAGCGTCTTGCCGGTTCCAGGCGGGCCTACGAGCAGCACACCCTTGGGGATGCGCGCCCCGAGGCGGCCGTACGACTTCGGCTCCTTCAGGAAGTTCACGACCTCCACGAGTTCGGCTTTCGCCTCGTCGACACCGGCGACGTCGGCGAAGGTCACCTTCGTATCACTTTCGACGTAGACCTTCGCCTTGCTCTTGCCGATCGCCAGCATCCCGCCGCCGAGCCCCTGGCGCTCGGCGATCCGCCGCACCACGTACATCCAGATGCCGAAAAACAACAGGACAGGAAGGATCCAGGAGAGAATATCGCGCAGGAAGGTGTTATCGGTAGCGCCCGTGACCTGCACCCCGTGGCCGCTGAGTTCCTCGACCAACGCCGGGTCGACGCGGTTTGCCCGGAACGCCGTGCGTCCGTCCGCCGTCGGAGCGCGCAGGATACCGCGCACGTGGTTCTCGGTGACGACGACCTCCTGCACCTGGCCGGCGCGAACGTATTCGAGGAACTTGCTGTACGGCAGAAGCTCCACCTCTTGGGCCGTGCGCAGCCAGTTCTGGAGCAAGACGACGCCCAAGACGGCAACGATGACATACCAGGCGTTGATGTGAGTTGAGCGATCCACGGCTGGTCCTCCAAGCGAGCGCTGAAACGCTACACTTTCGCGCCGAACCGCGCCAATACCCTACCTCGCTCCGGGTGCGCCGCGACGCGGCTACGCCGAAGGAGAAAGAGGTGATGGGACCGTGGTGCAAACCACGGCCCCACCCTGCGTTAGTGGAGGTAATCGGCGAGCGCGTCGCCGGCGGCGCCCGCCTTCAACTTATTGAGCGCACGGGCTTCGAGTTGGCGCACCCGCTCGCGGCTTACACCGAGTTCGTTGCCGAGGTCTTCGAGCGAGCGCACTTCGTCGTTCTCGAGACCGAAACGGCGCCGCAAGATGAACTGCTCGCGCTCGGGGAGATCCGTCATGGCACGTTCGAGCAGGCCGCGCAGAGTGGCCTGTTCGACCTCTTCCGCGGGACCAGCATCGGTAGAAGCGAGCATCGATTCGAGCGGCCGGTCGTCATCGTCGCGGGCCGGCGCGTCGGTCGAAACAAAGCTGAAGCCACGTGACATCGCTTCGAATCGACCCTGCTCGATCCCCTGTGACGCGGCCATGTCTTCGCGCGACAGCGGCATGCCTTCCTCGTCGATGAGATCAGCATCGCCGCGGCCGACGCGCCGACGCATCTGGCCCCAATGCACCGGGGTCCGGATGAGCGAGCCGAGAGTATCATTCGAGCGCCCGAGCGCCTGCCAGATCCACCAGGTCGCATAGGTGCTGAATTTGACGTTGCGCGACGGCTCGTACTTTTCGACGGCGCGCATCAAGCCGAGGACCCCTTCCTGGACCAGGTCGAGGTGGCCCATCGGCGAACCCTGGTAGCGGCGCGCGAGTAGATTCACGAGACGGACGTTGGCGCTGACCATACGGTCGCGCAGTGTTCGATAGGTGTTGAGTTGATCGCGCAGCGTCGTGGCGAAGCGGCGAAGCGCTGCCTTGGAGATACCGATCGTCGGGGCGACGCGCGGTTTCTCGAGAAGGGAGTCGGCGAAGCGCAATACGAGCACCGCCTCGCGCTCCCGGAAACCCTCGACCGGCCAAACCACGCGATGTCCATGGGGCTCGAGCGCCGCCGCAACCACGGTCGGCACGGCGAGCAATTGGCCGAGAATCGCATTGCGCACATCATTGATCTGGTGCGCGAGAGCCTCCTCTTCGTCACGCCGCAGCACTCGCGTCTCCGCGAGATCGGCGGCGAACAAGCGATCGGCCGTCATGGCCGCGACCTCGCGCGTGCGCGGGGCAGCGGCAGGCTTGTGCTTAGGGGGCGACTTGGGGCTTACTCTTACGTGCAACATAGCCGATCAGACGAGGTTCAAACACGAAAATTCACCGAAAGTATCGCGACCGCCCGGTCGATTCCCGTCCCTGGGAAGATATGGCCCCAGCGGCGACCAGCGAGCGATTCAGCAGCGAGTGGCTTCGCGATTGCTTGATATGGTCGTCAGGAGAACACCGTGGATCAAAAGACATTTTTGCATGATGTAGCGAGCCTGCTTCGGTGCGACGTGCGCCGAGCCGAATCGGCAACCGCCATCGTCTTTCAGGAACTCGGCGATCAACTCAGCGCCAAGGAACGCGACGATGTCGCTGCACAACTCCACCACGCCCTCGAGCGCCTTTGGCGCGATCGTCCAGACGAGCACGAACCAGCCCATCGGCCGCACCGCAATGAGTTCATCGGACGCGTACGGGCGCGCGCCGCACTCGGCGACGATAAGGAGGGCGAACGCGCCATCCACGTCGTCTTCCATACGCTCCAACGCGCGCTCGGCAGCTCAGACGGCACCCGCGGGGAATCCTGGGATGTCTTTGCTGTGCTGTCGAAGGACATCAAGTCGCTTTGGCTCGAAGCGCGCGAAGCCGCCGCCGCGCTGCGACGGGAGGTCGACGGCTCCTGATCGACCGGCACGCGATGAAAGGAGTTTGCCATGACGATTACTCTCAGCGACCACGAAGTGCAGGCACTCGGGGAAACGCTGGGTTCCGTCCTGTCGGACCTGCGCTTGGAGATCGCCGACACCGACATGCGGGAGTTGCGCAAGCAACTGAAGGCGCGCCTGGCCCTTTTGGAAGTGATCCTCGGCAAACTCGACGAGCAAGGCGGCGCGCGAGGGCGGTCGCTCGAGCGATCATGAACCCTGCAATGCCACTGCTCGTCTGGCTGATCGGCGTCGCCATCGGCGCGAACGCTGGGGCCGCCGCCGCGAACGAAGCGACGACGCCGACGGTCGGCCAGGCACTGTTCGTGCGCAACTGTGCGAGTTGTCACGGTGTCTCGGGCGCCGGCGACGGGCCCAACAGCAGTTCGCTCGCCGCAGCACCGCGCGACCTCCGCAGCGAATTTCTCAACCGCTACTCCGATACCGAGCTCATCGATCGCGTTCTCGCCGGCTCCAACCTCAGGATCGAATTCGACGCCGATGCCGTGAGGCAGCGTAGCGGTGAAACTGAAGCCATCGTCAGCCATATCACGCGCCTGCCGAAGCTCGACTGGGTTCGGTTCGATCGTGGTTGGGAGATCTACGCAACACGCTGCGAAAGTTGTCACGGCCTCTACGGGAAACCGCCCTTGGCGTCGCCGCCAGGGGTGGGTCACGTGCGCGACCTCGGCGCAAGCGACTACCAGGCTGCGGTGAGCGACACCGAGCTGCTCACGACGGCACGCCACGGGCGGCACGGAATGCCGGCATTGGTTCCACAGATCACTCATTCCGAGGCGGTCTCACTGACGAGCTTTCTTCGCGCGCTTTCACCCGGATTCGCGATCTACTCCCAGACATGTGCGCAGTGCCACGGCGATCGCGGCCACGGAGTCGGCACGCTCGTCGAGCAAGTCCCCCTGCCAACGATTGTCTTCGACGCGAACTACTTCGCCCGTGTCGACCGCGACGACCTGCGCAATCGCATCTGGCACATGCTCGCCGAGCATCGACCGCAGATGCCGCACTTTCGCGACTCGCTGACGCGCGACGACGCGGCTGCGGTCATTCGCTACCTGAAATCTGCGCAGTCGCCTCCGGCTGCCGAGCTGAGTTCACCGACGCCGCAGCCGCAATGAGGCGAGCGTGGGCGGCGGGTCGACAGCGAAATGCAGGAAGGACGGATGACGTGAACGCAGCAAGGTGGACTCGGTACGGACGATCGGTCGTCGCCGGCGTGATTGCGCTGGCAATGGGCTGCGTGAATGATGTTCGTGCCGCCGACCTCGATCAGGGGCGTATCCTATTCGTGCGCCACTGCGCTTCGTGTCATGGCACCAGCGGGCGCGGCGACGGCCCCGACGCCGACATCTTCCCTGCCCCACCGCGCGATCTGAATACCGGCGTGCTCGCCACCTATGACGACGCCACGCTGGCCCGACGCATCCGGAGCGGCCGCGCGCTGCCACTGGTACTCGACCCCGCCGCGCTGCGCCGGCACGCGGACGACGTCGACGCCATCCTGCGCCACTTGCGCAAGCTCGGGCGTATCGACTGGCCCTCCGTCGAGCCCGGCTGGGCCGCCTACGTCGACCGTTGCGAGGTATGCCACGGCCCGACAGGCGACGGTCCAAGCGAAGTCGACCGTGACACCCGGCTCCCCAGCCTGGCCGACGCTGCATTCCAGGACAAACACGCCCGTTCGCGAATGGTCGACGCCGTCCGTCATGGGCGCGCCGGGATGCCCGCGCTGGACCCGCCGATCGACGTGGCGCAGGCCGAGCGCATCGCTGCCTTCGTGCGCTTGTTCTCGCCCGGCTTCACACTTTACTCGCGCTTTTGCGCGAACTGCCACGCCGATGACGGCCGTGGGGTGGGCACCTTGGGCGAGGTTCCAGGCGATATCTTGCCGCTGCCGCAAGTCGTCTTCGACGACGCCTACTTCACGGCACACTCCGCGGAGCACGTGCGCGCCAAGGCGTGGCACATGTTGGAGACCAAACGGGCGTCGATGCCCCACTTTCGCGTCGTCCTCGGCGACGCCGACGTCGCCCGGATCCTGGGCTACCTGCGCTCGCTCGCGCGTACTCCGCCCCGGAAACCGTGAAGGGGTACGCTACCGTCGTTCACGCCGGTGCCATGTCGCGCAACAGCTGTTCCGTGATCTCGTAGGGCATACCAGTGGGCAGGTTCATCAGCGCCTTGCGCACGCCGTGTCTTCCCCAATCGGCCAAGCGTTCTCGACAGTAGGCAGCCGGTCCGCAGATGGCGACGGCGTCGACGAGCTCGTCGCTGACCGCCGCGGCGGCCTCTTTGCGCTGTCCTTTGTTGTAGAGATCCCGCACCAGGTCGGCGTTCTCATGGAAGCCGTAGCGGCAGAAAAGCGCGTGGTAATAGGTTCCCATCCCACCGATGTAGAAGGAGATCAGCGGTTTGACGAGGGAACGAGCCAGCGCCGCATCGTCGAAGGGAACGACGCCGACGAACGGCGCCAGTTCGATCTCGTTCGGATCGCGTCCCGCCTCAATGGCGCCTTCCGCGATCAGCTCGAGGCCGTCGTTGAAATGCTGGTACGGCCAAAAAGTGGGCACCCAGCCGTCGGCGAGAGCGCCAACTTCGCGAATCGCCTTTTCCTGCAACGACGCGACGTAGATCGGGATGTTCGGCCGGAACGGAGTCATCTCGAGCTTGAAGTGACGCAATTCCATTTCACTCGAATGTTCGGCGGACAATCGCTCTCCTGCCCAGAGCGCGCGCATGATTCGAATCGTCTCGCACACGCGCGTCAGCGGCTTGCGATAGGGGATGCCGTGGAAGTTCTCGATCACGACCTTGCCGCTGGTACCGATGCCGAGGATCGCGCGCCCTTCGGAGATCTCGTCGAGCGTGGCAGCGCTCATCGCCAGCAGTCCTGGAGAACGGCTGAACACGTTGGCAATGCCGGTCGCCAAACCGAGCCGGCGCGTCACCCCGGCGATTTCCGCGAGGAGTTGGAACTGTTCGTAGGCCCAGGCCTCGGGGATCCAGATCGAATCGTAGCCGAGATCCTCGGCGAGTTGAGCCGTGCGCAAGACCGCCTTGCGGTCGTAATTCTTCCAGAATGGAACGATGCCGATCTGCATGTGTTCTCCTCGGGTCTTCATTGCCGCGGCGCCCGGCGCCGCCGACCTCATAGCGCAGGTCGATCCCGAGGGCGACCGTGCCCGCGACGATTTCGTCGGCGCGCCCAACCGGCATGACAGCGGTCGCCCGCTGCTGCATACTGCAGCGCAACTCTCGAACGACCGGAGACGCAATGCTTCGATTCCAACTTTTCCTCGGCGCAGCCTTCGCCCTTGCCGCCAGTGTAGCGTTCGGCGACACGGAACCGCGCGCCCTGCACGGCATGGCGATGCACGGGGACCTCAAGTACGGCCCGGACTTCGCGCACCTGGAATACGTCAACCCCAACGCACCCAAGGGCAGCGAAGTCCGCTTGGCCGCGTTCGGCAGCGCCTTCGACAGCTTCAACCCCTTCGTCGTCAAAGGCACGGCCGCCGACGGCATCGGACGCATCTATGACACCCTGCTCACATCGACCGCGGACGAGGCGTTCAGCGAATACGGGCTGCTCGCCGAAACAGTGACGCTGCCGGCAGACCGCAGCTGGGTTCAATTTCAGCTGCGCCCGGAGGCGCGCTGGCATGACGGCAAGCGGATCACTGCCGACGATGTGATCTTCAGCTTCACCTCGCTCCGCGAGAAGGGCGCGCCGTTCTACCGCGCGTACTACGCCAACGTCGCCGAAGTGGTGAAGGTCTCCGAGCGTGTCGTGAAGTTCGTCTTCAAGCCCGGCGAGAACCGCGAACTACCGCTGATCCTCGGTCAGCTTTCGGTGCTACCGAAACACCACTACGCCGAACGTCCCTTCGAGCGCGCAACCTTGGACATTCCTTTGGGAAGCGGCCCGTATCGCATCTCCAGCTTCGAGGCGGGACGCAGAGTCACGTATCAACGGGTTGCCGACTATTGGGGCAGAGATCTGCCGATCAACCGCGGCCGCCACAACTTCGACGTGATCCACCACGACTACTACCGCGACGACACGGTAGCGATCGAGGCGTTCAAGGGCGGTGCGTTCGACTTCCGTCTCGAGAACTCCGCAAAGCACTGGGCGACGGCCTACGACGTTCCCGCCGTGCGCGAACGTGCCTTGCGCAAGGAGGAGATACCGCACGATCGCCCGAGCGGCATGCAGGGTTTCGTCTACAACACCCGCCGGCCGCTGTTCAAAGATCGTCGCGTGCGCGCCGCGCTCGCCTACGCCTTCGACTTCGAGTGGTCGAACAAAACCCTCTTCTACGGCCAATACGAGCGCACCCGGAGCTACTTCGAAAATTCGGACCTGGCGGCAACCGGCGTTCCCGGCCCCGACGAACTGGCGATCTTGGAACCCTACCGTGCCAAGCTTCCAGCGGAGGTCTTCAACAGCGAGTACCGCCCGCCCGCAACCGATGGCTCGGGCAACCTGCGCGACAACCTGCGTCGAGCGGTGGCGCTCCTGCAGGAAGCCGGTTGGAGTGTCGACAAAAAGACCCGCAAGCTGACCCATGCCGCCGACGGCCGGGTCATGCGCTTCGAGATCCTTCTGGTGATGCCGCTGTTCGAACGCGTCGTTCTGCCGTTCAAGCGCAACCTCGAACGCCTCGGCATCGAAATCGACGTGCGCACGGTCGACAGCGCTCAGTACCAGCGGCGGATCGACGATTTCGACTTCGACATGGTGGTCTACAACTTTCCGCAATCGCGCTCACCGGGAAACGAGCAACGATCGTACTGGGGCTCGAGCTTCGCGCAACAGCCGGGGAGCAATAATCTCGCGGGCATCGAGGATCCGATCGTCGATGCGCTGATCGAGCAGATCATCGCCGCACCCGACCGTTCCAGCCTCCTAACCGCCGTCCGCGCGCTCGACCGCGTGTTGCAGTGGAACTACTGGGTCATCCCGCACTGGCAGGTACCCTTCGACCGGGTGCTGTACTGGGACAAGTTCGGCCGCCCGGAGATCACCCCCGCGCTCGGCTTTCGCTTCGATGCGTGGTGGATCGACCCCGAGCGTGGCACGGCAGTCGAGCGCTATCGCGCCGGACGCAAGCCCTGAGGTGCGGCGCCGCCGTTCCTGATCGCTACGCACGCCATGCTCGCTTACGTCCTGCGACGCCTGCTGCTGGTCATTCCGACGCTGTTCGGCATCATGGTGCTGAACTTCGCCATCATCCAGGTCGCGCCCGGGGGTCCGGTCGAGCGTGTGCTCGCACAGCTGCGCGGCACCAGCGTGGAGGCGACGGCCCGCTTCACGGCGGGCGGTGGCGACCCGGGCGTGGGCCGCGCTCCCGACGGCGGCGAGCGCTACCACGGCGCCCGCGGCCTCGACCCGGAGTTGGTGCGCGACCTCGAACGCCAGTTCGGCTTCGACAAGCCGGCGCACCAACGCTTCGTCGAGATGATGTGGAACTTCTTGCGCTTCGATTTCGGCGACAGCTTCTTCCACGACCGTAGCGTCGTCGACCTCGTCCTCGAGAAGATGCCCGTGTCGATCTCGTTGGGGCTGTGGACCACCTTGCTCGTTTACCTCGTCTCGATACCTCTCGGCGTCGCCAAGGCAGTGCGCGACGGGTCCCGCTTCGACGTCTGGACGTCCGGCGTCGTCATCGTCGGCAATGCGATCCCGAGCTTCCTCTTCGCGATCCTGCTGGTGATCATGTTCGCCGGTGGACGCTACTTCGATTGGTTCCCCCTGCGCGGCCTCTGGTCCGAGAACTGGGCCGACATGAGTCTCTGGGGGAAAGTCATCGACTACTTCTGGCACCTGACGCTGCCGGTGGTATCGATGGTGATCGGTGGCTTCGCGGGTTTGACCCTGCTGACGAAGAACTCGTTTCTCGACCAGATTTCCCAACAGTACGTGATCACCGCGCGGGCGAAGGGCCTGAGCGAGCAGCGGGTGCTCTATGGGCACGTCTTCCGCAATGCGATGCTGATCGTCATCGCCGGCTTCCCGAGCGCCTTCATCGACATCCTGTTCACCAGTTCGCTGCTGATCGAGGTCATCTTCAGCCTCGACGGACTCGGCTTGCTCGGCTTCGAAGCAGCGATCAACCGCAACTACCCCGTGATGTTCGGAACACTCTACTTCTTCACCCTTCTCGGCCTCCTGATGAAATTGGTCGAAGATGTGACTTACGTGTTCGTCGATCCGCGCATCGACTTCGAGTCGCGCCAGGCCTGAGCGAGCGTCGCGCATGACGTTGTCTCCGATCAACCGCCGTCGCCTCGCGAACTTCCGCCGCAATCGTCGCGCTTTCTGGTCGGCAGGGATCTTCACCTTCCTGCTCGTCGCGAGTCTCGGCGCCGACTGGGTCGCCAATGACCGACCCCTGTTGGTGCACTACGACGATCGCTTCTACTTCCCGGTGCTGCGCGACTATCCCGAAACAGAGTTCGGTGGCTTTCTCGAAACCGAAACCGTCTATACCGACGCTGCCGTGGTCGCGATGATCGAGGAGGGCGGCTGGATGCTCTGGCCGCCCGTCCCGTTCCGCTACGACACCCATATTCTCGACCTCGACCTACCGGCGCCTTCACCGCCGAGCCGGCGCAATTGGCTCGGCACCGACGACCAGGCGCGCGACGTCTTCGCCCGCCTGCTCTACGGCTTTCGCGTCTCGGTCCTGTTCGCCCTCGTGCTGACGGGCCTGAGCTCGATCATCGGCATCGCCGCCGGGGCGGTCCAGGGGTATTTCGGCGGGTGGACGGACCTGATCTTCCAGCGCTTCATCGAAATCTGGTCGGGGATGCCGCGGCTCTATCTGCTCATCATCCTCGCCAGCGTAGTGACTCCCAACTTCTGGTGGCTCCTCGGCCTATTGCTGATGTTTCAGTGGATGTCGCTCGTCGGCGTCGTGCGCGCCGAGTTCCTACGTGCGCGCAATTTCGACTACGTGCGCGCCGCCCGTGCCCTCGGCGTCGGCAACACACGGACGATCGTCCGCCATGTGCTTCCCAACGCGATGGTCGCCGCACTCACCTTCCTGCCGTTCATCACCAGCGGCGCGGTAGTGACGCTGACGGCGCTCGATTTCCTCGGCTTCGGCATGCCGCCCGGAGAACCCTCGCTCGGCGAACTGCTGCGTCAGGGCAAGGACAATCTCGAGGCGCCGTGGCTCGGCTTCACCGGCTTCTCCGTGGTCGCCGTCATGCTCAGTCTGCTCGTGTTCATCGGCGAGGGGGCGCGCGACGCGTTCGACCCGCGAAAAACCTTCACGTCTCCTGCCGAGGGTACGCACGCCGACGACGACGAGACTGCGGCGATCGCGCCGCCGCCGCCGCCCGGACTCGTCGAGATCGAGGATCTCTGCGTGCGCTTCGGCAGCGGCGCCGGAGCCGTCGACGCAGTGCGCGGCGTGAGCCTATCGATCGGCCCAGGTGAAACGGCCGCACTGGTCGGCGAGAGTGGCTCCGGCAAATCGGTGACGGCTCTGTCGATCGTCCAGTTGCTGCCCTACCCTGCGGCCAGCCACCCGCGCGGCCACATCCGCTTCAAAGGCCAGGAACTCCTCGGCGCATCGGCCGCCACGCTGCGCCGCGTGCGCGGCGATCAGATCTCGATGGTGTTCCAGGAGCCGATGACCTCGCTCAATCCGCTGCACACCATCGAGAAGCAGATCGCCGAGGTAATGCTCATCCACGGCGGCGTCACCCGCGCCCAGGCACGCGAACGCGTTCTCGAACTCCTGCGCCGGGTCGGTATCGAGGATCCCGAGACGCGACTCAACAGCTACCCGCACGAGCTCTCCGGCGGTCAACGCCAGCGCGTCGTCATCGCCATCGCACTAGCAAACGAGCCCGACCTGCTGATCGCCGACGAGCCGACGACCGCGGTCGACGTCACCGTACAAGCGCAACTTCTCGAGCTCCTCGCCCGGCTGCAACGCGAGCAGGGTATGGCCCTGCTGTTCATCACCCACGACTTGAACATCGTGCGTACCATCGCGCGCACGATCCATGTGATGCACGGCGGGCGCATCGTCGAAAGCGGACCAACCCACCAAGTACTCGCACATCCGCAACACCCCTACACCCAAAAGCTACTCGCCGCCGAGCCCGCGAGCGCACCGCCGCCCGTGCCCGCAGGCGCCCAGACCGTCGTGGCCTGCCGCGAACTCCGGGTGTCCTACCCGATCAAAGGAGGACTCCTGCGGCGCACGATCGGTCGGCTCGACGCCGTCGACGGGGTCGACCTCGAGTTGCGCGCAGGCGAGACCCTCGGCGTCGTCGGCGAGAGCGGCTCGGGCAAGACGACGCTCGGTCTCGCCTTACTGCGGTTGATCGAGAGCAGCGGCACAATCCGCTTCGCCGGGCGCGACCTGCGCAGCGCCGACGCCGCCGAACTGCTGCGGCTGCGCCGCGAAATGCAGATCGTCTTCCAAGATCCATATGGTTCACTCAGCCCGCGGCTTTCGATCGCACAGATTCTCGCCGAGGGCATGATCGTTCACGGCGTCGGCGGCGACGCCGCCGAACGCGAGGATCGCATCATCGTCATGCTCGACGAGGTCGGACTCGATCCGGAAACGCGCCATCGCTACCCGCACGAGTTCTCCGGCGGACAGCGCCAGCGCATCGCCATCGCCAGGGCGATGATTCTCGATCCGAAGCTCGTCGTGCTCGACGAACCAACGTCGGCGCTCGACCGGTCGGTTCAGGCGCAGATCATCGACCTGCTGTTGCGCCTCCAGCGCGACCACAGCCTCGCCTATCTCTTCATCAGCCACGACCTTCGCGTCGTGCGCGCCATGAGCCAGCAGATCCTCGTCCTTCACCGCGGCAAGGCGGTGGAGCAGGGTCCGGCGGCGCGCGTATTCGCCTCTCCGCAGCACCCTTACACGCGGCAACTACTCCAGGCGGCCCTCGTTCTCGAGACGGTTGGCAACGACCAGCGGAGCGCCTAGACTCCACCCAACGCGAAGGAGAAACCCATGTTGAGAAACGCCTTGGTCGTGCTCGCTCTGCTGACGATCGCTTCGGTGCCACCTGCCCACGCCGACAGGAAGAGCAAGATCAATCTGCGCGTCACCGCTGCCACGCTCGAGGACGGCGACAACTTCATCCATACGTTCAACTCGCGCGGACGGATGATCGCCCGTGCGGCCCGCAACAAGATCATTGGTTACGACATCGATACGATCACGCGAATCCGCCTGCCCATGCGCCATACCGAGACCAAGAAGGAAATTCTCGAGGCGCCCGCCGGAGCCGTGGAGATGGACTGCATCGAATGGCGCGAGAGTTGTTTCTTCCAGGGTAATCTCAAGATGAAGGTCTGCGATACCGTCTGCACGAAGATCTACGACAAACAGACCGAGACCATCATCCCGGTGACCGACCCGGAGATGATCTACGTCACGATCAGCTCTGAGGTGATGGATTTCAGTCGCTCCGGACACAAGAGCGCGAATCCGAAGATGCTCGAGAAGCGCAAGCGATGATCGACGGATTCGAGTCGACGACCTTCGCGCACGCCGGAACGACCCGGACGGTGTACCGTCGCGGTACCGGACCCGGCGTCGTGGTGATGCACGAGATCCCCGGGATCACGCCGCCCGTCGCAGCGTTCGCGCGTCGCGTTGCCGACGCAGGCTTCACGGTCGCGCTGCCGCACCTATTCGGCACGCCCAACCAACCGCTCTCCGTTCCCTACGCTGCCGGACAACTCCTGCGTGCGTGCGTCAGCAAGGAGTTCCGCATCCTCGCCGCGCACGATACCAGCCCGATCACCGATTGGCTGCGCGCGCTCGCACGCTCGCTCCATGCCGAGATCGGCGGGCGCGGCGTCGGCGCCATCGGCATGTGCATCACCGGCAACTTCGCCCTCGCGCTCATGCTGGACGATTGCCTCATGGCGCCGGTTCTGTCGCAGCCGTCGCTGCCCTTCGGCATCGGCGCCGAGCGCCGCGCCGGCCTGCACATCTCCGCCGAGAACCTCGCCGTCGTCAAACAACGGGTGCGCGACGGCGGGTGCGTTCTCGGCATGCGGTTCACCGCCGACCCGATGTGCCCCGCAGAGCGCTTCGCGACCTTGCGCCGCGAACTCGGCGACGGCTTCGAAGCGATCGAGATCGACTCCGGGCGCGGGAACGCGCACGGCATTCCGCGCACCGCTCACAGCGTCGTCACCAACGACCTCGTCGACGAGGAGGGCCACCCGACGCGCGCGGCGCTCGACCGGGTCCTGTCGTTCTTCCATGAACGCCTCGCGTGAGCGCATGTCGCCACGAACCGTTGCCATCGCGGCTGCAGTCGCCCTCGCGCTGTTCACCGGCTGCGGCGACAACGACGACAACGACGCTCCCGCAATCGACCTTCTCCGCCTACCCGCGCTGCACGCCGTCGCCGATCCGATCCACGGCGGCCGCTTTGTCGACGACGCCGGACGGCACGTGATCCTGCGCGGCGTCAACGTCAATGGCTTCGTCGAATACTGGCAAGGCACGCCGTTCCCGACCACCTTTCCGTTCAGCGAGGAAGACGCCGAGCGCATCGCCGCAATCGGCTGGAACGTCGTCCGCCTCCTCACCTCCTGGTCGCGCGTCGAACCCGAACCGGGGATCTACGACGAAGCCTACATCGACTCTCTGCACGCCGCGGTGCGCACGCTCGAGGCCCAGGGCATCTACTCGATCATCGACCTACACCAAGACGCCTGGGGCCCGACCCTGGCCGCGCGGCCGGACGAGGTCTGCGGACCAAGCACCACTCCGGCACTCGGGTGGGACGGTGCACCCGGCTGGGCCACTCTCGACGGCGGTCGCTCGCGGTGCACACCCGGACAACGCGAGCTCAGCCCCGCGGTCGTAGGCGCATTTCGTGCCTTCTGGGCCAATGCGTCCGGCCCCGGAAACGTCGGCATTCGCACCCGCTACACCCGCATGCTCGCGCATCTCGCCGCGGGCTTCGCCGGCGACAACGCGGTGGCCGGCTTCGACGTGATGAACGAACCGAACTCCTTTACGCCCAGCGACGAGCAAGGCTTGGCGCTGTTGCATGGCGAAGCCTGGCAGGCAATCCGCGACGCCCAAGCCGGCATCGCCGGCCCCGGCCACGTCGTCATCTTCGAACCAACCGCCCTCTGGGCCTCGTTCAGAGTTCGCCCCCTCGATTTCCCCCGCGACGACAACGTCGCCTACGCACCGCATCTCTACCAAGGAGGATTGGACACCGGTCCGCTCGCACCTCAGTTCGACGATGCGCGCGCCGACGCCGCAGCATTCGGCGGCGTTCCCGTTCTCACCGGGGAATGGGGCAGCGGGCCCGACCGTGCCGCCAATCCGTCCGACACGTACTTCCGCGACCACCAACGCATGCAGGACGAGTACTTATTCGGTGCGACCCTCTGGACGTGGCGGGAATCGTGCGGCGACCCGCATAAGGCGGCAGACTACCTCGCCGGGCGAACGGCTTACGTTTGGGGCGAGTTCGAGGTCGACTGCCGCACCAACGAAATTCTCGGCCCGCGCCAGGAACTCATCGACCAGCTCACCCGCGGCTACGTACGCGCCGGGCCGGGACGCGTGGTCGAAACCGTGTACGACCCCGCCGACGGATCACTCCGCGCCGCGGGAGTCGATGCCGACGCAGGCACCGCGTTGCTCGCCTTCTATCCCGCATCGATCCATGGCGAACCGATCGTCTCGGCAACCGGGCTCGGCGGACTACGCACGCAGATCGCCGCTGGCGGCAATCTCTTGATCAGCGCCACCGCGAGCGGCGGCTCGTGGACGTTGACGGCCCGCTGAAATTGCAGCGGCGCCCTGCGACAATGGAATGGCCCCCTCCTCTCGAGAACGGCATCGCGATCAGGACGGGTCGCCACCATCCCCGCGCCCACCCTCCGATCGCCCTGAGCCCATCGAAGGGCGGTTGAATCCAGAAGTTGATGCATCGCCAAGCTCAGCACGAACGTGACCCGAGTGGAGCGTGGCTGTAGCGCGTACTCCGGAGTAAGAGTGAGTCGCAATGGCGTTTTGGTTCTATCTCCTACGATGCGCACACGGTTCATACTCCGCGGGACATACGGACGACCTCGAGCACCGAATCGCTTTGCATCGATCGGGAGACTTGCGCGGCTACACGAGCACACGGCGGCCGGTTGAACTGGTGTACTCGGAATCGTTCGCCACGCGCCTCGAAGCACTCGCGGCGGAGCGACAGATCAAAGGATGGAGCCGCGCGAAGAAGGAAGCGCTCATTCGGGGTGATTGGCAGGCTGTTAGTATGCTTGCGCGCGGGCGTTCGAGGTAAACGCACATCTGTTCTGAGGATGGCATCAGCAGTCCACCTGTTCCGATCGCCCTGAGCCCGTCGAAGGGCTGTTGGAACGAGGAGTTCATGCTTCGACAAGCTCAGCACGAACGGATTTTGGAAGGGAGGATCAAGAACCCCGGCACCACCGCTCCCCCCACCCTCCGATCGCCCCGAGCCCGCTGTAGGTCTGTTGAATCGAGGAGTCCGTGCTTCGAAAAGCTCAGCACGAACGGATGTTGGAGGGGAAGGTCACGATCCCCGGCATCACCGGTCCTTTCTCCCTCCGTTCGCCCTGAGCTTGTCGAAGGGCTGTTGAATCCAGAAGTTCCTGCTTCGCCAAGCTCAGCACGAACGGAAATGAAGTGACACAACTGGAAGGTGAAAGGCACTTGACATAACCAGTGCAATTATTGAGTCGACTCCCTGTGTGAAGCTTTGGTAATGGAGAGCAGTATGCGTACATCGCGCGCAGCCTGTGAGATGGCAAGCTATGGGCTTATCGTCCGTTGGCGCGAGCGACCTGTGTTGGTCAGACGCTCGGCGCGCTCTGCTCTGCTCTGCTCTTAGCGCTATCCGCCGCGCCGCTGCGGGCTGAGTCGGCGCGCGGGGCCGGCGGCGGGAACCTCGCCCAGCGCTCGCAATACGCCAAGCAATTCCCTCTCCCCGGCGGACGCCAACTCGCGGTGATCGCCGCGGAACCAGTGCACCAGGCGTGTCCTTTCGGCAAGCGTGCGTGAAGTGAGCGGTCCCGTTTCGTTATCGTCGTGGAACGACGAGGAGGCGAAGGAATGGGACGAGGATCACGGCAGCGAAGGCTCACGGGTGGTGGATCGTTGGGACTACGGATCGAGCGGTGGAGACGCGCAGGGTGGCCGGGCAAGCGGATGCCGGAGGAGCTGTGGCAGGCAGCAACGGTGCTCAGTCGCGAGTACGGCGCGTACCGGGTGTCGAGCGAGTTTGGCCTGAGATACGAAACGC
>Ga0163144_10003454_pt1 | contig 35944 bp, 32 predicted proteins | sample OliLak19BULKMAT1_FD_123175 | JGI IMG/M metagenome (GOLD analysis project Ga0163144, IMG submission 123175) | Freshwater microbial mat bacterial communities from Lake Vanda, McMurdo Dry Valleys, Antarctica - Oligotrophic Lake LV.19.BULKMAT1 | ecosystem: Environmental > Aquatic > Freshwater >...
AATATACACGCGCCGGGGGTGGGAATCTTGGGGCGTCGTCGCAGTTGTTGGGATTGGGCGAGTTGAGCAGCCGTTTTTCGCTGCCGCGAGGGCACGAGGGCGGGAACTGGAAAGATTCGGGGCTCACGGGCGAAGGGAAGTTGTTATAACGCTCGCGGCGTTCACACTTCCTCCGCAGGGATTCCCGCACATGCTCCGATCGATCGTGAAATGCTTTCTGGCCGGCGTCGTGACGGTGCTGCCGCTAGCGATTACCGTGGCCGTGGTCGGGTGGGTCACGCAGACCGTCAGCGGGTTCCTCGGTCCGCGGACAATGCTCGGCGGGCTACTCGAGAAGATGGGGCTGCGGTTTTCGGAAGAGCCGTGGATCGCCTATGTGATTGGCTGGGCGTTCGTGCTCGCACTTATTTTCGGGCTCGGCGTGCTGGTGGAGTTCGGCGCCAAGCGGTTCGTGCAGGGGAACCTCGACAGGATCGGCCGGAAGCTACCGATGCTCGGCGGCATCTACGGCACCGTGCGGCAGATGATGGGAATGATGGACAAGGAGAACTCCGACCTCAAAGGGATGAGCGTCGTCTTCTGCACGTTCGGCGGCGACTCGGGGGCGATGTTTCTCGCGCTGCTGCCGACGCCGGAGAAGTTTCTCATCGGCGAGGTGGAATATCACGCCATCCTGATTCCCTCGGCGCCGGTGCCGATGGGGGGAAGCCTCATTTTCGTTCCCGCGGCGTCGGTGAAACCGGCGAATCTGAGCGTTGACGCGTTTATGAGCATGTACGTGTCGATGGGGATGTCGGCGCCGCAGTTTTTGACTTCGGTGAAGAATTGAGACGGGATGCTCGATGCTGGTTACTGGATACTCGATGCTAGATGAAATTTTCAGCCATCAGCGTAGACGGGCACTGAAAGCGTAGACCCGTCGCATGACGGGCCACGTCTCAGAAGCCAAGCGACAGCGCCATTCCCAGGCCGAGGAGCAGCAGGCACAGGATGGCGGTGAGCGTGATCCAGCGCGGCAAGAGCGTGCGACGATCGATGCGCGCCTCGTCGGAAATGTACTCGCCGCATGCGGGGCAGCGTTCGGCCTCTTCCCAGATCTCAGCGCGACAATTCGGACAGAGGATGGTCGGCTCCTCATCTTCGTAGTCGCCGTATTCATCGTCGTCCCATTGGTTCGACTCGTCTTCCCAGGCTTCTTCGGGTGTGTAGGGCATGGAAGCGGCGGTACAAGCGGTGGAACGTTTGGAGAGAGTGCATTTAACCACGAAACAGACGAAATGACACGAAAGGAAATCCGGAGAACAAAAACTCGGACAAATTCTGTTTTGCTTCCGCTCGTTTTCGTTTCTTTCGCTTCTTTCGTGGTTGATCTCCCCGTCTTTGTATTTCTTGGCGCTCTTGGCGTCCTGGGCGGTTCAGCTGTTACAATCCACGCCGGTACTGGCTGCATCGCTTATCTGTTCATTGGGAGGTCGGCAGAATGGGTTCCATCACGTGGCGGCTGGCGTTGGCGTCGTTCATTTTCGCGAATGTCAGTTCGTTGCTCCAAGCGGACGAAACTGCGGCGAAGCGGACGGAAGATATTGTCTATGGGCGTAAGTTCGGCACGGCGCTGACGATGGACGTCTTCACGCCGCCAGAGCCGAACGGCGTGGGACTAATCTTCGTCGTGAGCGGCGGCTGGTTCTCGGCTCACGAGGCGATCTCCCCGCAGTTCCTGGAACCTTTTTTGAAGCGGGGCTACACGGTGTTCGCCGTGGTACATGGCAGCCAACCGAAGTTCAACATCACCGAGATCTTGGGCGACATGAACCGCGCCGTGCGTTACATCCGGCATCATGCGGCTGATTATGGCGTCGATCCGGAACGGCTCGGCATCATGGGGGCGTCGGCTGGGGGACACCTGTCGTTGATGCAGGGGACCGCCGGCGCTGCGGGCGATCCGAATGCGCAGGATGAAGTCGATCGCGAGAGCAGTCGCGTCGCCGCGGTGGCCTGCTTCTTTCCGCCGACCGATTTCTTCAACTACGGCAAGCCGGGCGAGGACGCGCTCGGGCGCGGCATCTTGAAGGGGTTCCGAGCGCCGTTCGATTTTGAAGAGATGGACGACGAGACGAAACGATTCGTGGAGATCACCGACGAGCCTAAGCTACAAGAAATCGGCAAAGCGATCTCGCCAGTCAATCATGCATCGAGCGACGATCCGCCGACGCTGATCATTCACGGCGACGCCGACGAGTTGGTGCCGATCCAGCAAGCCGAGATCATGGTGGCGGCATTGGAGAAGGCGGGAGTCGAATCAAAGCTCGTGACCAAGCCTGGCGCAGGGCATGGTTGGCCCGACCTGCCGAAGGATTTGGAGACGTTGGCGGACTGGTTTAATGAGCATTTGCAGCCGGCGAATTAATTGCCAAGAACGCCAACTACGCCAGCGGACGAAATAGTATGCCCATGAGCGATCGCGGCTCTTACTTGCGGTGGGCCAAGCAACAGACGGAGGAGCTGATGCGGATTGAGTTTGGAGGGGAGAGTTTCAGGTTGCTGGAGGGATTGCGACAGTTGAGCGTTGGGTTGCGGGCGATTGGGTGAGGCGGCGCCTGTCCAAGTCTGCTGCTTTCGAGTGTTGAAAGGGAGGCGTCGAGAATCCCTCCCCTAGCCCCTCCCTTCAAGGGAGGGGGATGTCATGGTACCGGGGTTGTCGACGGGCCGAGGAATGTTGATAATCGGTCGCGCCTGACTGGCTTATTTCGTCGACGAGCCTCGCCGGGGGCAGTCTGACTTCTTCGCATACATCCTGGGGCGGCCGACCGACAACGCGGCGTTCGCCCCGCCATCAACTCAGGGTGAACCGATGCCTCGTAGCCGTACCTTCGACAATGTGACCGTCGCCGTGGGCGACACGCCGATGATTCGCATCAACCGGCTGGTGCCGGCCGGGCAGGCGACGGTGTTCGCTAAGTGCGAATTCTTCAACCCGCTCAACAGCGTGAAGGATCGTATCGGCGTCGCGATGATCGAAGCGGGCGAGCGCGAAGGGAAAGTGAATCCCGACACGCATATCGTCGAGCCGACCAGCGGCAACACGGGGATCGCGCTGGCGTTCGTCTGTGCGGCCAAGGGGCTGCGGCTGACGCTGACGATGCCGGAGTCGATGTCGGTCGAGCGCCGGGCCTTGCTGCGGGCGCTCGGCGCCGAGCTGGTGCTGACGCCAGCGAGCGAGGGGATGAAGGGCGCCATCGCACGGGCGGGCGCCATCGTCGCCGAAGAGAAGAACGCCTGGATGCCGCAGCAGTTTGAGAATCCTGCGAACCCGGCGATCCATGAGAAGACGACTGGCCTGGAGATCTGGGAAGACTCGGGGCACAACATTGATGCAATCGTCGCCGGCGTCGGTACGGGCGGCACGTTGACCGGCGTCGCGCGGTTCATCAAGCCGAAGAACCCGAACTTCAAAGCGATTGCCGTCGAGCCGGTCGACTCGCCAGTGATCTCGGGCGGGAACCCCGGCCCGCATAAGATTCAGGGGATTGGCGCCGGGTTCATTCCGAAGAACCTCGACACGTCGCTGGTCGACGAGACGATCACCGTCAGCAACGAAGAAGCGTTCCAATGGGCGCGACGGCTGGCGAAGGAAGAGGGGATCATGGCGGGCATCTCCAGCGGCGCCAACATGTGCGCGGCGGCGAAGCTGGCGGCGCGGCCCGAGTGGCAGGGAAAGCGGATCGTGACGATCATGTGCAGCCTGGGCGAGCGGTACCTGTCGACGCCGCTGTTTGAGGGGCTGACGGGGTGACAGACGGCTGGCACTTGATAGGCCGGGCGGCGGTTTGATTGCTTGATCCATCGCGAATAGAATGAAACCGCCAGCCCAAGTGGGCAAACTCGATTCATTGTAGGAGCGCGTCATGGAAAGAGTCGTGTTGGACGCTGCACTGCGTGCGAAGCTAGGCGACCTGTCGAACTCGTTTCCAATTTTTGACGAGGCGGGTCGAATTGTCGTCTACGTCACCCCCGCGGAGGATCGCTCCTTGTATGAAGGAGTCGACCTCGGAGCATCGCTGGAAGAGTTGTCGCGGCGAGAACAAGAAGGCGGTGGTCGCTCGCTGCAAGAAATCCTGGCCGACCTGCAGGCGCAAAGTTAAGGCGGACGTTTTCTTGCGTTACACCATCGTTTGGCAACCTTCCGCGGAACGCGAATTGGGCGACATCTGGCTGGAGGCGTCCGATCGAACCAGGATCACCGCCGCGGCAAATCGAGTTGATCGAGATTTGCAGCATAATCCGATCGGCGTAGGGGAATCGAGGGACGGCAAACGCCGCGTGGTGATCGTACGGCCGTTAACAGTTTCGTATACTGTCTACGAAGAAGACTACTTGGTGAAAGTGACAAAAGTGCGTCAGCACGGCTCATCGTAAAGTTCCTGTGCTTAGTCGAGGATCAAGATGAGGATGCGAGTTGATCGAGTCGCATCCCTAATTCTGGAAGTTGTCAAAATGCCAGGTTCTTAGCCTGCCCCGCCGAACCGCATGACCGAGCCTGCCGTTACTCTGCCCGCCGCCAATCCCCTGCCTGTCGTCGATGCGCCCCGCCGTCGTTTGCCGGAGTGGCTGCGCGTGAATCTGCCTGCCGGTCGTGCGCAGGAAGTCTTCAACGTCACGCAGGGCGCCGTCGTGGGGAATCAGCTCCACACGGTCTGCGAAGAGGCCCGCTGCCCCAACATTCACGATTGCTGGGCCCGCGGCACGGCGACGTTCATGGTCGCGGGGCAAAGCTGCACGCGTGGCTGCCGGTTTTGCTCGGTCGAGACGCTGAAGGCGCCGCCGCTCCCTGACTTCGACGAACCTGAGCGGCTGGCCGACGCGGTCGAGCGACTGAAGCTCGACTACGTCGTCATCACAGTGGTGAACCGCGACGACATGGCCGATGGCGGCGCCGGGCACTATCGGCGTTGCGTCGAGGCGGTTCACAGCCGGTTGCCGGCGACAGGGATCGAGTTGCTGTCCAGCGACCTCGCGGGGAATTGGGACGCGTTGGCGGCGCTCGTCGACGGGATTCCGCTCTCGGTGTTCGCCCACAACGTCGAATGCGTGCCGCGGATGGATCACGTGGTACGCGACCCGCGGGCTTCGTTCGCGCAGAGCCTGGAAGTTTTGTCGCGCGCGCGTCAACTGCGGCCCGACATTCCGACGAAGAGCAGTCTGATGGTCGGCGTCGGCGAGACGGATGACGAAGTGGTCGACGCGATGCGGCAACTGCACGCGGCGGGGGTCGAGTTGCTCACGCTAGGGCAATACTTGGCGCCAGGGCGACCAGGGACGCGATTCTTGCCGGTCGACCGCTATGTGGAACCGCGGCAGTTCCTGCAATACGAAATGCAGGCCCGCGAGATGGGCTTCAAAGGAGTGGCGTCGGGCCCGCTGGTGCGGAGCTCATACCGCGCGGAGACGCTGCTGGAAGAAGCTCGCACCGGGCGGCGAATCTTGCCGCCGGCGGTGGAGTTGCATCAGCTGGGGTAATCGAGCTCCAGACACTGCTTCAGCATCGCCAACGAATGTGGCGCAGGAAGCGGCCCCCGCTCGCCCACGACGATCACCTGCCTCGTTAGCTCAGCGACGACGGCGACTTCGACGCCACAGTAGCGGTGAGCGGCATCGGCGGTCGCGGTTTGCAGTTCCGCCAGTAGCTGTTGGACGCGCAGAGCATGTCGGAGGGCGCCAATCGAACTCCCTTCGCGGAGTTTCACCACCGCGGCGGCGAGCTTGATGAGCGCCTTCAGCCAGATCGCCGTTGGCCCGCGGCGGCCGGCGGCCAGCCACAGCGACTCCCACGCTTCGTGGGCTTCCCAGTAGAAGCCGTGATTGAAGAGGTCGATGCCGTAGCGGTACTCGTCCGATTCAAACCAGCGATCGGGATCGAGAGGCTGGGGGTGCGGCTTCTCGTGGCCGTACATGTGGCCGAGCGGATTGCTCACGGGGTGCGGAGCGTGCCGAGGCACGTAGGAATAGGGAGGCAGCGGACGTTCGGTGTAGCGCGGGCGTTCCATCGGCAGGATATGTTCTCATGCTGAGTCAGGCGTCTTGACGTCAACTCCCGCGGCGGCGGGCAATTTGACGTGCGGTCGGTGCGTCCCGCCAGCCGGCGGCGCGTGCTCGATGAGCCAATCTTCGAGCACGATCTGCTTGAGCATGGGAGCGCGCAACAGCGCGGCGCGTTTGGGCAACAGGTTCGCCAGCCACGGGCGGCTGATCAGGCCCGACATCGCCTTCATCCGATAGCTGTCGAAAGTCTTGCCGTTCGCTTGCTGCTTCACGTTCTCCGCAACTCGCGCGAACGTGGCGAGAATGAGATTCGGCTCAGGGCCGATGTGGAGGACAGCCGACACGCCGGAGTTGAGCGTTTCCACGACGGCGTCCCAGAGGCGTTGGGGGTGGTCGATCCATTGCCGCAGCACCTCGCGGGCGGCGTGTTCGTCGTAGCTCCGTTTGCCCGTAGCCAGCGAGAAGACAGGAGGCGTCGGCGGGAATTTGCCAGGCTTCAACTGGTCGAGCATCAAGGCGGCGCGGTCGACGATGTGGCGTTGGCGCACGATCGACGTGTGGAGCGGCGGCCAGCGATGTTCGTTGATCCGCAAGTGGGCCGCGGCGGGGAGCGCTGCTTTCATCTCCTCTTTGAAGACGTCGACGGTATATCCTTGACCGATAATCAGATAACTATTCGGCGAGAGAATGGCGGAGAGCCCAATCGTGCCGCGGCCGCGGTGCGTGATGTCGGCGCAGAGTCGGCGGACGTCGTGTTCGGAGATCGCGCCGCCGCGTGAGAAAAGAACCCCCATTTCGGCGTCGCGCGCGAGGTCAGCGCAGTCGGTGGCCATGGCGAGCGGTATGCGGAGCAGTTCTTCCGCCTTGAACGCTCCGCCGCAACAGACGGCCATCATTTCGCCGAGACTGTAGCCAAAGGCGAGTTTCGCCTGACTGTAATCCACGCCGTGAACTTCGCGGAGCAACCGCAGGTGGGCGACTTCTACAGCGACGATCAGCGCGACCGATTCCGCGTAGCGGTCCAGGCCCGGCTCGACGTTCACCTTCACGATTTCAACCAGGTCGCTGGGACGTCGCGTCCACTCGCTGCAGATGCGGCTGTAGCGGCGGAGTTCCTCCCACATGATCTCGCCGTACGCCGGGACGTGCAGCAGTTCGCGCGTGCGCCCCAAATTGGTCGTGTTGTAGCCGCGGAAAGCGAGCGCCACGTCGTCGAGATCGGGACCAAGCGGCGTCGGCATAGGGGCGGGCGCAAGAAAAGCGAGAGGAAACGAAGCAACCTTAATACTCCATCATAGGCAGCGTCCCCCCCGCCGTCGCCAGAGCTGGACGCGAACAATTCGGGCGGCGGATATGCCAACGGAGCGGGTTGTGCGGCCGTAGTAGGAAAGTAACTCAAAAGTTCAGTCGACCGGCCGGGCCGTTCCTCAATAAAGCTCTCATTGCCTGCCGTTTCGCATTTGCAAGCTATGTTTTCCCTTGGCTGGACAAGTCGATCGAAAGGACGATCGCGAAGGGCCCAGCCCCCACCGAGGAGCATCAAATGCTGACAGCTCGCGACATTATGACCGACCGCATCGTGACCATCGGCCCCGACGCCTTTTTGCAAGAGGCGATCGAGGTGATCTTGGAGATGCAAGTGAGCGGCTTGCCGGTGGTGGACGCCGACGGCCGATTAATCGGCATTATTACGGAGTTTGCATTACTGACGACCGCCTACGATGCGACGACCGCCTGCGAAACGGTCGGCCAGCACATGACCGCCGACGTCCTGACGGTGGACGCCGACGACCCGATTCGCAAGGTCGCCGACCAGTTCATCGTTCACCGCGTCCGCCGCGTGCCGGTGTTGGAAAAGGGGCGAATCGTCGGGTTTATCACCCGTCGCGACGTGTTGAAGGCGGTCTTTGAATCAGCGCCGCAGGTCTGCGGCGTGAAGCGTTAGGCACTGCCCGCATCACCCGCACAACCGGAACGGATTCCCAGTTACTTTCGGCTGCCCACGTCCCGAAGTCGGCGCCTGCACGTCACTCTCACGACGTACATTTTCCAGACGCCGCGGTCCGCTGCCCCTGAAACAGGGGCGCCCTAGTCTGCCGCGGCTCCAGGGGGAGTGGGGTCATGAATCAACCGATCAGACAGAAGCGCCGAGCTTTTTCCATCATCGAGTTTTTCGCCGTGTCGACCATCGTCGGCATCCTCGCGGCGATCGTCGTGCCGCGGGTCGTCGTCGACGACAAGTTGGCGAAGGAGAAGATCCGCGACCACTACGCGGCGGCGATCAACGTCGCTGTGGAGCGCTACCGGACCGAGCATCAGGCTTGGCCGGAGCGCATTGCCGACCTATCGCAGGATCCCGAGTTCTTTCCGGACGGGCTGCCGAGCGATCCCCTGACAGGGCGACCGTTTGAGCTAGATGCGGCGACGCACAGCGTGAAGTAACGTAGGCTGGGGCAACGCCCCACCACCGCCGCCATGCGGCATGCTCCTGCGATGCGCAGGTGGGACGTTGTCCCAGCCTACGCCGGTTCCTCATCGACGTCCCAGGGGCTGCTCGGTCGATGCGGCGCGGCGGCTTGGATTTCCGCCTCGTCTTCGATGATGCGCACCGGCACCGGGGTCTTTTGCAGCAGCAGTTCCGTTGCCACCGAGCGCATGTTGAGCAGCAGGGCAATGATTGCGGCCGTGGGCAAGATGAGGATGAGAATGTCTCCCTGCACGTTGTCGACTCCTTTTTCGGCCAGAGCTCCCAGCGTCCAGACGGGATTTGTCATCTGCCACAACGTGTAGCCGCTGTCGCGCAATTGCCGAGAGGTCATTTGGATCACGGTCGGCACGCCGATCGCCGTCAGCAGCAGGATGACGTGGATCAGGAAGGCGGCAGTCATCGGGACGTAGACCCATTGCCGCAAGGCATTGATGATGAGCCGGCCAAATCCGAGGAAGGCGACGACGTACGACCAGGCGAAGATGGCGTAATAGACGGCCGTTTCGATCGAGGGCCTTCCGCCGGTAACGCCCACGGCATCTGCCCAAATGGCGGCCGCCAGACTCACCAGCAGAAGCATCGTCAGGTTTGCAATGGCAAAGAGGTAACCAGCGCCGGGCCCCGGATTCAGGAGGCTTACGAACGGGCGCCAGGCGTCGTTCGACGGTAGTGAGCGCTGGACCCGCCGGGAGAGATGGGGCCACTCGCCCGTCATCATCGCTCCCATCAAGAACCAATACGCCGAGCCGAGCGTGGCGGTGGCGATGACGAGCCCCGCCATGAAGTCATTTCCACCACCCCCCAACGATTCGAATACGACGTACGTCAGGCCCGCCATCCAGCCGCAGAGACAGGCTTGCTGCGCCATCATCCAACGTCGCAGCGGCGTGGAACGATTCTCGCTCACAAAGGCAATCTGCGCGGCAGCCGCCGCGTGTAGCAGTCCGAACGACGTGATGTAAATCGATAGAATGACGACGGCGACTAGCCAAAATTCGGACTGGCGATAGACCGCGGATCCTTCGCTGATGATGATGATCCCGAGACCCCAAAGCCCCCAGCCCGCTCCAGCGAGCATCAGCACCAGTGCCACCGAGATGACCACCTGCGTGCTGCGAACCCGTGCGACGGCTCCGATGAGCAGCGCCATCATCGAGAGTCCGACTGATCCCAACACTGCGACCGCCAAGAGCATGCCCACCGTGATGGCGTCGACGCCGCGCAGAAGAAACGTAAACGCAATGCAGGGACTCACCGCGGAAAGATAGACCACCATCTGCACGAGCGCGCTGGTCAGCTTGCCGGTGACAATTTGCCGGGAGCTTAGCGTCGTGATCGACAGCAAGTCAAAGGTGTTCTCTTCTTGCTCGGCCGCCAACGAACGGAACGCGGTGAAGGGCACGACGAGCGTGAGCGGAAGAATCAGGATCGTGTAGTACGCCGCCAACATGCCGGGGCCGGCAGCGGCATAGTAAATCTGCGGTCCGACCCACGCGATGCCGACGAAGCTGGCAATCCAGCATAAGAGCAAGACGATCATGAACGTGATGGTAAACTGGCGGCTCTTGAGCGCTTGCCGAGTTTCCTTCACGAGAATCGGGTTGGCCCGTTCGGCCAGCGCTGACAGTCTCCCTTCAACCCAGTTCCAGGCCTGTAACCATTTCGAATCCGGCATTCCGACGTGATCTCCCAGGGCTGCAGCGTCGTTCAACGTCGTCGGGGGGACTGTCGTCATTGCACCCGTCCTTCCGTGACGTGCATGAAGACGTCTTCCAGGCTCTTGGTCTTGCTCGCGAATTCAACGACTTGGAAGCCCGTGTCGACGATCTGCCGCAATAGCGCCGCCTGCTCCGCCGGTCCGCCCGAGTGCGTCAAAATCACATGCCCGTTGCGAAAGGCGATGTCGCTGACGTCGTCGCGAGCTCGCAGGTAGTTCAGCACGGCGTCGGGTTCGTCGAGAACCCGTAAGCGGACTTCGCTGCGCGTCTCGGTTTGACTACTGATCTCGTCGACGGTTCCGACCGCCAGTAATTGGCCCTGCTCAATGATGCCGACGCGGTGGCACATCTCGGCCAGCTCGGTGAGGATGTGGGAGCTGATCAGCACCGACTTGCCGTCCGCCGCGAGACGGCCGATCATTTCACGCAGCTCAATCCGCGCTCGAGGGTCGAGGCCCGCTGCCGGCTCGTCGAGAATCAGCACCGCCGGATCGTGGATCATCGTGCGGCCCAGCGCGAGCCGTTGCTTCATCCCCTTCGAGAGGCCGTTGATCGGCTTCTCGGCGAGTTGGTTGAGGAGCGTGAACTCCATCGCGTACTCGATGGCCCGCTTCCGCTCGTAGCTTCGCAGGCCATAGGCTCGGGCGAAGAAGTCGAGATACTCGACGACGTTCATGTTCTGATACGTGCCGAAATAGTCGGGCATGAAGCCCAGCCGGCGACGGACGCGGTCAGGATCGTCGACCACCGAAAAGCCGTCGACCAAGGCGTCGCCGTAGGTCGGCTCGTCGAGCGTCGAGATGATCCGCATACTGGTCGTTTTGCCGGCGCCATTCGGGCCGATGTAGCCGAAGACTTCGCCGGCGTAGACCTCAAAGCTCATGTCGACGACGGCCTTGGTGGGGCCGAAGTAGCGATGCAGGTCGCGCACCTCAATCAATGGTCGACGGGGCATGAACATCGTTACCAGCTCCCTTCGATCACGTGGAAGCTGTTCTCTTCGTCGATTCCCTCGACGCCCGGCGTCAATTCAACCGCCGTCTTGGTGAACGCGATGTAGCGCCCGGGGCCCCAGCCGGTGATTTGCGGCGAGTTGATCGCTCCCAGTCGCGCTTCCATGAGGCTGTCCGAGACGGTTAAGCTGTAGTAGCCGTTATTGTTTTGTCGGCCGTCGTCGCCGGCGGGAAGTTCGGGGAGATTCTCGGTGAAGAGGCGTCGCACTTTCGACGCGACGTCTGATTGCTCCACGGCCTTCACCACGACTCCCTTGTCGATAGGCAGCGTCTCGCACCAGTAGAAGTTTCCGTCGTGGTCATGAATCGCCACGCCGACAATTTCGGCCCCCACCCGATTGGTGACGCGCATCCCCTCGGCGGTCGACCGGAGTTCCAGACGCTTCGGAGACTTGCGCGCAGCGATCGCATGGTATTGCGTCGGCGTCCGCGAGGCGAGCCAGCCGCGGGTGAGCCGTTGCTCGTCGTCCCAGACAATCTCGCGCTCGGTCATCGACCGCCGTCCGCCAAATCCAAACACAGATGACCAATTCGGTAAAATGGGAAACATCGCCTGGTCAATGGGAACCGTGATGCCGGAGCGCGGGGCGATGCCGGCGTAGTACGAGTAGCGGCCCCAGGCGGCGCATTCGCCGCTCCGCTGATCGAGAATGGTGACGCTGCGACCGCGGACCCGAGCGGCGACGCCGTCAATCAAGACGCCATACGCGAAGAGCGAGAGCGTTGTGAAAATCGCCGCGGCGGGGACGATGGCGACCAACATCGGCAGTTTGCCCATCCGCCGTAGGAACCAGTACGTGAACGGCCCGATCGCGAGGACGAAGAGGGTGATCAAAACCTGAAAGCTGCCGACCGGCGCCATGCCGACGCCGGGAATGAGCCAATCGTTGAAATCGACGTTGGAATCGTTCGGAACGCTGCCGAAGCGGCCTCCCCATTGCTGACGCGGGGCGAGCAGCGATTGTGAGAGGACGCGCGTCGCTTCCTGGTTGTCCAAATCGCGCGATCCGTGAAGGTTCCGCCGGAACGCCGTGATCGCCCCCAGCCCCCACCCGCGGACGGCAAACCAACTTGCGGAGGTCTTCGGCAAGTTGGGGTCAATTGGAGGCGTCGCTAATCCCATTGCCGGATCGGGTGAAGGGTTGGGAGTCGCCGTAGGCGCCGCGGTCGTCGCCTTCTCTCTCTCTTTGACCGCGACAGTTTCGTCGATCGGAAATCGGGCGAGCAGGAGCGCGCCTTCAGCTGGCTCGGTCGCGCGCAGGTCAAGCGGAGCGAAACGCCAGCGCGGCGGTAAGAGCCGCTCCGGACCGAGCGACGCAGCGCCGGACTCGTCGCTGGAGTCGCTTTCCTCCGGCGAATCATCCGCTGGGCGCTCTTCTCGTGCGCTGAGCAGTCGCTCAACGTCTGCAAGTTCCTGCCAACGAGCCCCGGCGCCGATCAGCCACAGATTTCCGCCGGTCGCCACCCACCGCAACAAGGCGGCAGCTTGCTGCGGATGCTCGTCGACTAGTTTTTCGAGCCCGTCCGCTGGCAGGACGACCACGTTCAGCGAGGTGTAACCGAGCCAATCGGTCGGCAAGTCCGCCGGTTCAATGTGATCCAACGTCGCCGACGTATTGCCGTACGCCAGTCCAAGACCGGCAGTCGCTGAGTACCGCTCGGAAGAGTCTAACGAGACGCCGATAGCGGCAACGTCGGTGGTGTTGCCCATGGAACTGGCGCGCATGCTATTCATGTCGACGTTGCTGACGGCGAACTCCTCGTCCCGCGACCCATCGACGTACAGTTCCCATTGGCAACGTTGCCATTGGTTGATCTGGGGAACCAGCAACTGCATCTTTGCTTCGGTTTGGCCCTGCGCCAGCACGAACCGCTGCCGTGCATTGACGCCGTTGCTGCCGATGTTCCAATCGCCCGCCGTAAAACGGAATTCGACGGTTCGATCGCTCGTGGCGGGCTTTTCGGAACGGATTGTCACGGCGATCGGACGGTAGCCATATTGGCCCGGCCACTCTGTTTTGACGCTCAACTGCAGGCCGTTGCGGCGTGAGAATGCGGCGCCAAGTTGCCCCATCGGCATCGTCAGGCCGGCGGGCATGTTGCCCAGCATGACGGCCCCGCGCGGACCTTGCGCGGGCAGCACATTCAACGGCGGCTGCACCCTGAGACCTTGCCGGAACTGGACGTTAGGCTGGGCGACCGGTTGCGCTGCGGCGTGACGTTGCCCGCTGATTGCCAGCACAACGAACGCGCACAGCGCATGAGCCAGGAGGTTCCCAGATTCAAGGCGCATGGGGCTTCCTCTCATCGTCCGCCCGCCGTCGAGTTCGCGCTGTCATCCGGCCGCCGGGCCGCCGTGCGGGCTAGCGACGATTGCTCGATGCCGCCGCGGTTCGTCCGCGCCACGACGTCGACCGGTCCGAGCCACCGCCCGAAGGCCGAGCCAATGGCGAAGAACGCTGCTTGCACGAAGAGGGCCGCGGGAATGCTCAGCACGGCGGCGCCCAACCCCAGCACCGCTGCCGGCTGCGACGCCACGGCAAAGACAATGGCCGCCGCCGTCACCAGCAACGCCAACCCGCGAATTGAAAGTCGTGCCCGAATCATGCGATTAATTCTGCCAGAACCTGTTACTACCCCGCAAGTTGCGTAGGCTGGGACGTCGTCCCACCGGCGCCGAGGACCGTTTGGCGCTTCCGGCGGCACGATGTCCCAGCCGACAAAAAAATTCCCAATCCGCGTTCGCAACTCGGTAGCATGATACCAATGTCCCCACCAACATTCGCGCCCAATGGTAGCATTCTTCGCATGGGCCGCAGGAAGCTTGACGAGAAAATGAGCGCACTTTTACAGTTAACGCGGTTGGCGGCGGTCGCTCTGATCGGGATGGCGTTGATTTCAGACTTCGCCGCCGCCGCGGAGGTCGAGGCCTACGCGGGCCAACCGTTCGGCGTCGGCCGCGTGACGCTAGCCGTCGCCTCAGCAGGCCCGGCGGCGCCGCTGGAGGACGAACGCTTCACCGTGACGTCGCCCGACGGTCGCGTCCTTTATCCGGTCATTAAGGAGGAACCGACGCGGCGGCTCTTGCGGCGATTGCTCGATATCGACGCGCCGCGGAACGTGACGATTTATTTCCTGTTCCGCGGCGATCAGCCGTTCGATTTGGAGGCGTTCGCGCCGACCGAGCAGCGGATCCGCGTGACGCCGCGGGCCAATCCGCAGGCGCACCGCCCGCTGCTCGACGAGTGGTGGCAGCAATACGCAACCCGCTGGAAGAATTTGCGCGCGAATCCGCAGTTCCCTCCGGTCGCGGAGAATTTTCTGGCGGCGAATCTGTCGCGCCGCTTGGGGAAAACGTTGCCGGAACCGACCGGCGGATTGTTTGCCGGTCTCGCGCCGAAGAAAACCGTGTGGGACGATCTTTTCAATTCCGAATCGCATCAGCTCACGCTCGATCAGCAAATTCTGGCAGCGCGGCTTCCAGCTGCCGGCGAGCTTCTCCCTTTGCCAGCGCCGCTCCCTTGGTTCGCATTACCGGAACCGACCGAAGATTTGAGCGGCGTTGAAGTCGAGCCGATGGCGCTCCATGTGCCGGTCGAGTGTTTCTACTTGCGCTTCGGCAACTTCACGAACTATCTTTGGTTCCGCGACCTCAACAAAAAGTGGCAAGGCGACCTCGGCAACATGTTGCTCCGCCGCGGGATCGATCGAGCGTCGACGAAACGGTTAGAGCAGCAGTTGTCGCTGCGCGAGAACGCGCTGGCGAAGATTCTTGGTCCGCAAGTGATCGCCGACGTGGCGATTATTGGGCTCGATCCCTACATGCCGCAGGGAGCGGCGGTGGGGATCCTGTTCCAGGCCAAAGCGAATCCGCTGCTGGCGAATGACTTAATCACGCAACGAAAACAAGCCCTCCAGAACTATCCCGACGCCGCCGAGACGACCGTGAAGATCGCCGACCGCGACGTGTCGCTCGTCGCCACGCCGGGCGGCGAGGTCCGGTCATACTATGTGCAGGATGGCGACTATCATTTGGTCGCCACTTCCGAGCGCTTGGTCCAGCGATTTCTCCTCGCCGGCCAAGGCGAGGGCTCGCTGGCCGCGTCGACTGGTTTCCTTGGCATTCGCAAGCAATTGCCCGTCAGCCGCAATGACGCCATCTTCGCGTACATCTCGCCGGAGTTCTTCAAGCAGCTGACAAGTCCCGCGATATGGATCGAATCGCAACGGCGCGCTCGGTCGGCTCGCGAGGTGAAGCTGCTCGAACTAGCGCAACTCGAAGCGAAGGCCGAAGGCATCGACGCGGCGACGGTCGAGCAACTGATCGCGGCCGGTTTGCTGCCGGCCGGTTTTGGTCAGCGGAGCGATGGCTCGCAATTGGTGGTGCTCGACGCAACCGCGTCGGATTCGCTCCGCGGGCGCCCGGGATTGTTTCGGCCGGTTGAAGAAGTCGAAGTCGCCTCGGTGACTGCAGCCGAAGCGGCGGCGTATCGCGATTTCACTGAACGCTTTGGCCAGGAGATTGGCCAACTCCCGCCGATTGGCGTCGCGCTGCAGCGGCAACCGATGGCCGATGGCGCGGGCGAAGCGCTGGTCGCCGAAGTGCTGGCGACGCCGCTCAACGACGTGAAGCTTGGCCGACTGCCAACCACTTTCGGTCCGCCCAGCAACGAACGCTTGGCGCCAATCGCCGGCAACGTCATCAGCGCCGAAGCGGTCCTCGATTCGCCCCTGCCTTTCGGCGCGAATGCGGACGAACCGAACCACATGTTCCTCGGCATTCGCGACTTCCGCACGCCGCTGGTCGTCGACAACGGCAGCGTCGCGCCCGGAGCGGCGCCGGCGGAGCTGATCCGCATGTACGTCGGCGCCTGGCCGAAGCCGGGCATCCTGCGGCTATTCATGGGCGACGCGCTAGCTCAAGGCGAACAACCGGTCCCGGGCGCCCAATCAACATGGCAAGCCAAGCGCGACGATTTTCTGCTCATCAGTTTCAAGCCCGACCTCGTGCGCGAGGTGCTGCCGCAGTTGCAGATGGTTCCGGTGGAGAACCCGGCCCAACTCTGGATCGACGTCGCCGATCTGAGCGACAAAGAGCTTGCCGCCACGGTGAATGCCTTCGGCTACATGCGCGCCCGCGAGACGTCGGTCGCCGCGTCGCGGCTGATGAACACGCTGGCGAACCAGCTCAACGTGCCGCGAGCGGAATGCCAAGCGGTCGCCGAGACGCTGATGGACGGCAAGTTCGTTTGTCCGCTTGGCGGGAAGTACGAGCTCGTCGCAGTCGCCGGCGGCGAACCGATGTGGACCTCCTCGGCGATCCAGCCGCAGAACCGCTTCATGCTCACCGCGGCGCCAGCCGATTTTCAATTCGCGCTGCTGACTTGGTTCAAAGGGCTCCGCGCGGAAGCGCGACTCGACAAGGAGGCGATCAACGCTCATATCGAAATCGACATGGCGCAGTCCGCGATTCCGTGAGAAGATTAACCACCAAGGCACGAAGGACACCAAGAAGCACGAAGAAAGGCAAGGAAAGGGAAGAGCGGCAAATCAGGCGACGGAGCCAACGCTCTTGGATCCTTCTCTTCCTTGGTGCGTCTTGGTGTCCTTCGTGCCTTGGTGGTTAGTCTTTCTCGCCGCTCCGGCGGGTCGTTGACCCGCGGCTACTGGATTGACGGCAGCGGCGCGAGGGGCAGTTCGAAGCAGGCGGCTTCTTCGGCATTGCGGACGAGGAGGTACTTTCCCGAGAGAGCGGGGTTGTTCCAGGTGACCCCTTCGATCGCCTGCAGCTTCGCCAGTTCGCGGTACTTCTTCGCGTCAGCGGCGATCAGCACGAGTTCGCCTGACTCGCTGAGGGCCAAGATATTGTCGCCGACCAAGATAATCTGGCCATGGCCCAGTTCTGGCCGTCGCCGCTTCTTCCAGTTCCGCTTGCCGGTTTCCAACTCGGCGCAGTCCATATCGATGTCGTCGATCCCGTAGAGCATGCCGTCGCGAAGGACGACGTTGCCGAACTTGGTGCGGAGGACCGGCTTCGACCAGATGATTTCCGCTGTCCATTTTTCGGCGTCGCCGACGGCTCCCTCTTCTTCGGCGCTAACATCAGCGCGCGTCACTTGTAGCAACTGCGATTGAATCCCATAACCCTTCGAGAGAAAGATCCGATCATCGCCGACGGGCACCGGCTGCGAAGACGAGGCGTTGCCGTTGCTATCGCCATCCCACGGATGTTCCCAGAGGACTTCGCCCGTAGCGGCGTCGTGAGCGGTCAGAAAATTCTCGTTCACCGCCAGAATTTGTCGCACGCCGCCGATCTCAGTAAGGACCGGCGAAGCATACGACGAACGGTGCGAACCCGCAGCCCAGGCAACGTCGCCCGTTTCGCGATTGAACGCGACGAGCGAGTTGTTATCGAGCCCGCCGACGCTGATGACGACGTTGTCGTCGACAATGAGCGGCGAGTCTGACTTGCCCCAGCTGATGTTCTCGGCGCCGAATTCCGTGAGCGTGTCGTGCGTCCACAACAGCTTGCCATTGCGGGCGTCGATGCAATTGAGAATGCCGGTGGCGCCGTGGGTGTAAACACGACCGTCATGAATCGTCGGGGTGGCCCGCGGACCGATGCCGCCGAGGGCGCCGGGGCCGGAAGGATCCCAACGAGCCTCGTCGGCGTGCGACCAGGCGACCTTTCCTGTCTTGAGTTCATAGCAAACGACCATCTCCTGATCGCCGCGCTGCTCCTGGGTGACGGCGTAGTCGCCGACGATCGCAAAGCCCGACCAGCCAGCGCCGACAGGTTGCTTCCAGAGGAGCTTCGGTTGATGGGCGTTCCAATCAGCCTCAAGATCGACGCCTTTCACTTCGGCCCAGTAGCCGTTGCCGAGGAACCGCGGATAGTCGCGTTCGGTTTCTTTCCAATCGAGTTGCACCGTCGGCGCCGCGACGGTCTGCGTCAGCGTCTCGTCGTGAGCAGGCGCCCACCGCCAACGCCAGTCGGCAACGCCTGTGTTGCCGTTGTTGATCAACTTCACAGGCCCGATCGGTGAGATCACCCAGACGGGCGTCCAAATCAGCGCCGCGGCCCAGAATCGTTTCGGCGCGGGCAACCCGCTGCTGCGGAGCGTCCACGTCGAGAGGCCGCCCAGCGCCAGGACCAATGCGATTTGGAGCGAGACGTTCTTGTAGTCTTGGGCAATATCAGTAAGCCAGATAACAGCCGTGGCTGCCGTCAGGAGCGCCCACCAGCCAAACAGGAAGGCGAGTCGCTTCGGACGCTGACAACCGCGCTTCGTCGTTGTCGTCGTTTCCGACGGCGTCGTTCTGGCTCGGGCCACGCAGCTCATGTCGCTATCGTTCGCGGGGGTGAATGAAGACCGTGTCGGGGCGAAAACTGTGGCGGCTGCGGCTACGCCAATCGTAAAGGTGGCCGTTCCGCCCGACAACTGAACGTAGGCCCGCCGCGGCGAAACTGCCGCGCGAACGGCCCCCGTTTTGCAAACCTGTCGCGGTTCTACCGTTAATACGCCTGCCGCCCCCCTTTGGTTGCGGCCGGTCGGCGGTCAAACTACAACCGAAGGATAGCTTCACCGTTCCCGCCCTCCTGCTTTCTGGCGCCGCCTTGGCGCCCACATTTCTCCGCCATGCCTGACTCCGACTATCGCCTGGAGGGTCGCTGGGCCGTCGTCACCGGCAGCACCCGCGGAATCGGCAAAGCCATCGCCCTCGAGCTAGCGTCGGCCGGGGCGAACGTCGTTGTTCATGGCCGCGACCAGGCGGCGGCCAACAAAGTTTGCACCGCCCTCCGAGAGCTAAAGCGGGAAAGCCAAGCGGTTGTTACCGACCTCGCTGATGCGGCTGGCCGCAGGGAACTGGTCGACCAGCTCTGGCGGGAGCGGCCGATTGACATTTGGGTCAACAACGCCGGCGTCGACGTCCTGACAGGCGCAGCCGCCGACTGGCCGTTCGACGAAAAACTGCAGCGGCTCTGGGAAGTCGACGTCCTGGGAACGGTCGAACTGAGCCGCGCCGTCGGCGCTCGGATGCAGGAGCGCGGCCAGGGGACGATCATCAACATCGGCTGGGATCAGGCCGAGACCGGGATGGCCGGCGACAGCGGCGAGATGTTCGCCGTGATCAAGGGTGGGATCATGAACTTCACCCGCAGCCTGGCGAAGTCGCTGGCGCCGGCGGTGCGTGTGAACTGCATCGCCCCCGGTTGGATTCGCACCGCGTGGGGCTACGAAGCGTCGGAGTATTGGCAAGAACGGGCCAAGGGCGAGTCGCTGCTAGGCCGCTGGGGCGAGGCAGAGGCCATTGCCCACATGGCAAGGTTCCTGGCGTCGGATGCGGCGTCGTTCGTGAACGGCCAAACCATCGCGGTCAACGGCGGACGACATTGATCGTCAAACAGAGATCCATGAACTCCCCAAAACTTGTCCATACCGCCAAACCCATTTAGCCCCGTCCGCTCGCGGCGGGCACGCGGGCTACCGCCGCGCGGCTAAATGGGTCACCTTGAAATCATTATCCATCCGCACCGCGATCTTCACTCCCCACTGCCCACTCCTCCTCAATGCCCCGCGATCACATCCATTTCGTCACCGGTCGCTTGGCGGAGCATGCCCTCAAGTCGGTCGTGGCGCCACTCGCCACGGATGTGGGGTTCGACTACACAGTCGAAGTGCTGCCGATCACCGTCGCCGCGCTGATGTCGCCGGAGTGGATCGCGAAGCATTGGCATGTTCCAAATGTTGCCACGCGCGTGATCGTCCCGGGCTACTGCGAAGGGGACACGGCGCCATTGACGGTGACTTCGCCCGCGCCGGTCGAGCGCGGACCGCGCGACTTGCGGCAATTGCACGCCTACTTCAAACGCCAGCCGCCGCCGAGCGACTACGGGGCGTTCGACATTGAGATTATCGCCGAGATCAACCACTGCCCGCGGCTGTCGCTCGCCGAGATCCTACGACAGGCGGCGCTATTGTCGCGCGACGGAGCCGATTTCATCGACGTTGGTTGTGATCCAAGCGGCACGTGGAGCGGCGTTGCGGACGTGGTGCGAGCGCTCCGCGGCGAGGGACATCGCGTCTCAGTCGACAGCCTCAACCCCGGGGAGATCGCACCCGCAGTGAAAGCGGGCGCCGAGCTAGTCCTCAGCGTCAACAGCACGAATCGTGAGGCGGCCCTCGACTGGGGGGCTGAGGTGATCGTCACCCCCGACGTGCCGGCGACGCTCGAAGGACTCGACGAGACCGTCGACTTTCTGGCCCAACATGGAGTGCCGCTGAGGATTGATCCGATACTTGAACCGATTGGGTTCGGCTTCGCCGCCAGCCTGGGTCGCTACCTCGACGTCCGCCGCCGCTATCCCGACGCCGAGATGATGATGGGGATCGGCAATCTCACCGAACTGACCGACGTCGACTCGGCGGGGGTGAACGCCGTGCTGCTGGGGTTCTGTCAGGAGCTTGGCATCCGCAGCATCCTCACGACGCAGGTGATCAACTGGGCCCGCACCAGCGTCGCCGAGTGCGACGTCGCCCGGCGGGTAATGCATCACGCGATCAACCACCGCGTGTTGCCAAAACATCTCGATCCGCGGCTGGTGATGCTCCGTGACGCCGAAGTGTTGGAAACGCCGGTCGCCGCCATTGTGGAACTCGCTGCCCAGGTGCGCGACAACAACTATCGCGTCTACGCCACCGCTGGCGAGGTCCATCTCGTCGGCGCTGGCTTGCATTTGCACGACGCCGATCCGTTCGTGGTGATGGAACAACTGCGACGCGCCGGCCCTGACGGCGGCCTGCCGAAGAATCTCGATCCCGGCCACGCCTTCTACCTCGGCTACGAAATGTGCAAGGCACTCACCGCGCTCACGCTCGGCAAAACGTACCGCCAAGACGAGGTGCTCGACTGGGGCCTCGCCACCCGCGAGGAAGCGCGACATTACCTCAAGCGGCCGTCGGCGAAGGCGACGCCGCCTGAATCGCCGCCTGACGCTGAGGGGGCGACATGAGCGGTTCGCCCTCCCCTGCCCTGCCCCTCATCGAAGCGTTGCCGACCGGCATAACGGCCGTCGTGGCCTTTGAACGACTTGCCTCGCTGCCGCACGTCATCTTCTTCGACAGCGCCGCGCGCGATCCGCGACTAGGGCGCTATTCGTTCGTTGCGGCCGATCCATTCGCTTGGATCGAACGCCCGGCCGACGGCAGCGATGCCCTCGCGGCGGTCGAGCAACTGTGGAAGCAGTTTGCCCCTCACGCCGCTGCACACGCCGACCTGCCGCCGTTTCAAGGAGGCTTGGCAGGGTTTCTCTCGTACGATCTCAACCGCAGCCTGGAGCGAGTTCCTGCACCGAAGTTCGAAGACTTGCAAACGCCAGCCCTCGCCATGGGCGCATACGACGTTGTCGTGGCGTTCGATCACCTGGAGCACTGCACATGGCTGATCTCGCAGGGACTGCCGGAGGTTGAACCGCTGGCGCGCCGCGAGCACGCGGAAGCGCGTTTGGCTGATTTCAAGAAACTACTGTTTGCCAGCCCGCCGCCGACGGTTCAACAGGCAGTCTCTCACGCAGACTTTGGTAACTTCGCTGAATCAACTCGCCAAGCCCTGCGAATCGAAGACCTGGCGCTGCAGTTTCCGATGCCGATGCTTGGCGTCACCAGCAACCTCTCCGCCGCGGCCTATCGCGAGATGGTCCGTCGCGGCGTCGAGTACATCCACGCCGGCGACGTCTTCCAAGTCAATCTCTCGCAACGGCTCCTCCACGCGGCTACCAGTTCTTCGCTCGACCTCTACCTGCGGCTCCGCGAGCGGAACCCGGCCCCCTACGCCGGTTACTTCGATCTCGGCGAGTGGCAACTCTGCAGCGCGTCGCCCGAGTGCTTCCTCACCGTGCGAGGCCGGCAGGTCGAGACGCGGCCGATTAAAGGAACCCGCGGACGGTCGCCGACCCCCGAAGCCGATCTCTTCGCCGGCGATGATCTCTCGGCGAGCGAGAAAGATCGCGCCGAGAATGTGATGATCGTCGACCTGATGCGGAACGATCTCTCGCGCGTCTGCAAGGCCGAAAGCGTCCACATCGAACAACTCTGCCGCCTGGAAACGTACGCCTTCGTGAAGCACCTAGTGTCGGTGGTCCGCGGCGAACTGCGGCCAGAGTGTTCGCCGCTCGACCTGCTGCGCGCGAGCTTCCCAGGCGGTTCGATCACCGGCGCCCCCAAGGTGCGGGCGATGGAGATCATCGCCGAACTCGAACCAACAGCCCGGGGTCCTTACTGCGGTTCGCTGGCCTACCTCGGCTTTGACGGCACGATGGACGCCAACATTCTCATTCGCACGATTACTGCTGGACGGGGCTGGTGGCAATTGCCCGTCGGCGGCGGCATCGTAGCGCAGAGCGAGCCTGATGACGAATATCGGGAGACCTGGCATAAGGCTCGCGGGCTGCTGCGGGCTTTGGTGTGAAGAAAAGGGGAAAGGCAACCGCCAAGGACGCCAAGAGCGCCAAGGAAATGCGGGGAGGGTTGAACCACGACGACACAACGAGCACGACGAAACAGAAATGACGTAAAGAAAAAAATGATTCTAACTCGGATGTGATTTTTCCCCGTCGTGTCCGTTGTGCCGCCGTGGTTCGATCATTTGGTCTTCCCTTGGCGTCCTTGGCGTCCTTGGCGGTTTATTCTTGAACTGATGGCGGTAGAACAGACTTGATCCTGCTCATCGACAACTACGATAGCTTCGTCCATAACCTCGCACGCTACTTCGTGCGGCTGGGGCAGGAGACGCGCGTCATTCGCAATGACGAGATGAGCGTCGAGGAGATGCGGCGGCTACAACCGCAGGCGATCGTCATTTCGCCGGGACCTTGCACGCCTGCGGAGGCGGGTTGTTCGGTGGAGGTCATTCGCAGCTTCCACCAAACAGTGCCGGTGCTGGGGATCTGCCTGGGGCATCAAGCCATCGGCGCCGCCTTTGGCGGATTGATCGCCCGCGCCAGCGAGCCGCGACATGGGCGCACGTCGTCGATCGTTCACGACGGTACGGGGCTCTTCCAGGACCTTCCGTCCCCGCTGACGGTTTGTCGCTACCACTCGCTGATCATCGACGAGAACACGCTACCGCCTGAACTACAAGTGACGGCCCGTACGGCCGACGGAACGATCATGGCGCTGCAGCACGCCACGGCGCCGCTGTTTGGGTTACAATTTCACCCGGAAGCCGCGCTCACGGAGCATGGGTATGCCATACTCGCCAACTTCCTGCGATTGGCTGGTTGCCCGGTCGCTGCGGATGTCGAGCAGCTCGGGGCGAGTGAAAATCGCAGTCCCGTGGTTCCGCCCTACGCCCCGCCGACGAAACCTTTTACGTTTTAGCTTGCGATGCCAGCCGACAACTCCCCATTGCCGCCGCCGACGCTCGGCGCCGACGGCCGTATCTTGGAGGGGATCGTCACGACGCTGAACGTCGACGGCGGCGTGAACGTCTCCCCAATGGGGCCGATCGTCGACGACGCGCTCGACCGACTCTGGCTGCGGCCGTTTCACACGTCGACGACGTATCGAAATCTCAAGCGGACCGGGCGGGGCGTGTTTCATGTCACCGACGATGTTGAGCTGCTGGCCCAAGCGGCAGTGGGTCAGCCGAGCCCCCTGCCCCGCTTCCGCGCGACGCCGGCCGGCGACGAGTTGATTCTTGCGGAGGCGTGCCGTTGGTATGCGTTTGAAATCGAATCGCTCGACGACGCCGAGGAGCGGACGAACATCGTCGCCCGCGTGACTGATCGGGGAGTGTTGCGAGATTTCTTGGGATTCAATCGGGCTCAACACGCGGTGCTCGAAGCCGCAATTCTGGCGACGCGAATTCACCTCACCGGGGCGACGACGGTTCTAACGGAGTTCGACCGGCTGCAGATTGCCGTCGACAAGACTGGCGCCGCGGCGGAACAGCGGGCGATGGCTTATCTCCGCGCTCACGTGGCCCGAGTTGCCGAGCAAGCGGGGCAACAACAGTGAGCGTGACGATCTCGACGCCGAGTCGCCTCCACTTTGGCCTATTGCGCTTCGAGCAAGCCGCGGGGCCAAGCTTTGGCGGGCTCGGGATGATGATCGCCGAACCGCGCTGCGTCGTGCGGCTGACTTCGTCGAACGAATGGCGCGCCAGCGGCCCCGACGCCGATCGCGCCGTCGCCTCTGCCAAGCGCGCGCTCGATTTCATCGCCACGCAAGGAGCCGCGGGTCAACGACCCGCCGGAGCGGCACAACTACCGCCTCAAGCCTTCCAAATCGAAATCCTCGAATCAATCCCCGCCCACCACGGCCTCGGCAACGGCACCCAACTCGCTCTCGCTATCGCCGCCGGAGTTCGCTCCCTCTGCGGCCTTTCCGACGCGGATGCCGAAGAACCCGCCGCCATGGCTGGTCGAGGCCGCCGCAGCGCGATCGGCTGTCACGGCTTTCTGCGGGGCGGGCTGCTGTATGAACTCGGCAGCTACCCCGACGAGCCGCTCGGACACCTCGCCAAACGCGTGGAGACGCCAAACGCTTGGCGGGTGGTGCTCGTCACGGCAGCGCAATCGGCGGGGCTGAGCGGCGAGCACGAGCTGAATGCGTTCGGCCGGCTTCCTCCCGTCCCCGCCGCCACCACAGCACGGCTTGAGCAACTCGCTGCGTCGGCGATTCTGCCTGCCGCCGAGCACGGCGACGTCGACGCCTTCGGCGAGGCGCTCTTCGAGTACGGCCGGCTCGCGGGTAAGTGCTTCTCCAGCGTGCAGGGCGGGCCGTACGCCTCTGCGGAGATCGCGGCGTGCGTTGAGACGCTGCGCGGGCTCGGAGCGCTTGGCGTGGGGCAATCGTCGTGGGGTCCGACCGTGTTTGCGATCGTGGAAAACCAATCGCGCGCCGAGCAATTGGTCTCGCAGATGCGCGCGATCCCGGCGTGGCGTGACCACTCCATGCAAATTACCAGCGCCGACAATCACGGAGCCCATACCGCCACGCGCATCTAGAACTTTGGGTGCCACTGCCATCCTGCCAGTGCTGAAGTGGGTACTCGCTTGGCACTTCTCACTGGCAGGATGCCAGTGGCACCCGTTACGGTGTCCATGCCCTGCGGCCGTCCCCTACAACAACCCATACGCCGTCAGCGTCTTCCGCAGCGACGCCTCTTGCCCTAGCTCCAGCGGCGTCATCGGCAGCCGCATCTCGCCCGTGTCGCGGCCGAGCATCTTCATCGCGGCCTTTAGCGGGATCGGATTCGTCGAGAGCCCCAGCATGTCGCGGCAGAGTTGGAACAGCTTGCGGTGCCACTGGAGGGCCTGCACCATGTCGCCGCGATCGACGGCGTCGCACAGGGCGATCATGTCACGGGGAACAATATTGCCGACAACGGAAATGATGCCGCGGGCGCCGACGGCCATCAGCGGGAGCGTGAGGCTGTCATCGCCGCTGAGAACGGTGAGGTTCGTCGCTCCGAGGATCGTCGACGCCTGATCGAGCGAACCGGTCGCTTCCTTCACCATTGTCACGTTCTGAAGTTCAGCGAGGCGGATGATCGTCTCGGGCTCGACGTTCTTCCCCGTGCGGCCGGGGATGTTGTAGATGCACTGCGGCAGGCCCGACTCTTCGGCGATCCGCTTGAAGTGCTGGTAAAAGCCCTCTTGCGTCGGCTTGTTGTAATAGGGGGCCACTTGGAGGGCGGCGTCGGCGCCGGCGGCTTCCGCGACCTTGGTGAGGCGCAGAGCCTCGGCCGTACTGTTCGAGCCGACGCCCGGCATCACCTTGATCCGCTTGTTGGCCACTTCGCAGACGAAGTGGATCACCCGTTCGTGTTCGGGGTGGGTCAGCGTCGGCGACTCGCCGGTGGTGCCGACGGGGCAAATGCAGTTGGTTCCCGCATCGATCTGGAACTCGATCTGAGCACGGAAGGCGTCGTAGTCGACCTCATCTCCCTTGAATGGCGTGACGACCGCGACCGACAGGCCGGCGAATGCTTCTCCTTTGGTGCTCATCGAGCGGGACTCTCCTTAAGTTTGCGCAGGCCAACGAACGAAAGGCGCAGAAAATGCGCCGTGGGGGGAAATGATACGACGACAGGGGCTGGCGTGCAATTGGGCGCCCCCCTCGTTCCCACGCTCCGCGTGGGAACGAGGGCGCACAGAACGTTAGCCGCGAAAGAAATGAGCGATCGCGCCCAGCAGCCACGTCAGCAGCAGCGCCGCGACGACGATGCTGGCGATCATCAGCAGAGCCAGCAGCATGATCAGCAGCACGACGAACCAGCGATCGCTCCGCTGCAGCTTCCCCTGCTCCGACTGGGTTGCCAGCATGTGGCGATTGAGCAGCGCCACGTTCCGCTGGTTCGATTTCCAGTAAACGTCGAAAATGTCCCCTACCAGCGGCAAGGCGCCGACCGTCGTGTCGAGCACAATGTTCAGCGCCATCCGCAGCAGCGTGGCGCGCGTCACGCCATAGCGGTGAGCGGCGGTGAGGATGTAGAGCGACGCCACCGAAGTGGCCGTGTCGCCGATGCCCGGCAACAGACCCAGGATCGCATCGAGCCCGAATCGCCAACCGACCCCCGGCACGCGAAAGACGCCATCCATCCAGCGGGCGAGGAGTTCGAGTTCAGGAGCGAGCTGCGGAAGCGGTTCGTCAGCGGCAGAAGGCGGCGTGGTTGGCGGCTTGCGCATGGAAGATCGGTTGGCAAACCTTGTACCAGGGTTCTTTTTTTAACCACGAAAAAGACGAAAGAAGCGAAATGAAGAAGAGAAAGACGCCTGTCATCCTGAGCAAAGCGAAGGATCTAGCGTACCCAACGAACTTCCAGATTCTTCGCTCCGCTCAGAATGACCCATTTGAGGCTGAGCCTGATTGAAACTCACCCCGGTGCTTCTATTTCCTTTTTCGTCCCTTTCGTCTTTTTCGTGGTTAATCCCCTCCCCGCATTCCTACCGCATCGACTCCCGCTTGCTCGCCGGAAAGTCACGCACATCGAACTGCAAACTCCGTCCATTCACAATCGGCGGTTTCATTAGTTTCTGTTCGACCAACTCGCGGAAGTACGCGGCCGGGTCGGGAACATTGGCGCCGCTGTGGAGCTTGGCCGCTTCAGCTTTACCAATCGGCCGGCTCAGATGCTCCCGCGGGATTTCGCCCGGCTTCGCCTTCGCCACCGGAGCCACCGTCGGCGCGTTGGTCATCGTGCGCAGCTCGGCTTCCATCGCGGGATGGAACTTCGCCGCGTCGATCTCGGGGAGTGCATCCAAAGCGGCCCGCACGCTCGGCCAGTGAGCCTTGAGCGGGGCGACGTCGAAATCGACGAGAGCGCCATGGCTCGCGGCCATCGCGGCCTTGATCTTCTTCGGCATCGCCGACGCCCAGACGGTGACAATTACCTGTCGGCACCACTGGTAGTGGCCGAGGTGGCCGACCGCTTCGCCGCCATCGTCGACGTCGGCGGCCGAAGAGCCGGAGGCGGCCCAGCGCGGTCGCAGCTGCTGCACGACCGGTTCCAGCGCGCGAGCGCGGCGGCGGACGTCTTCGAACACCGTGAGGAAGGCGTCGCAGTCGCCCCCCTTCGCCACGTCGAGCAGTTTGGCAATCTCGTCGCCGAGCCATTTCATCGCACGGGTGGCGGCGCCGGCGACCGGAAGCGCGGCAGCGGTTGCCTGCGCATCGAGCGGCGGAAGTTGCCGCGCCAGAGTCTGACCCAACGATACCTGTTCCTGTACCCCCTCCGTCTCCGTCATCCCTACACTCGCTCCCTGGCTGCAGTAACTCTATAGATTTCAATCGACCCGACGCATGGCGAGCATCCGGCGCGCCACTTGCCGCACCTGACTCCGCGATTGTAGCGGTCGCCTCCATTCGCCGCGCCTACTCGGCATGCGGAGAGTGGAACGAGTGACCATATCAGCCGCTCGTCGCCCTGACGAGATCAAACGATTGGAGAAGATGGACGCATCAGGCGGTCGGCGTCGTGGGAGGTTTTACCAATCGTCCCGCCGTTCGAAGCGATGATTTCCGCGGAGTTTTTGCGATTTAGTTTGGCCGACCGGGCGACGCCGTTAGAATGCAGATCTCTTCTTGATCACCCTCGAGCATCGCATGTAGGGGGAGTGGAGTATGGTGTCACGGATCATGACCATTCGGTTGTCGAGCGGACTGAAGATCGAACTCGACCCCTCGGATTGGCCCGAAATCGGGTCGGCCTGCCGGACCAGCGTTCGCCACGGCGGCTATGTCGCCGAGAAGCTGATCGTCCGCCGCCACGAGGATGGCCGCACGCTGATCTACATCGACGCCGACCCGGGCGCCGACATCTTGGTGCAGGGCGACATCTTCCCGCCGCGGATCCGTGAGATCGAATCGTACGTCTTCCGCTTCAGCGAGTCGCACGGGCTGCCGGAATGGGTGGCTGAGAAGTGCGTGGAGTCGATCCGCGGGTGAGGTGGAGCGTTCCGCAGAAGGATTCGGAAGATTAACCACCAAGGCACGAAGGACACAAAGACGCACGAAGAAATGCCAGGAAAACTAGAAGTCAGATTTCTCTAACCATTTTTTTCCTTCTCTTCCTTGGTGCGTCTTAGTGCCCTTCGTGCCTTGGTGTTTGGTCTTTCACGGCGCTCCGGCGGGTCGTTGACCCGCGGCTGCTAGATGTCGAAGTGCCATTGCTGCGTCACGCCGGCTGATTGCTCGCGCCGAGGACAAGTATCGCACAGGTCGTCTCCCAATTGACGGTGGGCCCATTCGACGGCCGCGGCGGTGCTCGTCCAGAGCTGCGGCACTTCGCGGAACACGCGCTCGTCGCCGAGGCGCTCGACGATACCGACTTTCTCCAGCGTCGCGTAGAACCCGCCACGAACCCCCGACAGCACGACCACGATTCCGCGTGCTTCAGTCCGCTCAATAAACTTGTCGAGCAGATGCATGCAGACCGCATCTGGGTTGCGGAGATATTTCACTCGCAAGATGAGAATCCGCAACTCGTCGTCGATCTCTTCTTCAATCTGTTCCAGGTGCGTCTCGAACTCCGGCGACGAACCGAAAAATAGCTCCCCTTCAAAATTGAAGATCCGCATCCGATCGCAGTGAACGTCGCCCTCGTTGCGCTCGCGAATGCGATGACTGTCGGCGATGATCAGCTCGTGCATCTCCACGCGAGCGGCGCGGGGGACGTACATTAAGAACGACAACACCGTGCCCACGAGGATGCAGAACTCTACCGAGACGAGTACCGCCGAGAGCGCCGTCGCGGCGACGATGATCGCATCGAACTTGGTCGCGCGGCAGTGATATTTGATCCCCACGACGTCGACCATTCGCGTCGCCGTGACCATCAGCACGCCGGCCAGCGCCGCCTTCGGGATGAACTGCGCGAGCGGTGCAAACAGTAGGATGGTCAGGCCCACCATCGCGGCACAGATGACGCCCGACCACTGTGTCGCGGCCCCGGCCTGATGATTGATGTACGACCGGGTCAGCGAACCAGAACCGGGGAAGCATTGGAAAAAGCTGCCGGTGAGGTTCGCAACCCCTTCGCTGAGACATTGCTGGTTGATGTCGAGCTTCTGTCCCGTCTTCGCGGCGATGCTCTTGGCCATCGCGATCGCTTCGAGCAGGCCCAGCATGCCGACGGCTGCGGCGCTTGGGGCGAGTTGGCGGACGAGCGACCAGTCCCAAGTCGGCGCGCCGAAATGCGGTAAGATCCGCGGCACTTTGTCGATCAGCTTGACCCCCTCCTCGGCCAGTTCCCAATGCCAAACCGCCAGACCGGCGGCGGCGATGGCCAGCAGCAATTCCGGCAGCGCCCAGCCGAAGCGGCGGTTGATCCAACGCAAGCCGAGCCCGACGGCGATCGTCCCGAGCGCCACATACAGCGTCGGCAGATGCACCGGCCCGCCGTAGTAGAGCGTCATCACGAAGCGCTTGACGAAGTGGTCGTGATGCTCGCCCTGCGCCTTGAGCCCCAACACGTTCTTCAATTGATCGAGAACGAGCAGCACGGAGGCGCCTGCCGTGAAGCCAACGATCACCGCGTGCGAGATGAATCGTGACAGATCGCCCAGTCGCAGCAGCGTGATGCCGGTCTGAAACAACCCGATCAGCGTCGCCATCAGAATCGCGGCAGGGATTCGCTGGTCAGCCGGCACGAACGCCAGCGCGCTGAGCATCGCGATCGAGATCGCGTTCGTCGGCCCGTTGATCAATTGCTTCGACGAATCGAGCAGCGCCCCGACCGCCGTCATCACGATGGCGGTGTACAATCCGTACTGCACCGGCATGCCAAAGATGCTGGCATAGGCCATCGCCTGCGGCACGGCGACCGCGGCGACAGTCACCCCCGCGAACAAGTCGCGGCGGAACGTGTCTGGGGTGTAGGTCCGCAGCGAATCGAGAGCCGGCACCAGCGTGTAGAGCCGCCGCTTCCAGGGAGGAAGCGTCAGATCAAAGCGGGCGCCTCTCGCGGACGAGTGGGCGCGGGCCGGTGCGTGATGCGACATCGCTCAGAGTAGCCGAAAACGGAACTGTCCGTGCCGCGCTCGCTGCGTCACGTCACGCCGGACAGGGCCCCTTATCATCATTGGAGCGAGCGATTTACGCAATGCGAGGATTGGCCCGACGCCCCAGGAATTGAACCGCCAAGGACGCCAAAAGCGCCAAGGGAATACGAGGGCAAAGAAGCGGAATCGCCGATGAACGCGAATGAACGCAGATTTGAATGCAGCCCGCGGCTTCCTAATTCTTCCCACATCTGCGTTTGTCAGCGTTCATCGGCGGTTCAAAAATTGTTTTTATTGCATTTTCCTTGGCGCTCTTGGCGATCTTGGCGGTTAGCGTTTCATTCCCTACGAGAGATTAGTAGGGTTCGGAAATGAGCCGCTTCATGTCCCGCACCGCCTGCTCCAGCCCGACCATGATCGCGCGGGCGATGATGCTGTGGCCGATGTTTAGTTCGCACATGTGCGGGATCGCCGCGACCGGCTTCACGTTGCGATAGGTGAGGCCATGCCCCGAGTGAAGCGTCAGCCCGGCGTCGACGACATGCTTGGCGGCAGCGGTGAGCGCGGCGAGTTCCGCCTCGCCCGCAAACTTCGCCGTTGCGTGACCGTACGCGCCAGTGTGGAGTTCCACCGCTTCGGCGCCTAGCGCATGGGCCGCATCAATCTGCCTGGGATCGGGATCGAGAAACAGGCTCACGACGACGCCCGCGTCTCGCAATCGCTTGACGGCGTCGCCGACGCGCGACTTCTGCCCGGCGGCGTCGAGGCCACCTTCGGTCGTCACCTCTTCGCGGCGTTCGGGAACCAGCGTCGCTTGAAACGGTTTGGCCGCGCACGCGATCTTCACCACCGCGTCGTCACATGCAACCTCCAGATTGAGTTTCACCGTCACGGTTTGGCTCAGCAGGTGGAGGTCGCGCTCCTGAATGTGACGGCGATCTTCGCGCAAGTGGAGCGTGATACCGTCGGCGCCGCCGAGTTCAGCGAGCGACGCCGCCCAGACGGGGTCAGGCTCATTCGTCTTGCGGGCTTCGCGGACGGTAGCGACGTGGTCGATGTTGACGCCGAGGAGTGCCATGGCATGTTCTCAATCGCTGACAGGCAATAAAAGCCACCGGCTCCGCCGATGGACGAACTTTAAATAGACGTAACTCTTCTGCGCCGCGTCCACCGGCCGAGCCGGTGGCTTTTAATTTGTGCGCGTCGGATTCACAAACACCACATTCCGGCTAGTGTTTCGCAAACGCAACGCCCGCGGAGAGATCCGTCGCCGCGGCGAGACAACGCCGTTGTACGGGGGCAACGGGCCGATTGTCCAGCGGCGGCGAGCGTCGCATAACCGGCCTGATGCGTACCGCGGACCACCCTCGCGGTATGTCGCAATAGACCCCTGCCGGGGCCAACAGGTTCGTGACCTACGTTTCCGGAGAGATTAAGAGAAACGTCGAAAAGTCCGACTCTTCTTGCCGCCCCTTCCGGCCCTGGAGAATTTGCGCCATGACCTGCCACGAACTCGCTCAGCGCATCAAGCAACTCGAACCAGGGGCGTCGGCGCACGACATCGCCCGCATCTGTCTATTGCTGGCGAATAATCACGCCAATATCGAAATGTTCGCAGACGACGAGCGGCTGAAGCAGGCCTGCCAGCAGACGTCGCTCAAGCTGCAACTGGCGACCGATCAGCATGCCGCGATGACGCAGGAACTGGAAGATCTGGCGGGGTCCGATCCGGAGAAATTCTCGCAAGACCAAGTGTGGGTGCTGATCCGGGCGATCAAGGTGCAGAGTCAGGTGCTGCAACTGTATGTGGGTCAGCCGGTGCTTGATGTTTGATTGACGGCGACTCCAGTTGCTCCAGCATCAGGACGCAGACCATCAGGTAAATGAGGATGCCGGTGATGTCGATGATCCCCGCGACGAACGGATTGCTCATCAACGCCGGATCGAGCCCTAAGCGGCGAAAAATCAGCGGCAACGCGCCCCCCACAATCGTGCTGCAAGTGACCACTAGCAGGAGCGTGATGGGAATCACGAGCAGTTCGCCGGCCGTCGGCTCATCGACCACCAGCAATGCTCCAATATAGGCGATGCTGCCGAGCCAGGCCCCCAGCAGCAGCCCCATCGAAAGCTCGCGGCGCAGCACGCGCCACCAATCTTTGATCGTTAAATCGCCGCTTGTCAGCGACGTGATGATTAGCGTCGCCGATTGACCGCCCGAATTTCCGCCGCAGGAGACGATCAGCGGCAGGAAAAGCGCTAGCCAAGCGACCGCGTCCAACGTTTCATGAAATGACTTGAGTGCATACACCGTCAAAAACGACGCCGCAAGCAACGCGCTCAGCCACATCCCCCGCTTCCACGACAGCGTGTGGATCGGCGTATTGAGGTAGCTCTCTTCCAACGGCGCGATGGCGCCGGCGCGGTACGCGTCTTCCTCGGCCTCTTCCCGCAACACGTCGATGACGTCGTCGTGCGTGATGATCCCGACCAGGTGATGCTCATGGTCGACCACCGGGATCGCCATGAAGTTGTAGTCGGCCACCTTCGAAGCGACCGCTTCCTGGTCGTCGGTCGCTTCGACCGTCACCAGATCGCGTTGCATCAGGTCGGTGACCAATTCGTCCGGCGTCCCCAGGTGCATCAGCAGCTGCCGCGCGGTGATCAGGCCGCGGAGGTGGTTCTCGCCGTCGACGACATAGATGTAATAGATCGTCTCGTGGTTCTGGGTCTGAAGGGCGATCTCCTTCAGCGCGTCGCCGACGGTCACCGACTCCGAAAGCCGGGCGACGTTGGTCGTCATCAGCGAGCCGGCCGTCCCCTCGGGGTAAAGGCTCAGCCGGTTGATGTCGCGGCGATCCTCGGTCGGCACCAGCGGGAGCAGACGCTCGACGGCCCCGGGGTCGACCAGCTTCAGTAAGTCGACCCGGTCGTCAGGCGCCATATTGGCGATGACCTGGCTCGTCTCTTCTGGCGCCGCCGTTTCGAGAATCTCAACCTGCCGCGCTTCGTCGAGATACTCGAAAATCTCGACCCGCTCAGCCGGCTCGGCGGCCTGGAGGACGGCCCAGGTTTCGGCGGGGGTGAGCCCTTCCATGAACTCGGCCGCGCGGGCGGGGTGCATCGCCGCGCAGAACTCTTCCAGCCCGGCGCGGTCGCCCGACGCGAGCATTTCCCGGAGTTCAGGGAGTAGGAGGGTGTTGATCATGCCGGTAGCGATGGTCGGCGGGCGAATTGGAGCCGAGTTAGTCTACGCTACGGCCGCTCCCTCCGGCAGGCGTGCCTAACGGGGTCGGGAGCCTTTTGCGACTGGTGGCTCTCAACTGATGGAAAAATTCCTAGTCGCAAAAGGCTCCCGACCCCTTCCCGCCCCCGCCTGTCGTTGACGTTTCAGCCCGCCCAGTTTAGCTTACAGCTTGGTTCTCGGTCGGATTTCACGGATGGGTCGGCGAGGGGCGTTCTCTCCCGCACCATCCTTATCCTCCGCGAGGGCTCTGCCGCTGCAGTCGCTAGGGTTTCGACCCAACAGGGTTTAAGACCATGTCAGGCTGCGTCAGCGAAGCCTCCGCAATACACCATTGCGATGAGTACAAATACCGTGTCAGACGCCAGCGATCTGCGCCGTGGCGATCTTGAACTATGCCAACAGCAAATCGGCTACGCCTTCCGCGAGCCGCAAATGTTGGAGGCAGCGCTGACGCACGCTTCGGGCGTGCAACATCGACTCTCCTCCAATGAGCGGATGGAGTTCTTCGGCGACGCCATCCTTGGCATGGTCGTCTGCGAACGCCTCTTTCAGCAGTACCCTGAGTACTCCGAAGGAGAGCTGACGAAGATCAAGTCAGTCGTTGTGAGCCGCGATACGTGCGCTCGGATGAGCGAGGCGATCGGGCTGGAGCAACACCTCATCCTCGGCAAGGGGATGGCGGCCGATCCGACCGTGCCGCGCTCGGTATTGGCAGCGGCGTTCGAGTCGCTCATCGCCGCGATCTACCTCGACGGCGGCATGCCGCCGGCCGAGCAGTTCATCCTCCGCTACGTCGACGGCGAAATCGACGCGGCCGTCTCCTGCGAATTCGGCGGCAACTTCAAGTCGCTGCTGCAGCAACTCGCCCAGCGCGAATTCAGCGTCACGCCGAACTACGTCATGCTCGACGAGAAAGGTCCCGATCACAGCAAATGCTTCAAGATCTCGGCGCAAATCGGTTCCCGGCGGTTCGCGGCTGCGTGGGGCAAGAGCAAAAAAGAATCGGAGCAACGGGCCGCCCACAACGCCATCAACCAGCTGCGCGACGAGCCTGCCCCCTACCCGTGCGAGGAAAGCATGGGCGACGTCTCGGATGACTCCGCCGAATAGACCTCCCTTTTTCAGCCCCCGGCTCCGCCAGGGGGTCGCGCTGCCGACCGCTCCGGCATGGAGCGCCAATCGACCCCCGGGCGGAGCCCGAGGCTGAAATACGGTACAATGGTCTGTTACGCAACCGAGTTACCTGAAGCTCCACAGCGACGCCATCCGGAGATTGATTTGATGACCTTTTCCCGCCGATTCGCCTCCCTGCTCGCCATCGCCTCGACGATGGCGACGCTGGCAACCGCCCAGGGCCAAACGTTCGTCCAACTGAGCCGTCGCCTGCCGGCCAACGCCAACGCCGCGATCGTCGTCAACGCGACGGCTATGTACGACAGCCCGCTCGGCAAGAAGGAGAACTGGCGGGCCAAGTTCGCCGATTCAGCCGAATCGTCGCCGCTGATGTTGCCACCGGGCACGGAACGAGCCGTCCTCGCGGCGGAGCTCGACATCGCGTCGCTTCGCCCGCAGTGGGAAGCGGCGGTGATGGCCCTCTCGGTCGATCCGACCGTCCAGCAGGTCGCCTCGAAGCATCACGGGCTAGTCGACGACATCGGCAGCATCCCCGCCGTCTGGCTGCCCCCCAATATCTGCGTCGTCAAGTTCGCACCAAAGATCTTCGGCATGCTCACCGAAGCCAATCGCCAAGAAGCAACCCGCTGGATCGCCGCGGCGACCGACAAGACCGAGGCCCCGCTGTCGGCCTACCTGGAACAGTCGGTCAGCTACGCCGACACCGCCGGCACGCAGATGATCCTCGCCGTCGACCTGGCAGGCGCGCTGCGCGCCGACGCGATTCGGGCCCAGGTCGCCGAATCGAAGCTGCTCGATCCG
>Ga0163144_10003456_pt1 | contig 35935 bp, 28 predicted proteins | sample OliLak19BULKMAT1_FD_123175 | JGI IMG/M metagenome (GOLD analysis project Ga0163144, IMG submission 123175) | Freshwater microbial mat bacterial communities from Lake Vanda, McMurdo Dry Valleys, Antarctica - Oligotrophic Lake LV.19.BULKMAT1 | ecosystem: Environmental > Aquatic > Freshwater >...
ACAAGGCGCCCGCGCAGGTTCCGCTCGCAAGTGGCCAACGCCCGCGCGCAACCGCGCTTCAGCGCGCAAAGTGCCCAGCGCGCGCTCCGCGCGCAACCGCGCTTCAGCGCGCAAAGTGCCCAGCGCGCGCTCCGCGCGCAACCGCGCTTCAGCGCGCAAAGTGACTGTAGGCCTTGTTCGCCTCAGCCATCTTGTGCAGCGTCTCCTTCTGGGAGACCGACGCACCTTGGCCGTTGAAGGCGTCGACGAACTCCTCTGCCAGGCACTGCGCCATGGGCTTGCCCTTCTTCTTGCGCGAATTGTCGACGAGCCAGCGAATCGCGAGGCTTTGCTGGCGGTTGCGGCGCACTTCCCGCGGCACCTGGTAGTTCGCACCGCCAACGCGCTTCGAGCGCACCTCGACCGAGGGCCGCACGTTGTCGATCGCCCGCGAGAAAATCTCAACCGGGTCCTCGACATCGGGCAGCTTCTTCGCGGCCATGTCGATCGCCTCGTAGAAGATGTGCTGCGCCGTCGACTTTTTGCCCGACAGCATGATCTTGTTGATGATCTTCGTGGCCAGCATCGAGCCGAAACGGGGGTCCGGTTCGAGCAGGTCAGCAGTGGACTTGTAGTTGCGGGGCATGGTGAAAGGCGTGGCCGGCGGAGCCGGGCTGGAGCGGGTCGGATTCGGGCAGCGGCGCGAGACGGGCAGGCGCGCGCGGAGGGGCTTTCTCCACCCCGCTGCGCTTGCCCAAGGATGAGAGCTTCGGACGTACTACTTCTTCGGACGTACTACTTCTTCGGACGTTTCGTGCCGTACTTCGAACGGCTGCGCTTGCGGCCGTCGACACCCGACGCGTCCAAGGTGCCGCGCAGGATGTGGTAGCGCACACCGGGAAGGTCGCGCACACGGCCACCGCGGATGAGCACGATCGAGTGTTCCTGGAGGTTGTGGCCCTCACCCGGCACGTAGGCGGTGACTTCCTTGCCGTTCGAGAGGCGCACCCGTGCGATCTTCCGCAGCGCGGAGTTGGGCTTCTTCGGCGTCTGGGTTTTCACCTGCAGACAAACGCCGCGCTTTTGGGGGCAGGATTCCAGCACCGGCGACTTCGAGCGTCGCTTGACGGGGGTGCGGCCCTTGCGGACGAGTTGATTGATGGTCGGCATGATCGGGTTCGAGGATCGAAGCGCTCGCAGCGCTCGGTCGGTGCGGCCCCCGGGAGGGGCAGCCCGCAGTTGGAGTCCCCAGCGGGCGGCTCGCGGCGCGGGCGCTCCGCCGCCGGAAGGGGCGACTAGTCTAAGGGGTTGATCGAGTCCGTCAAGGGGACCGGGACCCCCGGGACCCCCGGGAGCCCCGCCGCGCGGCCACACGCGGCCAAGGGATCCGGACGGGCCACCCGGCCCGGCTTTCAGCTGTCGTCGTCGGCCAGTGCGGGTACGACCGCGCCATCGTCATCATCGTTATCCGCACCGGCGAGGAGTCCGAGTCCCGCCAACCGCTTCTCCGGTGCCAGGCCGCCGGCGTCCGTGCCGGTGGCGGCAAGGTCGTCGTCCGCGGCGCGCCATAGGGCATCGAGTCCACCGCCGAGCAGCGCCTCGATCTCCGCGTCAGCGGCCGTTGCCGGAGCGCCGAACCCACGTCCGATCTCTCCGAAGTCGATGTTCTTCTTGACGCGGGTCCGGTAGTGGTCGCGGAAGCCCGTGCCGGTCGGAACCATGTGCCCGAGGATGACGTTTTCCTTCAGGCCGACGAGGAAGTCGCGCTTGCCCGCCATCGCCGCTTCTGTGAGCACCTTAGTGGTCTCCTGGAAGCTGGCGGCCGAGATGAACGACTCGGAGGACAACGACGCCTTCGTGACTCCGAGCAGCAGGGTCTGACCCGTCGCCGGCTTCTTGCGCTCCTTGCGGAGGCGATCGTTCTCACGCTTGAAGCGGAACTTGTCCACCACCGCGCCGGGCAGGAAGTCGCTGTCGCCGGGGTCGCTGATCTGCACTTTGCGCATCATCTGGCTGATGATGATTTCAATGTGCTTGTCGTCGATCGGCACGCCCTGGGAGCGGTAGACGTTCTGGATCTCGTTGAGCAGGTAGTCCTGCACCTTCTCTTCGCCGCTGATGCGCAGGATGTCCTGCGGCACGAGCGGTCCGTCGACGAGAGGGTCACCCGCGCGCACTTCGTTGCCCTTGTGGACACGCAAGTGTTTGCCCTGGGGAACGGCGTGCTCTTGCTCTTCGATCACGGCGCCGTGCTCATCGAGCGCGCGCACCATGATCGTGCGCTTGCCGCGCTTCTTGTCGCCGAGTTCGACCACACCGTCGATCTCGGAAATCACCGCCGGGTCCTTGGGACGGCGCGATTCAAACAGCTCGGTCACACGCGGCAGACCTCCGGTGATGTCCTGCGTACCGCCGACTTCCCGGGCGCTCTTCGCAACCAGGTCGCCGGGGTTGATCTCCGAACCGTCGTCGACTTCGATGTAAGCGCGCTCGGGGATCGGGTAGAGCGCAAGGACGGTGCCTTTCGCGTCTTCCAGGACGAGCTGCGGGTGCAGGTCGCCCTTGTGCTCCATGACCTGCTTGCGGACGTTGTCGCGGCGGGAATCCCGCTCGACTTTCAGCGTCTTGCCTTCGATCAGGTCCTCGAAGCGGATGCGGCCCTTGAACTCTGCGAGGATCGGCACGTGGTGCGGGTCCCAGCGGCAGAGCACGTCGCCGGCTTTGAGCTTCTCACCGTCAGGCTTGATCATCACCGCGCCGATCGGGACCACGTAGCGGTCAAGCTCTCGATCCCGTTCGTCGACGAGCAGCACTTCGCCGTTGCGGTTCAGTGCAACCTGCTGTCCCTGCTGGTTCCGCACGACCTTGAGGTTTTGGAACTTGATCGTGCCCTCGCGGCGGACACGCACTTCGGACTGCTCGACGGAACGGCTCGCCGTACCACCGATGTGGAACGTGCGCATCGTGAGCTGGGTGCCCGGTTCCCCGATCGACTGCGCCGCGATGATGCCCACGGCCAACCCGCGCTCGGCGACGGTGCCGCGCGAAAGGTCCATGCCGTAGCAGCGCGCGCACACTCCGAGTCCCGCCTCGCAGGTCAGCGGGCTACGCACGCGGACCCGTTCGTACCCGAGCGCTTCGATGCGCTGGGCGGCTTCCTCCGAGATGAGCTCGTTCTCGCGGACAACCACCTCGTCGGTGATCACGTCCATGATCGTGTCCCGGGCGACACGGCCGCGGATCGCCTGCGCGAGGCTGACCACAACTTTCTCGCCCTTGTACACCGCGGCCTTGAAAATGCCGTTGGGTGTGCCGCAGTCCTCGCTCGAGACAACGACGTTCTGGGCGACGTCCGTCAGCTTGCGGGTCAAGTAACCGGCGTCCGCGGTCTTAAGCGCGGTGTCGGCCAGACCCTTGCGCGCGCCGTGGGTGGACGAGAAGTACTCGAGCACCTTCAGGCCCTCGCGGAAGTTCGCCTTGATGGGTGTTTCGATGATCTTGCCGGACGGCTTGGCCATGAGACCGCGCATGCCCGCGAGCTGCCGGATCTGGTCGATCGAGCCCCGGGCGCCCGACGTGACCATGCAGAAGATCGGGTTGACGTAGACGTCGCCGCGCTGGTCGCTGGCCAGAACCTGCATTAGGTCCTGACCCACGCGTTCTCGCGCGTGTGTCCACATGTCGATGATCTTAAGGTAGCGCTCACCGTCGGTGATAACACCGCGCATGAAGGCCTTCTCGACCTTGTCGATCTCGACCTGCGTTTCCTCGAGGATCCGGGCCTTGGTGACGGGCACGCGCATGTCGTCCTTGGCGAAGGACAAACCGGCGCGGGTCGCGGCCTTGAAGCCGAGATCCTTGAGGTCGTCGAGCAGCGCCAAGGTGGCGTCCCGGCCCAGCAGGCGGTGGCAGTCGCTGATCAGACCCGCGATGCCCTTCTTGTCGAGTTGGTAGTTGTAGAAGGGCATCCCCGGGGGGAGGATGTCGTTGAAAATCGCGCGTCCGATGGTCGTGCGCAGGTAGATGCGCTTCGATCCGTCGCGCGGATCCGCGATCTTGCCATCCGGCCCGACTTCTACGGGCAGGTCGCTGCGCCCCTGCTTGACCAGGGTGCCGGGCTCGAGGCGCACCGCCACCATGCGGTGCGTCTGCGTCAGACCGTGGCCGTAGGCGAGGAAGAGCTCGTTGAGCGACGAGAACCGGCGGGGTTTGTCGTCGACGACGTGCGGATCCTTCGACAGGTAGAAGATACCGAGCACCATGTCCTGGGACGGCGCGATGATCGGCTGGCCGTTGGCAGGCGAAAAGATGTTGTTCGTCGACAGCATGAGCGTCGACGCTTCGATCTGCGCCTCGAAGGACAGGGGCAGGTGGACGGCCATTTGGTCGCCGTCGAAGTCTGCGTTGAAGCCACCGCAAACCAGCGGGTGCAAGCGAATCGCGTTGCCTTCGATCAGCACCGGCTCGAACGCTTGGATGCCGACGCGGTGGAGCGTGGGCGCGCGGTTGAGCAGCACGGGATGGTCGCGGATGACTTCGTCGAGGATGTCCCAGACTTCCTCGTCGCGCCGCTCAAGCATGCGCTTGGCCGACTTGATCGTGTCGGCGAGGCCGAGCTCCTTCAGGCGGCGGATGATGAACGGCTGGAACAGCTCGAGCGCGACCTTTTTGGGCAGGCCACACTGGTGCAGGCGCAACTCGGGGCCGACGACGATGACCGACCGGGCCGAATAGTCGACCCGCTTGCCCAGCAAGTTCTCGCGGAAGCGCCCCTGCTTGCCCTTGATCATGTCCGTGAGGGACTTGAGTGGGCGGTTCGAGGAACCGAGCACCGGGCGACGGCAGCGGCCGTTGTCGAACAACGCATCGACCGACTGCTGCAGCATCCGCTTTTCGTTGCGGATGATGACCTCGGGTGCGTTGAGGTCGAGCAGTTTCTTGAGGCGGTTGTTCCGGTTGATCAGGCGGCGATAGAGGTCGTTGAGGTCGCTCGTCGCGAAGTTGCCCGAATCGAGCAACACCAAGGGGCGCAGGTCCGGCGGAATGACCGGAATCACCTCGAGCACGATCCAATCTGGGCTATTGCCCGAGTCGCGCAGCATCTCGACGGTCTTGAGCCGTTTGATGATGTCTTTCTGGCGCTGCTTGGAGCGGGTGGCCAGCAACTCTTCGCGGAGCTCCTGGCTGAGTTTTTGCATGTCGAGCCGCTTGAGCAGCTTCTTGACCGCTTCGGCGCCCATTTCGGCCTCGAACTCCGAGCCGTACTTCGCGCGCGCTTGGCGAAACTCGTCCTCGGTGAGGAGTTGTTTCTCCTCCAGCGGCGTGCCACCCGGATCCACGACGATGTAGTCCTGGAAGTAGATGACCCGCTCGAGGTTCGACGTTTTCATGTCGAGCAGCGTCCCAAGACGGCTCGGCATGGCTTTGAAGAACCAGATGTGCGCGACGGGCGCCGCCAGGTTGATGTGGCCCATCCGCTTGCGGCGCACGCGGCTGTGCGTGACCATCACACCGCACTTGTCGCAGACGATGCCTTTGTGCTTGATGCCTTTGTACTTGCCGCAAGCGCACTCCCAGTCGCGCTCGGGCCCGAAAATGCGCTCGCAGAACAGGCCGTCGCGCTCGGGGCGGTACGTGCGGTAGTTGATCGTCTCCGGCTTCTTGACTTCCCCGTAGGACCAGGAACGGATGTCCTCGGGCGAAGCGAGGCTGATCCTGACGCTCCCGTAGTCGTTGATGCGGTTGTAGACGTTCTCGACCATGGTGGAATCCCTCGAAGAGTCGGCGGTGGGTTCCGCGGCGCGGACGGACGGTAGTGCGGCGCGGTGTCGCGGCGCGGGCGTCGGGTTCGGCGCGGGAGTGTGCGGTGCGGTGAGGCTGGCGGCGACGGCGCACCGTGTGTGCGGTGCGCGCGGGCGCTGGGGTTCGGTTTAGGAGCCGACCGCGGGGCGTGCTGCCTCGCGATCGGCCCTCGCGCCGATCAAATGGCGGCTTTTTTCTGCAGCTCGATGTTGAGGCCGAGGCCCTTGATCTCGTTGCACAGCACCTCGAAGGACACCGGCGTGCCCGGTTCGAGGATATTGAGCCCCTTGACCATGGACTCGTAGATCTTCGTCCGGCCGTCGACGTCGTCGGACTTGACCGTCAGCAGCTCCTGGAGGATCGCCGCTGCTCCGTAGGCCTCAAGCGCCCAGACTTCCATTTCTCCGAAGCGCTGGCCACCAAAACGTGCCTTGCCACCGAGGGGCTGCTGCGTGATGAGGCTGTAAGGGCCTGTGGCCCGAGCGTGCACCTTTTCGTCGACGAGGTGGTGCAGCTTCAGCATGTACATGACACCGACGGTGACCTCCTGTTCGAAGGGCGCACCGGTCCGCCCGTCGAACAACCGGAACTTCCCGCTGCGCGGCAAGCCGGCCTCTTCAAGGGCGTTCTCGATGTCGTCCTCGGTCGCGCCGTCGAAGGGTGGTGTGTGGAACCGCACGCCCAACTTGAGAGCCGCGAGGCCGAGGTGGGTTTCGAGGATCTGACCGACGTTCATCCGGCTGGGCACACCCAGCGGGTTGAGCACGATGTCGACCGCCGTCCCGTCTTCCAGGTAGGGCATGTCCTCGATCGCCATGATCTTGCTGATCACGCCCTTGTTGCCATGTCGGCCGGCCATCTTGTCACCCACCGACAGTTGACGACGGGTAGCGACGTAGACCTTGACCATCTCGAGCACGCCGGTGGGCAGCTCGTCGCCGCGGCTGAGGCGGTTGACGACCTTGTTCTTCTCGCTTTCCTTGTTCTCGATGCGCTGCTGGTACTCGTTGACGACACGCAGAGCCTTCTCGCGCTTGTCCTTCGAGCCGCATTCTTCGGCGGCGGTGATGCACAGGAGCTTGATCCGACGCAGCTCGTCGAAGGTCGCCGTCTGGTCGAACTGCACCGGCTTGCCTGACTGCGTGTCGAGCACGTCGCTGCCGAGCGCCTTTTGCACTTCCTTCAGCATCAGCCCGGTGTAATCGCCAAACGCCTTCAGGAAGTCCTTCTCCGCGTCGCGGATCTGGACGAGGACCTTGTTGCGCTCCGCGTCGGTCAAGTTGACGCGACGCGAGAACTTCTGCGCGTCGATCACGACGCCGTTCGTGCCCGGGGGCATCGTCAGCGACGCGTTTTTCACGTCGACGCCCGCGCGACCGAAGATCGCGTGCAGCAGTTTCTCCTCGGGGGTCAGCTCGCTCTTGCTCTTCGGTGCGACCTTGCCGACGAGGATATCCCCCGCTTCGACGTAGGTGCCGATGCGCACGATCCCGCTTTCATCGAGCATCGCCAGCGCTTTCTCGCCCACGTTGGGGATGTCGCGCGTGAACTCCTCCTTGCCGAGCTTCGTCTCGCGGATCTCGACCTCGTACTCCTCGATGTGGATCGAGGTGAACGTGTCGTTGCGGACGAGGCGCTCGCTCACGAGGATCGCGTCCTCGTAGTTGAAGCCGTCCCAGGCCATGAACGCGACGACGAGGTTGCGGCCCAGAGCGAGCTCGCCGAGGTAGGTCGACGCGCCGTCCGCGAGCAGACCGCCCGCTTCGACGACCTCACCTTCTTTCACGCGCGGCACGTGGTTTTGGCACGTCCGCTCGTTCAAGCCGCGGTACTTCGTCAGGCGGTATTCCTCGTCGTCGACGAGGATCACCTGGCTGTCGACGTAACGCACGGTTCCGCCCTTCTTCGCCCGCATCACCATGTCTGTGTTGCGCGCGACGATGGCTTCCATGCCTGTGCCGACGAGCGGCGGTTCGGCCTGCAGCAACGGCACGGCCTGGCGCTGCATGTTCGAACCCATCAACGCACGGTTCGCGTCGTCGTGTTCGAGGAACGGGATCAGCGCGGCCGAAACACCGACGATCTGCTTGGGCGAAACGTCGACGTAGTCGATCTCGGTCGGCGCGACTTCATAGTTGTCGCCGTCCTTGCGGACGAGCACCCGCGGCCCGACGAGGTTCTGCTTGTCGTCGATGGCGGAGTCGGCCGGGGCGATGACCTTGCCGGTCTCTTCGTCGGCGCGCAGGTAAACGACGTCGTCCGAAAGGTGGCCCTCGACGACACGGCGGTACGGGGTGCACAGGAAGCCGTACTCGTCGAGCTTGGCGAACAACGCCAAGGACGAGATCAGACCAATGTTCGAACCTTCGGGGGTTTCGATCGGGCAGAGGCGGCCGTAGTGCGACAGGTGCACGTCGCGCACGTCGAAGCCGGCGCGCTTGCGATTCAAGCCTCCCGGTCCGAGGGCCGACAGTCGGCGCTCGTGGGTCAACTGGCTGAGCGGGTTCGTCTGGTCGACGACCTGGCTGAGTTCGCCGCGGCCGAAGAAGTACTCGACGGCGCTCGAGAACGTCTTCGAGTTGATCAGGTTGCGCGGGCTGACCGTCTCGGGGTTCTCGAGGTTCATCCGCTCCTGCGCGGTGCGGCGCAGTTTGAGCAGGCCCTTGCGGAACTCCTCGCCGGCCAGTTCGGCGATCGTGCGCACTCGGCGGTTGCCGAGGTTGTCGATGTCGTCGAGCTCACCGCCGCCGTTGCGCAGCAAGATGATGTATTTGATCGAGTTGACGATGTCGCGCGGCTGCAGAACCTGGACGTCCTCGGGAATGTCCTGGTCGAACTTGCGGTTGAGGCGGAAGCGGCCAACACGACCCAGGCGATAGCGCTGGGGGTCGAAGAACTTTTCGTGGAACAGCTCGCGCGCTTTCTCGAGCTGCGGCGGGTTGCCGGGACGCAGGCGGCTGTAGATGCGCAGCAGCGCGTCACCGTGGCTCTTGCACTGATCCTCCTGCAGGGAGTTGAGGATCAGGGAATCGAGCTCTTCCGGCTTCTCGTCGATGATCTCAACGTCCGCGAGGTCGCTCGCTGCGATCTCGAGCGCCGCGGACTCGCTGATCTGAGTGCCCGAGGGGACCAGGATCTCGCCGGTCTTGAGGACCACGACATCCCCCACCGAGTAACGCCCGGTGATGCCCTTCGCGAACGCCGCCTCGGTTTGGTTCTTGCCCTTCTTCGCGATTTTCGTCGTGTAGAAGTGGCGCAGGATGTCCTGGTCGGTGCTGAGGTTTTCGTCGAGGGCGCGCAGCAGCGTCACCGCGGAGAACTTGCCCGACTGGTCGATGCGGACCGTGAGCACGTCCTTCTTCGTGACGTTGAGCTCGATCCACGAACCGCGCTCGGGGATGATCCAGCAGGAGTGGAGCTTTTTCTCCGCCGTCGAGAGGTCGACCGAGAAGTCCACGCCGGGCGAACGGTGAAGCTGGCTGACGATCACCCGCTCCGAGCCGTTGATAACGAACTCGCCGCCCCCGATCATGATCGGGATCTCGCCGAGGTAAACCTCTTCTTCGATCGGCTCCGGCTTGATCAGTCGCAGGCGTACCTTGAACGGGTACCCGTAGGTGAGACGCAGCTTGCGGCATTCGTCGATTGTGTAGCGCGGACGGCCGAGCTCGTAGCCCACGTACTCAAGGCACATGGTCTTGTCGTACGAGTAGATCGGGAACACCTCGCGCAGGAGGTTCTCAAGCCCCTCGTCGGCGCGCGCTCCCTGGGCCACTTCCGCCATCAGGAAACGGTCGTAGGCGCGGCGCTGGATCTCGACGAGGTCCGGGATCTCGACGAGGTCCGAGTAACGGGCGAACTTGCGGACGGGCTGGTTCTTGGTCGTCATCTGGGTCGCTCTCGGCCCGGCCTTCGGACCGACCTGGCCCCCGCTAGGGGCCTCGGTCGGACCGCGGCACAGGCGCTCGCTGTGGACGTCGATTCGCGCGTGAAAAGCCGCGGGGCGCGGCCATTCCGTGTGCGGAGTGCTTGGGGTCGCCCGCGGTCGCCGCGCGATGGGCGGAGCGCGGAACACGGGATCGAAAAGGGCTTCGCGCGGGTCAGTTCAGACCCGCGCAAGAAGGCGTGACGGTCCACGCGGTTCGCGGAGGGCGCCCACAGCCGTGCGCGATCGGCGGAAGGATGGCCGGGGTCCCAAGGGAGCGGCCGGCTGCTCCGCTGGGAACGTGCTCCGCTGGGAACGTCGGTTGACCACGCGGCGGTCAGATGGCCCCGCCCTGCGCGCCGAGCCCGCTGACTTAAACACCCCAGGGCGGTCGCCGCACAGGCGGCGACCGCTCGCAGGGTCGGTGGCGAGGATGCGCAGCAACCGCGGTCCGTTCAGTCGATCTTGACCTTGCCGCCGGCGGCTTCGATCTGGGCCTTGATCTTCTCGGCCTCGTCCTTGGCCACGCCTTCCTTGACGGCCTTGGGAGCGCCTTCGACCAGGTCCTTAGCCTCCTTGAGGCCAAGTCCAGTGATGGCGCGGACTTCCTTGATGACGTTGATCTTCTTTTCACCGCCGTCCGTGAGGATAACGTTGAACGCGGTTTTCTCTTCGACCGGCGCGGCGGCGGCTCCACCACCGCCAGCGGCGGCGACGGCGACCGGCGCGGCGGCGCTCACGCCCCAGTGACTTTCGAGGTGCTTGACGAGCTTCGAGGCCTGGAGAAGGGTGAGCTTATCGAGATGGTCCACGAGCCCTTGCAGCGCGGGCTCGAGCTCGGCGACGTTGGATTCGGACATGGTGAGGTTCTCCTACGAAGGGGTTCGATGCGGATGACTTGGCGGTCGGCAGGACGGCGCCGACCCGGTTCGGGATCGTCCGGCGCCACGGGGCACCGGCCGACGGACGGTTGCCGGCGGTGGCGAGCGGACCCGGGGACCCCGGGAGCCGCGCCCCGCCGGCGGGCGAGATCAGGCCGCGGGCGCTTCCCCGTCGGAAGGGTCGCCGACCTTGTCGCACTTGGCTTGGAGCGCACGGGCAAAGGAGCTGCCGGGCGCGGCGATGAGGGTCGCGATCGACCGCGCAGCGCCGTTGAACAGCCCGAGCAGTTGGGAGCGAAGCTGGTCGCGGGACGGGACGTCGGACAGGGCCGCGGCGTCGCTGGCGTTGAGGACGTTGCCCTCGAGCAAACCGCCGCGCACGGCAACCTTGCCGGCCTTGACGATGTCGGGGTTTGTGACGAGCACCTTGGCAGCCTCAATCGTCTGTTCGGTGGTGCCGTAGGCCACGCCGACCGTGCCGCGGAACATGTCCCGCGGGAAGTTGTGGCCGCACTCCTTGAGGGCGATCAAGGCGAGCTTGTTAGCCACCATGCGCAGGTTGACCCCGTGCTTGGCGAGCATCCCGCGCAGGGCCTCGTTTTCGACCATCGTCATGCCGGGCATGGCCACGACGACCAAACCCTCTGCAGCCTTGAAGTCGGCGGTCAAATCGCGGACCGCCATCTCGTTCACTACGCTCGGCATGACTCAGCTCCCGTACGAGATGAAGGCCCCAGGGCCCATGGTGGTGCTGACGGAAATCTTCCGGATGTACGTGCCCTTGACCGCTGACGGACGCATGCCGCCCAAGTGGTCGAGGAACGCCGTCAGGTTGGCGAGCAAGTCCTCTGCGGAGAACGAGCGCTTGCCGACGGGAGCATGCACATTGCCCCCGGCGTCGGTGCGGAACTCGACCTTGCCCGCCTTGAACTCTTGCACGGCCTTCGCGACGTCGGGCGTCACGGTGCCGCTCTTCGGGCTGGGCATCTTGCCCTGGGGGCCGAGCACCTTACCCAGCTTGCCGACGTGTTTCATCATGTCGGGGCTAGCGATGACGATGTCGAAGTCCATCCAACCACCGAGCACACGCTCGGCGAGGTCCTCGGCTCCCACGAAGTCGGCGCCCGCTTGACGCGCCGCTTCCGCGCGGTCGCCTTCGGCGAAGACGATCACGCGGACCGACTTACCCAAGCCCTTGGGAAGTGACACCGCACCGCGGACGAGTTGGTCCGACTTGCGCGGGTCGACACCGAGCTTAACGACCACGTCGACGGTTTCGTCGAACTTGGGCGCGGGCAAGCTCTTGATGAGTTCCAGCGCCTCGAGGGGCTGGTACTGCTTGTCGCGGTCGACGCGCTTCGTCGCCGCTTCGAATCGTTTGCTGCGTTTGGCCATGGCCCGACCTCAGTCCTTGATTGCACGGTTCGCACGTGCTGTATGACGGCGCAGCGCGCCCTCGGGGCGCACGGCTGCGGTGTGGATGGTGACCGGCGCCCGCGAACGGGCGGCGCAAAGAGACTGGCCGACGGGATACCCGTTGAGGGGGTACCGGCCGCAAGGCTCAGCGGGGATCGAAGGCGTGCGCATGGGAGTGGCGACCGCCGTCAGCCCTTGACCGCGATGCCCGCGGAACGGGCCGTTCCTTCGATGATGCGGCACGCGTGTTCGATGTCGCGCGCGTTCAGGTCCTTGAGTTTGATCTTGGCGATCTCCTCGACCTGCGCCCGCGTCACACTGCCCGCGACCTCGTGACCGACCATCTTCGCGCCGCTCTCGATCTTGGCGTACTTCTTGAGAAGCACGGCAGCCGGGGGCGACTTGAGGATGAAGTCGAAGCTACGGTCTTTGTAAACGGAGATCTCGACCGGGATGATGAGACCCAACTGGTCCCGCGTCCGATCGTTGAACTCCTTGACGAAGGCCGCGATGTTGACGCCGTGGGCGCCCAGAGCAGGGCCAACCGGCGGAGCAGGCGTTGCCTGTCCAGCGGGACACTGCAGCTTGATCTTTGCTGTAAGGACTTTGGCCATGGGCTCAGACGGCCTCCACTTCCCAGTACTCGAGTTCCACCGGCGTCGGACGTCCGAAGATGGTCACGATGACCTTGACGGTCCCCTTGTCGGGGTTGATCTCGTCGACCTGTCCGTCGAACCCGTCGAACGCGCCGGATTTGATCTTCACCATGTCGCCCTTGTGCAGGTTGATACTCACCTGCGGGCGCTGTTCGCTTTCGGACATCCGCGCAAGGATGCCCGTGACTTGGACCTCGGTCAGCGGGGTCGGCCCGCTGTCTCTTGAGCCCAGGAAGTCCCCGAATCCGGGGGTCTCGCGCATCGTCGAGCGCGCCTTCAGGATGCGTTCCTCGCCACCTTCCATCTCCTCGGGCTCCAGGTTTGCCTGGACCATCAGGTAACCCGGGTAGAGCTTGCGTGTGACGATGCGCTTCTTGCCGTTCTTGAGGTCGGTGACACGCTCGAAGGGCACCAGGACTTGGGGAATGACATCCTGGAGACCTGCGACCTTGAGCCGCGTCTCGAGCTGCTTGCGAACCGAGTCCTCTCGACCCGATTGGCAGCGCACGAAGTACCAGGTGTAAGTCATCGATGGAGCCGGAGCGAAAAACGGTGGAAGAGCGACGGGACCGGACGGGGAGAAGGATCTTGGGCGGGCGGGTTTTGGACGGTCACGATCCGAGCAGGATGGCGCGGAAGACGCGGCCGAGGAACCAGTCGGAGCCGGCGAGGAAACCCATCAGGATCACCACACAGATGACGACAACGATCGAGGAGTTGATCACCTCGGGCATGGTCGGCCAGGTGACCTTCTTGAGTTCGTTCTCAGTGTCTGTCAGAAGGTCGGCGACCTTGGGTTTCTGCTGCCAGCGGTAGATCAGAAGGACCAGGCCAGCGAAGAGGATCGTCGCGAGGAGGAACGAGCCATTGACGTCAACGCCGATGATCGGGATCTTCAACCCGCCCAGCGGTTCCCGCAGCGCTTGGACGCGCGACGAGAGCTGCGTGTGCAGAAAACTCGCCCCGAAGAACGCGAAGAAGACGAACGACCAGAACGCGAAGGTTCGCGCCATCCGGCCTTGTTCTTCTCGGGTTACGGCCATCGTCGTGGGGGCGTGCGTGCCCAGCTTGGGGGGGGTGGGAGCGGAGTATCGAAGGCGGACGAGCCGCGTTCACCCGGCCTACTAGGCGCAGATCGGGTGAACGCCACTCGCGAGGATCAGGCGAGAATCTTCGTCACGACGCCGGCGCCAACCGTGCGGCCGCCTTCGCGGATCGCGAAGCGCAGCTGCTCGTCCATGGCGACGGGGGTGCCGAGCGTGACCTTCAGCTTGACGTTGTCACCCGGCATGACCATCTCGGCGTCGCCCATCAGGTCGGCGGCGCCGGTCACGTCCGTCGTGCGGAAGTAGAACTGCGGGCGATAACCGGAGAAGAACGGCGTGTGGCGGCCACCCTCTTCCTTGGTGAGGATGTACACCTCGCACTCGAACTCGGTGTGCGGGGTGATGGAGCCCGGGGCGGAGAGAACCATACCGCGGCGCAGTTGGTTCTTTTCGATACCGCGAACGAGCAGGCCGACGTTCTCACCCGCCTGGCCCTCGTTGAGGGTCTTTTGGAACATCTCAACACCCGTGCAGGTGGTCTTGAGGATGTCCGGCCCCATGCCGACGATGTCGATGTTATCGCCCGTCTTCACCATCCCGCGCTCGATGCGGCCCGTGCCGACCGTTCCGCGACCCTTGATCGAGAACACGTCTTCGATCGGCATCAGGAAGGGTTTGTCGACATCACGCGTGGGTTGCGGGATGAACGAGTCCACTGCCTCCAACAGCTCGTGGATCGGCTGGATAGCGGGGTGGTCGAGGCCAGCGCCGGCGTCGAGCGCTTCTTGGGCCCTGAGGCCCGAGCCGCGCACGATCGGGGTGTCGTCGCCGGGGAAGTTGTACTTCGACAGGAGTTCACGGACTTCCATGTCCACGAGGTCCAGCAGTTCGGCGTCGTCGACCTGGTCGACCTTGTTCATGAACACGACGACCGCGGGCACGTTGACCTGGCGGGCGAGCAGGATGTGCTCGCGCGTCTGCGGCATCGGGCCGTCGGCAGCGGACACCACCAGGATCGCGCCGTCCATCTGGGCGGCGCCCGTGATCATGTTCTTGATGTAGTCCGCGTGGCCGGGGCAGTCCACGTGGGCGTAGTGGCGCTTCAGCGTCTCGTACTCGACGTGTGTCGTCGAGATCGTGATGCCGCGCGCCTTCTCCTCGGGCGCCTTGTCGATGTTGTCGTAGTTCAACGCCTTGGCGAGGCCCTTGAGCGCCTGGACCCGGCAAATGACCGACGTGAGGGTCGTCTTACCGTGGTCGACGTGCCCGATGGTGCCGACGTTGCAGTGCGGCTTCGTCCGTTTGAAGACTTCCTTGGCCATCTTCGGGGTGCTGTGTTGGCGCGGGCGACGCCCGCAAGGTCTAAGGAGAAGAGGAAGAGTGAGGGACACCCCCCCACGCAGGAGTCGACGGTGCGTCGACCGCCAGCCGTCCGAAGGGACACTGGCGGCTTGCACCGGCGCGGGGCGCGCGGGGGAGGCCTGAACGGTGTTGAGAGAGCGGGGAGAAACGGGCGCACGGGATTCCGCGCGCCGATTCCGTAGGCTGCTGGCGAATGGAGCTGCTGGCGGGACTTGAACCCGCGACCTCTTCCTTACCAAGGAAGTGCTCTACCACTGAGCTACAGCAGCAGCAGCGCAAACCGCCGCGTCGACAGGGACCACGGGGCCTGCGCTTGCGCGTGGACACCGCGTTTCCAGCGGGCGGCGAGCCGCGCTGCTGTCGACGGGAGGATCTCGTTCGGAAGGTTGCTGGCGGCGCGGAACCCGACCGGGCGCGATCCGCGGAGTGAGTGGAGCGGGCGATGGGAATCGAACCCACGCGTTCAGCTTGGAAGGCTGACGTTCTACCATTGAACTACGCCCGCGGGCTGTATTCACCGTCACGCGGATTCCCCGTGACGCGGACCTCGTGCGACGTGGACTGCCTGTGGCACCGCGCGGCCAAGGGACCGTCGACGTTGCCGCCGACCATCCCGCGGCTTCGCTGCCGCATGAGACGCTACCGAGCGTCGCGCTCTTTGCCTCACCGCCTCGGCATCACCGCCTCGGTATCGCTACATCTGCAGCACTGCAACGCTGCGGTCAGGCAGCGCCGCGAGCACGCGGACCGGGTCAGTGTGGGGACAGCTTAGATTGGGGCCCGCTTAGATGGACGGTGGGCGGAGCAGGATTCGAACCTGCGAAGGCTATGCCATCAGATTTACAGTCTGACCCCTTTGGCCGCTCGGGAATCCGCCCGGGAACCGTCCGTTACCCCCCAGGCCAGGTGGAAACCAGGTCAGGGGGAAACGGGGTGCTCGACGCTCTGGAGATCGGTGCGCACGCCGAACCTCACGCCCACGGGCCAGCCGGCGCCACCCGTGGGGTGTCGCCGGTCGCGCTCGCGGGGAGGACGGCTCCCGCTTGCTACCAGAAACCTTCGTGTTGACAGGGAGCAGACCGGTGCGAACACCGGCGCCCAACTCCGGAGGGGAGATGGGCTTGATCTTGGTTGCGGCCGCGAACGCACCGGAGTGGAGCCAGCGGCGGGACTCGAACCCGCAACCGCCTGATTACAAATCAGGTGCTCTGCCAATTGAGCCACGCTGGCAGGCGATCGCGGAGGGTGCGCAACGCAGCGCCGCGCCCCTCCCCGACGGTTGGACCCGACTTCCGCGCCACAGGGGTGCTTGGCCGGGCCATCGACTGTCCGACTCGGGAGCCGGCGGCGATGGGGAGCGGAGAGGATACGGTCCGCGCCGGGGGATGCAACGGGGCACCGCTAGAAATTCTCGATTAAGGCCTTCGTGTGCCCTGGGGGCGGCACGGGCCTTGCCCGAAGCGGCTCGCGGTGCTCGCGCGGCTCGCGGAGGATCCCCTCAGACCGCGTCCATCCGCAGGCGCCACGCGTCAAACGCGGCCCGCGTGTCGTCGATGTGGTCGCCGCCGAACTTCTCGAGGAAAGCCGCGGCCAGTTCGAGCGCGACGACGGCCTCCCCTACCACGCTGGCCGCGGGAACGGACGTGACGTCGGAGCGTTGGTAGGTCGCGCGCACCGCCTCGCCGGACTCGAAGTCCACGCTCGCGACGCCCCGGCGCAGCGTCGGGATCGGTTTCATCGCGACACGCGCGACGAGCGGCTCGCCGGTTGTCATTCCCCCTTCCAAGCCGCCCGCGTGGTTCGTCGCGCGCCGGAAGCGGCCGTACGCGAGGGGCGGCGCTCCGTCCGCGCCAGCCAGCACGATTGGATCGTGCACCTGCGACCCCGGACGACGCGCCGCGTCGAAGCCCAGGCCGAACTCCACACCCTTCATCGCCGGGATCGAAAGAAGCGCTCCAGCCAAACGGCCCGTCAGGCGCTGGGGAGCGCTTGCGTAAGAGCCGATCCCCGGCGGGAGGCCGAGCACCACCACCTCGAAGATGCCACCCAGCGTGTCCTGTTCGGCCATCGCGTCGTCGACGGCAGCGCGCATGGGAGCGTCGGCATCGGGATCGAGGCACGCAAACGCGCTCGACGCGCGGTGTTCGCTGCGCAGCGATCCCGCCCCATCGAACGCATCCGGCCGCGCGCGCACACCGCCGAGCTCGACCACATGCGCAAAGATCTCGATGCCAAACCCTTCGAGCAGTTGCCGCGCGACACTGCCCAGCGCAACACGCATCGCCGTTTCGCGCGCACTTGCACGCTCCAGTACCGCACGCGGATCGCGCACGCCAAGCTTCTGGCAACCCGCCAAATCCGCGTGCCCGGGCCGCGGATCGCCGGGGACGGGCAGCATCTCGATGGTGGCGTCGCGGTTGATTAGCGCGAGCGCAATCGGCGAACCCAACGTGAAGCCCGCGCGGGTTCCCGCGTAGAACTCGACACGATCCGATTCGATTTTCTGCCGCGCGCTGCGCCCGTATCCGGCCTGGCGCCGCGCGAGTTCGTTGTCGATGCGCTCGACGCTCAACGGCATCCCCGCCGGCATTCCTTCGAGGATCCCGACGAGGCGCGGCCCGTGGGATTCACCCGCAGTAGTCCAACGCAGGCCTTTCACGCGGCTCTCCGCAGGAAAGGTGGCTTACGCACATCGATCTGGAACATCCGTCTCAGTCTAGCGGCAGCGTGCCGCAAGCGGCTCACTCCGTCGCGAGGGCGTCGATGGAAGCTTCCACCTTCAGCGTTCCGGTGTACGAGCTCGACATTCTCACCGTCAGCTCCTCGCGCGCAAACTCGGACGTGCTGTCAAGGGTGTATTCCACTTGCGCTTCGAAGCCCGTGGTCATGCGGCGGGCGACGTCAAACAGCAGCTCGCCCTCGACCGTGGCGCGCAGCTCACCCACGGTGTTTTCGGTGGTGGTTATGCGCTCCCCGTCTCCGCCGATCGTTATGCGTGCGATGCCGTCTTCGATCGCAACGAGGCGCGCTTCGAGGTCCCACTCGGTGCCGTGGAGCATCTGCGCTCCCGCGCGGTCTCCGCCGCCCATTCCGCGGCCCCCGCGCCCACCCCGGCGGCCGCCACCCTCGGGGGCCTCGGCCGCGGCAGGCGTAGCGAAAAGTGCTTTGGCGACGCCCAGCCCCAGCGCATCCTCGAACGCCGGGCCACTCACCGTCCAGACGCCGTCGACCTTGACCTCACCCTCGGGCAACAAACCATCCAACGGCAGCGTGAGCCCCAAGGAAGCAAGCCGCTCGAGCGGCACGTCGCCGCCCTCCAGCACCTCGGCCTCGACGCTCTCCCCGTCGCGCACGAGCCGCACTTTAGCGCCTTCGAATTCCGATTCGAGCGCCGTCGACCGCGCGCCGCGCATCCCCTCGGACGCACGCTCGCCCTCGATGCCCTCGAAGTGGCGCACGACGGTGGTCGGCGCGCCCTCGGCCACAGCTTCGGCGCGGTCGCTCCAAGCCGCGCTCCAGGTTTCCGTGGTGGAGCTTGATCCGCCGGGTGTTTCGCGAACCTCGCCGTCCTGCTCGACGCTGCGCGAAACGAGCTCGAAGCTGGACGTGCTCGTCATTTCGAGCCGCGCGCCTTCCCCTGCGCGGTACACGGGGCGCAGGTCGTTGGCGCGCAGCAGGGCACTGCTGGCTGCGAGGGCACTGCTGGCTGCGAGGGCACTGGCTGCGAGGGCGAGGCCGAGAAAGAGAGTGGCCATCAATTTCATGGTGCTGCCGGAGTGACGAGCGGGTGCCCACGCGCGGGCGGTGGGTGGGTTGGAGGCCGAGCGCTACAGACTAGCGACCCAGGCCGAGCGCGATGTCCCAGCGCCCTAGCCGCGCGCGCCGGCCCGCGCGTCCGACTTCCGTTCCGAGCGCGAAAACCGTCTGATCGCGCCGTCGTGCCCGACCCCAAGGACCCGCAAGACCTCCGGCGCCAGCGCGTGCTGGCCACCATCGACTCGATCCCCCGCGGCCGTGTGGCTACGTACGGTGGCGTGGCGGAAGAAGCGGGCCTGCCCGGCCACGCGCGCTACGTAGCGCGGGTCCTGCGGGAACTCCCGCCCGGCCAATTCCTGCCCTGGCACCGGGTCGTGGGCGCCGGCGGCCACATACGCACCCAGGGCCAAACCGCCACGCGCCAAGCCCGCCTTCTGCGCGCCGAGGGCATCGCCGTCAAAGGGGGCCGTGTGGACCTGGCCGGGCACGGGGAACCGTGGTAGCTTCCGATCAGGTGGTCTGCGTCCTTTGCCGGCGCGGATCTGCCTCGCCCGAATTGTTCATCAGGTTTTCGAGCTGACGAGCCCAAGTCGTCGTCTGGTGGTGATCTGCGGCCGCGGGGCCCGCAGTCGACCTTGAACAGGTCAACGAGTACGCCCGTGGTCGCAAAGTGCCGCCAGAGGACGAAAGGCGGCCGAAGGCCACCGGTTGGGCCGTCCGATCGCAAAGCTGGTGAATAACGCGGGCTAGCGGAGGGTGGGACCGGCGCGAACGGGACAGGCGGGGCGGGAGCGAACGGCGCCGTGGCGGGCGCGAACTCGCTGCTGTCGCTCAGCATCGACAGCTCCGTCGTCGGCGGTCTGGCGGGCAATGGCTCTTCCACCGCGCCCGCGTTCACCCTCACGGGCGGCTCCGCGGTGCAGACGAACGGCGTCCTGTTCCCCGAGCTCGACGTCCTGGTCCCCGCGGGTCCGGCCGGAAGCATCGGACAGCCCGTTGTCCTCGGCCTCGCGGGGCACCCGGGCGACCGCCACTTCCTGTTCCTGGCGCCCGCCGACGCCGCACCGACCAAGGTGCCCTTCGTGGGCGGCGAATTCCTGCTCAGCCCGGCCGGGCTCATCTACCTCGGGCGTGTACTGCTCGACGGTGCCGGCGTCGGCCAGTGGAGCACCGTGGTCCCGAACGACGTCGCGCTGATCGGCTCGCGGGCGTTTTTTCAGACCCTCGCTCCAGTGGGGCCGACACCGGCGTTTGGCAACGTCGTGATGTTGCCCATCACGGGCTGATGGGCTGGGAGCGCGGGACTCCAGGCCCGCCTTGGAGCGATCGAGTGTGTATGCACTGGACACGCTCGAAGGTGGACCGGAACCCCGCGCTTGGGCCCGCGCGGTCAGAGCGCTTCGAACGCGGCCGCGTCGTCGAAATCGACTTCGAGGTCCCGTTGGCCGAGCCGGACGCGCAGCACACGCCGTTCGCGATCGATGCGTACCACGGGGCAACGGCGCCCGTAGCGCGGCAGCCAAACGGGGTCGCCCTTTGACAGGCGCGCGAAGTAGGCCTGGCGGCGCTCGGACAGGGAAGCCGCTTCGACGGCCGCCGCGAGGGCCGCAAGCGGCTCCTCGATCGCATGGCGCTGCGCCGTGGGGAGCTGGGGCAGCAGCGCACGCACCCGCGCAAGTGCGGGACGACACAGGGCAAGGCGGCGCTCCAGCTCGCCGTCCACATCCCCCATCAGTTGGGCCCGCCGCTGTGCAAACTCGGCCTCCGACGCGGATTGTTCGCGCTCCCTGCGCGCGAGGTCCGCGAGTTGGGCGTCTGCGGCGACACGGGCTTGCTCAGCTGCGCGCCGGGCCTCACCAAGCTCCGCGATCAGGAGCGCGACGTGCCCGTCCGGCCGCACACGGCGCCGTTCAGCTTCGGCGACGAGGTCCGCGGGCAATCCGAGCCGCCGCGCGATATTGAGGGCTTGACTGGAACCCGGCGTACCGACGAGCAACCGATAGGTCGGAGCGAGGCTGATGGGGTCGAACTCGACACTCGCGTTCTCCACGCGCGCGTGGCGCCAGGCGTATTCGACGAGCCGCGCGAGGTGCGTTGTGGCCAGGGTCGGCACGCGCCGCGCGAGCAGGCGCTCGAGCAGCACTTCGCCCAGAACGGCCCCCTCTTCGGGGTCCGTGGCGCCACCAACTTCGTCGAGCAGAAACAAGACGTCCGGTGTCGCACGGCGCAAACCGGCCGCGATGCGCGCCATGTGCGAGGCAAAGGTCGAAAGGCTTTGCTCGACCTCCTGCTCGTCGCCGATATCCGCGACGATCCCGCGATACAGGGGCACCGTGCTGCCCGAATCGGCCAGGATCGGCAGTCCCGCACGCGCCAAAAGGACGCAGACCCCCGCCGTCTTGAGCGCCAGCGTTTTCCCGCCCGTGTTCGGGCCGGTGATCAACAACTGGTCGAACGTGTCGCCCAGGCGCAGATCGAGGGGCACGGATGTCAAGATCCGCCCCGCGCGCTGTTGTGCGGCCAAGAGCGGATGGTGCGCCGCCCGCAAAAGCAGGCCCTGCGCGGCGTCGCGGTCGCCCGGCAACAGCGGCGCGCGGCCACCAAACGCGCGCGCCATGTCGCGCCCGATGCAGGCGATTTCGAGCTGCGCCATGGCATGTGCGGCGCTATCGATGCCCCCGCGCCGCGCGAGCACCGCACGGGTCCACTGCACGAAGAGGCGGCTTGATTCGCGCGCTTCGTCCGCACGCAGCTCGACCAAGTGGTTGCCCAGGTCCGCATACTCGCGCGGTTCGACGAAGAGCGTTTCGCCGCTCGCTGAGTGGTCGAGCACCGCGCCCGGAACTTGCCCAAGGTGCGTGGCTTTGATCGCGAGCACGAGGCGGCCGTGGCGCTGGTGAACGTGGCCGACCTGCCCGTCGGCGAGGGCCGAGCGGGCGTTGGGGCGGCGCGCGAGATCCTTGAGTTGCTGCTCGAGCTCGCGCGCGATGCGGCGCGACTGGAGACGCAGGCGCGCGAGCTGCAAGGAGGCCTCGTCGCGGGGCTCGCCATTCGGCTCGAGTCCCGCATCAAGTTCAGCGCGCAGGTCCGACAGGTCGACGAGCCGCACCCCGAGCCGCGCGCATGCGGGCAACGTCACGCGGCGCTCGCTCAGCCACAACCGCAGCGCTTCTTCGCAACGCAGGAAACCCGCGATGGCAACCAACGCTTCACCGTCCATCGCGCGACCCTGCTCGCCCGCGTCCGCCACGAGCGCCGGCGCGTCGCACAATCCCGCAAGCGGCGGTTCGCCGACCGAGTCCGGGGCGGCCTCGAGCTCCCCGAGGCGCGCAATGGCTTCGCGCGCCTCGGCGTCTGCGAGCGGGACCAACTCGGCGAGCGCGCGCCGTCCGAGGTCAGAGCGGGCGAACGGCACAAAAAGCGCGCGCACGGCTTCCCAATCGAGGGCGGTCGCGGCGAACTCCGCGAGGCGCTCCGTGCGCGCGGCCAAAGGTGCCTGGGGGGAAGTTTTCAGCGCGCGGCGCGACACGCAAAAACCTCGACCGAATACGGGTCGCCAAAGGGGGGTGCGATGGAGACGACGCCGAGCTTCTCGTGGGCAAACTCGCCCAAGGAGAGCAACTGTCCGCGGTAGTGCGCCATGAATTCCCGCGCCGCGCGTCGACGCAGGTCGATCGGCTCCGTCGCGATCAAAACATCAAAACCCCGCGCGAACTCGAGCAGTTGGTCCTTCGACCATTGGGGATCGACCTGCTGCCACGTGACGTCGAAGTCGGGCTCGCCACCCGGCCGCATGCGCGCCGCGTCGGCGCGAAACCGCGCGGTCGAGCCACCCCGTCCGAGCAATCCGATGTGGAGCGCCGCGGGCGAGAGCTCGCTGCTTGCGCCGATCCAACCCACACGCCCATTGGCGCCAGCGGCCTGTGCAACAAGGTCCACGAGCCCGTCGTATTCGCTCCGCGCGAGCCCCGCGGTGGGTGCCAACCGATCGGGCGAAAGGTCGATGCGCTCGGTGTGGTAATGGTCAATCACGGCGCGGTTCTGCGCGGTGCGCACGCCGATCCTGTCCGCAAACGGCCCCGCGAGGATTTTGCCGGTTAAGGCGACAACGACGAGCCCCACCGGGAAGGCCGCGGCTCGCGCCCACCCGCGCGGGCCGGCCACACGGTCCGCGCGCAGAGGCGGCGCTCCCAACCGGGTTAGGCCAAGCGCCGCAAGCGGCCATACGGCGAGTGCGACGCTCAGGAGGAAGCGGTCGAGGAAAAACACATGGGTCCCGATGGCGAAGCCGCTGACCGCCGCCACGAGAAACAGGGCGCGGACGGCAGGGCTGCCCACACTGACCGCCGCGACCAGCAACCCGAAGAGCACGAATGCGAGCGCCAACGGGCCCGGTGCCAAGAACGTGCCGAGGTCCCAGATGCGGCGGATGCCGGAGGTGTATTCGGGAAGTTGGTTGCCGCCGAGAAATGCGGTGAATGCGCTCCAGTGGCTGGCGCCCAGCTCGCGCCCCCCCGGCCAGGGCAGAACAAACCACCATGCAAACGAGAGCGCGACCGGCGCGGCGAGCCAAAGAGTCCGCTCGGCAAACCGCCAACCCTGGCGCCGCCGCAGGCTCTCTACCGCCGTGATCGCGAGGTCGAGGAAAAGGCCCGCGCCGAGCAGCAATCCGTAGTTGAACTTCGTGAAAAACGCCACGCTGATCCACGCCCCCGCGGCGAGGTCGCGACAGATCGCTTGGGCGCGATCGTCCTCGAGCGCGCGATCGCCGCGCCGCAGCCACGCGCGCAGGGCAAAGACCCCCACGACGAAGGACGGAACTTCGAGGAACAGGCTGCCGCTGAAGGCGAGCAGCATCGGCGACGTGGCGCCGAACGCCACGGCGAGCGCGGGCACCAGCCAGCGGCGAGAGGGGTTCGCGTGCGGGCCGCGGGTGCGGAGCTCGAGCTCGCGGCCAAGCCACCACAGGCCGAGCAGCGCGAGGGGCCACAGGGCGCGCGCGGCGAAGCGGGCGACGGTTTCGGTCGGGCCGAACAGCGCCATCGCCGACGCGAGCCAGGCGGGGAACACAAACGGGTACTGCTGGCAGGCCACCGCGATGGCCAACACTTCGCGCGGATCGCCCGATCCGACCGCGAGCGCCATGCGCACGGCGGGCAGGGCGGCGTGCATCGACTCGTCCCAACCCATGCTGCGTGCAAAGGAGAGCCCGAGCACCCACGGCAGCGCCGCGACGGCGAGGCCGAGCGGGACCCAGCGCAGGCCACGCTCGATCTGCTCACCCGCCGAAGCCGGCCCAGGGCCCTCGACCCCTGCCATCTTTTCCCCCGTTGCCATATGAGGCGGCGGATTCTAAGCCCAATCCCCGCAACCACCTGGGCGCCGATCGGCCGCAGAAGTGCAACCGAGGGGGGATGGGGCGAGTCGAGGGTGGGTGGTGGGGGCCCACCCTCCAATCGTCTCGTTGGGCTCCCCGGCGGCCGCCGCCCCCCCCGCGCCCTACACTCTGCGGGACGCCCGCCTCGCCGGGCGCGCTCACCGCGCACACGACGCGCCCGACACACCGCCTCCAGAACGAACGGACCATGGCCGAGCCGCCGAAACCCCAACCGATCCCCCGGAACCACGGCCGCTTCGAAACCCGCGCCATCCACGCGGGCCAGGAGTCGAACCGCGAAAACGGCGCGCTTATGACGCCGGTCTACTTCAACAGCACCTACGAGCAGGACGCCCCCGGCGTTCCGCGCCTCGGTTACGAGTACTCGCGTACGACGAACCCGACCCGCACAGCGCTCGAGCACAACCTGGCGTCGCTGGAAGCGGGTGAATGGGGCCTTTGTTTTGCCTCTGGCCTCGCGGCCATCGCCACCTTGCTCCAGCGCCTGCGCCCGGGCGACCGCGTCATCGCCGGCAACGACCTCTACGGCGGCACCCACCGGCTGTTCCTCAAGTGCTTCGCGCACTTCGGGTTGGCCTTTGAGTTCGTCGACACCAGCGATCTCGGCGCCGTCGAAACCGCCCTCAAGAAGGGAGCCGCGTACCTCTACCTCGAAACACCGACGAATCCGCTGCTCAAGCTCGCGGACATCGAGGCGTGCGCGCGCCTCGCTCGCGCCCGGGGAGCGCGCTGCATCGTCGACAACACCTTTGCGACACCCTACCTCCAGCGCCCGCTGGAGCTCGGCGCCGACATCGTCGTGCACTCGCTCACGAAGTACTTAGGGGGCCACTCCGACGTCGTCGGTGGAGCGCTCATCGGACGCGACCACAAACTGCGGGAAGAGCTCGCATTCCACCAAAACGCCGTGGGCGCCCAATTCGGCCCGATGGATGCGTTCCTGGTGCTACGCGGCATCAAAACGCTGCACGTGCGCATGGATCGCCATACCTCGAACGCGCTCGCGGTCGCCCAGCACCTGGAAGCGTCCGACCTCGTCGAGCGTGTCATCTATCCGGGCTTGCCCTCGCACCCGCAACACGCCCTCGCGACGCGTCAGATGCGCGCAGCGGGTGGCATGCTGTCGTTCGAGCTCGCCGGTGGTGTCGACGCGGGCGTGGCGTTCTCGAGCGCCACGCGCGTCTTCACGCTCGCGGAGTCCCTGGGCGGCGTCGAGTCGCTCGTCGAAGTGCCGCCGATCATGACCCATGCCGCGATTCCGGTGGAAACCCGGCGCGCGGCGGGCCTGTCCGACGGCCTCGTCCGACTCTCGGTCGGCATCGAGCACGTCGACGACCTGATCGAGGACCTCGAGCGCGGCCTCGCCGCTGCGCGCAAGGTCGCGGGCGCGGCGGCCGGTCGCCGCGGCTGAAACGCACGGCACGCAACGTACGGCACGCAACGTACGGCACGCAACGTACGGCGCCCGACGTACGGCGGCGCGGGGAGGGGTCGGCGCAGTAGCCGATCCTTCCCCGACCCCTGCGTTCGAATCAGAACGGGCTACCCGGCTTGCGGGGCGGCGGCTGGGGCGGCTGCGGCGGGGGCGCGACCACGACGGGCGTGGGCGGCGGCGCGGGCCCGTCGCAGACCTGGGCGCGCATCGAACGTCCGACCTTGAACTTGACGACGCGCTTCCCGGGGACCTCCACTCGTTCGAGGGTGCGGGGATTCTGAGCCTGGCGCGCGGCCCGCTGCTTGACCTCGAACACACCGAACTCGCGGAACTCGATGCGGTTGCCGAGGGAGAGTTCGTCCACGATCTCGTCAAGGAAGCGCTGCAAGACGTCGCGCACGACCGCTTTGGTCTGCCCGGTCTGGTCCGCGATGCGGTTCACCAGATCCTTTTTGGTCGTCGTTCGAGCTTCGGGGCCGCTCATGGAGGGTGCGGATCGAGCGAAGAGGGGTGGGGCAGCCGGGGGCTCGGGCGCGGCGGTGCCGGCCCTAGGGAAGTCCTGCGACAGCGGCACAGGGCGCGGAACCGGGGGGCCGCGCGCGGCTCGCACGGAGCGCCTGGCAGGATTGGAGCCGCGCGCTATCTCCCGGTCAAGCAAGGCCTTGCGCGCGGTGGCCGGGAACGGCGGTGCGGCCGTGCGGGGGCCACTTCTGCGCGCCCCGGCGACACGGCAACGATCGACCTCAGCTCGTGAGCACGAAGGTGACCGGCCCGTCCCCCACCAGCTCGACTTCCATCGACGCGCCAAATCGCCCGGTCTCGACGGGCAGCCCCAGCTCGGACAAACGCGCCGCGAAGAGCAGGTAGAGCGGTTCGGCCTGCGCGGGCGGCGCCGCTCGGTCGAAGGACGGCCGACGGCCCTTGCGGCCGTCCGCAGCAAGGGTGAACTGGCTCACGACGAGCACGCCCGCACCCACCTCGGCTGCGGCGCGGTTCATCCGACCGTCGGCGTCGGCGAACATGCGAAAAGACGCGATACGCTCGGCGAGCCCGCGGGCTTCCGACTCCCCATCCACGGCCAGCACCCCGAGCAGCACCACCACACCGGGCCCCGTGCGGCCGACGACTTCGCCGTCTACGCGCACCGCTGCGCGCTTGACCCGCTGCACGACGGCAATCACGGGCGCGACACCGCGCCCGACAGTCGTCCGCGCTCCAACTGGGCGAGTTCCACCCGCGCCCGCAGCACGTACAGCGCAAGGCGCGGGTCGAACGCCCCCGCCCCGGCCGCCCCGGCCGCCGCGAGCTCCACGACCCGCAGCCACGCGCGCCGTGCCGCGACCCGATCGCCGCGGCGCCGCCCGTGGATCAGCGCGCCGTACACGAGGGGCAGCGGGTCCGCGGGTGCGAGGTCCGCAGCGCGCCGGGCGGCCGCGAGGGCCGCATCCCAATCGCCGCGCAGCTCCCAGGCAGCCGCCCGCAGGAGTTCGAGCCGCGCCCCGCGCGGACCGATGCCGTCCGGAAGCCGTCCGAGCCGCTCGAGCGCCGCTCGCGCTTCGCCCCGCGCGAGTTCGAGCCCCGCTGCGTCGAGCTCGCCATCAACCCGCTCCGCATCCACGACCCGCGGATCGCCGCGTGTGCGCGCCAGCCATCCGTCGAGTGCCGCCAAAGCCATCTGTTCGTCCCCTTCCGCAGCCAAAAGCCGCGCTTCGAGCCGCCGCGCCGCCGCAAGGCCGGGTGCCCGCTCGAGCGCCGAATCGAGCGCCGCACGCGCGTCACCGAGCCGCCCCACGGCGAACAGGACGTGGGCCCGTGCGTAGTGCGCGAGCGCAAACTCCCCATCCTTCGCGAGCGCCTGGTCAAGAAGGTGGAGCGCGGCGAGCCGATCGTCCTCCGCGCGCGCCGCCAGCACATCGTCCAGCGGGCGCCCGCTCGCCACCGCGCGGGCGCGGTAAACCCGTCGCAGCGTCGCGACAGGGTCGGCCGGCGGGCCGTCGAAACCGGGCACGGGCTCGCCGGCGACCAGGAGCTGCGATTCGAGGTCCTGGAGCCGCGCCGCCGCGTCGTAGTCCCCGGGGGCCGCTGCCACGGCCGCCGCGAGGCTTTCGCGCGCGTCCTCGAGCCGCCCCGCGCGCTCCAGCGCCGCCACCTCCTCCAAAACCGACGCGCTTGCGGGGGCCGGCGCGGGCCGCCAGGTGGGCGCGGCCGGCGCTTGGCACCCCCACGTGAGCGCGCAGGCGAGCGCACAGGCAAACGCCGCTCTCAAGGTGTGCCCGGCCGATGCCCCACGACCGAGTGCTCCGTTGCGGGCCCGCCGGACGTCTCCGTCGCTCGCTCGAACCACGTCACATCGCCTGCCGCGCGCAGCGTCACCGACACTTCGTCGAAGCGTTCCAGGACGACGAGCCGGTCCGTGGCGACGAGCGCCCAACCGTCGAGTTGAGCGCGCAACCCGTTGACGGCGTCGGCACGCCGCGTCCACGTCTGGCGGTAACCCGCGGGGATGGACTCAGCGCGGTAGTCGAAGCTCTGTGTGTCCTGCCCGGCGGCAATGTGGTCGAGCAGACCGAGGGGGCCTTCGACCTCGATCGCGCGCGCGACGAGCCACGCTTCACCAAGGAAGCGATCGGTAAACGGGCGCGGCACCGCCGGACCGGCGAGGGGAGCCGCGGTGCGCTCATCCGCCGCCGGTGTGGTGCACCCCGTCAAGGTCGTTGCGGCGACCAGGCCAGCGATCACAAAACGTCGGAAGGCAAAGCTGTTCGAGCCCATGGGTGAGAGCTTGGGAAAAGTTGGGCGCGGTCGGGCCGAATTTCTCCCCCGCTGTCAGCGCAGCCCGGCGGCGCGACGGGCGCGCTCGGCGACCTCGGCGGCCCTCGCCCGGGCCCGCGCCGCGCCGGCCGCTAGCTCGCGATCGACCTCGGCGGGGTTTGCGAGCAGCGCTTCGCGGCGCGCCCGCGCGGGCGCAAAGTGCTCCTCCATCGCGGCGACGAGGCGCTGCTTCATGTGCCCATAACCCGGCGCCCCCGCCCCGCCGACGTGGACCCGCGCACGCCAGTCCTCGATTTCCGTGGGCTCAAGGAAGAGGGCGAGGAAATCCAGCAACAGCACGCCGTCGGGATCCTTGGGTTCCTCGGGCGCGCGACTGTCCGTCGCAATGCGCGCGACGACCTTGGCGAGGGCCTTGCCCGACTCGAAAATCCACACCCCGTTGCCGTAGCTCTTGCTCATCTTCTGGCCGTCGATGCCCGGGACCTTCTGGAAGCGCTCGCTCTCGGGAAGGCGCGCCTCGGGCCGGCGGAAGACCTCACCGAACTTGCCGTTGAAATAACCGGCCATGTCCTGGGCCATTTCGACGTGCTGGACCTGGTCGCGCCCCACCGGAACGGCGTCGGTGTCGTAGGCCAGGATGTCCGCGGCCATGAGAATGGGATAGGTGAAGAGCCCCACGCTAGGCTTGATGCCGTGGGCGACCTTGTCCTTGTAGGAGTGGGCGCGCTCGAGCAGCCCCATGCCCGTCACGCAGGCAAGCAGCCACGCGATCTCGGTCACCTCGGGCACGTCGCTTTGGCGGAAAAGGCTCGCGCGTGTCGTGTCCAGACCCAGGGCGAGGTACGAAACCGCGATGTCGCGCACCGACTCGCGCACGGACGCCGCGTCCGGGGCGGTCGTCAGGGCGTGGTAGTCGGCGATGAAATAGAAGTGCTCGCCGGGTTCGCGGGCCGCGGCGACGTGCTGACGCAGCGCCCCGAAGTAGTTGCCGAGGTGGGGCCGGCCGCTGGGCTGGATGCCGCTGAGGAAAGTGGTCATGGCGAGAAGGAAAGGTCGGCGCGCAGGCGAAGTGACCACGGACGGTGGCCCGCGAAATGTAAGCAGCGCGGGCTTGAGCGCGCCGCCAAAAATGCCGCGTGCACACAACAGCGCCCCGCACCGACACGTGCACCGGGAGCGCGGGCCTCCAGGCCCGCCTTGGAGAAGGAGAAGTGCACGGCTTTTGCCGTCGCGCTCCGGGGCGGGCCTGGAGGCCCGCACTCCCAGCTCGAACTTGCCTACGAGCCCGCTGACCCCTACACCTCTTCCCGTGCAACGGCATCAACACCGGGTCGGACGCGTCATCGGCACCGTCATCGGCACCGTCATCGGCGCTGCGATCGGCAGCGTCATCGGCAGCGCGATCGGCGCTGCGATCGGCAGCGCGATCGGCAGCGCGATCGGCAGCGCGATCGGCAGCGGCGTACGCACAGCGCGGGCGCTGGGCGCGACCCTCGCCCTCCTCGCCGCGGCGGGTTGCGCGGGCGCGGGCGCGGACGTTCACCTCGCGCCGCTCTACACCCGCGTCACCACGTCCGACCGGGTCGTGCGCACCGAAGCGGCCGGGGGTGCCTACATCTCCGAGCGCGGCCTCTACGAGGACCACGTCCGCCATCGGGCGCTGCGGCCGCTGTTCGGCTGGCAGGACCAGCGCTACACCGCGGGCATCGAAGGCTCACGCACGGACTTCCTGCCGCCGTTGGGATACCGCGAGCGCGACGGCGACCACGTCACGTCGGTGTTCTTCCCGGTTTACTACTGGCGCTCGCAGCCGGGGCCCGAGCCCGGCGCGCGCCGGGAGTACGACCTCGTCGCGCTCCCCGGGATCATCTGGTCGCGCAACGACCGCGGCAAATCCAAGTTCGCGTGGTTTCCGTTCTACGGCGACCTCGACGGCTTCATCACCTGGGACAACGTCTCGTTCATCCTGTTCCCGCTGTACGCGCGTACGCAGCGGCTCGACGCCGTGGGCCACCACGCGCTCTTTCCAATCTTCGCGTGGACGTCGACGGGCAACGACGAACAACTGACCTGGCGTGTTTTCCCGATCGCCGGTCGTTCGCGCAAAGCCGGTCGCTACGACCGGCGCTTCGTGCTTTGGCCGATCGGCCACTACCACCGCAACAAGCTCGCCAATCCGCCCGACAAGCGCGAGACCAAGTGGATGGTGTGGCCCTTGCTCGGGCACACACGCGCGGGGACCTACCGCTCGTGGACCACGCTGTGGCCGTTTTTTGGCTACGCCTACGACAAGGAATCCGGGTTTTGGGCGTGGGACGGCCCGTGGCCGCTCGTGCGCGTGCAGGGCGGCGGCCGAGCGCCGCTCGCCGACGAACGGCGGCGTTTTTGGCCCCTGTGGTCGTATTTCAAGGGCGATGGCCTCGAAACGCGGACCTGGGCCTGGCCGATCGTGCACGAGCGCAAGGAGGACGTGCCCGGGTTCGAGCGCGCCAGTTTCTACGTTTTGCCGTTCTGGCACGCCTGGGACCTCGTCCGCTCCGAAACCGGCCAGGAAGAATCGCACCGCAAGCTCTGGCCGCTGTACCAGGAAAAGGTCGTGGGCGATCGCCGCCGCAGCGCGTTCCTGGCGCTCAACCCGTTCGTGCCGCTGCCGGTTTTCGAATACCACTACGCGTGGCTCTGGGAGCTGTACGCACGCGAGCAAGATGGAAAGCGGGTCGCGCAGCGGTCGTGGCTCGGACTCTGGCGCCACGATTCCGACGGCGATGAGCACCGCTCCTCCCTCGCGGGATTGTGGAGCCGCCGCTCCTTCGGTCCACCTGAGCGCCGCGTGACGGAATCCTCGCTGCTTTTTGGTCTCCTGCGCTGGCGCAGCGGCCCCAAGGCGAGCGAACCCGGCCTGATAGCGCCCGCGTTCCCCGGTCCCGGTTGGCCCGCCCTGTGGAACGCCGACCCGCTCGACGCAGCCACGCCGGACGCGATGGGCGCGGACGGAGTTGGCCGCGCAAGCGAGCGCGCGCTGCGGCAGTTGACGCCGGTGCAGGACGGCGCCCCGTGATTCCCGACTTTGGATATGAGCGCCGCGTACTTGGCGCTACGCCGACGCACCAACGGCGCGCCGTTCGGGTCCGCCTCCCCGGGCTGGTAGCATCCCGCGGCACCACGAGACCCGCGTGTTGAACTCCTTTTTTACCACCTGCCGCCAGTTCGGCTTCCAGCTCGAGCTGCTGTTCGACACGTTGGGGCATCTGCCCAGCGTGTGGAAGCGGCGCGCCATGATCGCCGACCAACTGTTCGTCGGCGGTGTGCAGGTTGTGCACGTGGTGCTGCTCGTGGGCCTATTCGCGGGCATGATCCTCGCCCTGCAAACCGGACTCTACCTCGCGCAACTCGGCCAGCAGGACCAGATCGGGACCCTCGTCGCCCTCTCGATGGCGCGCGAAATGGGTCCGTTCATCACGGGCATCATCCTCGCCGCCACCGCCGGCAGCGCGCTCGCCGCCGAACTCGGCACCATGTCCGTATCGGACGAACTCGCCGCGTTGGAGGTGCTGTCCGTCGATCGGGTCGACTTCCTCGTGTTGCCCCGGCTCGTGGCCCTCGCGATCGCCTGCCCCTTGCTCACGGTGCTGTGCGACCTGATCGGGGTCGTAGGCGGCGGTTTGGTGGCGTCGGCGCAGCTCAGCGTGGAACTCGAGCTCTATTTCAAGAGCGCGATCCAGGCCCTACAGGACCCGGGGTCGTTGATCCCGCTCCCCAAGGACGTGTACGCGGGTCTGCTCAAGTCGTTCGTGTTCGGCATCCTGATCGCGGTCATCTCGTGCAGTGCCGGCATGCACGCGCGCGGTGGCGCCCTCGGCGTTGGACAGGCGACGCGTCAGGCCGTCCGCGACTCGATCATCGCGATCATCGTGTCGAACTACTTCCTGACCTGGCTGCTCTACCAGAACTGACCGACGTGGACGCGCAGGGAGATCACAGGACCGCGACCGCGGACAGCGCGCCCGCACGCTCGGGTGCGGACGACCGCCAGAAAGATCACGAGGGCGACCGCGAGGTGGTGATCCGCTTCGACAAGGTTTCGAAGCGCTTTGGCTCGAAGGTGGTGCTGGACAAGCTCGACCTCGTGGTTTACCGCGGCGAGACCTTGGTGCTGATGGGTCCCTCGGGGACGGGCAAATCCGTCACCCTGCGGCACGTCATCGGGTTGATGAAGGCCGATTCCGGGCGTGTGACCGTCCAGGGCCACGACATGGCAACGATCAGCCGCAAGGACTTGGCCGAGCTGCGCCGGCACATGGGTTACCTGTTCCAGGACTCGGCGCTGATCAACTGGCTCAACGTGCGCGACAACGTCGCGTTGCCGCTGCGCGAGAACACCGACCTTTCCGAGGCGGAGATCCTCGAGCGTGTCGAGCAAAAGCTCGAACTCGTGCACCTGCCGGGCATCCTCGAGAAAATGCCGTCCGAGCTCTCGGGTGGCATGCGCAAGCGCGTCGGGCTTGCCCGGGCACTGATCACGGATCCCAAGCTGATCCTCTACGACGAGCCCAACGCGGGCCTCGACCCCGAGATCTCCGCGTCCATCAACCAGCTGATCCGCGACGTGCGCACCCAGCTCGACATCACATCGGTCGTCATCAGCCACCTGGTGAGCTGTGTGAAGACGGTGGCCGACCGCGTCGTGCTGCTGGAGGAGGGCAAGGTCGTCCTCGAGGGCCCGCGCGACGAGTTCCTCGCCAGCGACCACCCGCGCCTCGTGCGTTTCCTCGGCGATTCGAAGGATTGACAGCCATGACCAGCCAACGCCAGCTCCTGCTCGGCATGTTCGTCCTCATCGCGCTGTCGGTGCTGGGCTTCTACACGCTTTTCCTCAGCGACGTGAAGCTGTTTGGCGAGTCCACGCGCCTCATCGTGCATTTCCCCGAGGCCAAGAGCCTGCGCGAGGGTGACAGCGTGCAGCTCGCCGGCATGCGCATCGGGCGTGTGCGCTCGCTGACCTACGACGCCGCGGCGCCGGACGATCGCCGCATCACCGTCACCCTGCTGCTCGACCAGGATGTCGAACTGCGCGACGACTACGAAATCACCATCCGCGACGCGACGCTTCTTGGCGGCCGTTTGGTGGCGATCGAGCCCGGCCCCGCCGGCGCGGCGCCGATCGGTCCGGAGCGCTACGACGACTTGACCGGCTCCATCCAACCGGATCCGTTGACGGCCCTGCGCGACCTTGGCGAGGTGTTCCAGCGCAACGGCGAGCGCATCGATGCCATTTTCCAGGGCCTCGAAGAGATGATCGACGAGCTGCGCGCGGGCGGCGTGGCCCAGGACCTCAACACCACCTTCGATGAGCTGGCGCGCGCCGCGGAAAACGCTGCCGCGATCAGCGACGAGTTGCGCGCGGGGCGCGGCGCGCTCGGTGCGCTGCTCGGCGACGAATCGCGCGAGCTCTACGACACGTGGCTCAATGCCGGGCGCGAGCTTGAGAGCACGGCGCGTGAGGCGCGTGAAGGCGAGGGTTTGCTGCCGCGTCTGTTCAACGATGCCGAGTTCGCCGAGGAAGCGCGGGCGGCGGTCGGCCGCGCGGAAGCCGCGTTCGACGGCATCGCGGAGCTCACCGACTCCGTGCGCGACGGCGAGGGCCTGTTGCCGCGCTTGATCAACGACGGCGAACTTGCCCAGAAGTTCGAAGTGATCGTCGACGACGTCGGCGGTTTCACGGCGGGGCTGTCGAACGGCGAGGGCACGCTGCAGCGCCTGCTGTCCAGCGACGAGCTCTACAGCGACATCGCCGCGATCGGCGAGAACCTGGCGCAGGTTTCGGGACAGCTCGCCCGCGGCGAAGGAACCCTCGGTCGCCTGATCCAGGACGACGGCATCTACACCGAACTGGAGCTCGCGATGAAGACCCTGAACCGCACGCTCGAGGACCTGCGCGAGGCGGCCCCTGTCGCCACATTCACGTCGCTGCTCTTCAGCGCGTTCTGACCGCTTCTTGGCGAGCTCGGGTCAGGGCCGGGCGGGTATCAGGTGTTCGATCCACTTGCCCACGGCGTCCACTTCGATGTTCAGCCGCTGCCCGGGCTGGAGCTCCCCGAGAGTCGTCGTCGACAGGGTGAGCGGGATGAGGGCCACGCAAAAAATCCTCCCCCGGGGTGCCACGACGGTCAGGCTGACGCCATCCAGGGTGATCGATCCCTTGTCGATCGTGTAGCGCTCGAGGCCCAGGTCGAGTTCGACCTCGAGCCGTCTTCCCCAGTCGCCGCTCGACCCGAAGGCCGTGACCACGCCGCCCCCGTCCACGTGTCCGCTGACGAGATGCCCCCCCAGGCGGTCCCCGAGGCGCAATGCGCGCTCCAAATTCACCCCGCGCCCCGGGGCGAGGTCCCCGAACCAGGTCCGCGCCAGGGTCTCCGCCGACAGGTCGAACTCGATCACGCCGCCGGCGCCCGGGTCGCCGGCAAAGGCTGCCGCGGTGAGGCACACACCGCTGACGGCGATACTGTCCCCGAGCGCGACATCGAACCCGTTGCCGGGTGAGCGCACCCCGAGCCGGGCGCCCGCGCCGCGGCGCTCGAATCGGACGACCTCTGCGCGGGCCTCAACCAAACCGGTGAACATGGGGCGGGGAGACTAGCCCGAAGGGGGTCCCTGCACCAGCCGGCCTTGACCCCGTCCCGGAGGGCCCGTAGGCTGCTCGCCCCTTTCCTGGACCCGGTCCACCGTGCTGATCGCCATCCTGACCCTGTTCCCGGAGGCGCTCGAGCCGTACCTCGGCACGAGCATCCTCGGGATCGCAAAGGACAAAGGCCTGGCGAACATCCGGCTGATCGATTTTCGGGACTTCACTCGGGACCGACACCGCACCGTCGACGACCGACCCTTCGGGGGCGGACCCGGCATGGTCCTCAAGCCCGAGCCTATCCTCGATTGCGTGGAGTGGCTCGAGCGCCGCGAGGGACCTTTCCGCCGGATCCTGCTCACGCCGGGAGGCCGAACCTTCTCACAGCCGTTAGCCAGGGAGCTCTCCCGCGAGGAGCGCATCCTGATCCTGTGCGGCCGTTACGAAGGTTACGACGAGCGCATTCGCCTCGAGTTGGAGTGGGAACTGGTCTCGATCGGCGACTTCGTGCTGGCGGGTGGGGAGCTCCCCGCGCTGTGCATCGCGGAAGCCGCCGTGCGGCTCGTTCCCGGGGTGCTCGGCCACGCAGAATCGGCTGCCCACGAATCCTTCGAACAACAACCACAAGCCGACGCCGTCCTCGACCATCCGCAGTACACGCGACCCCGCGTGTGGCGCGGACATGCGGTGCCTGACGTCCTGCTCGCGGGTGACCACGGTGCGATCGCCAAATGGCGACTCGCCGAGTCGCGCGCCAGCACCCAGAGCCAACGCCCGGACCTTTCTTCCCCCCCCGGGCTTCTTCCCCCCCGCCCCGACCTTTCGCCCCCCCCGCCCCGACATCCTTCCCCCCCCCCGGGCTCGCCCCCCCATATTGATCATCCG
>Ga0163144_10003457_pt1 | contig 35922 bp, 32 predicted proteins | sample OliLak19BULKMAT1_FD_123175 | JGI IMG/M metagenome (GOLD analysis project Ga0163144, IMG submission 123175) | Freshwater microbial mat bacterial communities from Lake Vanda, McMurdo Dry Valleys, Antarctica - Oligotrophic Lake LV.19.BULKMAT1 | ecosystem: Environmental > Aquatic > Freshwater >...
GAATCGTCGATGCGGTCGAAGCCTTTGGCGGCATCGCCTGTCTCACCCGCCGCGACCACCTCACGGGCACCGATCGGCTGGCCGAACTCATCGCGCACGTGCCATGCGACATCGTCGTGAATGTGCAAGGCGACGAGCCGTTCATCGACCCGGCGGCCATCGACGCGCTGGTCGCCCCCTTGCGCCGGGATCTGTCGGAGCAGATGACGACCCTGTGCCGGGGCCTGCTGCCTGGCGAAGACGTCGCGTCGACACACCTCGTGAAGGTGGTGCGCGACCTGCGAGGCCGAGCGCTCTATTTCTCGCGCGCGGCCGTTCCCCACCTCCGTTCGCCGGGCGGGGCGATGCCGGCCGTGCACATCGGCGTCTACGCCTACCGGAGGGCGACGCTGCTCGCGCTCGCGGCGCTCGCGCCCACGCCGCTCGAACTCTCCGAATCGCTCGAGAAGCTTCGCGCGCTCGAGCACGGCATCCCCATTCGCGTGGTCGAGAGCAGCTACGTCTCGCTCTCGGTCGATACGCCGGACGATCTCGAACGCGCCCGGCGGAAGGTGCAACTCCCATGAGCGCTCCCGCACGTGCCATCAAGTACATCTTCGTCACCGGCGGCGTCGTGTCGTCGCTCGGCAAGGGCCTGGCCGCGGCCTCGATCGGCGCGCTGCTCGAAGGCCACGGCTACAAGGTCGCGCTGCTGAAGTTCGACCCATACATCAACGTCGACCCGGGCACGATGAGCCCCTACCAGCACGGCGAGGTGTTCGTCACCGACGACGGCACCGAGACCGACCTCGACCTCGGCCACTACGAGCGCTTCACCGACACGATCACGACCCGCAACAGCAACTGGACGACCGGCAAGATCTACATGTCGGTCATCCAGAAGGAACGACGGGGCGACTACCTGGGCCGCACGGTGCAGGTGATACCGCACATCACCAATGAGATCAAGGACTGCATCCGCGCCGTCGGCAAGGACGTGGACGTTGTGCTCGTGGAAATCGGCGGCACCGTCGGCGACATCGAGAGCCTGCCCTTCCTCGAAGCCATCCGCCAGTTCCGGCAGGACGCGGGCCGGGACCACACGCTCTACATCCACCTCACGCTCGTGCCGTGGATCGCCTCGGCGGGCGAACTGAAGACCAAGCCCACCCAGCACAGCGTGCGCGACCTGCGCGCGATCGGCATCCAGCCCGACATCCTGCTGTGCCGCACCGACCGCGCGCTCGATCGCGACATCAAGCAGAAGATTGCCCTGTTCTGCGACGTCGATCAGGAAGCCGTGATCACGGCGCGCGACGTCGAGACCATCTACGAAGTGCCGCTCGCGCTGCGCGAGGAAGGCATCGACCGGGTCGTGCTGCAGCGGCTGGGCCTGCCGCTCACGACCGGCGATGCGCGCGCGTGGGAGCAGCTGGTCGAGAACATCAAGCACCCCGACGGCGAGCTGACCGTGCACGTCGTCGGCAAGTACACCGGCTACGAGGATTCCTACAAGAGCCTGAACGAAGCGCTCTACCACGGCGGCTTCGCGCACCGTCTGCGCATCAACATCCAGTGGGTCGAGGCTGAGGCGCTCGAGCAGGAGAGGGGCGCGCGTCTGCTCGAGGGGGCCCACGCGATTCTCGTGCCCGGCGGCTTCGGCACGCGCGGCACGCGCGGCATGATGCGCGCGGCTGAGTACGCCCGCATCCACCGCATTCCCTACTTCGGCATCTGCTACGGCTTCCAGTGGGCCACGGTGGAGTTCGCCAAGCACGTGTGCGGCCTCGAAGGCGCGGAGTCGACCGAGTTCGACGAGGCGGCGCCGCACAAGATCATCTACAAGCTTCGCGACCTGCTCGGCGTGGATGACCTGGGCGGCACCATGCGCCTCGGGCGCTACGCCTGCCAGTTGACGCCGGGATCGCTCGCGCACCGAATCTACGCCACCGACACGATCTGGGAACGGCACCGCCATCGCTACGAGTTCAACGCGCTCTACGAGCCGGTCCTGCGCGAGCACGGCATGATGATCTCGGGGCGCTCGCCGGATGGCAAGTTCGTGGAGATTGCCGAGCTGCCGTCACATCCGTGGTTCCTCGGCGTGCAGTTCCACCCCGAGTTCCTGTCGCGTCCGCTGCGGCCGCATCCGCTCTTTGCGAGCTTCGTCGAGGCTGCCGCCGCGCACCAGCGCGGCACTCTCGCCCGCGTCGGCGAAACCAGCGTCAGCGCGTGACCGTGCTGTCCGGCTATCTCCCCTTCATTTCGGTCCTGCTGGCCGTGCTCGCTGGCGTGGCGATCGGCAAGGCCTGGGAGCGCTACAAACTGCGGGACGGGCGCTGGATCGATCGCCGCAAGGCCCGCGATTCCCACCACTACGTGCTCGGCCTCAACTTTCTCGTGGCCAACCAGATCGACCTGGCCATCGAAGAGCTCAGCCAGGCCGCCAGAGTCGACGCCGACGCTCTCGAGATCCATCTGATTCTCGGCAACGTCTACCGCGAGCGCGGCCAGGTGTCGCGCGCCATCCAGGTGCACCAGTCCCTGCTCCAGCGCCAGGACCTCACGCGCGTCGAACACGCCTACGTGATGCTCTGTCTTGGGCTCGACTTCAAGCGCGGCGGCTTCGTCGATCGCGCCGTCGAGGCGTTCAAAGAAGTGCGGCGCCTCGATCCCTCGAACAGCTATGCGCTGCTGCACCTCGAGAAGGTCTACGAGGAACAGCGGCAGTGGGACGAGGCGGCCCGTGTGCGTCAGGAACTCGTGGCCATGGCCGGCCCCGAGTCACCGGCGAAAAGCCAGTCGATTCTGGCGTTCCTCGAGAACGAACGGGGGCTGGCCGCGTTGAAGACCGGCGACCTGGCGGCGGCCCATGACCGTTTCTCGGCGGCCCTTGATCTCGACAGTGCCGTCACGCCGGCGTCGGTCAACCTGGGGGACGTGCTCGAGCGGGAGGGCAAGACGCGTGAGGCCACGGCCGTGTGGGAAGGCGTCGTCGAGAGCACGCCCGACCGCGCCCACCTGGTGCTCGAACGCCTGCGCGCGACCTACGCCGCCGCCGGGCAGCCGGAGCGTTTTCTCGACCTGTGCCGGCGCGTGGCCGCCACGCATCCTCAGAACTGGCGTGCCCGCCTGGCGCTCGGAAGTGCGCTGGCCGACGACGGGCACATGGCGCAGGCCCTCGACCAGTACCTCGAGGCGCTCAGCCACAATCCGCACGGCCTCACCGTGCACGAGGCGATCTGGGATCTGCTGCTGCACATGGCACTCGATCGGGAGTCGGTCGAGCGCTACGTGCGCCACGCCAAGGCCGCCGTGTTCTATCTCGATCCCCACGTCTGCCTGCGCTGTCGCTACCGCAGCACCGAGCTGCTGTGGCAGTGTCCCCACTGTCACGAGTGGAACAGCTTCGTCGAAGAGCGGATCGGGCCGGTTACGAAGGACGCAACCGACCTCTGATCCACGCGGCCAGACGGCGCGCCTGCGCTCGTGTGTCGTCGAGCGACCCGTCGGTCATCACGACCGCATCCGCCAGCCGGGCCTTGTCGTCGATCGGCCACTGCGCCGCCAACCGGAGTTCCGCCGCGGCCGCCGTCAGGCCGTCACGCGCCATGAGCCTGGCGCGCTGCGTGGCGGCCCGGCACGCGGTGACGACGGCGATGTCGAAGGTCCGCACCCAGCCGGTTTCGTAGAGCAGCGGCACTTCCGCCACCCCAGGCTCACCGCGCGGCAGGGCCACAAAGAAGGCCTCGATGCCCTGCCGCACGAGCGGGTGCAGCAGCCGTTCGAGATCGCGCCGGGCGGCGGCGTCGGCAAAGACGAGGCGCCCCAGCGCTGGCCGGTCGAGCACGCCCTCGGTCGTGACCACGCCCGCGCCGAACCTCGCCACCACCGCGGCCAGGCCGGCACCGCCGGGCCGCACGGCGTCGCGTGCCAGCTGGTCGGCGTCGATGGTGGCCACGCCCAAGGCCTGCAGCTCGCGCGCCACCACGCTCTTCCCCGTCGCAATCCCGCCGGTGAGCGCGATGCGGAGCACGGGCGTCAGTCCGACGGCAGGCCGGCGCGGCGTTCGGCCGCCACCACGGTGTTGCGGAGCAGCATCGCAATGGTGAGCGGCCCGACCCCGCCCGGTACCGGCGTGAGGGCCCCGGCCAGCGCCTCGACGTGCGGATGCACGTCGCCAACCACGAGACTCCCGTTCGCCTCGAACGTCGCGCGGCGTGGGTGACCGGCGGGAAACCACTGCGCCACGAGCGCGGCGTCGGTGACGCGATTGATCCCCACGTCGATCACGGTGGCGCCGGGCTTGACGAAGGCGGGGGTGACGTAGGCCGCACGACCAACCGCCGCCACCAGCACGTCGGCCTCGCGCGCCAGCGCCGCGACATCCGGCGTGCGGGAATGGCAGATGGTGACCGTGGCGTCCTGGTGCAGCAGCAGCAGCGCCATCGGCTTGCCGACGATGTCGCTCCGGCCGATCACGACCGCCCGTCGTCCGGCCAGCGCCACGCCCTCGCGCTTGAGCAGCTCCATCACCCCGAGCGGCGTGCACGCCACCAGCACCGCGCGCTTCTGCGCCAGCAGCCCGATGTTCTGCGGATGGAAGCCGTCGACGTCCTTGGCCGGCGAAACCGCATCGAACACCTGCTGCTCGGCGCCCCGGCCCATGCCCTGCGGGAGCGGCGACTGCACGAGGATGCCGTCGACCGTGTCGTCGGCATTCAGCCGGGCCACGAGCGCGAGCACGTCGGCGAGCGGCGCACCGCCGTCGACCCGGAACACCTCCGCGCGGCAGCCGGCCTCGGCGGCCGTGCGCAGCTTGTTCCGGACGTAGATCTCCGAGGCGGGATCGCCGCCAGCGAGCACGATGCCCAGGCCGGGCGCGCGCCCCCGCGCCGAGGTGAATCGCGCGATGCGTGACGCCAGTTCAGCGCGAATGGCTGCCGCGGTCGCCACGCCGTCGAGTCGCCGGGCGCTCATGCCAACCCCTCGCCGCGCGCGGGCGGACGGGCCTCCTTGTCGAGCAGGCGCAGGTTCTCGGCGCTGCCGAGCAGCACGAGGTGGTCACCGCCGTGCAGGCGCGCGTCCGGTGAGGGATTGAACTCCATGTGGCCTTCCCGGCGTCGGATCGCGACCACCATGACGCCGTACCGCTGTCGCAGTTCAGCCTCGCGAATCGACTTCCCCACGAGCGCACCATGCCCAGCGAGCTCGATCTGCTCGGCCGACAGGTCGAGATGCTCGGAACTGGTCGCCAGCCGCATGAAGTCGACCACCGCCGGGCGGAGCGCGGTGTGCGCCATCTGGATGGCGCCGAGCGTGTACGGCGAAATCACGCGGTCTGCCCCGGCGCGCTTCAGCTTCGACTCCGCGTCGTCGGCGGAGATGCGCGCGATGATGAAGATGTCGGGCCTGAGCACCCGTGCCGTGAGCACGGCGTAGACGTTCTCGGCATCGGTGGAGACGGCGGCGATGAAGCCGCGGGCCCGGTCGAGGCCGACGCGCTTCAGGACCTCTTCGTGGCTGGCATCCGCCTCCACGGCCACACCGCCCCCGGCAATGATGCCATGCACCTTGTCGGGATCGCGGTCGATCACGACGTGGGGCACGCCTTGCCGGCGGAACTCCTCGGCGATGGTGCTGCCGATGCGGCCATAGCCGCAGATGATGAAGTGGTTGGTGAGTTGGTCGAGCATACGATTGAAGCGCCGCTGTGCAAACCCTCGATGCAGGCCCCCGTCGACGACCAGCGCCATCAGGACGAAGGCCGGGAACGCCGTCCAGACTTCGCCGGCACGGCTGAGCGGGTGCACGTAGCCGTAGCCGACCGTGCTCACCGTGATGATCGTCATGAAGGCCGAGTCCCACAGACTCCAGCCCTCGATGAGTGAATAGCCGATGGTGCCAGCTGCCGAGACGGCCAGGAAGAGCAGCACGCCCAGGCCCGGTCCGCGGCCCCACGACAGCGGCGCAGACGACGTTGCCTTCACCAGCGCTGCCCCGTCGACCGCGTCACGACGGCGCTACTTGGCGCCCGACGCCTTCCGCATGCCGAAGCCGGCCACCAAGACGGCGACCGACACGGCCAGCCACTTCAGGCCGAACGCATCGGCCTCTTCGGGCGTGACGCCGATCTCGTGCCACTTGGCGATAACCTCGTTCGTGAGGCCGAACTCCGTCATGTACGCCAGCACCGTGATGCACGCCGTGTTGAACACCGCCAGCACGCCCAGCACGAACACGAAGTTCGCGAAGTTCTCGAACGCCGTGCGGCTGGCGCTCTCTCGTTTGTCGACCAGGGGACTGTGCGTGCGGCCGTAGAACCAGTAGATGAGCATGCCCAGGTCGAGCCACACGAGGAAACGCACCCACGTCAGCACCGGCAGGCTGAGCATCAGGTAGGCGCAGAACAGGATGCCGAGCACCGGGAACACCGGACCGAACGGCACGCGGAACGGCCGGTGCACCTCTGGCCGGGTGACCCGCAGGATGAGCACTGCGCCGCACACGATGCCGAACGCAAACAGCGTTCCGATCGAGGTCATCTCGCCGACCGTCTGGATCTGGGTGAAGCCGGCGACGATGGCCACGACGATGCACGTGATGATCGTGGTGATGTAGGGCGTGCCGTATTTCGGATGCACCTTGCTCACGCCCTGCGGCAGCAGGCCGTCGCGGCTCATCGCGAAGAAGATGCGGGGTTGGCTCATGAGCATGACCAGCAGCACTGACGTGATGCCTGCGACCGCGCCGGCGGAGACGAGGTAAGCGGCCCAGTCCTGGCCGATGAGGCTGAGCGCGAACGCCACCGGGGCGTTCAGGAAGTCCTGGTTGGCCTTGTAGTCGACGACCGGCACGATGCCGGTGAGCACCGCGGCGACAATCAGGTAGAGCACAGTGCAGATGATGAGCGACGAGATGATGCCGATGGGCAGATCGCGCTGCGGGTTCTTGGCCTCTTCGGCGGTGGTCGAGACGGCATCGAAGCCGATGTAGGCGAAGAACACCACGCCGGCAGCCCCGGTGACGCCCGACCAGCCGTAGGGCGTGAACGGCGACCAGTTCTCGGGCTTCACATAGACCGCGCCGGCGCCGATGAAGAACAACACCGCGGCGAGCTTGATGCCGACCATGACGGCGTTGAAGCGCGCGCTCTCGCGGATGCCGACGACCAGCAGGTACATGATGCAGAGCACGATGATCACCGCGGGCAGGTTGATCAGCGCGCCCGGGGAGTTGGCGCTCGGCGCGGCCGACATCCACACGGGCAGGGCGATGCCGGCCCCCGACAGCAGCTTCTGCATGTAGCCGCTCCAGCCGATCGCTACGGTCATGGAACCGACCGCGTACTCGAGAATCAAATCCCAGCCGATGATCCACGCGAACAACTCGCCCATGGTGGCGTAGGCGTAGGTGTAGGCGCTGCCCGCAATCGGGATCATCGACGCGAACTCGGCATAACACAGCGCGGCGAAGCCACAGGCCAGGCCGGCGATGAGGTAGGACATCATGATGGCCGGGCCCGCCTGGTTGGCGGCCGCCGTGCCGGTCAAGACGAAGATGCCAGTGCCGATGATGGCGCCGATGCCGAGCAGCGTGAGGTCCCACGCGGTCAGACTGCGCTTGAGCGCCTTGCTGCCGTGCTCGACGTCACCGACCAGTTGCTCGATGGACTTCGTCTTGAGGAGATTCGAATCCATTCAGCCTCCCTCTGGAGCAGCCGTCCGCGCGCCGCGCGCGATCGGGCCCAAAGCCGCGTGGATTATACAGGCTGGCCGCGCTCGAACGCCTGAATAAACCTCCGCACGCGAGCCTCTGGCGACTCCGGACCGGCCAGCAGGTCGGCGATCACGGCCACGCTGGCCGCGCCGACTTCACGCACGCGCGCGGCCGTGGCCAGCGTGATGCCGCCAATCGCCACGAGCGGCACGCCGACGGCCCTTGCGGCCACAACGGCGTCGGCCAGGCCGCTCAGGCCAACCACCGGATCGAGATTCGCCTTGGTGGCGGTGACGAACACCGGGCCGAAGGCCACGTATGACACCGGCTGGCGAAGGGCCGCTGCGAGCTGCGTCGGTGTGTGCGTGGAGAGACCGACGATGGCCTGCGGTCCCAGCACGGCGCGCGCGTCGGCCACCGACAGGTCTCCCTGACCGAGATGCACGCCGAGGCCGGCCGCGGCGGCGATGTCGACACGATCATTGACGACGACCGTGGCGCCGACCGTGCGGGCCTGGGCGGCTACGGCGTCGACGAGTTCCAGGAACGCGCCGCTGGGCAGGTGCTTGGCGCGCACTTGCAGCAGGCGCGCGCCGCCAGCCAGGTAATCGCGGGCGACGTCGGACGCCGGACGTCCCGCCCGCGCGCACACGTCCACGTCGACGATGGCGTAGAGCGGGGACACGCTGAGCCTGCCGTATCAGGCCGAGGCCGCGAGCGACGATGGCCGGGCGGGCGGCATGAAGCGCTCCATGAAGTGGGTGCTGAGACGGCCGGCCACGAAGTCCGGATCGCTCAGAATCTTCAGGTGCAGCGGGATGCTGGTCTTGATCCCTTCGATGACCGACATGCCGAGCACGCGCTTCATCCGGGCAATCGACTCGGCACGATCGCGCCCATGCACGATCACCTTGGCGATCATCGAATCGTAGTAGGGCGTGATGGTGCACTCCGAGTGCGCCGCCGTGTCGACGCGCACGCCGGGACCGCCTGGAATGGCGAAGGCATGGATCACGCCGGGCGAGGGCACGAACGTCTCCGGATCCTCGGCGTTGATGCGGCACTCGAGGGAGTGACCGGTGAACGTCACGTCGCTCTGGCGCACGGACAACCGCTCGCCGGCGGCAATGCGAATCTGCTCCTTGACGATGTCCAGGCCCGTGACGAACTCGGTCACCGGGTGCTCGACCTGCACGCGCGTGTTCACTTCCATGAAGTAGAAGTGGCCCTTCTCGTCCATCAGGAATTCCCACGTGCCGGCGTTGGTGTACTGCACCGCGAGCGCGGCATCCGCGACGATGGCGCCCATCTTGCGGCGGATCTTGTCGGTGATGACCGGCGAGGGCGATTCCTCGATCAGCTTCTGGTGCCGGCGCTGGATCGAGCACTCGCGCTCACCCAGGTGGACGACCGAGCCGTGATGGTCGCCGAGGATCTGGAACTCGATGTGGCGGGGCGACTCGAGATAGCGTTCGATGTAGACATCGCCGAGGCCGAAGGCCGCTTCGGCCTCGCGCTGGGCGGTGCGCAGCGCGTGCGCCATTTCGCCGGCCGACCTCACGATGCGCATGCCTCGCCCGCCACCGCCGGCCACGGCCTTCACGATCACCGGAAAACCGATGTCCTTGGCCAGACGCAGCGCCTGCTCCTCGTTCTCGACCGGACCGTCGCTGCCGGGCAGCATGGGCAGACCGGCCTTCTTCATGGCGCGGCGCGCCTTCGACTTGTCGCCGAGCAGGCGGATCACATGCGGGTCGGGCCCGATGAAGCGGATGTGGCAGGCCTCGCACACCTCGGCCAGATAGGCACTCTCGGACAGGAAGCCGTAGCCCGGATGGATCGCGTCGGCGCCGGTGATCTCGGCCGCGCTGATGATCGCCGGCACGTTCAGATAGCTGTCGGCGCTCCGCGCGCCACCGATGCAGATGTCTTCGTCGGCAAAGCGCACATGCAGCGAGTTCTCGTCGGCCTCGGAGTAGACGGCCACGGTCTTGATGCCGAGTTCACGGCACGCGAAGATGACGCGCAGCGCGATCTCGCCGCGGTTGGCGACCAGGATTTTCTTGAACATGATGGGCTCAGCTGCGCAGCCGGATGGCGAAGATGCGCTCGCCGTATTGCACCGGCTGACCGCTTTCCACGTAGACGTTGACGATCTCCCCGTCGTACTCCGAGTCGATCTCGTTCATCAGCTTCATGGCTTCGATGATGCACAGCACCTGGCCCTTCGTCACCTGGTCGCCGACACTCGCGAGCGCGGCCGAGCCCGGCTCAGCCGATCGATAGAAGGTGCCGACGATCGGCGACTTGATGATGGCCAGCTCGGCGCCGTCTTCGACGGTGGCGGTCGGGGCGGCCGCCACCGGAGCGGTGGTCAGGGGCGCGGCCGAGGGTGCGGGTGCCGTCATCTGCGTGACGTGGGGAACGACCTGCGGACCGCCCCGCTTCACGCGCAGCTTGAAGGTGCCTTCCTCGAACTCGAACTCGGCCAGGTCGTAGCTCTGTACCAGGTCGAGCAGTTGCTTGATGTCGTCAGGATTCATGGGCCTCGAAACCCGGGACAGCGCCAGTGAGGCGCTCGACCCCGGTTGCTGTGACAATCACGTCGTCTTCGATTCTGACTCCGCCCTCGCCGGGCACGTAGACACCCGGCTCGACGGTGAACACCATCCCGGCCGTCACCGGCCCCGAGATGTCGCCACGAGGCCCGATCGTGGGCCGCTCGTGAACTTCCAGTCCCAATCCATGGCCCGTGCTGTGCACGAACCGGTCGCCGAGTCCCGCGGCGGTCAGCACCTGCCGGGCCGCGGCGTCGATCTCCGAGGGCCGCGCACCCGGACCAGCCGCCGCGATGGCCGCCCTTTGCGCGGCGGCCACCGACGCGAGCCATGTGCGCCGATCATCCGCGATCCGCCCCACCGCCACCGTGCGGGTCATGTCCACGGCATAGCCGTCGAGCACGCCCCCGAAATCCACCACCACCAGGTCGCCGTCTTCGATGCGGCGCGTGCCGGCGCGGTGATGCGGCCGGGCACTGTTCGGGCCCGACGCGACAATGGTCTCGAAGGCCGGGCGCTCGAAGCCGCCGTGCCGGAGCGCGACTTCGATATCCCAGGCGACGTCTCGTTCCTGTCGCCCCACCAACACCTTGGGCAGTATACACGCCGCCACTTCGGTCAACCGAGCCGCTGCTTCACGGAATATGGCCTGTTCCCACGGGTCCTTGACCATCCTGAGCAGCTCGACCAGTCCCTCGGTTTCAACCAGGACTGGCCCCCCGTCCGGCAGTGCCCGGCGCACGGCGGCCGCGCGGCCCAGCGTCATGCTGCCGGCTTCGACCCCGACTGCCCGCACGGCGCCAGCGGTGAGTCGCGCGGCCAACGTCTCTTCGTAGCTCGACCCCACCCCAACCGGAATCACCGCCACATCGGGAACGCCGGCCAGAGCCTGAGCGAAGGCCTCCCGGTATCGTTCATCGGCCAGCACGGCCGTGCCGCTGGCCGCCACCACGGCGAGGCCGGCAGACGCCGACACACCGAGGAGGTAAAGGAGATTGGGAGGGTGCGACACGACCAGCGCCTCGACGTTCGAGGCAGCTACTGCGGCCCGCAGCCGGCTGAGACGTGCAGCGATCAGATCGGGAGGCGCGGGCATGGGCAGCGCCGGTGCGGCGGACTAGTGGCTGGAGCGATCCTGCAGCGTCGTAAGCCAGTTCTCCAGCTCATCGAGAACGCCCTCTTGGGCGGGCTCCTTGCCGGGCTCCTGGGCGGGCTCTCGAGCCGGGGCCGGTTCCGGCTCGGGAACAGCCGCCAGTGCCGCCGCACCGAGGTCGTACTCGGCCGGCTCCGCTGCCTCGACCGGCTGGGCCAGCGCCGCCGGCGCGTCATCCAGCGAGGCAAAATCGCTCATGGGCTCGCGCAGATCCACGTCGTCGCTGGCCTCGGGTGCCCATGTCGCCACAGCCGGATCGCTTGTCGGCAGTTCCGTGACGGCGGAGGTGCCGGGAAGAACGTCGCCCGTCGTCGTCAGCTCGGCCGCCGCGTCCAGCGCGTACGGCTCATCCGAAACCGCTTCGTCGAGTGGCGGCCACGGGGCGGACGTGATGCGGTCACGCGCCGCGTCGCTGGCGCGCAGTTCGGCCTCGAGCGCGGCGAACGGATCAAGACCGGGCGACACCGGGTCTGGCAGGTCAAGCGACACGGTCGAGGCCCGTCCGTCCACGGCCGCCTCGAGCTGTGCCGGCGCGGAGGGCGTGCCCAGTGCGGCCACGAGGCGATCGAAATCGAACGGTGCGGTCGACCCCTGGTCGGCGTCGCGCCCATCCGCCGCGGCCACGGGAGGCGGGATGACGGGCAGCCGCTCGGCGGCCGACAGCAGTTCCTGGTGCGCCTCTTCGAACGACAGCCCACTGTTCGGACCGGCCGCAGCGGCGCCGAGCTGGCGTGACAACTGCTGCACGATCTCTTCGATTTCCGGGTCGTGCCGGGCCAGCGCCAACGCGCGCTGGTAGTAGGTGAGGGCTTCGGTGGTCTGCCCCTCGCGGTGTGCGATCTCGGCCAGACCCCGCACCGCCGCCAGGTTCTCTGGGGCTTCGGCGACGACGAACTCGAGCTCGTCGCGTGCCCCCAGCAACTGGCCGAGGTCGAGCAACGCGCGCCCGAGCGTGACTCGCGCAGAGAGATAACCCGGGTGCCGGGTCAATCCTTCGCGGGAGACCCGCACGGCCTCTTCGGTCTGGCCAGAGCGACGGTACTCTTCGGCCAGTTGCGCGAAGGCGATCGACGCCGGATCACTCTGCACCCGGCGTCGCAATTCATCGATACGGGAAGGGGCCACGAGAAGCCTATGGTGCCGGCGCGGCGACGCCGACGGTGACGGTCTTGGTTACGACGCCGATGCCGGTCGGTTGGAACGTGTCGTCGGTCACCGTCAGCGTCACGCTGTAGGTACCCGCCGTGTCGTAGCGCTTCGCGACCGTCATGCCGGTGCCGGTGCGCCCGCTGCCGTAGTCCCAGTCGTACGACACGATTCTGCGGCCGGATGCCGCCGTCGAGGAAGCCGCGTTGAAGAAGATGTCCTGGCCCGGCCGAGGCGCGGTCGGCGAGAACACGAAGTTCGCTGTCGGCCGCGGCGTGTCCGTCACCGTCACGGTCTTCGTGGTCACCGTGGTCTGGTTGCGCCGGTCAGTCACCGAAAGCCGCACGGTGAAGGTGTTGGCCCTCCTGAATTCGTGCGTCACGATCACGCCACTGCCCGACGTGCCATCGCCGAAGTCCCACGAGTAGGAACAGGCGGCCCCGCAGATGACGCCTTCGTCAGTGGTGCTGGACGCGTCGAATGCCACTGGCGTGAAGGTCGTTACGACCGTGGGATTCCAAATGAAGTCCGGGCGAGGCGCGCCGTTGGGTGGGATGATCACGCCGCGCGGCACGACACGCACCTCGACGAAGCGGGGATCCGAGCCGTTGAAATCAGTGCCAATCGGCGTGAACACGAGCGTCACGACGGTGTAGTAGTCGACCGCCTCCGGCGGGGCCGGCGGCGACGTGTAGGTCAGTCGTGCGATGCCGTCGTCGCCGGTGACCACGCTGCGCGACGAGAGGCGGCCGAAGTCGACGATCTGCCCATTGACGCGGATCTCAGCGCGCACGGGAATCGACCGCATCGGCCGGCCGTCCGGACCCCGAGCCACGATCTCGACCGCGGACTGCGAGATGCCGTCCTGGTCGAGGATGTCAGGGAAGATCGAAGTACGGAGCGAGAGCCCCAACTCCGACGGACCCGCCAGCGGCGGCGCCTCGGTCTTCTTCACCGTGCAGGCACTGAGGCCGATGGCGACGGCCATCAGCGCCATCAACGCCGACGCGCGAGAGCTTGAGAACGTCACGGCTCGTATCCTTTCCAATCCCCAGGTGGACGCGCTAACTCGGATCGCCATAATCTGCAAAGCTCACGGAAATGCTGCCGGTCACCGACGCTTCGTTGCCCGCCTGATCGCGCCCGTAGAACGTGATGTCGGCGATCGTGCCGATGAACTGCGCGCCGCCGAAGCCACTCAGGTTCCGGAGCGGCGACTCGATCTTGGCGGCGATGCGTACCAGGTCGAAGCCGGCTTCCGACGGGCCGGTGCCGCGCACCGTCACTGTGAAGGCGCCGTCGAACGCATAGGGCACGTCAACCCCCTGCGTGTTGCGGCCATCGGCCCGCTTGTAGACGACGCGATAGCGATTGACCGTCACGTCGTTCAGCGGACCCGGTATGGTCGGCGTGGCCGCCGGGCCCGGGTCCTTCGACCCGAGCCGGAAGACGACGCGTCCGGGGTCGCCGTAGACGGTCGCTACCCGCACCTTGGTGCCGTTGATGTCCTGCTCGACGAGTGTGACGACGTCGGAGGCGACGGTCGTCCCGAACTCTTCGGGCTTGGCGCCGCTGGCGCCTTCCAGCGCCTGGATGACCAGGTAGGCCGGACCGCGACCCGAGCGAGCCACGTCGCCGCACGCGGTAGTGAACAGTGCTGCCAGGATCAACCCGGCCGTTGCCAACGAATGATTCGAACTCAAGACTCGCATGGTGTCCTCTGCCTCCCTGAAATGTCTCGGCCGCTCAGCCCTTGATGATGCGCGGGGTGAGGAAAATCAACAGCTCGCGGCTCTCGTCGCTCGCCTCGTCGTTCCTGAAGAGCCAGCCGAGCAGCGGAATTCGCGAGAGCAGGGGCGTGCGGCCCTGCGTGGACTGCTCGCGGCTCAGGTAGATGCCGCCTATCACCGTCGTTTCGCCGTCGGCCACCAGTACCGTGGTGACGGCGCGCTGGGTGTCGATGGGCGGGATGCCGACGATGGCGCGGCTATAGTCGGGCGCTGCGTTCTCGAGGTTCACGCGCATGATCACGGTGTTCGACGCGGTGATCTGCGGCGTGACCTTGAGGGTGAGCGCGGCGTCTTTGAAGGTGACCGTGACGGTGTTGTTGGCCACGGTCTGAATCGGAATCTGCACGCCCTGCGTGATCTCGGCCTCCACGTTGTTCTGCGTCGACACGCGCGGCGTCGAGAGCAGGCGGCCCTGGCCGGACCGCTCGAGCGCGGTCAGCGCCATGTCGAGGCTGAGCGCCCCGTTGATCGAGCCCAAGGCCAGTCGGAGCGCCGTCGACGGATTGGCCACCGACAGGTTCGTGCCGGCGTCGAGCGTGCCGTTATTGGGGAAGGCCAGCGGCGTCGTGTTGCCGAGCTCCGGCGCCACCCTGCCGCCGATGCCCCACTGCACGCCGATGTTGCGCGCGAAGTCGCGGGTGGTCTGCACGATCCGCGCTTCAATCTCCACCTGAGGCTGCGGCAGGTCCAGGGCCGTCATCAAGGCCTCGGCCGCGACCAGGCGGTCGGGCAGGTCGCGGATGATCACGGTATTGGTGCGGGGATCGACCTGCACTTCCCCGCGCGAGGAAAGCGCGCTGCGGGTGAGAATCGACACGAGATCGCTGCCCTTGGCATAGCTGAGAGCCCGCGTCAGCACGCGCAGCTCGCCAGAGAGCGCCTGCTCGTCGGTCAACTTGCGGCGCTGCGCTTCTTCTTCGGACAGCACGGTGAGCGGCGCGATCCGCACGATCGTGCCATCGACGAAGTAGCCGAGCTTGTTGGCCTTCAGGATGATGTCGAGCGCCTGGTCCCAGGGCACGTCGCGCAGCGACACGTCGACGCTGCCGCTGATGGTGGGATCGATCACCACGTTCAATCCGCTGATTTCGGAGAAGGTGCGGAGCACGGCGCGCAAGTCGGCGCCCTGGAAGTCGAGCGACACCGGATGACCAGAGAACCTTGGCTTGGCGCCGCGTTCGGCCCCGGCATCGGCCGCCAAAGTCGTCTGCGCCTGGGTCACGGGCGCCGGGGCGGCCGTCACCGGTGCCGCGGCCGGCGCGGGAGCGGCCACCACCGGCGCAGGGGCCGCCACCACAAGAACGTTCGCGACCGCGGACGCCACCGGTTCGGCAGCTATCGCAGCGGCCGTCACCGGCGAGGCAGCGGCGGCCGCAGGCGACGGGGTCGCGGCGAAGATCACGCGCACCTCTTCGCCATCGGCCCCGGCCGGCTCGACGCGGTAGGTCATCTTGCGCGTGAGGTCGACGACGACGCGGGTCACGAGCGGCGTGCGGCTGTTGGTGGCGACGCGCACGCGCGCCACGTCGGCCTGATTCACGCCGACCACGGCGGGCACGGCCCGTCCGGCGGCGACGCCCGCGAAATCGAGCAGCACGCGGGGCGGCAGGTCCTTGGCTTCTTCGACCGTGGACGCGGTGAGCGGGCCGTTGCCGACGATGGTCACGGTGACCTCGTCGCCGGAGCGCGAGGCGCGCACGGCGCGCAATTCGGTGGCAGCCGCCCGGGTGACGGTGGCCGACGCAGCCGCTGTGGCCATGCGGGCGGGCTCCTGCCGGTCGACTTCGACCACGATCAAGTTGCGGGTGGTGCGCACGCGGTGCGAGGCGACGCGGTCGAGATTGACACGGATGCGCGCCACCGGCGTTCCGTCAGCGGAGCGGCTCTCCTCGACGTGCACACCGCGGAGCGGGGTCAGCCCGCGTGCGGTCGCCGCCGCCTGGATGCCCCCGGCCGACACATTCCGCAAATCGACCAGCACCGTGAGCGGGTCGGGCTGCGACGTCACGTAGGCCACCGGCTCGGTCGCCTCGATGACGACCGCGCTGACGCCGCCGTCAGCGCGCGCAGACACCGCGCGCAGGTGCGGGAACTCCGCACCACTCGACGTGGCGCCGGCGGCGGCGACGTGTCCCGCGAGCGCGGCGACACACGCAGCAACCGTCACAAGGGGAGCGATTCGGCCGAGCATCATTTGCCCTCTTCCTGGGTGCGCAGGGGCTTGCGCACCTGGCGTTGCTTCTGGAGTGACAGCGGATCACTGACCTGCTGGAGAATCACGACGGCGTCGGCGGTGATCGATTGCACCGTGCCATCGAACAATCGGGTTCCGGCCCGGACGGTGTAGGTCTGGCGATTGCCGCTCGCCCCCGACACCATCGCGACGTAGCTGCCGTTGGCAAGCACGATGCCCTTGACGTTCAGCTCATCGACGGAGATGCCGGCGGCCCCTTTCAGCGCCGTGCCCGGCGCCGGACCGGCAATCGGCCCAGACCTGGTCGTCAGGCTCGAGAACGGGTCGCGGCGCCCGCCCGGGCTATAGGTGTAGTCGGCCGGAGGCGCGGGCAGATCTGACGCGGGCGCGACAACCACCGGTGGCGGCACGGCGGCGGGCGCCTGCGCTCCGAGAGTGAGCGCGGACGCGACCGTCAGCGTGAGGGAGATCGCGAGGGTCTTCATTCGGTTTTCTTCGCCGGCACGGCTGGTGCGGGCGCTCCTGTCGGTTGTTCGGTGAGCACGAAGGTCATGGCCGTGCACGTCATGCGTACTGAGGCGGACGAGCCAGGACGCGGCGCCGCCGAGGTCAGCTCGATCGCGCCGACGTTGATGATCCTCGGCAGCTTCGCCACGCGGTCGAGGAACAGGCCAACGTTGTGATAAGCGCCTTCGACCTCGATTTCGATGGGCCACTCCGCGTGCAGGTCCTTGGCCGTGATGGCGCGCGGCCGGAAGTGCCGGATGGTCAGGTTCGACTGCGCGGCCAGCGTCTGGATGCGCCGCAGCAAGTCGGCGACGTCCTTCTCTTCGGGCAGGATCGCCTTCAGCCCGTCGAGCCGCGCCTCGAGATCGCCGACCTGGGCACGGAACTCCGGCAGCTTGCGCGCCGTCTCCAGGCCCTTGTCGATGCGCCCCTGGATGGCGGCCAGTTCGCCGCGACGCAGATCGAGCTGGGCCTGCTGCGGCCATTCCCACATGTAGAAGTAGCCGCCGACGATGAGCACGCCGACGAAGACGAACACGAGTAGTTGGCCCCACCAGGGGAGCTTGTTCATCGCGAGGCTAGCCACGGGCGCCTCCCTTGGCCGGCGGTGTGCCCGCCGCCCCGGTCGGCGGCGCCGGCGCCTTCAGTCCCGCCATCTGGAACCCGCCCTTGATGGTGAATTTGATGAGTTCGGGGGCCGTCGCCGTGGCCGTGACCACCTCGCTGTTGATGATCTCGACCGGCCGGTTGAAGTAGCGCGAGTGTTCGAGCGCCCCCACGAAGTCCGAGAGCGCCGTGAGCGACATGCAGTTCCCTTCGAGCGTGATGTCGTAGCCGCTCTGCGTCATCCTCGTGAGCCAGACCAGCTCGGGCAGGCTGCGGCTGACCTGATCGAGGATGTGCACGGGCGCGGTCTGACCGCGACGCAGTTCCTCGATGAGCGACACGCGCCGCTGCAGCCGTTCCCGCCGCGCCTCGAAGTCGCGCACTTCAGAGATCACCTGCACCAGGCGCGTCTCCTCGCGCTTCCGTTCCTCGATGTCGCGTTCGACCTGGGCGGCCGCCTGGCCGAGCGACCAGTAGCTCCAGAACGCGAACGCCGCCGCCAGCAGCAGGATCAGACTGCCGCCGAAAGCGATCTTCTGGCCGGTGTCGATGGGCGCGCGGCTCGAACTGACCTTCTGCGTCGCCAGCAGGTTGATGCGAATCACCGGTCACCGCCCTTGCGGAGAGCGAGCCCGAGTGCCACCGCACAGAGCGGCGCGTAGTCGGCGGCGCTGCCGCTCTGGAGCGCGGCCGGGTCGATTGACACGGCCTTGAACGGGTCGAACCGCTCCACCTCGACGCCCAGCCGCTCGCGCAGGGCCTGCTCGAAATGCTGCACCAGTGAGCCGCCGCCGCTGACGATCACCCGGTCGATGCGATCGTTGGAGGAGGTGGCTTTGAAGAAGTCGAAGGTCTTCTCGATCTCGAGCAACACGTTGTCCATCACGGCATGGAGCACCGGGCGCAGGTCGTCGGCGCGCACACCGTCGACCGGCATCCCCTTCTTGGCGTCTTCCGCGCCCTCGAAGGGCAAACCGAGCTCTTTCTGGATGGCCTCGGTGAACGCGTTGCCGCCGATGCCGACGTCACGCGTGAAGAGCGACGTGCCGTCACACACGAGATTGATGTTGGTGGCGCTTGCGCCCGCGTTCACGAGGGCCACGACCCGCCCGGGCTCGATGCCGTAGTTGGTCTCGAAGGCGTTCTGCAGGGCGAAGGCGTCGACGTCGACGACCACCGTCTTTCGGCCAACGGCGCTGACGACGCCCGTGTAGTCGGCGATCTTGTCCTTCTTGGCGGCGACGAGCAGCACTTCCATGCTGCCCTGGCGCTGCGCGACGGGCGTGAGGATCTGGTAGTCGAGGTTCACGTCCTGGATGTCGAAGGGGATGTACTGCTCGGCTTCCCACTGAATCGACTGGTTCAGGTCGTCGTCGCTCATCACCGGCAGGCTGATCTTCTTGACGATGACCGAGCTGCCCGACAGCGAGGCCACGACGTCCCTGGCTTTGAACCGGGGCGACTGCAGCACGCGCCGTACTGCGTCGGTGACCGCGCTGGCATCGATAATCGCGCCGTCGACGATGCTGTCGGGCGGCACGGGCTCAACGCCCATGGCCACGACCTTGAAGCCGCGTCCCGACGCCTTGAGCTCGATCGCCTTGACGGCGCTGGACCCGATGTCCAGGCCGACTACCGGCTTGCTTCTGCTGAAGAGCACTTCGCCGCCTTCCTTCCTAATCGCCGGAGCGCTTGCGTCCGGCGGCCGCCGAGTCCCTCAGGGCAAACCTGATACCAACCTCGAAATGTTCTCGCTGCGGCTGGAAATCGCCCAAAACTGTGGCGGGTGCCGGTAAGCCGTGCCAGCGATGTCAGTATTTGCAATGACAGATCCGAGTGCCGCTGACAGTTTTTTCCGTAAGGCTCGGCTTGCCACGCCTGTCGACTCACAGGCTTCTATCGGCCAGACGGTCGTCGAACACAAGCGTATCTCTCATGTCTGCTATTACTTAGCGTAGGCACGGCGTGCAGGAACGAGCACGAGGCCAACCCGTCCACTTGCAGAATTGTGCATGGACGGGCATATCCTAGCAGAGACAGCCCAGCGTCGGTGTGCGAGTCGAGCCATCCGGCACCCAGGCTGCCGCGGGAACAGACAGTTATGTGATCTGGGCCGTCCCGGAAGATTGGCGCTTGACCGATCTCCGGAAACGGTCGTATTATCTGGGTTTGCCGTGACTCGGCAAGCACTAGAAGGGTACTGACAACGATGCGAACGTATGTGGCGACACCCGCAACGGTGACGCGCCGCTGGCACGTGATCGACGCCGAGGGCAAAGTTCTCGGGCGAATCGCCACCGCCGCGGCCAAGATGCTCCAGGGCAAGCACAAGGCGACCTACACGCCGTTTCTCGACACCGGCGATCACGTCGTGATCGTGAACGCCGCGAAGGTCAAGCTGACCGGCCGCAAGGAAGATCAGAAAATCTACCGCCACCATTCAGGCTACGAAGGCGGCTTGCGCGAGGAACGCGCCAAGATCGTGCGTGCCCGTCAGCCCGCGCGCCTGGTGGAAGAAGCGGTGCGTGGCATGCTGCCGAAGTCGATTCTCGGCGATGCGATGTACGGAAAACTCAAGGTCTACGCCGGCGCCACGCATCCGCATGCGGCGCAGCAGCCGGTTTCGTTCGAGGTGTCATAAGTTGGCTGCAGCAATCGAGTATTACGCCACCGGACGGCGCAAGACGTCCACGGCCCGTGTCTTCCTGCGTCCCGGTTCGGGCACCATCACGGTGAACCGCCGCGAGTTCGCTGAGTTCTTCCCCACCGAGTCCCTCCGCATCGCCGTCAAGACGCCGTTCAATCTCACCGAAACCGGTGAGAAGTTCGACGTGCTGTGCACGGTCGCCGGCGGCGGCGTGGCCGGGCAGGCCGGCGCCATTCGTCTAGGCATCGCCCGGGCGCTGTGCGCGTTCGACCTCGAACTGCGCGGCAAGTTGAAGAAGGATGGGCTCCTGACGCGTGATTCGCGCGCCAAGGAACGCAAGAAGTACGGTCTGGCCGGAGCCCGCAAGCGGTTCCAGTTCAGCAAGCGGTAACGCCGATGGATGGAGGACGCTTGGCCCCACTCGCGATGAAGGACCTGCTCGAGGCAGGTGTGCATTTTGGTCACCAGACGAAGCGCTGGAACCCGAAGATGAAGCCCTACATCTTCGGCGAACGCAGCGGCATCTACATTCTGGACCTCGGCAAGACCGTCAAGCTGTTCCGGGCGGCGGAAGACTACGTGCGTCAGCTCGTGGCCGACGACAAGACGATCCTGTTCGTGGGCACGAAGCGTCAGGCCCAGGACGTGGTCGCCACCGAAGCCGCCCGGTGCGGGATGTATTACATCAACGAACGCTGGCTCGGCGGCCTGCTGACCAACTTCTCCACCATTCAGCGCAGCATCACCCGCCTTCGCGATCTCGAAGCCATGGCCACCGACGGCCGCTACGAGGTCATGCCGAAGAAGGAGATTGCCAAGGCTGACAAGGAGAAGCGGAAGCTGCAGAAGAACCTCGACGGCATCCGCAACATGGCGCGGCTGCCCGATGCGCTCTTCGTGGTCGACACCCGCAAGGAAAAGATTGCCGTCGATGAGGCGCGCAAGCTGAAGATCCCGGTCATCGGGATCGTCGACACCAACTGCGATCCCGACGAAGTCGACTTCGTGATTCCCGGCAACGACGACGCGCTGCGTTCGATCAAGCTGTTTGCCACTCGCGTCGCTGACGTGGTGCTCGACGGCCAGGCTGAGCGCGAATCGCGTCGCGCCGAACAGGCCGCCGCGCAGGCCGAACAGGCCGCCGCCGACGAGGCGTCGCGCACCGTGCGTCCCGCGGCCATTCGCCGTCCGCAGCGCGCCGAAGCGCCCGCCGCAGCGCCGACTCCGACCCCCGCGCCGACGGTCTGACCGCGCCGCGTTCATCGCATTCGCCGGCCGCGAGGGGAACTCCGGCCGGTTTTTCCTTGTACCGCGCCGCAGGCCGGCGCGCAGGTAACACGACGCCCCCAGGGCGTCCCGATGGAGACGACATGGCAATCACGGCAGAAATGGTGAAGCAGCTACGCGACAAGACCGGCGCGGGCATGATGGACTGCAAGGCCGCCCTGACCGAAGCCGGTGGCGACGCCGAGAAGGCGCTCGACGTCCTGCGCAAGAAGGGCCAGGCCACGGCGGCCAAGCGCGCCGGCCGCGCCACGAAAGAGGGCGTCATCGGTCACTACATCCACATGGGCGGCAAGGTCGGCGTGCTCGTGGAAGTGAACTGCGAGACCGACTTCGTCGCGCGCACCGACGACTTCCAGGCCCTCGCCAAAGAGATCGCGATGCACGTGGCCGCGGCCGACCCGCGCTTCGTGGCCCGCGAGCAGGTGCCAGGCGCCGAACTCGAGAAGGAAAAGGACATCTATCGCGGCCAGTTCGCTGGATCGGGCAAGCCCGAAGCGGTCATCGACAAGATCGTCGAAGGCAAGCTGGCCAGCTTCTACAGCCAGATCTGCCTGCTCGAACAGCCGTCGGTGCGCGACCCCGACGTGACCATCCAGCAGATGCTGCAGGCGGCCACCGCCAAGACCGGCGAGAACATCACCGTGTCGCGGTTCGTACGCTTCAAGCTGGGCGAAACCATCGAATAGACCATGACCGCGCGGCGCCCGACCCGGTGCCGCGCGCGTCTGGCCTATAATCCCAGGGCGAGATGACGTTGCCGAAATCCCCTTCCGCTCCGACCGCCATGCATTACACCCGCGTCCTGCTCAAGCTGTCCGGCGAGGCGCTCATGGGCGAGAGCCAGTACGGCATCGACCCCGACGTGGCCACCCGCATCGCCGGTGAAGTGGCCGACATCCAGTCGGCGGGGGTGCAGACGGCGATCGTCATCGGCGGCGGCAACATCTTCCGCGGCGTCGCGGCCAGCGCCAAGGGCATGGACCGCTCTACCGCCGACTACATGGGCATGCTGGCCACGGTGATGAACGCGCTCGCCCTGCAGGATGCGCTCGAACACAAGGGCGTGGCCACCCGCGTGCTGTCGGCGATTGAGATGCGGGCGGTTGCCGAGACGTTCATCCGCCGCCGCGCCATCCGGCACCTCGAAAAGGGCCGCGTCGTGGTGTTTGCTGCCGGCACCGGCAATCCCTACTTCACAACCGACACGGCGGCCGCGCTGCGCGCCATGGAAGTGAAGGCTGAGGTCATCCTGAAGGCCACCAAGGTCGACGGCATCTACACGGCCGACCCGGCGAAAGACCCGACCGCCACGCGCTACGAGCGCATCTCGTATCTGCAGGTCTTGCAGGACCGGCTGCAAGTCATGGACGCCACCGCCATTTCCCTGTGCATGGACAACAAGCTGCCCATCGTGGTCTTCAACCTCCGCACGCCCGGCAACGTCCGGCGCGTCGTGGCGGGCGAACCGGTGGGCACGACCGTCACGAGCTAGCCTGCGAGATCCCATGGACGTCAACGACCTCAAGGAACTCTACGCCGAAGCCCGCCAGCGCATGGACGGCCAGATCGAACACGTGCGCCGCGAGATGGCCGGCGTGCGCACCGGACGCGCCAGCACGGGACTGCTCGAGAACATCATCGTCGAGGTCTACGGCACGAAGATGCCGCTCAACCAGGTGGCGACGCTGTCGATTCCCGAGTCCTCGCTGATCCTCGCGCAGCCCTTCGACCCGGGCACCATCGCGAGTCTCGAGAAGGCCATTCGCATGTCGGGCCTCGGCCTCAATCCCGCCAGCGACGGCAAGGTCATTCGCGTCCCGATTCCCTCCCTCACCGAAGAGCGCCGCAAGGAGCTCTCGAAACACGTGCACAAGGCCGCCGAAGAAGGCCGCAACCATGTGCGCACGGTGCGCCGCGACGCCAACGACCGTCTGAAGAAGATGCTCAAGGACAGCCTGGTCTCGGAGGACGACGAGAAGCGCGGCCTCGATGAGGTGCAGAAGATCACCGATGCCGCCATCCATGGCATCGACGAGCTGCAGAAGAAGAAGGACGAAGACCTGCTCGGCAGGTAGCGCGACTCCCACCAGAGAGCCAGGGGCCAACGGACATGTTCTTCTCGCATCTCGAGTGCAGTGTTCCGTGCGGCGCCGGTCCTTTCAACGCCCGCGACCGGCACCACCTCTGCCCATCGTGCGGCATGCCGCTGTTCGCCCGCTACGACCTCGCGCGGGCCCGGTCGTGGTCGCGCGACAGCCTCGTCGGCCGCGTGCCCACGATGTGGCGCTATCGCGAGATGATGCCGCTGTTCACTGGCGAGTCGCCCATCACGCTCGGTGAAGGCTTCACCCCGCTGCTACGCACCTGCCGGCTCGGCGACGAGATCGGCCTCGATCGCCTGTTCGTCAAGGACGAATCGCTCAACCCCACGAATTCGTTCAAGGCCCGCGGCCAGTCTGCAGCGATGACGCGCGCCCTGGCGCTCGGCGTCAACACCATCACTCTCCCGACGGCCGGTAACGCCGGCAATGCCGCGGCCGCCTACGCCGCGGCGGCAGGGATGCGTTGTGAAGTGTTCATGCCTCGCGACGCCAAGCAGCCGTTCATCGATGAATGCCTTCTCTACGGCGCCAACATCACGCTCGTCGACGGTCTCATCACCGACGCGGGCAGGATGGCCGGAGAGAAGGCGCGCGAACTCGGCTGGTACGACGTCTCCACGTTGAAAGAGCCCTACCGTGCCGAAGGCAAGAAGACCATGGGCTACGAGCTCGCTGAGCAGTTCACCTGGGAGCTGCCCGACTGGATTGTCTATCCGACCGGCGGTGGCACCGGTATGGTCGGCATGTGGAAGGCCTTTGCCGAGATGGAGGCCATCGGCTGGATCGGCCCCAAGCGGCCCAAGATGGTGACGGTGCAACCGACCGGCTGCGCGCCCATCGTGCGCGCCTTCGAGCAGGGCACCGAGAGAGCGGCGCTCTGGGAACACCCGGACACCGAGGCCCACGGATTGCGCGTGCCCAAGGCCATCGGCGATTTCCTGGTGCTGCGGGCGATTCGCGAGAGCGGCGGCACGGCGCTGGCCGTTACCGACCGGCAGATGGTCGACGACATGTTGCTCATCGGGCGTCTCGAAGGCATCTCCGCCGCGCCAGAGGGGGCCGCGGCCCTGTCGGCCGCCAGACTCCTGCTGGCCTCCGGTGTGATGCAACGCCACGAGTCGGTCGTGCTGTTCAACACCGGCGGCGCGCTCAAGTACCTCGACGTGCTCCGCACGGTCAAGTAGCCTCGCCTCCGGTCGAGTGGCGCCGCTCAGTCGCCGAGCGACACGCTGAGCGATCGCGCCGTGGCGAGCAGGTCGTAATCGAGCGGCACGGTCTTGCAGCGCCCAACCACATCCGACAGTGGGATGTGCACGATGTCGGGCGGGTTGCTCGCGACCATGCGGCCGAACACGCCCCGGCGCACGAGTTCCACGGCCTTGGCGCCGAAACGCGTGGCCAGCACCTTGTCGAAGGGCGTCGGCGACCCGCCGCGCTGCAGGTGCCCGAGCACGACGTGGCGGCTCTCCTTCCCGGTCATGTCCTGGAGCGCGTCGGCCACTTGTGCCCCCACACCGCCGAGCCGTTCCACCACACCCGGCCGCGCGGCTGACTTGACCGTGTGCGTGCCACCTACCGGCTTGGCGCCTTCAGCCACCACGACAATGCTGAAGCGCGCGCCCCACTGGTCGCGCTCGCGGATGCGGGCGGCCACCTTCTCGAGGTCGTAGGCGATCTCCGGAATCAGAATCACGTCGGCGCCGCCGGCGATGCCGGCATGCAGCGCAATCCACCCGGCGTAGCGGCCCATCACCTCCACGACCATGACGCGCTTGTGCGCCTCGGCGGTGGTGTGCAGGCGGTCGATGGCGTCGGAGGCAAACGACACGGCGGTGTCGAAGCCGAAGCAGCTCGTGGTGCCAACGATGTCGTTGTCGATCGTCTTGGGCACGCCAACGACTGGAATGCCCTTCAAGTAGAACTGATGCGCGATGGCGAGCGTGCCGTCGCCGCCGATCACGATCAAGGCATCGAGGCCCATCTGCGCAAACGTCTCGACGACGCGGTCGGAGTAGTCGGCCTTGCCGTCTGCCGTCGGGTACTCGAAGGGATTGCCGCGGTTGGTCGTGCCGAGGATGGTGCCGCCGAGCCGCAGGATGCCGGTGACGTCGTGCGGCGTCATCGAGCGCGAGCGCGTGGGGTCGAGCAGGCCGTCGAAGCTGTCTTCGAGGCCGATCACCTCCATGCCGGCATTGCAGCCCGCCTTCACCACTGCGCGAATGACCGCGTTCAGGCCAGGGGCATCCCCGCCGCCGGTGAGCACGCCGATCTTGCGATTTTCAGGAGACATACGCCACTGAGTATATCGGCCCGGCGCGACGGGCGCTTGATGCGGGGACTGTCCTCCCTCGATTGCCCGTCTCGCCGCGGCCCAGAAGGCTAGCAGCTAGCGCGCCGTGGCGAGGTCGAACAGGCGCGCCCCGTCGAGGCCCTGGGGCAGGGGGATCTGCTTGAAGCGCTGGCTGAGGAGCGCGGCCACGTCGGGCTTCCCCGCCACCAGGTCGTCCCAATCGGCCGTCGCAAAATAGCGGGCGTCGTGGCGGGCGCGCAAGAACTCGACCTCCGGCGCCGTGACCGATCGCACGTCGAAGCTCCACCCCTGCCGGTGCGCGAAGTAGAGCAGCATGGGGGAGTTGGCCCCGCCGTCGAGGTACTCCACCGTCACGATGAGGCCGCCAGGGTTGGTGGCGCCGCGCACCGCTTCGCCCGCGCGCACGTAGCGCTGCTGCAGATTGTCCATACGGTAGAGGTGCGTCTGCGCCCCCGACGCGCGCATGCCCTGCACTGCCACGAGCCCCCCGATGAGCGCCAGCGCCAGCGGGCCCACCAGGTGAGGCATCCGGCGACGCTGCCACTCAGGATCGAAGAGCGGCGCGGCAGCCACGCCGAAGTACAGCATCAGCGGCGGGAGGAGCGGCAGTTGGTGGAACTCGTGCCAGTACTGTCCCTCGATTGCCACGAGGAACAGCGCGAGCGCGCCCAGGGTCCACACGTCCACCGCCGCCCGCGCAGCGTGCCGGCGCGTCTGCCAGAAGCCAAGCAGTGCGCCGGCCGCGCCCAGCGTCGTGAGATGCAGCATCCAGAAGCGGTCGAGGAACTGCAGCCAGGCCTCGCCCGACAGCAAGCGCGCGCGGGTGGCCCAGTGCGACACCGATACGAACGTCACGCCGGGGGCCACGTCGAGCGGATACGTGCCCGACGGCCGGAACACGGCCTGCGTCAAGCCGGTCTCGAGAAAGATCCGATCGGCGTGCCAGTACCACGCCGCGGTCAGCGCGACGGCGGCGGTGAGACAGGTCCACGCCGTGCGGTCCGTCAGCACGCCCCAGCGTCGATGCCGCCAGCCCACACCGGCAATCGGGGCCAGCACCAGGATCGCCGGCAGCTTCACGAGCGGGGCCAGTGCGGCGAGCGCGCCTGCCACCACCGCACGCCGCCACGTCGGCCGCTCGAAGTAGGCGTCCCACGCCCACACCGCCGCCACCATGAAGGTGAGCATCGGCGTGTCCGACAGGAAGCTGCGTCCGAAAAAGCTCACACTCGGCGACACCGCCATGAGGGACGCGGCCGCCAGTCCCGCGGCCCGACCGAACAGGCGCGCACCCAGCCCATACATGCACGCCACGCCGCCCACCGAGAACACCGCGGCAACCAGCCGCGCGACCACGTGCGACTCGCTGGTCAGCCGCCACAGCGCGCCAGTGATCCATTGGAGCAGGGGGAACTCCATCCCGACCACGCCGTCGACTCCGCCCCACGACACCCGGGGGTGAAACAGATCGAGCGAGCCCTCGGCGAAATGACGGGCGATGTCGGCGTTGGTGACCTGGCGCCAGCTGTGGCCATCGATCAGCGGCACGTCGAGGTGCCAGAGGCGAAAGGCCACGGCCGTCAGCAGCACGCCGAGCAGTGGCAGGTCGAGGGCCCAGACGGGTCGGGAGCGGCGATCCATGAAGACTCGGGATCGTAGCGCACCCAGCCGGCGGCGTTGCAGGCTGTAACAATTTCGTTATGGTCGTCTCAATCCACGACACCTCGGTTTGTGCCTCCGCCGAAATATTGGCGCCTTATCGTTGCCGGACTGAGCGTGCGCCTGTGGCACAGCCTTCGCATCGTTTTGGTCGATTCGTGTCGTGAGGATTTCCATGAACCGCACCAGAGCCCAGGTTGCCACGCTGCTTCTCGCCGTACTTGTCCTGCCCGCGATCAGCACCGCGCAGACCCCCGCAGCAGCCGTGCTCCAAGTGACCGTGACTGGTCAATCGGTGGCCGGCAGCTGGAACGCCGTGGCCGGTGCCACCGGCTACCGCATGGAAGTGGGTCTGTCGCCGGCCCTCATGGCCTACGGCCTCGAGGTGGGCGGCCAGACGGCGTTCTCGATTTCGGCGCCTCAGGGCGTCTACTACCTGCGCGTGTTGGCCCGCAATGCGAGCGGGCTCGGCGCCCCGTCGAATGTCGTGACCGTGAGCGTGCTCTCGACCCAAGGCCCGCCACCGCCCCCCACGAACTTCAGTGCGAGCGTCAACGGCTCCACCATGACGCTCTCGGCGCAACTTCCCTCCGTCTCGCTCACCGGTCTGCTGCTCGTGGGTGGCGCCACGCCCGGGGCCGCGCAGGGCGTGGTGCCGTTGTCGGTGTCGCCGCAGAACACCCTGCAGAACGTGCCGCCCGGCACCTACCACCTGCGCCTGGTCGCGCTCAATGCGGGCGGCACGAGCGTGCCCTCGAACGAGATCCAGGTGGTGGTGAGCGCAGCGACGTGCGTGGCACCGGCGGCGCCGGTCGTGAACGCCCAAGTGTCGGGCTCGGCCGTGGTGCTGTCGTGGGGCGCCGTGAGCGGCGCCGCGGCCTACCGCGTCGACGTAGCCGCGACCCCCGGTGGCGCGCCCGTGTTGTCGCAGCCCGTCGGCCCGCAGACGACGGCGGTCTCGAATCCCAGCACACCCGCCGGCACGTTCTACGTCAGGGTCACGGCCTTTACGGCTTGCGGCCTCTCGACCACGAGCAGCGAGACCAGCCTTACCGTCACGGCGCCCGCGCCCGGCACGAACCGCACGCCGAATCCCCCGGTCGGCCAGCAATTGCCCCTGCCCAACCGCGAAAGCATCGTCATGGACGTGGCGCGCCAGTATCCCGGCGATCTGCGCAGCTCCTGCCGCGAGAGCGGCGGCAACAACACCTGGCTATTCCGCTTGGTGCAGCGCTTGCGCCAGGAAGACACGCGCTGGGGGCTCAACTGGAAGCGCGGCCGCACCGGAGACATGTCGCAAGACATCGTGACCTACAACTGGGGCAGCCAGGCGGACGAGAGCACGCGGCAGATTTATGTGCTCGACGTCATCGTCGGCCACTGTGGCGGAAACCCGGGCGGCGCGTGGATCAACCAGACCGGCGTAGGCGGCGCCGATGCCGCCTGGACGCTGCAGCCCTACACGGCGGCGGGCTTCCGCTAAGCCTCACGCACGGCGCTGTAGTACAATATTGCACACTCGTGCAAGACCGGCCCTCGACCGACACGTCTCCCTGTCGTGTGCCGTGGCGCCGTTGGCAAGAACGCTCAGGGAATCCGCGCGCATTCAGGCGCGCGCCACTGAGCCCAGATGTTCCAGGAGAAGTGAATGACAGGACAAATCGTTCGGAGCGTCGCGGCCGTGTGTGTGGCGCTGCTCGTCGGCGCGGGCGTGGCCAGCGCCCAGACGCCCGTGCTCAGCACGGCGGTCAGCGGCAACGCCGTGACGCTGAATTGGACCGCGACTACCGGAGCGGCCGGCTACCGGCTTGACGCCGGCACGGTCTCCGGCACGGTCTCCGGCACCTACAACATCGGCAGTTTGCCGTTGGGCGCCGTCACGACGTTACCGCTGGGCGTCATACCCAATGGCACGTATTTCCTTCGCGTCGTCGCCTTGCCCGGCGGCGAGATCTCGAACGAGGTCACCCTGCAACTGCCCCTGCCACCCGCGGTTCCCACGAACCTGCAGGTCGCGCGCAACGGCACGGCGCTCGTGGCCACCTGGTCGCCCGGCACCGGCGGTGGGATCGTCGCTGGCTACCAGCTGCGCCTCGCCCTCACGCCTGGCGGCACCGAATTCCCCGCGGTTCCTATCGCCGGCACGTCGTTCTCCGGCGGGCCCATCCCGCCCGGCACCTACCACATGCGCGTCGTGGCTGTGAATGCCGTGGGCCCGAGCGCCGCGTCGAACGAAGTGGCCGTCACGATGGTGGCGGGTGGCGCGTGCGACGCGCCGCCCGCGCCCACGCTGAGGGCCTCGGCCTTCAGCACGTTCCTCACCGTGGGCTGGGGCCAGATTCCTGGCGTGTCCACGTTGCTGTTCGATATCACGCAGAACGGGGTAGCCCTCGTCACCAATACGCCCGTAGCGGCCCTGACCGGCGGCGCCGCCCAGCGCGTGGGCCTTGCCACCTACGGCATCACCGCGCGCGCCACGTTCGCCTGCGGCTCCACCTCGGCGCCCACGACGGCGACGGTGGTGGTCGACGGCGCGCCGCCGCCGGGGCCCCGCAGCGCCAATCCCGCAGAGGGTCAGCGTTTGCCGCAGCCCCCCTACCTGAGCAGCGTCGTGACGGCGCTGGCGAATGAACGCGGCGACCTGCTGCGCGCGTCGTGCGTGGAACAGGGCGGCAACAACCGCTTCCTCTTCGAGTTGACGCGGCGCCTGCGCGCCATCGACAACCGCTGGGGCAACAACATCAAGCGCGGCAGCCAGGGCCTTTCGCAGGACGTGGTGGTCTACAACAACAGCGCGCTGCCGGACGAAGGCGCGACCACCGGGCCCACGAGCGCCACGTTCAACATCTACATGTATGACGTGATCGGCAACCACTGCCCCCACGGCGGCAGTGCGGGCCCGAACTGGCAGGAAATCCACACCCCCACGCTCAACGCGGTCGCCCGGGGTGTGTGGACGCTGCAGTACTACCTGGCGGCCGGCTTCCAGCCGTAGTCGCTGAACGTCACTGAGACCGACGGGCCGGTGCCACGCGCACCGGCCCGTGTCATGTACGTGCACGCACGGCATCGCCGTTCGACGTCCGCGATTGCTATGATTCATTCAGGATCCGTGACGATGCCGGCACAGTCATCCGCACTCCGGGCTTCGCTGCGGCGGATCGCGTTCGTGTCGTCGCTCTTCATCGGGGGCTGCAGCGGGCCCACGGCGCCCTCGACGCCCGCGCCTCCTCCGGTGGCCCCGCTCCCACCCGTCAGCCCCCTCGCCCTTACCTGCCCCGCCAACCTGACCGGCGCCGCCGCCTCGGACGCCGGGGTCAACGTGCTCTTCAGCGCACCAGTCGCCACGGGTGGCGTGGCCCCGCACACCATCACGTGTGTGCCGGGCACGGGTCAACTGTTCCCCGTTGGATTGACGGCGGTGGCCTGCGCGGTGGTCGATGCGGCCAGCGTCACGGGCGCCTGCAGCTTCACCGTGGTGGTGATGCCCATACCGCGCCTGCGGCGCACGAGGTTCATGGCGTTTGGCGACAGCGTCACCGCTGGAGAGGTGACCGTGCCCGTGAACGGTATGCTGCCTGCAACCAAAGAGCGCCAGGTGGTGCTGGCCTCGGCCTCGTACCCGCGGGTGCTGGAGGATCAGCTCCGGCAGCGCTACGTGTCGCAGAGCGTGGCCGTCGCCAATGCCGGACGCACCGGCGAAACCGCGGCCAGCGCGTTCCCGCGATTCCAGAGTGCGATGGCGACCAACCGGCCCGAGGTCGTGCTCCTGCTCACGGGCTACAACGACGTCGAGAGCCGAGCCAGCGTCGACGCCGCCAGCCGCAGCATCGACCGCATGGCCAAGGAAGCGCGCGGCCTTGGGGCCCGCGTGTTCGTGGCCACGTTGACGCCCATCATTCAGGGCCGCTCCCGGTCGCAGCCCGACGCCCTGGTCCAGCAGCTCAACAGCGCGATTCGTTCGCTTGCGGCCGGCGAAGGCGCGGTGCTCGTCGACCTCTATCAGGCGGCCCTGCCCAACGTAGAGGCCTGGATCGGCGTGGACGGCCTGCACCCCACGGAAGCTGGCTACGCGCGCATCGCCGACCAGTTCTTCGCCGCCATCCGCGCCGACCTCGACGCCCGCTGACGCGGATGCGGACGACCTCTCTCGCCCTGCTCTTCGGCACGCTCACCGTCGCAATGGCTGCGCCGTGGTCACTGCATCCGACCACGCGTGTCGTCATCGACAACCCCGACACGACGCCTGGACGCTTGGCTGGGACGCGCACGCCTTTGCCACCAACCCGCTCGCGATCTTCGACGCCAACATCTACTTCCCGTACGCCAACACGCTGGCCTACTCCGTGAACATGATCGGCAGCGCCTTCATCGCCGCACCCATCATCTGGCTCACGGGCGATCTCGTGCTGGCGCTCAATCTGGTGCTGCTCGCCTCGTGCATGCTGTGCGGCCTTGGCGCGTACGTGCTCGGCCGGCGTATCGGGCTGGGCACGGCGGGCGCGGTGATCGCGGGCCTCGTGTTTGCGTTTTCGCCCACGCGCTTCTTTCGCCTGAGTCAACTGCACCTGAATGCCGAGCAGTGGCTGCCGTTCGCGCCCGCGTGGCTGCACGCCTATCTCGACGCCGGCCGGGCGCGCGACCTGCGCGTCGCCCTGGCCTTCTTCCCCCTGCAGTCGCGCACCTCGGGACACGGCGCCGTGATGCTGGGCGTCGCCATGGTGGCCCTCACGATCGACCGGCTGGCCGGCGACGCGCCCCTCGCTCTGCTGCGCCGCGTGCGCGATGTGGGCGTGGCCGGCGTGGTGCTACTCGTGCCGGCCGTGCTGGTGCTGCTGCCGTATCGCCGCGCCAAGGCCGAGATCGGGCTCGACCGCTCACTCGAACGCTGGGGCGTCACGCCCGAGAGCTTCCTGGCCTCGCCGTCGGTCGTGCATCAGTATCTGCTCTCGCTCGTCACCGATCGCGACCTCACCGCGGCCGCGAGTGCGTTCCTCTTCCCGGGCTACCTCGCGCTGGTCGTGGCCGCCATCGCGCTCTGGCCCACGCCCGAACGCCCAGGTGCCGGTCAGCCCGCGCGCCGCGACGTGTGGTTCTACGCGCTGCTCACGCTGCTCAGCCTGTCGTTCTTCGCCGGCGTACCCTTGGACGTGTGGTCGTGGGTGCATGCCTGGCCCGGCTTCAGCTTCATCCGCGTGCCGTCGCGCTTCATGATCCTCACCACGCTGGCCCTCGCCATGCTGGCCGGTGCGGGCTTCGCCCGCCTCACGGCGGGTGCGAGCGGGCGCGCCACGATCGTGGCCGGCACGGCCGTGTCGGCGTTGCTGCTCGGCGAGTACTCCGCGTATCCGTTCACCGGCGTGCCGTTCACGATGCCGGCTCCAGCCATCGTCACGTGGCTGGCCACGCAGCCCGGCCCCTTCGTGCTGGCGGAGGTGCCGGTGCCGCGCGCGAGTCACGGCGGCGCGTTCGAGCGCTTCCAGACCGCGGCGATGCTGCACTCCACCACTCACTGGCAGAAGACGATTCACGGCTACAGCGGCATTCAGCCGCCGCTGTCAGGCCGCGTCTTCGACGAGCTGGACACGTTTCCCGACGATCGCAGCGTCGCCACGCTGCGCGCCCTGGGCGTCACCACCGTGGTGGTGCATCGGCCGCGCTAGCCGGCCGAACTGTGGCCTAGTGTTGACGCGCGTCTGCAACAGACCAGGGGTCTCCGCTTCGTGCATGCTGAATCCGACGGCGTGATCTACGCGGAGGTCCCGGAGCCGTAGCGCCCCACTGACGCGGGGCCGCGCGGTGGTCGTACGGCTCTTCGCCGCGCTATGCTGAATGGCAGCTATGGTTCCTCATTCTGAACATCGGCGCTGGATGCCGATCACAATCGCCGCCTGGCTGCTGTCGACCGTCGCTGCCGGCGCGCAAACCGGTCCGTCGCTCCTCGGCAGCTCCCCCATCGTCGTGCATGCGCGCGTGGCCGCGACGCAATCCGCATGGGATCGGCCCACCGGCACGATCGTGACCTACGTGGAACTCGACGTGCTCGAAGACCTCGGCGGGGCGGGTGTGCCCGCGCGCCTCGTGCTCAAGCAGCTCGGCGGCGAGGTCAACGGCCTCGGGTTGTGGATCGCCGACCAGGCCACCTTCCGTGCGGGTGAGGACGCGCTGCTCTACCTGTCGATCAACCCGTCCGATCGAACCTTGCACACGACCGCGCTCGATCGCGGCAAGGTCGCGCCCACCCCTGACGCCCTGGCCGCAGCCCGCGCGGCGACGGCCGCGCGTGCGACGGCGACGACCCCGGCGTATGTGGCCGAGCCGGCCGAATACGCCAGCCTCGCGCGGGCCACGGCACCGTCGTTCACCTACCTGCCGACCGATGGCGGCTATCCCGCTCGCTGGCACGAAGTGGACGACAACCTGGTGGTGTCGGTCGATCTCTCGCCGTTGCCGACCACCTGGACGAACGCCCGTTCGGCCGATGCCACCGCAGCGATCGACCTCTGGCGTACTTCGGGGATGGATCTGAATCTGCAGCAAGGCGGAACGTTCTCCGGCCAATGCTCAGCGACCTTCACCGGCAACGGACGTATCGCTATCTCCTACAACGACCCGTGCGGCGGCGTGGCCGACTGGGTGATCGGGGGCGGCTACTACACGACCGGCGACCTGCGCACGGTCAACGGCACCGAGTTCCAGAAATTCATCCAGGGCTTCGTAGTGCTCGACGCCACTGGGCCGCAGACCACCTCCGCCGGCTGCTTCCAGAACGCGGTCGCGCACGGGTTGGGGCACGCGCTCGGCCTCGGACATTCGACCAGCGACGGCGCCATGATGCAGGCCGCTCCGAGCACGACCTGCGCGACGGCGGCGACGCTCGGCGCCGACGACCGGGCCGGCATCATCGCGATCTACTCGGGCATCGCAAGTGGGCCACTCCGCCCGAACCCGCCTACGAACTTCACCGCGACCGCGGCGCTGTCCACCGTGTCGCTCGCCTGGACACCCGCCGACTCTGGTGGCACCGCGCAGCGCTACATCCTGGACGTCGGCACGGCGCCCGGCGTCTACAACCTCGGCTCCGTGACGTATCCCGGATCGACCACCACCGTCGCCATCGGCGGCGTGCCCGTCGGCACCTACTACCTGCGCGTGCGCGCGCAGAACGCCATCGACACGAGCCTGCCATCCCCGGAACGATCGGTCACTGTCGGTGCGTGCACGGCGCCAGGCGTGCCAGGCACGCTCACCGGCACGTCGAACCTAGCGCTCGTGAACCTGCAATGGTCGGCGCCCGCCACGGGCATCACCCAGGGCTACCGCTTCTCGGTGGGCAGTGGGCCTGGCCTCTCGAACCTGAGCGTGGTCAATCTGCCCGCCAGCCCCACGGCGCTCGCGGGACCGGCGCCGTATGGCACCTACTTCGTGCGCGTGCAGGCCACGAGCGTGTGCGGCGTGAGCGCGCCGTCGAACGAAGTGACGCTCGTGGTGCAGTCCTGCACCGCCGCGCCTTTGGCGCCGACCGGGCTGACCATCGCCAAGAGCGGCACGTTCCTCACCATCAGGTGGACGGCTCCGGCCGGCACTCCGCCCACGAGCTACACGCTGGCGGTCGGCAGCGCGCCCGCCCTCAGCGACCTTGCGGTACTGCCCACCGGCAATGCCAGCACCACGCTGAGCGGCAATGCGCCGGTCCGCCAGTACTATGTGCGCGTGCTGGCCCAGAACGCGTGTGGCCTCAGCGGTCCGTCGAATGAAGTACTCGTTGACGTTCCGTAGCGCGGTCGCGAGCCTGGCGCTCGCGCTCCTGTTCGCCACGGCCGGGGCCGTGCAGGGCCAGGCCGTCCCGTCCCTCTTCGTAGAGCCCGCCCGCGCGCAGGACGCGCGCATCGCGCAACACGCCGGCGTGGCCCGCGCGCGACGGGTGGCCCTGCGCACGGATCTGCTGGCCGCGGCCCTGGTCGCGACGCCGTCACCACGCGCCCCCTTCCTGCTGAATCTCTTCGACGACGTGGTGCTCACGATCGATCGCGAGCGGCTCGAGCGCGACACACGCGGCCACGTGTCGTGGGTGGGCGCGGTCGCCGGCGATGCCACGAGCACCGCCTCGCTCACGTGGAACGGCGGCACGCTCGTGGGCGGCGTGGTCACGCGCGGGGTGGCCTACGACCTGGCGACCGCGGACGACGGCGCCGTCGTGGTGCGCGAGCATCTGCCCATGATCGGCGCACGGGAACTGCCACCGCGCGTGCCCTCCGCCGGGC
>Ga0163144_10003459_pt1 | contig 35912 bp, 35 predicted proteins | sample OliLak19BULKMAT1_FD_123175 | JGI IMG/M metagenome (GOLD analysis project Ga0163144, IMG submission 123175) | Freshwater microbial mat bacterial communities from Lake Vanda, McMurdo Dry Valleys, Antarctica - Oligotrophic Lake LV.19.BULKMAT1 | ecosystem: Environmental > Aquatic > Freshwater >...
GTCGAACTGGGCGAATTCTCCGGCCACGCCCTCGAAACGGACCAGCAGCTCGGCCGGCTGCGTGGCGCGCACCCCCGTGAGCACGCGATAGACGGTGCTCAGCCCGAGCGGGGTGCCGTCCTCGCGCAGCCGTCGGCAGATCTCCCCGGGCGGCACCTCGTGATCGTCGGCCAGCAGCGCCGCCACGCGCTCCCGAATCGCCGCGGTCACCACTGGCCGGCCGATGCCGCGAGACCGCCGTGCCTGCTCGTCCGCACTCTCGGTCACCGGCGGCTCGCGGCCAATCCGCCGCACCGTCCGTACCGACACCCCGCACTGCTGCGCGATCGCGCGGGCCGTGAGCCCGGCGCGGCGCATCTCCTGGACTGCGTGTCGATCGAGCATCCTGAGCATCCTCCTTGGCCTCCCCTGGGGGTGATCCCATGTGGAGGCTGCAAGTAAAACCGGAGGCCCTCAGGGGTGACAGAATTTAGAGAAAAAGGGTGTCATCTTTTAGAGAACGCACATGCCGTCCTGGAACAGCTGGTGGAGGAGATGAGGCCCCGGCTTCCGCCGATGTGCTTCACGCACACTTACTGTTCCTCCTTCGATGAGAAGATGACAGAAGTGCTGAACCTGGTGGATGAGCAGAAGGCCGGTCTCGCGCCGGCCTTCGTGATGGTGGACCCATTCGGGGTCTCTGGGACGCCGATGTCGGTCTTGCACCGTATTCTGAAGAACCCCAAGAGCGAGCTTTACGTGTCGCTCATGTGGGACTTCATCCGTCGTCTGATGGAGACGCCGGAGTATGAGTCGCCCATGGACTCCCTCTTCGGCACCCCGGATTGGCGAAGTGCCATCTCACTGGGTTCCGCCGAAGCGAAGAGGGAGTACCTCTTTGACCTCTTCAAGAAGCGCCTGCGAGATGGTGGCGCACAGCATGTCCTCCACTTCGACCTCTGGAGTGGCAACCGGCACGTGTACTCCATCTTCTTCGCGACAAAGCACCTCAAGGGGTGCGACCTGATGAAACAGTCGATCTGGAAGGTCGCGCCATGGGGCGACTATGCGTTTCGAGGGCAGCGTGGGGAGCAGCTCGGCTTCACGGATGGAATGGCCGAGCCCAACACGCTCCCACTTCGAGGCGAGCTGCAGCAGAAGTTCGGGAAAGAAGTATGGGTGCCGATCGGCGAAGTGTGGGCCTTCATGCAGTCGGACGCCACCGCGTTTCACAGTGGCCAACTGAAGACACTGACACTGAAGCCCATGGAGTTTGAAGGTCTGCTCGAGGCACGGAAAGAGGGCAGGCGGAACCGCGGCCAGTTCCCCGACGGGACAGAGATCCGCTTTCTATAGCGCGAGTGGCTGCGGATACTCCTCCCACGTCCGTCCCTCGAGCAGCCGCCCGCCCGCCTTGGCAGTGAAGCCACCCCACTGTTTCCAGAAGAAGGCCACGCCCGCGTCGAGACAGTGATCGCGGAGGCCGGTCGCCCACGCAGGGTCGCAGGGCCTGGCGCCTGCTCCGCTCTCCCCACCACCGATCACCCAGTCAATTCCTGCGAGGTCCAGATCATCCACGGGCCCCAGGAGCGGCTCAGCGCTGACGAACTTCACCGCCGCCGGTGTCCTCCGCAGGTCGTCCACACGCCGCGCCACGTCCATGTTCTCCACCGACGTGCCCAGCCAGAGGTTTTCTGGCCACGGCAGCTCCTCGGCGAGTCGCAGCGCCCGCTCGGGGCGCTTGGTCAGCAGCTGGAACTGGTGCCAGTCGGCTGCGACCATGGTGGAGAAGACCGCCTGGATCATTTCGAGGGAGAACTGTGCGTGGAACACGTCGGACATGCTGTTGACGAAGATCCGGAGTGGCTTCTTCCAGCGGAGCGGATCGGGCAGCCGGTCCTCCCAGAACCGTGGCGCGAACGGGTTGGCGCGGTTGTCGGGGGTGTCCTTCACCGGGAGCTGTTTGAGGTAGATGTCTCGGGTCCGGCGCTGCGCGACCGTCTCGGCGTAGCAGTGGTCGCACCCTGCGGAAATCTTGGTGCACCCCGTCATGGGATTCCAGACGGCGTCGGTCCACTCGATCCCGGTCTTTGTGCCCATGGCTGGCCTCAGATGGTGAGCCGAAGAGCTACCGAAAGACATTGTAACTCATTGACCCACAACATCAAGTAGTGCCCCCACCATGGCGCATGCCACCCTCTTGCGCCCCCGTTCCGGCCGAGCCTACCCTATGTCCATGCCCCGCCGCCACCACCAGCGCCTGGTGGCCCGGTTGTTTGAGGCGCTCAGCCGCTACCTGCACGCCCAGCCCATCGGTGAAGTGCTGTTCTCGCCCGCCGATATTCCTGGCGACGCCGATACCCTGCTGCAGCCGGACCTGTTCGTTGCGGCCGCGGATGCCGGACCCCGCGCCGAATGGCCAGCCCTGTCGCATCTCCTGCTGGTGGTCGAGGTCCTGTCACCCTCCACCGCGCGCCAGGATCACTTCGCCAAGCGGTGGCACCACCTTGTCGTACGGTAACGTATATGTTACTCTTGGAGAAGTGGGGTGCGGGTCCAGGAGTACCTCCGCGCCGACCAGTCCAGTCCCCTATGGGAGGTGGTTTGAAGGTCTGGACGCCCAGGCCGCCGCCAAGGTTGCGGTCGCCCACGTCCGGCTGAGCCAGGGCAACACCTCGAACATCAAGTGGTTCGATGGCATCGGTGGAGGATGTAAGCAATGGCACTGAGCCGGGATGTCGCGGAAACCGTTGTCGGTCGGGTGCAGCGCGACCCCAGGTTTGCCAAGGCCCTCCTCGACGAGGCGGCGACCCTGTTCCTCAATGGCGAACCCGACGCCGCCCGGCTGGTGCTGCGGGACCTGGTCAACGCAACGCTGGGATTTGAAAAACTTGCAATTCTGACCGACACGCCCAGCAAGAGCCTCCACCGAATGCTTTCTCCCAAGGGCAATCCGAGCATGGATAACCTGGCCGCCATCTTCGACGCGATCCGGCACAAGCTCAAGGTCGGTCTCAGGGCCCGCTCGGTCGCCGCCGCGTAAGGCCTGGCGAGCCCCCGTCGTCGGAAACAACCAGCCCCCCGGCCTCCTCTCAGAAGCCGGGGGGCTGCCCCCTCCTGGCGGCCCTCACGCCGCCGCCTCCCCTCCCCCCTTCCCCCCAGGCTCCGGCGGCCCCTCCGGCTTCACGTGCGGCCAGCTCACGTCCTTGGCACTCCGCCACGCCGCCAGCAACTCCGGGTTCTTCTGCCACCGCTTCCGGTTGATCGCGTCCAGCGGGCGCACCACCGCCATCAGGTCCTTGGTGATCTCCGGCAGTTCCGCCACCGCGGTCACCCGCTCCGTCTCCCCCAGGTTCTTCTGGCTCACCGCCGCCAGGTACTGGGCGATCAGTGCCTCCAGGTCCTCCACGAAGGTCTCGGCCATCCCCTCCGTGATAAACGTGGCCTTCCGGCTGGAAGCCTCCTCCAGCATCGCCCGGACCGCGCCAACGAACTCCTGCCGGTTGAGGCCCCGCCGGGGCAACCGAAACCTCCGACGAAGTTCCGGGTCGTTCGGCAGGGCCACCCGGGCGATCCGGACCAGGTGCTCCACGTACTCCCCTTCGATGACCTCCCGCAACGCGTCCTTCCGCGCCTGCGAGCCCTCCGCCTCCAGGTCACCACTTTCCTGCTGGGCCGCCAGCACCTCGGCCCGGTCCAGCTTCTCGCCCAGCACCTGCAGCGCTTCCAGGTACCCCTGGATCGCCGACGTGTGCTTCTGGCTGAAATCCCTGACCCGCTGGAACGTGTCCAACTTCATGCGAGTACGGCGCTCCATAACTACCTCCTCGGGATTCTCCCGTGGTGCGACGCCGGAGTCGAGGTCCAACGTCATCCACTCAGGTGTACCGCACCAGTCGAACACCTCGACCATCCGCTGGCCGGGTGCTGGAAAGGCGAACGGCGTGCCACCACGCCAGAAAGGCCCTGACGACCGATTCCTTGACAGCCCGCTGATGGGAGTCCCCGCGTCAGGCAAATGGGTGCCAGGACGAAGGGCGCACAGCTCGCGCTGCAATGCGTGCAGCTCCTGCCGCAATGTTCCGGAGCCGCGCTTCCACCTGTGATGACGCCGAGCCGTAAGTCGTTGAGCCCGCGCCCCATGCCCGTGACCTCCCGCTCGTCCACCGGACACCACCCGCGCCACCGGTGCGGACCCGCACCGGAACGGCGGACACCCCACGCCGGCACGCCCGTGATCCCCCGCCCGCACTGCCTGCAGCCCTTGCCGCAACGGATAGAATTGCGACGGTCAGACCGCGGAACCGTCCTTCAGGACGGGTCAGGAACAACCGGTGGGCTCCGGACGCCTCCCGCAGGACTCTGGATGCCTCCCGACGAAGTGCGGACCCCTCCTGGACGACTCCGGGGGTGGCACCCGCGGCCAGGCGGGTGCGGGCCGTTGGGGCGCGGGTGCCGGCGGAAGTGTCAGGCGCGTCGAGCGGCACTAGGCGGAAGTCGGGGAACAGGATGGAGAGTCCGGGCCGTCTGGCACCGGCCGCCCTGTTGAACAGGCCGGGGCTCCTTCCGTGATGCGAAGGATGCCGGCCGCCCGACACCGGCTCGGGGAAATCTTCGGGCGAAACCGTCCTGAAGGACGGTTCCGGAACAGCGATCGTCCTGATCCGGGACACGAATCGCCCAATCGCCCAACCGCCCAACCGCCCACCATGGCCCAAAACTTCCATCTCCCCCCTCCATTCTGTCCCCGCCCGACCGGAGCACCGTGTTCCACCACTTCCCCCACAAGCAGCACCTCCAGCTCGGCGTCCTCGAAAACGCCACCCGGGAGCTCGCCCGTGAGGTCATCCACCCCGCCTTCCAATACCCGCTCGGCCTGCCCAGGCTCGATCGGCTCGTCGCCGGCTGGATCGCCTGGGACGGGAGCCGCTGCTATTCCGGCGGCTGCCTCTTCGTGGCCACCGCCTCCGAGTTCGACGACCGGCCCGGCCCGGTCCGCGACCATCTGGTCCGGCTCTACCTGCTCTGGCAGCACCTGGTGGACAGCCTGGTGCGCGCCGCCGTCGCCGGCGGCTCCCTCCGCCCCGACACCGACCGCCCCCAGTTCCTGCACGACCTCCACGGCATCATGCTCGCCTACCACCACGCCGCCCGCCTGCTCCAGGACCCCGACGCCGAGCGGCGGGCGCTGATCGCCTATTGCGGATTGGTGGAGAGGGCGGGGGGGGAAGGGAGCGGCTGTCTAGCGGAACTCCCGCCTACCATGACGCATGCCTGCTTGCGTCCCCGCCCCCGCCGAGCGTACCGTATGTCCATGGCCGCCCCCGCGTACTTCACCGCCGACATGGTCCGCGCCCTCCCCGAGGACGGCAACCGCTACGAAGTGGTGTACGGAGAACTGCTGGTGACCCCGAGCCCTCGGCTCCTGCACCAGCGGATTCTCACCCGGCTCATGGCAGCCTTGGGCCCCTACTTGGAGGCGAACCCGGTGGGCGAGGTGCTCCACTCCCCCGCCGACATCAGTTGGGATGAGGACACCCTGGTCCAGCCCGATCTCTTCGTGGTGGACCGGATCCACGCTCAGGCGCAGGAGTGGGCCGAAATCCGGAGCCTGCTCCTGGTCATCGAGGTGTTGAGCCCCTCCACCGCTCGCCACGATCGCTTCACCAAGCGCCGCCGCTATCAGGAGGCCGGCGTCCCCTGCTATTGGATCGTGGACGCGGACGCCCGCCAGGTGGAGGTCTGGACCCCGGGCGATCTCTTCCCCCGCATCGAACCCAGTCAACTGCTCTGGCACCCCGCCGGCGCGCTCCATCCCTTCCAGCTCGACCTCGGCGGCATCTTCCCGTTGGACTGAGCTGACCGTCTGACCGTCCGGCCGACCCCGAGCCATCCACCGCATCTCAGAGGAACCCGATGCACCGACTGCTCATCGCCCTGGCCAGCGCCGCCCTGCTCGCCCTGTCGCCGCAGGCGCCGCCCACCTGGCCCGTCGGTCGGATCAGCACCCCGCTCGGCGAGCTCCTCGTCTATCTCCATCCCGAGACCCCGAACCACCGCGCCAGCTTCCTCCGCCTGGCCGGCCAGCACTACTGGGACTCGCTCACCTTCAACCGGGTCATCCCCAACTTCGTGGCCCAGGGCGGCTGCCCCGACACGCCGGAAGGGTTCACGGACTCGCCCTACAATCTTGCCCCCGAGTTCAACGACAGCCTCCGGCACATCTACGGCGCCTTCGGCGCCGGGCGTGACGACAATCCCCAGAAGCTCTCGGCCGGCTGTCAGTTCTATGTGGTGGCCAACAAGGCGGGACTCAAGCGGCTCGACGGCAACTACGTGATCTACGGGCAGGTCTTCAAGGGGATGGATGTGGTGGAGGCGATCGTGGCCACACCGCGGGATTCGCTCGACGAGCCGCTCACCCCGATCCCGCTGAAGGTGGACGTGATCGAGATGACCGCGGCACAGTTGTCTGCATACGGAATCACACCGCATTAGCTTCCCAGTCCCCCGGTCCCCCGGTCCCCCGGTCCCCCGGTCCCCCGGTCCCCCGGTCCCCCGGTCCCCCGGTCCGGTGATGGAACCGACGGTACGTTCGGCTCGTTGACCTCCGCACAGCCGTGCAAACAATCCTCCGGCCGGAGTCCACTCCGTGATGATCCGCATCTCCGCTGGCCTGGTCCTCCTCCTCGCAGCTCTGCCGGCTGCCCTGGCCTCCCAGGGCGCACCGTCCGACGCCGCCCCGGCGGCCCGGGCCCCGGTCGTCTACCGCCTCCTTGCCGACAGCCGCCTCGAGGTGAAGACCGGCAAGTCGGGCTTCTTCAGCTTCCTCGCTCACGAGCACATCATCCGGGCCGGGGGCTTCGAGGGCGAGGTGCACTACCAGGCGGACAACGTGACCGCCACGACCATCAGCATCCGCATCCACACCGACAGCCTCGAGGTGCTGACGCCGCCCGACACCGCCGAGATCCGCAAGGTGACCGAAGCGATGCGGGAGGACGTGATGCACGTGACCCAGTATCCCGAGATCATCTTCCATTCGACCAAGGTCAGCGGCGGGCCGGCCGACTACCGGGTCACCGCCTCGTTCACCATGCACGGCGTGACCCGCGAGATGACCGTGCCGGTGCGAGTGGAGTTCGCCGGAGACACGCTGGTGGCCAAGAGCACCTTTGACCTCAAGCAGACCGACTTCGGGATCAAGCCATATCGGGGCGGACCGGGGGGCATCGCGCGTGTGGCGGACAAGGTGGAGTTCCGGATCGAGGCGCGCGGGCTGCCGCAGTGAACAGTCGCCTGGGGCGACCGGCCGGAGACCGGAACACAGGGGGGTGACGCGGAGACAGATCCAAGGCAGCTTACAGCGGCGTCAACGCGCCGCTGCAATCCACCCGGAGTCCTTCGCGATGCCCTACACACCCGCCCCCGCCCGCTACGACACCCCAGCATTCTACCGCCGCTGTGGCCGCTCCGGCGTCCGGCTGCCGGTGATCGCGCTCGGCCTCTGGCACAACTTCGGGGCGGGGGACTCCTTCGAGACCGCCCGCGCCATGATCCGCCGAGCCTTCGACCTGGGGATCACCTACCTCGACCTGGCCAACAACTACGGCCCGCCCGAGGGCGCCGCCGAGGAGACCCTGGGCCGGATCCTGGCGGAGGACCTGGGCCGCTGGCGCGATGAGCTGATCATCGCCACCAAGGCCGGCTACTACATGTGGCCCGGTCCCTATGGAGAATGGGGCTCGCGCAAGAGCCTGCTCGCCTCATTGGATCAGTCGCTCCGGCGGCTCCGGCTCGAGTACGTGGACATCTTCTACTCCCATCGCTTCGACCCCGACACCCCGCTCGAGGAGACCATGGGCGCTCTGGCCCACGCGGTGAAGAGCGGCAAGGCGCTCTACGCCGGCCTGTCCAACTATTCCGCCGAAGACACGGTCCGCGCTGCGAAGCTGCTCAAGGAGATGGGCACGCCCTGCCTGATCCACCAGCCGCGCTACAGCATGTTCGATCGCGGGCCGGAGGCGGGACTGCTGGACGCGCTGTCGCAGGAGGAGATCGGGGTCGCGGTCTACTCTCCCCTGGCCAAGGGGCTGCTCACCGATCGCTATTTCGAGGGGATTCCCGCCGATGCCCGCGCCGGCCGCGACCCGCGCTTTCTGCGTCCTTCCGACATCACCGACGCCGCCGTAGCCAAAGCAAAGCAGCTCAGCACGGTGGCCCGGGCCCGGGGCCAGACGCTGCCCCAGATGGCGCTGGCCTGGGTGCTCCGGCACCCCGCCGTCACCTCGGCGATCATCGGCGCCAGTCGGGTGAGCCAGGTGGAGGACTGCGCGGGAGCGGTACGGAATCTCGCCTTTGCCCCGGAGGAACTGGCGGGGATCGAGGCGATCCTGGCGGGCTAGCGGCGGCCTACTTCTCCGTCAGCAGCCCCGCCACCGGCGCGGACATGATGCGGTTGACGCTGGTGCGCACCGTGATGACCATGTCACGCCCGTCCTTGCTGAAGGGTCCCGGATACCGCCGGCCAGCAGCAGTTCCGGACGCCAGCGATGGCGTCCTCGACCGAAGGTGACCAGCACCGCGAGCACCACCGGCAGGTTGATGATCAGCTCGCCGTTGAACGCGAGGTTCCGGTAGTCCATCGACATCTGATAGAGAGCGTACAGCAGGGCGGCGATGGCGCCGGTCTCCCGGTCGAAGCGCCGCTTGAGGATGAGGTACAGCCCGGCCATCGTGGCGAGGGTCCAGGCGATCCCCACGAGATGCAGTGCGGGCCAGTTGTGCGGGCCGGCCACGGCGAACACGGCGGCGTAGAGGGCAAAGAGCAGCGGGGGCTTCCGCTCCACCGCGTCGAGGTAGGGGAGCCCGCCGTGGAGTATCTCCCCGGCCACCAGGGCGTAGATCTGCTCGTCGTCGATGCCGCGGGGGTGAATCAGGGCGGGCAGCCGGGTGACCATCACGAACAGCAGCAGCGCCAGTGCGATCCGGCGTCCCGACCAGCGGGTCACGTCTGTGGCGAGGGAGGGGGAACTCACGGGACCCGGGGGGCAGTGGTACGGGCAGCGCAGCGTGGTGGAAACCTAGCCGCCCGGGACGCGGGGACCAACGCGGTGCCGGTCAGCCCACCTCGCGCGCCACCAGCTCCTGCGCCTGGGCCTCGAACGCCAGCGTTCCGACCAGCGCGTGCAGCTCCGCCGCCGCGTCCTCCACCTCCGGCAGCGCGATGAGCCGCCGCAGTCCGCCCTGGGTGTCGAGGAGACACTGCACCATCCGGTCCCGTCGGCGCTCGAGATCGCCGGCCATCACCGGGCCGGCGGCAGTACTGGAGCGTTCCGCCATCAGCGCCAGCGCCGCTTCCATCCGCACCAGCTCCCGCACACCGCGACAGGCCACCGGTATCATCTCCGCGATCAGCTCGCGCTGGCCACGCTCGGCGCTCCCGGCCAGGTGACGCGCCAGCCGGATCAGGCTGCCGAAGAGGTCGCGCGCCGAGCCGGCCGGCAGCTCCGCCGCCGTGGCGATGATCTCGCCCTCCAGTTCGGCGCCCAGACGGGCACCGCGGGGCTGCTGGTCGAGCAGCGGCTGGAGACCGGCGCTCACCCCGGCGGCGAGCAACAACACCGCGAACGCAGCCGAACTCCAGTACAGCACCGGATGCACCGCCCCGCCAGCCAGGACGCCCAGTCCCGCCGCGAGCAGCGCCAGCACCCAGAGCCCCGCCGGGATCGTGCGCCACACCGACCGCACCGGCACCGCGCGAGCCGAGAGGCCGCGGGCCGCCAGCCGGTCCACGGCGGCGTCCACCATGCCGTCCGGCACCCGGGCCAGCGGCTTGCGGCCCAGGGCCACGTCGCGGTGGCCCGCGCCGCGGGCGCCCCCGAACCAGGTGAGCAGTTGCCCGGTCCGCTCGTCCCGGTCATGGGCGCGGCCCGGGTCCAGGAAGATCAGCTCATCCGATCGCCGCTCGGCGGAGCCGCAGCGGCGGCAGATGGTGAGCCCCTCGACATCGATGACGCCGCACACCAGGCAGCGGTCTTCCCAGGCCAGGATCGGCGCCGCCGAGTGTGACGGATCTCCCAGCGCGTCCATGAAGCTGGCGGCGGTCGGGAAACGATCGGCGGGATCGGCCTGGGTGGCCTGGGCCACCACCGCGTCCAGCCAGGCGGGGACGGAGAGGTTCTCTTCCCGCGGGTGATACCCGTCCTCGCTGGGCGAGGGCGGCAGGTGCGAAGATGGCTGCGGTGGCAGCCGGCCCGCCAGGGCGTAGTAGAGCGTGAGGCCCAGCGCGTAGACATCGGACCGCGCGTCGGCTCGGCAGCCGCCTAACAGTTCCGGGGCGGCGTAGGCCAGGGTGCCCACCAGCCCGCCGGTCTCGGTCATGGTGCCCTGGGAGTGGATCCGGGCCGAACCGAAATCGGTGAGCAGCGCCTTGCCGGCGCGGTCCAGCAGGATGTTGCGGGGCTTCACGTCGCGGTGGAGGATGCCCTCCCGGTGGGCCAGGGCCATGGCGGAGGCGATGCCTTGCCCCAGGGTGATGGCGGCCTCGGGCGGGAGCGGCCCCCGCTTCCCGACCCGCCATTCGAGATCCTCCCCCTCAATGAGCTGCATGACGACGAACTGCCACGGCCCTTCGGTCAGGTAGTCGTACACCGGGACGATATGAGCATGGGAGAGCGAGCGGACGGCCAGCACCTCGCGGCGGAGCCGCTCGCGAGCCAGCTCCTGGGTGGCCGGCGGCGGCACCAGCAGCTTCACGGCGACATCGGTCTTGAGCGCCAGGTCCAGTGCCCGGTACACCACCGAATGTCCTCCCCGGCCCAGCTCGGCACCGATCCGGTAACGGTCGGCCAGGAGGGTGCCGGGGGCGAAGTAGCTCACGCCGTTACTTCTCCACCGGAGTGTCGGCGCCGAGCTGCTTGAGGGTCTCTACCGCGCTCTGATACCAGCCGTCGCGTTCGTGGTAGTACTTGAGGAATTCGGTGAGGTTGTGGCGGGCCAGAGCCGGCTGACCCAGGGCGTATTCCGACATGCCGGCGTGGTAGAGGGCCATGTAGTGGTTGGGCCAGTACTCGATCACCATCTCCATGATGGGGCCGGCGGCCTGGTCGTCCCCGGCGTCGGCCACGGGATGGGCCACCTCGAACACCACGCCCGCGGCCCGGTAGCGGTCGGCCTGGGGCAGCTGGTTGATCAGCAGCCGGGCCCGGTCCACCTTGCCCGCCAGGGCGTAGCAGGCCGCCGAATAGGCGGCGCCTTCGAAGTCGGCGGGGGCGGGGTCCCGGCGCTGGGCCACGTCCACCTCGACGGGGTTGCAGAACGGGCGGATCCGGGCGAACCACTGGCTGGGGGAGCCCGCAGGTTGGGCTGGCTGCACGTGCACCGGGGCGGCGGTCCTGGCCCGGTAGAAGGCGAGAAGTCCTCCCAGCGTCAGGACATACGCGATTCCGAAGAAGTACAGGCGACGGTGCATCTCCCCTCCAGACGGTCCGGGTTCCCTGCGGGCGTTTCAATTGAGCAAGTGGTGTTCCAGAGGGACGCAGCCGGTGGGAGGACTGGCACGGGGGACCGGGGGACCGGGGGACCGATTGACCGTTGGTTGATGGGGCGGGGATACCGTGCGGCCCATGATGCGGTATGAGAAGCTCGAGGCTTGGCGCCGATGCCACGAACTGGTCCTGCTCGTCTATCAGGCAACTGCGGCATGGCCAAGGAGCGAACTCTACGGGCTGACCTCGCAGGTCCGACGGGCAGCCGTCTCGGCCGCTACCAACATCGCGGAAGGCTCGGCGAAGCGCGGCCCGAGAGAGTTCCGTCGGTTCCTCGACATTTCGCTCGGATCACTCGCCGAGGTGTCCTACCTTCTTAGGCTCGCGGGAGAGCTTGGCATCACGACTGCCGAGACCTCCGCGCAGTTGGAGGCACTCCGCACCAGCGCCAGCCAGCTGACCTGGAAACTCTACGCTTCCATACGGGACCGGGCCTGAACGGCCCCGCGGTCAATTCGGTCCCCCGGTCCCCCGGTCCCCCGGTCAATCGGTCCCCCGGTCCCCCGGTCCCCCGGTCCCCCGGTCCCCCGGTCCCCCGGTCCCCCGGTCCCCCGCTGCTGACGCGCTCGCCTGCCCCGGGACCGCGACGGGATCCGCCGAGAGGCTGCCCCCAGGTCCGGTGCCGTTGCCCCAGCAGAGCGCCAGGCCCGTTGTCGTGAGCCCACACGTCCGCACCGCGCCGGCGCTCACGCTCTGGAACAGATGCCCGCCCATCACCGCGAGCGGCGTCGTCGAGCGCTTGAGGGCGCCGTTGGATAGTGCGCCCAACTCCCCAAAATAGTTGCTCCCCCAGCAATAGGCGGCGCCGCCACTCACCAGGCCGCAGGCGTGACTTGCCCCTACGCTCAGGGTGGTGAAGGCGACGCCACCCGGGACCAGGCCCGGTGTCACGGGGTAGAACATGCTCCCCCAGCAATACGCCGCGCCGCCGGCCACCAGCCCGCAGGAGGTCCAGTCCCCGCTTGAGATGGTGGTGAACGCCAGTCCGCCACCGACCGGAAGCGGGATGGGGCTGTCGGGCGTCATGCCGTTGCCGAGCTGGCCGAAGTATCCCGAGCCCCAGCACAGGGTCGAGCCGGTGACGCTGATTCCGCAGGCGTGCTCAAAGCCCGCTGCCAGCCGGCTGAACTGATGGCCGCCCTGCACCGGGGTGGGAACGGTCCGATTGATCGTCGTGCCGTCGCCGAGTTGGCCGGTGCTATTGTAACCCCAGCAGTACGCGGTTCCTCCAGTGACCACGCCGCAGACCAAGCCGTCGCCGGCGGTGATCCGGGTGAAGGTGAGTCCGCCGGCTACGGCGACCGGCGTCAACTGCGTGGTTGTCGTACCATCGCCGAGCTGCCCTGAGCCATTGAACCCCCAGCACCAGGCGCTGCCATCGGTGGCCACCCCGCAGGTCTGGGACTCCCCTCGGCTCAGCGCGGTCCAGGTGATCCCGCCCGACACCGGCACCGGCACAGAGGATTGGGAGCTGCCATCGCCGGGCCGGGGTCCCCAGCAATAGGCGGCGCCGCCCGTGGTGATACCGCACCCGAGATCACCTTCGGCCAGGGCGGTGAACGTGAGGCCGCCACTCACCGCGACCGGCGTGGCACTCCCGCTGTTGGAGCCATTCCCCAGGCTCCCGGGGAATCCCCAGCAGTACGCCTGGCCGCCGGTGGTCAGGCCGCAGGTAGCGTAGTCGCCAGCGCTGATCTGCGAGAACGTCAGTCCGCCCGCCACCGGAGCCGGAGGAATCTCATCGTGCCCGGCTTGGCTGGAACCGGTGCCCAGTTCCCCGAACTCGTTCGCTCCCCAGCACCACGCCTGGCCCGTCGCGGTCAGGCCGCAGGCGTGCTCAGAGCCTTCGCTCAGCGATACCAGGTTCGGGGCGCCCTCGAGCACCGGCACGGTGCTGAGCTTGGCGCCATGGCCGAAGTGCTTGAGGCCCCAGCACATGACCGTACCGGCCGCGGTGAGTCCACAGGTCCGGTAGAAGTCGGCCTCAAGGGCAGTGAAGGTAGCTCCGCCGGAGACGGTGACTGGAGTGTAGCTGGCGTAGGTGGTGTCGTATCCCAGCTGGTGGGTGTGATTGGCGCCCCAGCAGTAGGCGCTCCCTCCCGCCGCGAGTCCGCAACTGAAGGAGCCAGCCGTCGTGACGGGGTCGAAGTTCCAGGCGCCCTGGATCGGTGCGGCGGTGGGGCGGCTCTGACGGGTGCCGTCACCGAGCTGGCTGGTGGTGTTCGATCCCCAGCACCACGGGACGCCGGCCGCGGTCCGCGCACAGGTGAAATCCCCCGGCGCCCCAATGGCGGCGAAGCCCGGCGCGCCGGCAACCTTCACCGGTTGCCAGGCGTCAGTGGTCGTGCCGTCCCCGAGCTGGCCGTAATAGTTGTCGCCCCAGCAGTAGGCCGCCCCGCCCGTGGTGATGCCACAGGCGTACACGCGGGACATCGCAAGGGTGCTCCAGGTGAGCCCTCCGGCGATTGCTTTGGGCCGTGATTGCCAGTCGTCCAGCTGTCCGGTGCCGAGCTGCTGGAATCCGTTGTGTCCCCAGCAGAACCCTGCCCCCGACTGTATGGCGCAGGTGGAGTAGGTCGAAGTAACGACCTGATCGGCCACCAGCGGCTCCACCACCTGAATGGCCGTGCTGTCGGCGACGGCGCCACTGGCCGCATAGATTCGGGCCAGGCCGGCGGATCGGGCGATGACCAGCCCACGGGCGGATACGGTGGCGACGGTGGTGTCGGTGGAGGCCCAGCGTACGCTCCGCTCGGTCAGCTCCGAACCGCCGGAGTCCAGTACCATGGCGCGCAGCCGGAGCGTGTCGTCTGGTACCAGGGTGGCGCTAGAATCGGGGATGACGACCGACGCGGGGGGCGTGCCGGGGCCGCTGGCGTCGTGGCAGGCTGCGGAGGCCAGTGCCAGGGCAAGGATGGAAGCTGCACCGCGTTGGATGACGCGCGGTGCTGCGGTCAGGCGGAGTCTCGGTGCGGCGTGCAGCATGTCAGGTGCAATCTGGGCTCGTGGCCGGGGGCCGCAAGCGGGGCTCCCGGGGCCACGTCCCATCCTGGCACCTCGGCGGTCTGCTCTGATCAGCCGGACTTCTTTCCGCCATCTCCCTTCTTCACCACCTCGACCGGTCCTTCCTCGCTCGGCGCCGCCGCCGCCTCTCCCCCCGGCATCTTGATGGAGGTGAGCTGATTCAGGACGTCGAACATCGGCGGGAGCGACCGGGCCAGTCCCTGCAGGAATCCGGAGGTGGCCGCCCCGTTCTGGCTGTCCCACACCACGATCTTGTCGAACTTGATGTTGCTGATCGCCTCGCTGGCGGTTCTGGCGATGGTCGGCATGTGTTCCGCCATGAGCAGCCGGAAGGCGGCATCGGGATTCCCCGCCGCCGCGTCGATCAGCCGCTTCATGGCGTCCGCCTTGGCGGCCGCGATGGCAAACTGCCCCTTGGCCTCGGCTTCCAGCTTGAGCAGGATCACCTTGGCATCGGCCTCGGCGGCGATCCGCCGCTGCTCGCCGGCGGCATGGGCCTGCACGATGAGCGTCGCCGCTGCGGCCTTGGCCGGCGCCTCCAGGGCGGCCCGCTGGGACTGGCACGGGACCGGGGGACTGGGGGGGCAGCGAGGGGGGAGAGCCCATGACGCGTTGCCCGGAAGATGGCGTCCAACGCGCCCGTGAAGGCGCGGGGGACCGTGAGGCTGCGCTTCGCGGCGTTCCGCCCCCCGGCGCACCAATCGGGTGACTGACCCTCCGGGCCCCCAACCCACCGTTGGGGATGCTTCCCGCTTGCCACCCCGCTGCCGCCGAGCGTACCCTATGTCCATGCCCGCGCCCGCGTATTTCACCGCCGAGATGGTCCGCGCCCTTCCCGAGGACGGGAACCGCTACGAAGTGGTCCACGGGGAGCTGCTGGTGACCCCGGCACCCCGGCGCCGGCATCAGCGCCTGCTGGCGCATCTGTTCTACGCCCTCCGGGGGTACCTGGTCGTCCACCCCGTGGGAGAAGTGCTGTGGTCGCCCGCCGACATCGTCGGCGACGCCGGCACTCTGGTGCAGCCCGACCTGTTCGTGGCCCCCGCGGAGGCGGACCCGCCGGCCGGCTGGCCCACACTGCCCGAGCTGCTCCTCGTGGTGGAGGTCCTGTCGCCCTCGACCACTCGGCAGGATCGCTTCTCCAAGCGGCGTCGCTACCAGGAGGCCGGCGTTCCGATGTACTGGATCGTGGATGGAGAGGCGAAGCAGGTGGAGGTGTGGACGCCGGCCGCGCTCTTCCCTGTCATCGAAAGGGACCGGCTGGTGTGGCGGCCGGCCGGCGCGGGGGATGCGTTCCGAATGGAGTTGGGGGAGTTGTTCGGGCCGGCGTGACTGCGGTGAGCAGCGCGGCGCTTCTCTCACGGCGCCACGTCGTGGAATTGCAGCCCGGTCTCGTTCTCCAGCGCCCAGCGCATGGCCCAATCGGTCTCGAACAGCAGTACCGGCTGGCCCTTGGCGTCGAACAGCCGGAGCCGGCCCGACGCCGAGCCGGCGCGTTCGATGGTCTCCTCCGGCCCGGTGACCCAGCGCGGGTAGCGGAAACTGATCGGCGAGAACCGGCAAGGCGCCCCGTACTCGTGCTCCAGCCGGTACAGCATGACGTCGAACTGCAGCTTGCCCACCGCACCGACGATGGGCGCCGGTCCGGTCTCGCCGTCGGCGTAGAACACTTGGGCCGCGCCTTCTTCTGACAATTCCCGCAGGCCGGCATCGAGCTGCTTCCGCCGGAGCGGATCGGCGGGCACCACCTGGGCGAAATGCTCCGGCGGGAATCGGGGCACGCCCTGGAACTCGAGCGCGCCGGCCGCCGAGAGGGTGTCGCCGATCCGGAGCGAGCGCCGGTCGACTACCCCGATCACGTCTCCCGCCCAGGCCTCCTCGATATTGGTGCGCTCCCGGGCCAGGAACTGCTGGCTGCTGGAGAGCCGGAGCGTCCGTCCGGTCCGCACGTGCAGCACGTCCATCCCGGCCTCGAACCGCCCGGAGCAGATTCGCACGAAGGCGATCCGGTCCCGGTGCCGGGGATCCATGTTCGCCTGGATCTTGAAGACGAAACCGGTGAATTCCGGCGCCGTGGCCCGGACCAGTCCGGCGGTGGACTCGCGGTCCACCGGTGCCGGCGCCAGCGCCAGGAAGTCTTCCAGCAGTCCTTCGACGCCGAAGTTGGTCAGGGCGCTGCCGAAGTACACCGGCGAGAGCGCGCCGGACAGGAACTGCTCCTGGTCAAAGGCGTGGCCGGCGCCAGCCAGCAGGTCGAGATCCTCGCGCAGCCGGGCGAGGGTGGCGGGGCCGAGCCGCTCCAGCAGGGCGGGGTCATCCAGGGTGAGCGAGCGGGCGCTGGCCCGGGTGGCGCCGTGGTCACCGGCGCCGGTGAACAGCGTCACCCGGCCGGTGCGGCGGTCCGCCACGCCGGCAAACCCCTCGTCGGCATAGACCGGCCAGGTGATCGGGGTGCAGGCGATCTCGAGCTCGCGCTCGACGTCCCCCAGGAGGGTCATCGGATCGGCGCCGATACGGTCGCACTTGTTGACCAGGGTCACGATGGGCATCCGGCGCCGCTTGCAGACGTCGAACAGCTGTCGGGTGCGGGCCTCGACGCCCTTGCGGTTGTCGAGCAACATGATCGAGCTGTCGGCGGCCACCAGGGTGCGGAAGGTGTCCTCGGAGAAGTCCTCGTGGCCGGGCGTGTCGAGCAGATTCACCCGGTGGCCGGCGTAATCGAACGCCATCACGCTGGAGGTGACCGAGATGCCGCGCTCCCGCTCCAGGTCCATCCAATCGGAGGTGACCTGACGGTCGCCCCGCCGGGCCTTGACCGCCCCGGCCAGGTGAATGGCGCCACCGTAGAGCAGCAGCTTCTCGGTGAGGGTGGTCTTGCCCGCATCGGGATGGCTGATGATCGCAAAGGTGCGCCGTCGGGCGACCTCGCGCTCGGTCGCGGCTTCGGAACTGAATGTCGCAGGAGCGGTCACTGACGCGATGCTCCGGGCGCGAGAAAAGGCCGGACACGAACGCCGGCCGCTACCTGCTGCATGGGATGCTCCCTGACGTGAATCACGTACGGTGTCCGCAAAAATACCTGGCTGCTGCACTGCCCCCGGATCCAGGGGGCGTCGCTCCCTATGGGGAGATACAACGAAGCCCCGGCGGGTATCCGGGGCAAGTGCTGGCCGTCGCCGCCACTCGGTGGTGGACACCCGTGTCAGCCGTTCAGGGTGCGCCGCGGGCGCGGGTGTCTCATGGGAGACGGGTTGGCGGTGGTCACGGCCTGGCGACGGACCCGCCGCCGCTCACCAGCGTCCGGACCAGCCAGACCGTGACCAGCCCGATGCCCGTGATCCGGATGCCGGCCCCGAGCCAGGTTGCCGACGCCAGCTGACTGGAGATGGCCGGACCGGCATACCAGTAATAGACGATGCCCGCGAGGGCCGCGATGAGTGGCAGCGCGAAGCGCGACTGCAGCCGGAGCGCCAGCACCACGGCCACGATCACCACCAGGCTCGCCAGCGACCAGCCCAGCGTCGCGGCGTACACCAGCGCCGCGCTGTCAACGGGGCCGTCCTTGACCTGGTTGTAGCCGATGATGAACCCCGGCAGGGCCGCGAAGAACGCCCCATGCGGAGTCACCAGCCACTCGGCGGTATGGCGGGCTGGCCCCAGCAGCTGGGGGATCGCCTTGCGCTCCGCCAGGTCAATGCAGCCGCGCGGCGTACACACCGTGCAGGCGGTGCACCGGCCTCGGTCCACCGGGACCAGTGGCGCCTGACCGTACAGAAGCTCGACCGGGAGCACCGGACAGAGAGCGTTGCAGAAGGCCGAGCGCACCGCAAAGATCGCCCCGAGCCCCACGGCCAGCCCGCCCACCGCCGCGATGGTCGCCGCCAGGGCCACTCCGTGCAGGTTGAAGAGGAAATGTCTTGCAGGAACCATCAGATGGAACAGGACCAGGCCCCCGATGTTGAGCGCGAGGAGCATTCTGGCAGAGGGCACGCGCTGCCGCCCAAGTCCATTCCCGATCTCATTCAGGGTCGCCAGGGGGCACACGCCGCGCCACAGGGCGGTGCTCACGAAAAAAGTGGCCGGCAGGATCGGGATCGCGATGTACCAGAGCGCCGTGAGTGCGGCGTCAGGCTCGAGAACGAGCCAGAGCAGGAGCAGCGGGACGGTCGCCAGCACCGACCACCGCGCGACCTGCCAGAGGGCGACGCTCCGGGCGGAACGGATGAGAAGCTGTGCGGTTGCCATGGAAACCCTCCGGCTCAGCTCCCGGTCGGGACCGCTTCCGGCGGGCCCAGCAGATAGGCGATGGCTTCCGCCGCCGAATAGTGTGTGCGCCCCGCCAGGAACGTCGCGAGCGAGGCGAGGTCGTCGCCGCTGGTGAGCAGCGGCGGCTCGACCTGCCCATGGTCCCGCCGCTGTGCGTGGCCGATGTTCGCCAGGAGGGCGTTGCAGAGGCACCGCCGTCCGACTGTGTCCTCCTCGTGGCCGCCCTTCCGCAGGTAGGCATCCACCGGCTCGCTGGCGCAGCGATAGTCGATCTTGCCGGCCGACGTGCGGTAGGCGACGCGCAGATAACCGAGATCGCAGACCCGCTCGCGTGGCGGCCGCGCCGCGCCGGGATCGGCGGCCCAGTGCACCACCTTGAACGGGTAGCCGGTGGGAGAGGCCTGTGGGTCGGTGAACACCTCCAACTGACCCCGGGCCGCGTGCTCCAGCACGGAGTGCTTGAGGTCGTCCCCGAGGCCCGATTCGTCACAGAAGGCGAACAGGGTTCCTACCTGGATGCCGGCGGCGCCCGCCAGGTGTGCCTCACGCAGCCGTCCAGGCTGTCCGGTGCCGCCGGCCAGCCAGAAGGGCAATCCCAGTTCGCCGAGTTTCGCCAGGTTCACCAGATCCCGCTCGCCGTAGAGCGGCTCACCGAGCTGGTTGAACCGCGGCTCGCCCCGCGGGGGGGCGTTGTGGCCACCGGCGGTCGGTCCCTCGACGATGAACCCATCCACTCGGCCGCTGGCCTTGCGGGCCAGGACCGTGGCCAGCGAGTTGCTCGCGATGATCGGCAGGAAGAGTGGCCGGTGGAGCGGGGCCGGGAGATCGTCCCAGTGCTCCCCCGGATCCAGCCGCAGGTATTCCGTTTCGCCGGGCGCGAGACCCTCCACCTCAAACCGGAGGGTGGCGGGCCGGTGCCCGGCGAGGGCGTCGAGCACTGCCGGAATCTCCCGCGGAATGCCGGCACCCATGAGCACGTAGTCAACCCCCGCCAGCATCGCGCCGTAGAGTGAAGCGAGGGTGGGAAGCTGGATCTTGGTGAGCAGGTTGATGCCCACCAGCCCGCCGTGTCCTTCCTTGGCGAGGGAGACCTCGACGAAGTTGGCCAGCATGGTGAGCTGCTCGCGGCGCCGATTGGCGCCCTGGCGATACATCGGCAGCATCTGGTACGGTGCGTCCGGCGGCAACCCATCCCCGCGGAAATACCGGCGCAGGGCGTCGGCGGCGACACCGGGGATCGGGAACCTGGCCATCGCCCGGCGCAGGTGACCGCCCGCATCGCCATCCTGGAGCCGACGCACCAGGACGCTGTCGAGCGCCGTGCCCGAGACCACCCCCAGGTGGCCGCTTCGCGAAACGGCGCGCGCCAGGGGCCAGCCGGAGATGCCGACCCCCATGCCGCCCTGGATGATCATTGGCAGTGCGCGCGCTTGGCTCATACCTTAAATATCATCTGGAGATGATGATATCGCCAGCCAAGGGCGTCGAATCAACTCGGGGAGGTTCGGGTGCATTCGGGGCCCTACCCGCGTGGTCAGGTATGGAGGCGCCATGTACGCTGAGTCATTCCACTCACCGCACTCTTGAAACGGATGGGTCGGGAAGCAACGGCCCGCCGCAGGTGAGGCGCCGACAGCTCAGTGGGCGCTGGGAGGCCGCATCGCCGGTTTGCCTTCCGCGTCGTTGGCGTAGAAGCGGGTCGTGGGGTATGCGAAGTCCACGTCGGGGCACTCCCCGAACGCGACCAGGATCTCCCGCCAGAGCGCGTCGCTCACGGTCCGGCGCTTCCGCGGATCACAGGGGAGGCGCACGGTGAGCAGGACACCGCTGGCCTCGACGGACACGTAGACTGCGGGATCGGTGGCGCCGGGGGGCAGGGCATACCGCCGCGCTGCCTCGGCCAGTTCGACGCCGGCCTCCTCCGCGGCCCGGGCACCGTGCCGGCTGGCGATCTCCTGGAGCACCGACAACGCCTTCTGCCAGTCGCTCTCGAACGTCACCAGCACCGGCAACTCGGTGAAGATGGACTCGAATCCGCGGGTGTAGTTGGCGATCGGGGTCAGGAAGAGCAACCCATTCGGCAGGTGAACCAGGCGTCCGGTGGTCTGGTCGGCGTCCACCCAGTTCCCGATCTCCAGCAGCGTAAACTGGAACAACCGGATATCCACCACGTCGCCCGTGTGTGTACCCATCTGTACCCGGTCACCGATTTCGAACGGCCGTCGCAGGAGGATGAAGGCCCAGCCCGCCAGGTTGGTCAGCGGGTCCTTCAGGGCGATGGCCACACCGGCCGAGAGCAGTCCGAGATAGGTGGCAAACCCGCTGAAATCCACCAGCCAGATCCGGGTGATGGCGACCGCGCCGATCAGGGCGGACAGGTAGGTGGTGCCGCTCCGCCAGCGGTACAGATCCCGCGGATCTGTCAGGCGGCGGTTGGCGGAGCGGAGCACCAGCCAGCGCACCAGCACCAGGCCGACGACCACTCCCGCCGAGGCGAGCAGCCTGAGCTGGGTCTCGGGGCTCAGGCCAAGCACTGCACCGGCCCACTCATGGAACGCGTTCACTGGCGCCGGTTCAGGGCCGCGGCGCCCCGGTGGGGGACCCCGTCAACGTAATCGGCGGCGCCGCCACCAGCTCGAACGTGGCCGAGGCCAGCTGGACCTTGCCGCTGGAAGCGTCGACCCGGTCCATGATGGCGTTGAAGAGGGCGTCCTTGGTGCCGCGCCGACGGCGGTAATTGACCACGTAGCGCAGGGTGTACTCCAGCCAGTTGTCGTTGGCCACCAGGGTGATCATGGGGACGACGCTGGCGTCTTCGATCCGGTACTTCTGCACCATGTCGCGCCAGGCGGCCTCGGCCGTGGAGGCATACTCGGCCAGGATGTCGTCGGCGACGTGCTGGATGATCTGCCGCGCCGCCTGACGGTCGCTGCCGTAGCGCACGGGGATCTTGATCTCGTCCCACAGGAACGGGAAGTCGCCCGAATAGTTGAAGACCGGTTCCTTGAAGACAAAACTGTTGGCCACCCGGACGATCCGGCCGTTGTACAGGTCCCCGTCCACCCATTGCCCCAGTTCCATGAGGGTGGTCCGCAGGATGCCGATGTCGATGACATCGCCCTTGATGCCGCCTAACTGAACCCGGTCTCCCGGGTGGTAGAAGTTCGAGAAGGTCAGCGCCAGCCACCCCGCGATGCTGGCGATGACCTCCTGCAGCGCGAAGGCGATGCCGGCGCCGGCCACCCCGAAGGCCACGGTGAGGCCGCCGAGCCGGTCGCTGAAGAGGGCCGCCAGGAAGATGAACGAGGCCAGGTAGCCCGCAAAGCTGATCGCCTTGCGCACCCGGTACCGGGCATCGCCGTCTTTCATCCGGCCGGCGAGGGTGCGCTGTACCGCCCGGCTGATGCCAGCGATGACCACCAGGCCGATGAACATCGCGGCCAGGCGTTCCACCGTCGGATCGAACAGCCAGTCTTTCATCCACGCGTCCATGCGTTCCTCTTCGGGGAGTGCGGTCGGGCGGCCCGGCCGTCAGAAGCCCAGCTGGGCGCCGGCCTGGATCCGGTGGCGGGACGGTTCGGCGTGGTCCACATCGATGAAGTCGTCCAGCCGGAACTGGATGGCTCCCGTGGGCCAGGCGCGCAGACCGAACACCAGGAGATCGCCATCGGCGCTCAGTCCGTCCGAGCGCAGCGCGTCCCAGCGACCCAGCAGCTGGACCTTCGGCGTAACATGGTAGCCGGCGGTGGCCTGCCAGCCGTGCGGGGTCGTGGTTGGCCCCGCGCCGCTCGGGTCGAGCCGCGCGCCCACGACCTCCGCGGCGAAGAGCCAGCGCTGTTCGGTGTAGCGCGCGTCGGCGCCCCCCAGCGTGCGGCGTCCGTTGAATCCGGTGGCCAGAGGCCCCAGGTTCACGCTGGTGTCGTGGGAGTAGCCGACGTTGGCGCCTACCTCGAGCCGTCGCGCCGCACCGGCCGCCGTGCCGAACGGGTGCCAGCCGATCCGGGCCACGCCGAGCAGCCGCCCGTCATCGTTGGTGCGCGAGCCGATGCCGTTGCCGTTGAACAGGCCGGCGGCGTACTCCAGGTGTCCCCGTGACAGCTTGCCCCGCGCCTCCACACCCATCTGGCGGCTCGGGGCCAGCGCGGCCACCACGCGGGAACGCTCGACGAAATCGAGCTCTCCCGCGCTGGTCAGCAGCTCCCGGCTGAACGGTGCCTTGAACTGCCCCGCCTGGAGGACCAGCCCGTCACTCACCCGGTAATGCAGCTCGGCATCGAGAATGGCGGGCGAGGCGGCGAAGTTGGTCTGCAGCGTGTAGCCGTAGCCGCCGTCCAGCTCGCCGCTGAGCTTGAGCCGGAAGTTGGCGACCCGGAACCCGTTGATGCCGGTGGTGCGGGCCTCGTTCTGATAGTCCCCCACCACCTGCAGCAGCGCGCCGAGGCTGAGCGGCTTGCTGCGGAAGCGGTGGGCCAGCTCGGTGAGCAGGGAGTCCTGCGCCGCCGCCGGGCTGGCCAGGCCGAGCAGCCCGCCGGTAACGAGCGCGGCGCAGAGTGACGGCTTCATGCGCCGGTCCGCGGGGCGGGTACCTGCTCCACGCGGAAGGTGGGGGCCTGGTAGGTCTTGGCCAGGTTCTCGGCGGGGATGGTGACCATGTTGCCGTCGCGCAGGGCGCGGTAGTGCGGTGACAGGATCTCCACGCCGCCCTGGTTGAAGGCGTCCTGGATCCGCTGGTGGAGTTCCGAATAGATTCTCGCCATGCCGCCCGGATTGTCGGTGTACGCGTTGAGCTGGTAGCTCACGTAGAAATCATCGAGGCTGGTCTGCAGGACGAACGGGACCGGTTCCGACAAGATCTTCTCGGTGCCCTTGGCGGCGGAGATGAGCAGCTCGTGGACCTGCCGCCAGGGCACGTCGTAGCCGATGGTGACCGTGGTGTGCAGGATGAGCCCGCGGCTGGCGGCCTGGGTGGTGTAGTTGATGACCTGGCTGGACAGCACCGTGCCGTTGGGGACGGTGATGTCCACGTTCTTGATGGTCCGGAGCCGGGTGACGAGCATGGTGCGTTCCACCACGTCACCGATGGTCTCGCCGATCTGCACCCGGTCGCCGATCTGGAAGGCGTTGGTGTAGGTGAGCACCACGCCGGCCACGATGTTGCCGACCGCGCCGGAGGAGCCCAGCGAGAACAGCACACCCACAAAGAGGGACACGCCCTTGAACGCGTCCGAGCCGGCGCCCGGCAGGTACGGGAACATGACCACCGCCGCAAAGGCGATGACCAGGAAGCGGATGATATTGTAGGTCGGCGCCGCCCAGTCCTTCTGGAATCCCTCCAGGGTGAGCGCCCCGGTGGCGATGGCGTTGAAGACCAGGTGGATGAGCTTGAGGAAGTACCGCGTCACCAGGAAGATGACCGCGATGAAGAACACCTTGGGCAGATAGTCCACGAGCCCGGCCCCGACCGACTGGAGCGGGGTCAGCACGTAGCCGACGATCTTTCGCGACAGCGGCGCGGTCCACGGGAAGAAGCTGAGGACCAGCGGCACGTAGAAGTAGAGCAGCAGCACCGTCAGCACCACCCGCAGGACCCGGGCGATGATCGTGAGCGCCTCCTCGAGCCGGGCGGAGGAGAGCAGTTCCAGCTGCTTGATCCGCAGCGGTGGGACCTGTCGCTGCTTGAGTGTCAGGTTCACCCGGGTGAACACCAGCCGCAGACCCTTGAGCAGCAGCACCAGCGCCAGGGTCGCCAGCAGGGCCTTGCCGGTGTTGATGGCCAGGGCCCGGAGGCTCGAGGCGGCGGTGACCTTGGCCGTCTCCCGCTGGATGATGCCCGCCCAGGCGGCCGCCAGCGCCGGACGCGCCTGGCCGGCCGGCGCGGCATCGGCATCGAGCACGGTCATCAGGACCGCGTCTCCCACCAGCAATTCGGTCCGTCCCTCGGCTTCGGTCACGGCGATGGTATCGCGGTCGTCGGCCAGCCGGGCTCCCCACTGCTTCAGGCGCTGCTCGATGGCCACCGCCCGCTCCGCCGGGCCGAAGGGCCCGAGCCGGCCGTACAGGGTGAAGAGGGTATCCCCGCCGAACACGACCGTCGCACCGGCCGGAGCCGGCACGGAGTCGGTGGCGACCTGCGCGCCGGCAGGGCCGGCGACCAGGATCAGGCAGAGCGGGACCAGGGAACGGACGGCACGGGCCAATCGGACGAGCATCGTTGTGTTCTCCAGACATTGGACATGGATCGAGCGGCGAGCCCGCGAGCCGACCGGGGCCCACGCGTCGCTACCGGATGCGTGCCGCATCCGTGGTTGGCAGGCAAGGAAGAACTCGGAAATGCGGCACCGGAAGATAGGGCAGTGAGCAGGTGGCCGCGACCGGCTGCGAGGGCGGGGAGACACGCGCCGCGCGGCTCTACCCCGGGTCGACTTCCGCGTCCAGGGAGCGGGAGTTGCGCTTGGCCCGAGGTGCCCGCTCGCCGCCCCGGAATTCGAAGTGCGCGTCGTTCATCAGGCGGGCGTTGATCAACGGAGGTTGCCCTTCGCGGCCGACCAGTCCGGTGAGGATCTGCTTGGCCAGGGTCGCGGCGGCCACCCATTCGCCCGCCGGGACGCCAGGGTAGGTGGCCGCGTGCTCCGGCCGGAGCCTGGCTTCACGGATGGACGGGCGGCTGGAGCCGGATGGCTGGTCGGCGGGGGTCGGCACGAGTCCCTCCTCGGAGGTGGGGCCTGGAGTTGCCTATCAAGTTATCTCCGCCTGCGGCGGGGGCAACCGGCGCCGCGGCCGGCGGGCCGGGTCCCGCGCGGCGGAGCTGCCGGCCGGCCGGCCGGCCGCTCCGCTTCCGTCCGCTCCACGCGCCGGGCCGGTCTCTCACCAGTTGTCCGCGGCGTGACTATACTTGCCACAACTCATCTTGCGGAGCCGCACATGCGACGCCCCGTTCTCCTCGACCACCGTCGGTGGACACCTTTGCTGGCGGGACTCCTTGCCGCATGCGGCCGTCAGTCGCCACCGGCCTCACCGGAGCCTGAGGTCGCCCCGGCCCCGGCGCTCGCCCCGACCTCGCAGGAGAGCATCGTGGTCCGGGTGGATACGGTTCTCACCCGGGACCCGGCCGCCGACCAGCGCATCGCGCGGCTCGAGCTGCAGGTCATCGAGAAAGAAGCCGAGTTGGATCAGATGCAGGCCCGCCTCGACGACGCCCGGCGGGAGGTGGTGCGCGTCATGTCCAGGGTGCAGTCGCTTGCCAGCCGGGCCGAGGCCGCCTCGGCCATGGCGGAAGCGGAGGTGGCGGTCAGCGCGCTGGCCGGCAGCGCCACCGGGCGCGGCGCACCCGAGGTGGCTCAGGCTCGGAACCTCCTCGCCCTGAGCACGGAGGCGTTCAATCGCTCCAACTACGGCGGGGCGCTCTACCTCGCCAGTCAGGCCAAGCTGCTGGCCTCGAGCGGCCGAAGCCGGGTGGCCGAGACCGGAGCCGGCGCGCCGCGGTCCGGGGAATCGCCGTTCGCGGCGCCGCTTCGGCTGCAGGCCACAGGGCGCACCAACGTCCGGGAGGGTCCCGGCACCGACCAGGCAGTCCTGTTCACCATCGACCGCGGCGCTCCGGTGACGGCCTACTCGGTGATGGGGGAATGGGTCAAGGTGACCGATGGTTCCGGCCGCACCGGGTGGATCATCCGGTCCCGGCTCGAGAGGCGTGAGGGGGGCACCTAGCTGGCGGAGGGCGCCGCCGGCTCCAATCCTGCCCGCACCACCCGGTCCCTGCCGCCGTGCTTGGCCTCGTACATGGCGGCATCGGCGCTCATGATGAGCGCCTCCGGAGACTCTCCGTGTTCGGGGAAGACGGCCACCCCGATACTGACCGTCACCCTCCCGCCGGCAAAGAACTCCTCGGCCAGCCGCCCCCGGATCCGCTCACCCACCTCGGCCCCGCCGTCCAGGTCGGTGTCCGGCAGCAGCAGGAGCATCTCCTCTCCGCCATAGCGGACCGGGCGATCGATGACCCGGATGGCCTCGCGGATCACCTTGGCCACCCGCACCAGGACTTCATCTCCCGCCAGGTGGCCGTGGGCGTCGTTGTACATCTTGAAGTGATCCACATCCAGCATCAGCAACGCGCAGGGCCGGTTCTGCCGGCGGGCACGGGCCAGTTCTTCGGCGATCGTGGTTGCCAGGTGGCGGCGATTGTAGAGGCCGGTCAGCCCGTCGGTGAGCGAGAGTCGCTCCAGCTCGGAATGCCCCTCCCGAAGCTTGGAAACCATGTGATTGAACACCCCGGTGAGCCGGGCCACTTCATCGCCGCCGGTGATGGGCAGATCCACCTCGAGGTCTCCCGCGGCGACCCGGTCGGCACCTTGCGTCAGGCGGTTGAGCGGCCGGACGATCAGGAGCACGAGCAGGTAGGCCAGCAGGCCCACGCCGGCCAGCAGCACGCCGATTACCAGCGCGGTCATGTTGCGCTGCGACCGGATCCGCGCGAACGCCGTGGCGGTCGGCAGCTCCGCGACCAGCAGCCAGGGCGCCCCCGAGAGCGTCGTGCCGACGCCGAGCACCGGCAGGCCATCGTAGCTCTCGTATTCCACGGCGTCGTCGCCGAGCGCCCGCAGGGCCGTGAGACTGGCCTCCGCCAGTCCGGCAGTGGCCGCGACCCCGGTGTCGGGGCTGAGCAGGATCCGGCCGTCGGCGTCCAGCAGGATGACCCGCTCGCCGTCGGCCGAGGCGGAACGGCCGAGGGTCGCGGACGCGGTGCCGAGGTCCAGCGTGGCGGCCAGGGCACCGACCATCCGGCCGGCCGCGTTGGTGATCGGGACGACGATATCAATGACCGGCGGCCCGTTCTCCCCCTCGTGCCGGACGTCCCCCATGGGGTGATTGCCGTTGTGCAGCTCCCGTTCCCACTCCGGCGGCAGTCTGGGCGCGGACCCTCCCGGCTGGCTGGCGGCGATGGTCCGCCCGGTGGGATCGATCACGGTGAGCTGGGAATAAATGGTAAAGCGACTCCGCACCGACTTGAGGTAGTTCGCCAGGCGCGGGGCCGCGCCGGGAGCGCGGCCCACGGCTCGCTCGAGGTTCTCCGACACCTCGTAGGAACTGGCAAACACCCGGAGATCCAGCAGGCGTTCCTTGAACCACAGGCCGATCTCCCGGCTGGTCTGGCCGCTGCTGCTGCGCAGGGTCTCGGTGATCTTGTCGCTCAGGGCATCACGGTTGGCACGATACGACAGCCAGGCGGTGCTGACCGACGGGATGAGCGTGGCCAGGACCGCGAAAGCGAGGATCTTGTTGCGGATCGATTCGAGGCGCACCGCCCGCAGCAGCGTCGTGGCCTTGGTTTCCCAGGAACTCAAGCGTACTCCGGATGGTGAGACGTCCCCCAAGATCGCCGGGAATTACCCGCAGGCAAGTCCAGCCCTTCCGCATCATATATTGTTGCCCTCAGTCGGGCGAGGCATGTCCATCGCCCGGCCGTTCTGGGCCCATTAACATTCCCGCCATGCCCCACCCCCTGCGCCTCGCGCCGGCTGTTCTCGGTGCCCTTCGGGCGTCGCACCGACGGCCGGCGCGATCCGGCCCTGCCGGCCAGGAGCGGGGGTGAGCGGCGGCGCGGCCGCCCGGCCGGGCCCGCTCCGGTTCGTCATGCGGCTCCTGGTCGGAGTCCTGCTGCTGGCGCTCATTGTCAGCAGGATCGGCCGGCCCGATCTCGGCGCTCCGCCCGGCCCACGGCTCTTTGGTGGCATCGTGGCCGCCGCCCTGCTGCTCCTCCTGGGCCAGTCGGTGGCGGCGCTCCGGTGGAAGGTGGTGCTGGGGTCGGGGAGTCCCCGCTGGGGCTATCTCACCCGGTTGTACATCATCGGCGGATTCTTCTCCCTCTTTCTTCCGACGGTGGTGGGTGGCGACATGGTCCGGGCCGCGGCGGCGGCGCAGGCGACCCGACGGCCCGGCGGCGTCATCGCGAGTGTGCTGATCGACCGGGCCCTGGGCGCGCTCGCCCTCGCGGGCTACGGGCTGCTCGGATTGCTGTTGGCGCCAGAACTCGTGAGCCGGCTGGCGGTGGCGTCGCGGCTCCGCCTGCCAACGGCGGGGGTCGTGCTGATGGGCATGGCGGTCGCCGCGATCCTGATGCTGGCCGCACCGCGGCTGCTTCGCGTGCCCCGGATCGGGGCTGCCGCCCGCGACGGCTGGCAGGCGCTGCGGGACCTGGCGCGGTCGCCCCGGGCACTCGTCACGGCGATCCTCCTCGGCTTCGTGGTCCAGGGACTGTACATCCTGCTGTGGGTGCTGCTGGCCCAGGCGGTGCGCCTGCCGGTGGCTGCCAGCACCCTGCTCCTGGCCGTGCCGATCGTGTCGGTCTTCGCCATGATGCCGGTGACACTCAACGGACTGGGCGTCCGCGAGGGGGCCTGGCTCCTGCTGCTGGGGGCCAGCGGGATCCCCGACAGCCGGATCGTCGGGTTCAGCCTGCTCTTTTTCCTCACCAATCTGATCACCGGACTGGTAGGCGGCGCGCTGTTCGTGGTCCGCGGGACCGGCGAGCGCTGAATCCGCCGTCGTACCCGCTTCACGATTCCTTCAGGGTGGGGCGGCGATGCTTCAACGATGAACCGTTCCCTCGACCCGATCCTCGCTCCGCGATCCATCGCCGTCATCGGCGCCTCCCGCAAACCCAACACCCTCGGCCACCAGATCCTGGCCAACCTGATCCGGTACGGCTACACCGGCACGGTCTATCCCGTGAATCCGGCGACGCCCTCGGTGCACTCCATCAAGGCCTGGCCGGAGGTGACCGCCATCCCCGACCCGGTGGACATGGCGGTGATCGCGGTGCCCAACCAGCTGGTGCTGGAAGTGGCCGAGCAGTGCGGAACGCGCGGCGTGCGGGGCCTGGTGGTGATCAGCGCCGGCTTCCGCGAAGTGGGAGGGGCAGGAGCCGAGCGCGAACGGCGGCTCACCGAGATCTGCCTCCAGCACGGGATGCGCCTCGTGGGCCCCAACTGCATGGGGGTGCTCAACGCCGATCCCGCGGTGTCCATGAATGCCACCTTTGCCCCCAGCATGCCGCCGTACGGGCGCGCGGCGTTTGTCAGCCAGTCGGGCGCGATGGGGCTCTCGGTGCTGGACTACGCCAGCGAGTTCGGGATCGGCATCGCCCAGTTCGTATCGATGGGCAACAAGCCCGACGTGAGCGGCAACGACCTGCTGCTGCATTGGGAAAACGACCCGCGGATCGGCGTGATCCTCATGTACGTCGAGAACTTCGGCAACCCGCGCCGGTTCCTGGAGATCGCCTCCCGGGTGACCCGACAGAAACCGATCATCGTGGTGAAGTCGGGGCGGTCGGCGGTGGGCGCGCGTGCCGCGACTTCCCACACCGGGGCGCTCGCCGCCAGCGATGTGGCCGTGGACGCGCTGCTCAGCCAGGCGGGCGTGCTCCGCGCGGGATCGGTCGAGGAGCTGTTCGACCTGGCCATGGCCTTCGGCGGCCAGCCCCTCCCCCGCTCGCGCCGGGTGGCGGTGCTCACCAACTCGGGCGGGCCCGGGATTCTGGCGGCGGACGCGCTCGAAGCCAACGGCATGGAAGTGGCCGAGCTGGCTCCTGCCACGGTGGAGCGGTTGAGGCCGCATTTTCCGCCGGAGGCTTCACTCCGCAATCCGCTCGATATGATCGCCTCCGCGACACCGTCGGGCTATCGCGCCGCGCTCGACGCCCTGCTCTCGGACCCAGGCATCGACTCGGTGCTGCCGATCTTCGTGCCGCCGCTCGGCGTCCGCCAGGAGGATGTGGCGGAAGCGATCGTCGCGGCCAAGGCGGGGCACCCGGAGAAAGTGGTCCTCGGCGTGCTCATGGGGCGAAAGGGGCTGCCCGAGGGGCGACACGAACTGCATGCGGTGAACATTCCCACCTACATCTTTCCGGAGTCGGCCGCCCGGGCCGTGCAGGCGATGTGCCGCTACCGCGAGTGGCGGGAGCGGCCGGAGGTGCTGGGCGAGCCGCTGATCGTGGACCACGCCGCCGCCCAGGCGCTGGTCGAGCGGGCGGTGGCCGCGGGACGGCGCCGCCTCGACGAACTGGAATCGCTGCAGCTCCTCGGCGCCTATGGCATTCCGACGGCGCCCGTAGAGCTGGCCACGAGTCGCGCGGCGGCGGGGGCGGCGGCCACCCGGATCGGCTTCCCGGTGGTGCTGAAGATCGTGGCCCCGGCCATCATCCATAAGACCGAAGTCGGCGGGGTGGAGGTGAACATCGCAACGGTGGCCGAGGCCGAGGCCGCCTTCGACCGGATCGTCGCCGGCGCCGGCAGAGCCTACCCGGATGCGGAGATCAGCGGTGTGCTGGTGCAGAAGATGGTGTCCGGCGGGCGGGAGCTGATCGTCGGGATGAGCCGCGATCCCTCGGTCGGGGCGCTGCTCATGTTCGGGCTCGGCGGCGTCCTGGTGGAAGTCCTGGGTGACGTTGTGTTCCGGCTGGCGCCGATCAACCGGCTGGAGGCGGCGGACATGTTGCGCTCGATCCGCGGCGTGCGGCTTCTGCATGGGGTCCGCGGGGCGCCCCCGGCGGACCTCCGGGCGCTGGAGGACATCCTGATCCGGGCCGGGCGCCTCGCCGCCGATTTCCCGGCCATTGCCGAACTGGACCTCAACCCGGTGCTGGCCTTCGGGGACGGCGCGGTCGCGGTGGATGCCCGGGTGATGCTGGCGGAGCGCCCGGCGTGACCCGGCCGGTGGCCCGCGGCAGCGAGCTCCTCCACGATCCCCGGGCCAACAAGGGCACCGGGTTCACCGACGCCGAGCGGGCGACGCTCGGCCTCCGTGGCCTGCTCCCGCCGAAGATCACCACGCAGGCAGAGCAGCAGGCGCGGGTGTTGGAGAACTACCGCCGCAAGGCCAGCAATCTCGAGAAGTACATCTACCTGATCAGCCTGCAGGACCGGAACGAGCATCTCTTCTATCGCACAGTGATGGACAACGTGGAGGAGATGATGCCGGTGATCTACACCCCCACCGTGGGCGAGGCGTGCCTGCAGTTTGCCCATATCTTCCGCCGGCCGCGCGGGCTCTACATCACCGCGGATGATCGCGGTCGGGTCCGGGAGGTACTCCGCAACTGGCCCGGCCAGGACGTGGCCATGATCGTGGTCACCGACGGCGAGCGGATTCTCGGGCTGGGCGACCTCGGCGCCAACGGCATGGGGATCCCGATCGGCAAGCTCTCGCTCTATACCGCCTGTGCCGGCGTGGACCCCGAGCGATGCCTGCCGGTGACCATTGACGTGGGCACCGACCGCTCCGAGCTGATCGCCGACCCGTTCTACCTCGGGCTCTCCCACCGCCGGCTGCGCGGGGCGGCGTACGACGCGCTCCTGGAGGAGTTCGTGGTGGCGGTGCAGGAGGTGTTCCCGCACGCAGTAATCCAGTTCGAGGACTTTGCCACGGAAAACGCCATCCGGCTGCTGGCCCGGTACCGTGACCGGGTCGGCTGCTTCAACGACGACATTCAGGGGACCGCCAGCGTCACCCTGGCCGGGTTGCTGTCGGCGGCCCGCATCACCGGCCAGCTGCTCGGGGACCAGCGGGTGATGTTTCTCGGTGCCGGCGCCGCCGCCACCGGCATCGCCGGGCTGATCGTATCGGCGCTGATGCGGGAGGGACTGTCCGAGGCGGAGGCCCGGCGGCGATGCTGGCTGGTGGACCGGGCCGGGCTGGTCGTGACGGGCCGGGCCGACCTCGGTGATCATCAGACACCGTACGCGCATGAGCATCCTCCGATCGCCGACCTGCTGGCGGCGATCGAGGCCGTCCGGCCCACCGCCCTCATCGGGGTGTCTGGCGCGTTCGGGGCGTTCACGGAGCCGGCGGTGCGTGCGCTGGCCCGGATCAATCCCCGGCCGATCCTCTTCCCGCTCTCCAATCCCACCAACCGGTCGGAGTGCACCGCTGTGGACGCCTATGCCTGGTCGGATGGCCGCGCGGTCTTCGCCAGCGGGAGCCCGTATGCACCCGTCACACTCGGGGAACAGCGGTTCACGCCGGGCCAGGCCAACAACGCCTACATCTTTCCGGGTGTCGGCCTGGGAGTGATCGTGAGCCGGGCCTGCCGGGTGACCGAGACGATGTTCTACGCCGCCGCCCGCGCGCTGGCGGCCCAGGTGAACGAGGCCTCACTCGAGGCGGGCCGGTTGTTTCCTCCGCTCCGGGAGATCCGTGACGTGTCGGTCGTGATCGCCGGTGCGGTGGCAAGCGTGGCGTATGAGGAAGGGCTCGCCGGGGCACCCCGGCCCGCGGACCTCACCGGCACGATTTCCCGCGCGATGTACGACGGCCGTTATCCCAGCTACGCCTGAACCGCCCACGCGATCGGCTTGCTGGCGGGTCCGGGGAGGCCCATCATACCAGCGTCCCCCTCCCCGGCCGGCCATGCGATTCCTCCAGGCTGCTCCCGTCCTGCTCCTCCTCCTGGCCCGGTCTGCCGGCGCCCAGGTCTCCGGCAACCTCATCCTGATCACCTTCGATGGGGTCCGCACCCAGGAATTCTTCGGCGGGCTCGACACGGTCATCGCCAACGCGGACGAAAAATTCCACGGCATCTACCGTCCGGAACGACTGCGGGCGGATTTCTGGCGGGCCACCCCGCAGGAGCGGCGGCGGGCGGTGATGCCGTTCTTCTGGGACTCCATGGCGCCCCGGGCCCGGGTCGTCGGGAACCGGGCGCTGGGGAGCCGGGTCACCCTCCAGAATCCCCATCGCTTCTCGGCGCCGGGATACCTCGAACTGCTCACCGGCCGCTACCAGCCGGACGTGACCAGCAATGATCCGGTGCGCTATCCCCACCCGACCGTGCTCGAATATGCCCGGGCCCGGCTGGGCCTGTCCCAGGAACAGGTCGCAGTCTTCGCCAGCTGGGAGAACTTCCGGTTCTATGCCGCCAGCCGGGAGGGTGCGGTCCTGGTCAACGCCGGCTATGACAGCCTGCCCGCCGGCGTGGGAACGCCGCAGATGCGTGACCTGCTCCGGCTCGAGCAGCGGGCCCTGGCCCTGTGGGAAGGCAGCCGGCTCGATGCCTTCACCGGCGCCATGGCCCTGGAATACCTCCGGCACTACCAGCCCCGCGTTACCTACATTGCCTTCAACGACACCGACGACCTGGCCCACAACCAGCGCTACGACCGGGTGCTCGACGCGCTGCACGCGCTGGACGGGTTCCTGGCCGAGCTGACCCACGTGCTGGACTCGGTGCCCGAGTACCGGGGCCGGACCACGGTGATCCTCACGACGGATCACGGCCGCGGGCGCACCCCCGCCGACTGGAGCGATCACGGTGACGATGTGGCCGGCGCCGAGGAGATCTGGCTGGCGGTCCTCGGCCCCTCGACCCGGGGGACAGGGGAAGTCCACGGCGGGCCGGTCATCGAGCAGGCGAGCGTGGCAGGAACCCTGCTGTTCTGCCTGGGGCTGGATCCGCGGGCCTTTTCTCCCGCGGCGGCCCCCCCGGTTCCGGGGGCCTGTTCCGGCCGTGGGAACTAGCCGGGGTGTTTGACTTAACTGGGGTGGCACACTACACTTGGTGCTTGTCCGGACCGCCCCAAGGCACGGGTTCGGGTTCCAGTCGCAGTCCCAGGGAACTGGCTCTGACCAGGTCCCTTTTTTGTCGGCAGGCGCGGGCATCCCGAACTCCGACACCATTCATCCAGTAGAAGGAGCAGGGCATGCGCACCACCGGCACCGTGAAGTGGTTCAACGACGCGAAGGGTTTCGGCTTCATCACCCCGAGCGACGGCCAGAAGGATTGCTTCGTGCATCACTCGGCCATCGTTGGCAGTGGCTTCAAGTCGCTTACCGAGGGCGAGCAGGTTGAGTTCGACGTGGTGCAGGGTCCCAAGGGCCCGGCCGCGGAGAAGGTCACCCGCCTCGGCGCCCAGTAACCACTCATGGAAATCATCCTCGGCGAAGACGACCGGATCGAGTGGGCCATCAAGGCCCTCCGGCGGAAGATGGCCAAGGCAGGCATCCTCGCCGAGGTCCGGCGGCGTCGGCATTACCTGAAGCCGAGCGAGGCCCGGGCCGTCAAGGCCGCGGAAGCCCGCCGGCGCAAGCGGCGCAAGGCCAACCGGAAGCCCTTCTAAGAGGGCAGACCGGGAGTGGCAAGCGGGACGAATCGGCGCTCGATTCGTCCCGCTTCTGCTTTCCGGGCACCCCGGTCCGGACCGTCGGCGGGCGGCGGCCGGGCCGGCCGGTCGTGGGTCAGTTTGAGGCGTGACATTTCTTGACTTCGGGCGGGGGCGGCCTACCCTTCGGACATGCCCAAGAACCCGCGCAAGGAATCGCCCCACAAGCTCCGCCCCGATGCCGCCGAAATCGCCTACAGGGTCATGCAGGAGGCCACTGGACAGGCCCCTAGGACCGTGCCCGGAGAGGGGGCGAAGAATCCAGAAGCCGTTGAGCGGGGGCGGAAAGGCGGCAAGAAGGGCGGAAAGGCGCGCGCCATGAACCTGACCGAGGAAGAGCGGGCCGAGGCCGCCAAGCTCGCCGCGCGGGCACGTTGGAAGCGCGGCGCCGGGGACTAAACCGCCTCTAGCTCTTCCACATCCAGCCTAAAGTCTAGCTGCACCACAATCGGACGACCTTCCGTCTGGCCGAAATCATTGAAGCTGTCCACGTCAGTTTTTAGCTGGCGACAATCCGCAACGATGAGGCCTCGCCGCTGCTGGAATGTCAGCTCCATGTGCTGGCGTGGGGCGGTTCGCAAGTCATCCCAAAGTACCGTCTGACGACCATCCTCCACCCTACGGACCGGATGCTTGGTTCTTGCCCGGCGCCCTTTGGGGTCTGTCCAATACTCCTCCCGTAACGCCTCGGATATCTGGGTCGCGAGCAGCCGCATCGTTGCTTGTGGGGAGGGTTGCCAACGCCGATTGCGTATCGCCCATTCAGCCATCGTCTCAGACGAGGCTGGCCAGGGCTGCCCCGCCGCGCGGTACTCTTTGTGAGTTCTCTAAAAGATGACACCCTTGTTCTCTAAATTCTGTCACCCCTGAGGGCCTCCGGTTTTACTTGCAGCCTTCACATGGGATCACCCCCAGGGGAGGCCAAGGAGGATGCTCAGGA
>Ga0163144_10003462_pt1 | contig 35896 bp, 25 predicted proteins | sample OliLak19BULKMAT1_FD_123175 | JGI IMG/M metagenome (GOLD analysis project Ga0163144, IMG submission 123175) | Freshwater microbial mat bacterial communities from Lake Vanda, McMurdo Dry Valleys, Antarctica - Oligotrophic Lake LV.19.BULKMAT1 | ecosystem: Environmental > Aquatic > Freshwater >...
ATGCGTATGCAGATGAAGCAGCGAGACGCCGTTCACGATGGGCCAGGTCATCTGGCGGATGTAGTCGCCCGACGGCGGCTCGACCTTGATGACGTCGGCGCCGAGATCGGAGAAGAAGGTCGCAACGAAGCCGGGGCCGAGGAGACTCGATTCGATGACGCGGACGCCGGAGAGGAGGCCGGAGGGGGTGCTCATGCTTCTTTCTTTTCGATTTTCTTGATGGGTGTTGCACTCGCGGCGGGCTCGAGATCCTCGGGCAACCGGCCGCGAGGGCCAACTCTAACGACTCATACGGCGCTTGGCACCGCGGCCGCGGCGCGCTCCCGAGCGACCCGGGGTCGTCGTTCGGGAGCCTTCGGCGCCCGCGTCAGTCGAGCTCGACGTTGCCGTCGACGGTGATCTGGAGCTCGCTCTTGCCGGCCTCGAAGGCGGGGGCGGCCGCGGACTTGGCCGCCATGTCCGACTCGGCGCGCATGGCGTAGTAATGGGGCTGCCCCCCGCCCGTTCCGACCGACAGCGAGACCAGCGACCAGCCTGCGCTGCCCATGCCCTTCGAGATCAGATCGGCCCGGGCCCGAAAGGCAGCGAGGGCCTCGCGGGTCAGCTCGTTCTGGAGCGCCTCGCGGGTCTCCCGCTTGACCGAGAACTCGATTCCCGAAAGCTGCATCTCCGATTCCTGGAGCTGCCCGATCAGCTTCGAGAGCCGATCGACGTCGGCGGACTCGAGCCGGATCTCCTGCCAGGCCTGCCAGCGAACGATGCGACTGGCGTCGTAGACCGGCTGGGTCACATAGCCTCCGCTCTCGACCTCGACACCCTTCTCCTTGCGGGCCGTGGCGAGCGCACGCGCCATCCGCGCATTGACGTCCGCCGCCACCCGTGCCGGGTCCTGGCCCTCGGCCATCGCCGTGAGGCGCGCGGTCGCCCAGTCGTTCTCGACCTCCCGGGTCACGACGACCTGGAACGAAGCCCGATTGCGCGGATCCGCCACGGGATCCGCCGAGGCCGGCGCGACCAGTGCCAGCAGGACACCCGCGCTCGCGATCATCCCGATCCACGCGGATCCAAGCCCTTCGTTCGCGATTCCGATCATTTCGATTTGCAATCCCCGCATCGATTCATTCCCTTTCCGAGTCGAACGACTGATTCAAATGGCTCATCCCGCTGGCTCTTTCAGCTGGCAACCGCGACGAGCAACGAAACCGTTTCCTCGTCGACCCCCGCCTCGCGTAACACCGCCGCCGTATCCGCCGACAGGAGCGGCGCGACCGCCGTCCCCGGCATCGGATGCGCCGAGAGCTTGACCGGGGGCGCGACGGTACGAAAGCGACCGAACTGCGAATGTTCCACGGTCGCAAAACATCCGGTCGCTTCGGCATTTGCGTCGAGGATCGCCTCGTCGAGGGTCCGCATCGGCGCCCAGATGAGACGTTCGCGCGCGAGCGCCGCACCCCAGGCCTCGAGCGTGCGCGCGCCGAAGAGCTCGTCCAGCAGAGCAACCAGCTCGCGAGCGTTCTTGAAGCGAGCGATCGCGTCGGCGAAACGAGGATCCGTCTCGAGATCCCCGCGCTCGAGGGCCCGACAGAGCGCGGGCCAATAGCGATCGGAATCGATCATCACGAGAAAGAGCCAGCGACCACTCGCACAGGGGTAGTGATTCCAGAGCGGATTGCGGGGCGCCTGGCGATCGTGGCGCGGGGGCAGCTCGCCGGTCACGAGGGCGTAAGCGGTGTCGTTGCCGTTGATGTAGAAGCCGACGTGTTGGAGCGTCACCTCCACGATCTGACCGCCGCCGCCCGCGTCGCGAGTGCGAAGCGCCGCGAGGATGCCGGTGACGAGGGCAAGAGAGGCCGAGTGGTCGCCGACGCCCGGCCGCATCCAGGCGGGCGGCGACGCGGGATCGCGCATGCTGTCCATCAGGCCGGAGAGCGCCCAGAACGCGGTGTAGTCGAAGGCGGGATCATCGGCACGGGGACCGTCGGCGCCGTAGCCGCTGACGCGACCGACGATCAGATTCGGGCGCTCGGCTCTCAGGCGGTCGGGGTCGAGCTGGTATTTCGCCAGGCGCTCGGGCAGGACGTTCGTCAGCACGATGTCGGCCCGGGCGATGACCTTCGAGAGCGCTTCCCGCGCCTGCGGGAGCGCGAGGTCGATCGCGAGTGAACGCTTTCCGCGATTGTCCATCTGGAACGGCGGCCCGGCCGGGAAGTCGTTCTCGAAGCCGGCGAGCTTCGGACGCGAATGGCGGAAGATCTCGCCCCACGGCACCTCGACCTTGATCACCTCGGCCCCGAGATCCGCGAGCAGCGCTCCCGCGGCCGGTACGGCGACGAAGCTCGCGATCTCCACGACTCGGATTCCTGCGAGCGGCAAGGCCATCGACGAATCCCTCCGGCGAATGCTCGGAAGCTAGCGCCTCTCGTCGCGCGGGGGATAGAATGACGCCGATGCAGAGCTTCTCCCGCCTGATCAGGATGTTGGGTCTCGTCTCGATGCTCGCCGCGGGCCCGGGATGCGAGGGGAAGCCTGCCGATCCCCGGGATTTCGCCCTCGCCCGCGCGGGAAGCACTGCGGAGCGGGAGCCCTGCGCCGACCAGACGCCTCGGCGCCGGGCACTCTTCGGCGATCTCCACGTCCACACGACGCTCTCGAGCGACGCCTGGAACTACGATCTCGAGGTCCGGCCATCGGACTCCTACGGCTATGCGTTCGGGCAGTCGATCCTGCTCCCGCCCAAGGACGATGCGGGGTTCGGGACCCGCGAGATCCGGATCGACCGTCCCCTCGACTTTGCCGCCGTGACCGACCACTCCGAGTTCCTGGGCGAGCTCGCGTTATGCCGGGATCCGAGTTCAGAGGTCCATGCGTCGGAGCTGTGTGTCGAGCTCCGTGCGTCGACGACCCCGACCGACAACCCGCATTCGTTCACCATCATGAACCCCTGGCCGTCGCGAGAAGCCGAGGTCTGCGGCGAGGACGGCGAGCGCTGCGTCCGGGCCATGCGCTCCGCCTGGCAGGAGATCCTCGAGGCGGCAGAGCGCTGGAACGACACGAGCTCGCAGTGCAGCCGAACCACCTTCATCGGCTGGGAGTACTCCGACCACCGACTCGGATCGAATCTCCATCGCAACGTGATCTTCAAGAGCAATCTCGTCCCGACGCGGCCCATCAGCTACCTCGACGCGAATCGCGAGTGGAAGCTCTGGAAGCTGCTCGAGGACGTCTGTCTCGAGGGCGAGCCGGGCTGCGACGTGCTCGCCATCCCGCACAATTCGAACATCAGCAACGGCCGCATGTTCCCGATCGACTACGCCGAAGCCAACGGTCGCGCTGCCGAGACCCAGCGCGCGAAGCTGCGCGCTCGCCTCGAGCCGGTCGTTGAGATCATGCAGCACAAGGGCGATTCCGAGTGTCGGGTCGAGATGCCGGGAATCCTCGGGGGGGCCGACGAGCTGTGCGGCTTCGAAAAGTTCGAGGACGCGATCTGGGACCCGAAGGATCCGCCCGGTCGCTGCGGCGACCTGCTCGACGATTGGCGCGTCCGTCTCGGTCCTTCGTGTCTGAGCCATCGCAGCTACGTCCGCTACGCCCTGACCGAGGGGCTCTCCGAAGAGCGCCGGATCGGCGTCAATCCCTTCAAGCTCGGAATCATCGGGAGCACCGACACCCATAACGGCATGGCCGGCGGGGTCGAAGAGCGAAGCTGGCCGGGCCACCTCGGCATCGCCGACGCCGACCCGAATCGGCGGCTCTCGGAGGAGCCCGGCCTGATGGGCAACATGGCGAATGGCCCGGGCGGGCTCGCGGGCGTGTGGGCGGAGGAAAATTCGCGCGAGGCGATCTTCGACGCGCTCCGCCGCCGGGAAGTATTCGGGACCAGCGGTCCCCGGATCGAGCCGCGGCTCTTCGCTGCGGCCGACCTCCCCGAGGACCTGTGTATGCGGCCCGATCGACTGGAGGTCGCGGATCGCGACGGTGTCCCGATGGGCGCGGATCTCGCGCTCGAGGTCGGGGCCGGCGCGCCCGTCTTCGCCGCCTTCGCGAGCGCCGACCCGGGCACGGCGACATCCCCGGGCAATGACCTCCAGCGCATCCAGATCATCAAGGGCTGGGTCGACGACGACGGCGGCCTCCACGAAGACGTCTTCGACGTCGCGGGCGGGCCGAACGGCGCCACCGTCGACCCGAAGACCTGCAAGGCGACGGGCCGGGGCGCCCGGGAGCTCTGCGGTATCTGGCGGGATCCCGACTACGATCCGGAGCTCGGCGCCGTCTATTATGCGCGGATCGTCGAGAATCCGAGCTGTCGATACTCGACCTGGCAGTGCAACGCACTCCCCGAGAGCGAACGACCGTCCGGCTGCCGTCATGAGCGGATGTCGCCCGTGCAACAAGAGCGCGCCTGGACCTCGCCGATCTGGGTCAGCGGAGGAAGCAAGACATGACCCTCGAGACGCGCCTCACCTTCTGCCGGATCTGCGAGGCGACCTGCGGCCTCGAGGTCGACGTCGAGAACAACCGTGTCGCTGCGATCCGACCGGACCCGAAACACGTCGTCTCGAAGGGCTACGCCTGCGTGAAGGGGACCCGCTGGGGCGATACGCAGCACAGTCCGGACCGCGTCCTCCATCCGCTGAAGCGCGTCGGCGATCGCTTCGTCGAGATCTCCTGGGATCAAGCGATCGACGAGATCGCCGCCAAGCTCCGGAGCCTGATCGATCGCTACGGGCCGAAGGTGCTCGCCCATTTCGTGGGCTCCGCGGGCGGGGCCATCGTGCTCTCGCCGATGGTCCGCGTCGCCCTCTACCAAGCGATCGGCACGCGTCGCATGTACGGCACGGGTACCTGCGACACGATGAACAAGTTCCGCGTCAACGACGAGATGTACGGCGCCGCCATGCGCCTCATGTACCCCGACGTCGACCGCACCCATTTCATGCTCGTGCTCGGCGCCAACCCCGCCGTCTCCGGCAACACGCTCTACCACCTCCCCCGCTCCCAGGAACGCTTCGCCGCGATCACGAAGCGCGGCGGCCGCGTCGTATTCCTGAATCCGCGGCGAATCGAGACCGCCGCCTCCGGCGAGCACGTCTTCATCCGTCCCGACACCGACGTCTTCTTTCTCGCCGCGTTTCTGAACGAGACGATCCAGCACGGCCACGTCGATCGAGAGCGCGTCGAGAAGTACATGGTCGGCTTCGAGCGTCTCGCGAAATCGGTCGAGGCGTGGACCCCCGAGCGCCAGGAGCGCGTGACCGGCGTCCCGGCGGCGACCCTTCGCGAGCTCGTCCGCGCCCACTCCGAGGCGAGCTCGTCCGCCGCGGGCGCCGCCCTCTCGATGGCGACCGGCGTCAACCAGGGACGCAGCGGCTCGCCTTGCTTCTGGCTCCTCGAGTCGATCAACGCCGTCAGCGGCAACCTCGATCGCCAGGGCGGAACGCTGCTCGGCAGCGGCCTGATCGACATGGGCGAGGCGATGAAGGAGCTGGCTCTGACCTACGATCGCGAGGACGGTCTGCCGACGGTCTCCGGCATCCAGCCCTCCGGCATGCTCGCCGACGACATCCTCGGCGACCCGAATCGGCCGGACGATCCGAAGCGCATCCGCGCGATGATCGTCGAGGCGAGTAATCCACTGCTTGCCTGCAGCAATCCCGACGGTCGCCTCGACCGCGCCTTCGAGAGCCTCGAGCTGCTCGTCACGATCGACCTGTTTCGCAACGAGGTCGGCAGCCTCGCGCATTACGTGCTCCCGGCGCAGACCTGGATGGAGCGACCCGAGATCCCCTACGCGCTCCAGAGCTTCGCAGGGGCGTGCGCCACGCCCTACATCACCTATGCGGATCCGGTCCTCGAGGCGCCGCCCGACGTGCGCCCGGAGTGGTGGATCTACCTGCGATTGGCCGACGCGCTCGGGGTCACGTTGTTCGGGAGCCGCCTCACTTCGGCGGCCGCGAAGCTCTACGCGCACCTGCGCTATTCGGCCGTCGGCCGCTTCCTCCCCGGCCCCGAAAAGCTCTTCGACGGCATGTTCAAGAAGGCGCGCCTCCCGGGCATCGCCGAGATGCGCGAGAAGCATCCCCACGGCCTGCTCCTTCCCGAGAACCGGGGAGGAAACTTCCTCGGCACCGACCGCGTCCTGACCCCGAACAAGAAGGTCGACCTGGCCCCCGCCCCGATCGTCGCGGCGTTCGAGGAGACCGCCGAGCGCTTCTACGCCGACGAGCTCGCGAATCGCGAACGGCTCAAGCTGATCGGCATGCGACAGATCAAGCGCATGAACACCGCCTCATCGAACAGCGCAGCCCTGGTACGAGAATCGACCAACTTCGCCTACCTGAGCCCCCAGGACGCCGCGAAGATCGGCGTCGCGAACGGCGAAACGGTCGAGGTCGAGTCGACCCACGGCCGAATTCGGATTCCCGTACGCGTGAGCGACGAGATGATGCCCCGAACCGTCGCGATCCCGCAGTGCTGGGGACATGCGAAGGCCGAGGGTCTCTCGCACGCGGCGAAGCATCCCGGCGTCAACTCGAACCTGCTGGCGGGAGATGGGCCCGAGCACATCGAGGCGCTCTCGGGCATGTCACACCTTTCGGGCATCCTGATCGACGTGCGTCGCGCGACGAGCTCGGGGGCCTGAAACTCCGAGATCCGAAGACGGCCCGTGCCGCTCTCAGCGGCCAGCGTCGTCATGAACATCGAGCAAGGCGCGAGCCCCTTTCTCGAGCATCGGGTCGTGGGTCCGCGAGAGGACGTTGCGCGCACGGATGCGCGCCGACTTCTCGGCACCGGTCTTCGCCTCGGCCTGTGCGAGGCGGAGATCGAGCTGAACAGATCCGGCACGTGAAACCCGTGCCGCCTCGATCCAATCGATCGCGGCGGCCGGATCCTCGCCCTCGACCTCCAGATAGCTGAGCGCCATGCCCAGCTCAGCCCGGCCGCGGGGGCCGGCTCCGGCGATGGCTCCCGTCTCTGCTCCGGCGTACAGGAGCCGCAGCGCTTCCGTGTAATGCAGGCGTGCCTGCGCGAGCTCGGTCTTTCGACGAACCGGCGCCTCGGGATCCGCGGCGACGGCGCGATGCGCGTCACCCGCCGCGATCTGCAGCTCGATCGGCGCATTCGGAGGGACCTCGATCGAGTCGAAGAGCGCGCCGAGGCTGTCGAGATTGCCGAGCATCGCCGCCGCGATCACCCGGCCGAGTCGCGCGCCCAGATGTTGGGCGTCGTCTTCGAGGGCCCGTTCGAAATACGCGGCCGCGAGCTTCGGCCGCTCGAGGCGAAGGGCGAGCTCGCCGAGCCGCGAGCGCGACTCCGCCCGGGACAACGGCAGGACGTTCAGCTTGCGCGGATCGAAGCCGCGGAACTCGAGCGCGCGGACCTTCGGGCGCGTGCGCTCGAGATGGTCGTAGATCCGCTTCTCGAGCGCCTCGGGCGTGAGACCGAGGGCTGCGAAGGCCCCTTCGCGTTGCGCCCCATCGCGCGACTCGACAGCGCGGCGGTAGACATCGAGCAGCGTGTTGTTTCCCGAGACGGGCGCTCCGGAGAACTCGAGCGTATGCGCGATCGCCCAGGCCTGCGCCTCGAAACGCGCTCGCTGGGGAACGGTCAGGTCCGAGAGGTCGAATCGCTGAAGCGTCGAAAGGAGCTCGCTGCTTTTCCAATCGAGAACCGAGACCCGGGATTCGGCGATCAATCGCCCGAGGATGATGCCCTTGCTCGACTCGAAGATCGAGCTCGCCAGCTGCGACACGCCGAGCTCGTACCAGAGCGGGTACTCCACTCGCGCATGATCCCGCATGAGTCGCTGCGCATAGCGACTTCGGAGCTCGGGCGTCGCCCGGGCGGCGAAATCTCGCCCTCCCCGAAAAACGAGCATCGGCGCGTCGACCTCGTCGAGCAGGAAGGCCGCCTCGCTCTGGACCGCAAACGGTCGCCCCAGGCTGCGATCGTCGAACACCAGGACCGGCGCCGGCGCGAGCGCCGGAGCCTGGTCGCCCAGGCCGAGCAGAGCGACGACCCCGGAGTGGAAGAACTCGAGGCTGCGGGCGAACTCGATCGATTTCTCCTGCGACAGGCTGCTCGTCAGGATGAAATGCTGCGTCCGGATCTCGACGAACTCCTGGCGATCGGGCGAGCGCGAGGCGCAGCCGACGAGCACGATCAGGAAAGAAGCGACGCACCCCCAAACGATGGCTCGCAGGACCCCACGCATCGACTTCTCCCCGCTTCGTATGTCCACAGACGCGGCATGATCGGGGACGGCAGCCCATCCGTCTAGGCTCTCGGGCGACGCGGAGATCGGACTCGGCGACGTCTCACGGCACCTCTCGCCATCCTGCGGTGCTCGCCGCCCCCGATACCCTCTGCTAGCAATCCCGACGGGCTCGGGCGACGTAAATTGGACGAACGCCGGGCGACGAGCGAACGGGGATGGCCCCGCGGAGATGCCCTTCCGTGCAACGCGCTGCCGAGCTCTCGCTGATCCGGCGCATGCTCGCCCACCTCGAGGCCGGCACGACCGATCAGGCGCCGCGACCGCTCTCACTGCCCGCCTTCCATCACACGGCCGAGTCGCACCTCGAAACCGAGCGACGCCTGCTCTTCCGGCGACAGCCGATCGCGGCCGCGCTCTCGGCCGATCTCCCGGCGCCCGGGCGCTTCGTGACCTTGGAGTCGGGGGGTGTTCCGCTGCTCGTGGTACGCGGAGCGGACGGGAAGGCGCGGGCGTACGTGAACGTGTGTCGACACCGCGGAGCTCCCGTCGCAGCGGGTCACGGCGAGGCAGCGGGTGGCCGACTTCGCTGTCCATTCCATTCCTGGACCTACGATCTCGAGGGTGCGCTCACCTCGATTCCCCTCGGCGAATCCGGTTACGGCGCCTGTGATCGACGCGCGCTCGGTCTCCATGCGCGTGCATGTGCCGAATCGTCCGGCCTCGTCCTCGTCCGCGCCGAGGGCGACGAGCCGATCGATGCGCGAGCCTGGCTCGGCGAGGTCGCGAGCGACCTCGAGACGCTCGGCCTCGAGGGCTTCCATCCCTTCGCGTCCCGCTCGACTCGCTGGCAGGGCAATTGGAAGCTCCTGCTCGAAACCTTCCTCGAGTCCTATCACGTCTTTTCGCTCCACCGCGAGACGGTGCATCCCTACTACTTCTCGCTGCCGATGGTTGCCGATCGGATCGGTCCGCATCTGCGTTTTCCCGTCGCGCGGCGAACGCTCGCCGACCTGAAGAACGTGCCGGAGAGCCAGTGGCGGCTCGCCGATCACGCAACCGTGCAGTGGTATCTCGCGCCGAATGCGCTCCTCTCGGCGACGCGCGATTATGCGCTCCTCTGGCGCTTCAGCTCGTCGTCTCCGAATTCCTGCGATGTCGAGACCCGGTTCTACACGGCGCGCCCCGTCTCGAACGAGGCGAGCGAGAAGCGCTGGAACGACTCCTTCGAGCTCCAGCTGCGCGTCACCGGCGCCGAGGATTTCCCGATGCAGGAGAAGATCCAGCGCGGCCTCGACTCCGGCGCCGCGCCCTCCCTCGTCATCGGGACCCACGAGATCGGCGTGATCCATCTCCACGAGACCCTGGCGCGGCTGATCGCCGAAGCCCCCGTGCCCGACTCGCAGGCCACGCCGACCGGGCCGAAGCCGGGGCCGGCTCGATGACTCATCCGTCGGAAACGCCGCCCTCGCTCTCCGTCACGCTGACGAGCCACGGCGCCGCCCTCGCGGAGGAGAGCGGCATAACACAGCTGCTCGCTCACGCCCGCCTGGCCGAGGCCGCCGGTGTCGACCGCCTGCTCTTCACCGACCACGTCGTGATGGGCGAGCACACGGACCGCTATCCCTGGGGTCCCTTCCCGTTTGCGCCGGATACGCCTTGGCTCGAGCCCCTGACCCTCATCTCGGCGCTCGCGACCGCGACCTCGCGCATCCGCTTTTCGACCAAGATCCTGATCGCGCCGCTTCGGCCGGCGCCGCTCCTCGCCAAGACCCTCGCGACCCTCGACGTGATCGCCGGCGGTCGGATCGAGGTCGGCGTCTCGACGGGCTGGCAGAGGGAAGAGCTCGATGCGTCGGGCGTCGATTGGGACCGCCGCGGACAGATCCTCACCGACACGATGGCCGCCTGCCGTGTGCTCTGGAGCGACGGACCGGCGAGCTTCCGGTCGGCGAGCTTCTGCTTCGATCGGATCTGGTGTCGACCCCGACCGCTCCAGGCCGGCGGCATCCCGATCTGGTTCGCGGGCTCCCTCCACGCGCGGAACCTCGATCGGATCTGTCGGCTGGGCGACGGCTGGATTCCCGCTCCTTATGCCCCGATCGAGCCCTTCCGACGGGACGTCGCTCGGCTGCGGGAAGCGGTGGTCCGTGCGGACCGCGATCCGGATCGGATCGGCATCCAGGGCGATCTCGACGCACGCGTCGGCGGCGATGGCCGCCCCGATCTGCGGGCCAGCCTCGAGGCGGTGCCCGAGTGGGCGCGGGCGGGAGCGACGACGGTCAACGTGGTGCTGTCGTTGTTCGGCGGGCCGCGCCATGCTGCGCGCTGCTTCGAGATCCTGGCCGAGGAGTGGCCGCGGCAGCTCGCGAGAATCTGAGCGGGACGAATTGCGGAAGCGATACCGGAGGAGAGAGCCATGCAAGTCGAAGGACTTCGCAGCGAGATCGAGGGCCGCATCCTCGTCGTCACGTTCGACCGGGCCGAGAAGAAGAACGCGCTGACCGTCGCCATGCGCGCGGCCCTCGAGGAGATCTGCGCGTCGGCCGACGCCGACGAGCAGGTCGACGTCCTGCTCCTGACGGCGACCGATCCCGTCTTCTCCGCCGGTGTCGACATCCGCGAGGTCGGCCTGCTCGGGACGAAGATGCGCGCCACCGATCCGGGGCGCGCGCTCCGCGCCGTCGCCAAGCCGGTCGTTGCCGCAGTGAACGGGGCCTGCGTGAGCGGCGCCCTCGAGATCGCGTTGTCCTGCGACTTCATCATCGCCTCCGAACGCGCCCGCTTCGCCGACACCCACGCCCGCCTCGGCGCGCTCCCGCGCTGGGGTCTCTCGGCGCTGCTCCCCCGCGCGGTCGGTCTCGCGAAGGCGAAGGAGATGACGATCACCGGGAATTTCGTGGCCGCCGACGAGGCCCTCCGCCTCGGCCTCGTGAACCGCGTCGTCCCCCATGAATCGCTTCGCGAGACGGCCCTCGCCCTCGCCGCGGACATCGTCTCGAGCGATGCGCGCGCCGTGCGCGCCTCCCTCGAGCTCTACGATCGCGGCGCCTGGCTCTCGACGAGCGAGGCCCTCGCGCTCGAAGAGCAGGTCTCCCTCGCCTGGCAGGTCGATACCGACGATTTCGCTTCTCGCCGCAGCGGCGTGACCGCGCGCGGTCGTGAGCCGAGCCCGAAGAGGCCCGCATGAATCGGAGCGCCGACGCCCGCGCTCGAGACGCCCGAGGCTAGTCGGCGCGCGGTGTGACGCGCGTCGCCAGGGCAACGACGACGACGCCGACCAGGACGAGCAAGGCGCCGATCGGCGACAGCAGGACGGCGAGGCCCGGATCGCCCTCGTAGACGAAGATGCCCCCGAAGAAAAAGCCGGCGGGAAGCAGGCAGGCGCCGGCGAGGAGGGTCCGCGAGGCGAGCGTACGGCCACTCTCGGAGAGCCGCGGCAGCTTCGGGAGGCTCGTGGCGAAGGCGACGTTCACGAGACCGAGGAGCGCGCCGTGGGCATGGGCGAGGGTCCAGAGCAGCCGGCGCGTCTCGTTCGACGCGTCGAGGTAGAGGCCGAGCTTCAAGCCGTGCAGCGCTTCGAGCAGCGTTCCCAGCCCGACGGACGCGACGACGAGCCACCAGCCGAAGGCGAGATGTCGCGCCGCCGTTCGCTCGCGATCCGAATCCGATGCACTCATCCCGCTCCCCCGGCGCTCATTCGCGCAGATCCATCGGCCGATCGTCCCGGGCCTTCGCGAGACGCTCGAGCTCCGCTTCGTCGAGGAGGCCGTCCGCTCCGATCAGGCGAGCCTCCGGATCAGCCAGCTTCCTGCGCCGATCTTCGGCCGCCCCGCGCCAGTAGTCCATCGTCTGTTTGCGCATCCGCGCTCGCTCCTTCGGCTCGTCGAGGAAGTCGTAGGCGAAGGGACGCTCCGCCGAAAGACGCGCGAGGGAGTGTCCCGCCAGATAGCGCACGGCGGGATAGGGATCGTCGAGCAGATGGCCGAGGAAGAAGCCCATCCACTCGTCGCCCGCGGCAGCCTTCGACTCGGCCCATCCCATGTGCCAGGCCATCATCGCGCGCTGCTGTGCGTCGCCCGAGAGCGACCAGCGGATGCCTTCGGCGACCTTCGCCTCGTCCGCCGAGAGCTCGGGCCGGGGTTGCCCGTACCAGTCGGCGAGGCGGTCCGCAGACCAGCCGAGACTCTTGTCGAGATGGCAGAGATTGCAGGCATTGGAGCGGCCGGTCGTTTGCGTGGTCTGCGCATTCGGGCTGTCGATCCAGTGGCTTCGGATTGATTTCAGGAGGCCATAGACCGTGTGGGGCATATGGCAGTTCTGGCAACGGCTGCCGACGGAGCTCGGGGCGTGGTGCGTGTGGGCCTCGGGATTCTTCGCGAAGGACTCGTGGCATTGGAGACAGGCCTGGTCGCTCCGGCGATCGGCGGCGAGCTGGTCGTCGGGCTCGGCCGCGTGCATCGAATGACAAGAGAGGCACGAGAGCTTGCCGCCCTCGAAGCAGGCCGACTCGATCATGCCGTTGTGCTCGCGGCCCGAGACGCGGACCATGCCGTCGGGCCAGAAGCGCTCTTCGAGGAGCGTCGGGTTCGACTCCTGCATGCGCGCGATCTGGTTCTGCAGGAGCGGCCAGTCGTGTCGCTCGATCGGGTCCGGCGTATTCGGCGCCCTGGCACTCGCGCGCAGGATGACCCGGGTCTCGCGCAGGTCGTCTCCCGGGCGAAAGCGCTGACCGGCTTCGAGGGGGATCGGCTTCCAGAGATTGATTCCGTGGCAGTAGCCGCAAACCTGCGAGGAGGCCTTGGCGTCGAGGCGCGCGGGATTCACGATCGTCGGATCCGGCGCATCGCTGAGGCGCATCCGGTAGCGGCGTGCGGGATCCTGGTTCACACGCACATGCTCCTCGGCCGGACCGTGGCACGCCTCGCAGGCGATCCCGAGCTCGGCGGCCCGCGGATTCCAGCCGGTGAGCGGACGATGCTCCTTCTCGCCGGCGACGGCGTGGCATTCGATACAGCTGTCGTGCCAGACGTCGAAGGTCCGCGCGCCATCGGGCGGGCGGATGAAGCCGTCTTCACGCGGGATCCATCGCTGGTCGGCGTTCAGCCAGAGCCATGGAAAATTGAAGAGCCGGCCGTCGCGGTCGCTCGCGACCCAGTAGGTCTGCATGTGATGCGAGCCCGTCGTCATCACGATCCGCTTCCAGCGCCGAGGCGTCCGGGCATCGGGCACGGAATCGGGGCGCACGCCGCGGTCGAACAGATCGGCTTCCCAATCGGGATCCGCCATCTCGACCCAGTATTCGTCGCCCCGGCGTTCGAGTCGATAACGGCGCCCCTTGGCTTCGAGGGTCTGGCCCTCGAAACGGCCGAGCACCGCCTCGGGGCTCGCCTTCTGTGTCATCGTGCGGTGGAAGCTCTCGTGCCACGAGGCGTAGTTGCCCGGGTGGCAGGCGAGACAGCGGTCGGAGGAGACGTAGGGCTCGATGGGATCGACGCGCGCCGCGCCCGGATTTGCGCTCCCCCCGCCTGCCGGCTCCGGGAGGGCCGCGGGCACGCGCAGCTCGCTCCCGGGAATTTCCCGCTCCAGCCGCTGGATCGACGCAGCCCGCTCGACCTGGCGCGCGCGGAATGCGATCCCCGCCGCGAGCACGGCGCCGGCGATCGCGAGCGCGAAGACGATCCGCGCGGAGCGGCCGCTCCCAGTCTTCCAGACGATCGCCAGACAGGCGCCCGCGCCCGCCGTCACCAGCAGCACCTGAAGCACGAACTCGGCATCGAGCATCGGCATGCCCCGAACTAAACCATCTCGTGGCCACAACGGAAAACGCCCCGCCGAATCTCATGATTCGACGGGGCGTTCTGTTCGTACCGATTCAGGTCACCCCACTCGAAGTGGAGCGGACCAGAATCAGATCTGGCTGCGTCGTCGGTCGCGGATGATCAGGCCGATCAGTCCGAGAGCGCCCGCACCCAGCATCGCCGCCGAAGCCGGCTCGGGCGTGAACGTGATGCGCGTCATGTTCGTGCCGGCCAGGTTCGTGTTGATGCCGCCGCGGGACTGCAGGAGATGACCCGAGACGAGCTGGAGCTGGCCCGTCACGCCGCCCATTCCCGTCACGTTCAGCATCCGGGAGCCCATGTCGGTTCGGTGGGTGTAGTCCATGATCGGGGTACCGATCGTCGACGCGATCGCCATGACCGTGCCGGTCGTGTAGGGCAGGATCGTGAACCAGCCCGTGCCGAGACCCTGGAACACGACCATGCCGGTCGTGGCCATCGGCGACGGGATCGTCACCTGCGCGAAGGTCGCGCTCGCGGTCTCACGTCGAACCACGTTCATCGCCGTGATCGGAACGCCCGGGCCGTTCTGAACCGGGAAGAAGAAGCGGTTGCCGAAGCCGGGAACCGCGCCGTTGTCGACACCGGTCGAGAACTGCGTGTGGACGATCGCGCGGGTTCCGCCGAATCGGTTCGGCCCGGCGACGACGTCGAGCTGACCGGCCATGCTCGGGTAGGGACCGACCCAGGTTCCCGGCGCGCGGAAGGTCGGGATGCCCGGCGTATTGCCCGAGCCGCTGTAGTGGAAGTTGCCGGGGCCGTTGTTCGGCCGCATGACGAGATCCATCACGGTTCGGTTGAGCATCGTCGTCAGACGGCGCAGGTTGCCGCCCGGGAACGGGAGCATCAACGAGGCCATCGTCGTGTACTGGCCGGCCTTAAGGGTCACGCCGCCAGTTGCGGGTCGGTAGAAGCCGTACCAGGCAGGGCCTCTACCGTTCAACGCCGCGGGGGTACCGAAGCCGAACAGGTTGCCGACCATGGCGGTCTTGTTCTTGAACTCGGCGAAGTAGGCGCCCATGTTCTGACCGATCGTGCGGTTGTCGACCGTCGCGACCGGGTTCATCGGCGTCACGAAGCAGCACGGAACCGAGTCCGGGCCCGTCGAGCCGTCGCCGTATTTCTCGTAGAAGCGCTGTTGGAAGCCCACCAAGACCTGCGCGGAAGCGGAGGCCGCCCCGAGCATCAGGCCACACGCCAGCGCCAGTGCAAACACCTTATTGAACTTCATCTCGTTTCTTACTCCTCGTGAATCAGGCCTCAACGTCGACTCGAGGCGCCAGCGGCCGACCCATCAGAATTCCCGACAGGACTCTCGACACGAACTTTCCGCACCACGAATGCATCCTGGACGTGCACCGGATTTCGAAAGCCGTGTCACGGATCCTTGGGTACACGGTGGTACGTCGAGTCATCCTAAACGAATGCCGAACCAAAGCTCAAGAAGAATCTGCGGGGCTGCGGAGAAATCGACTCGCATGCCCCACGGGTAGCAAGGCGTCCGTCGGGCCTGCCTGCGGATTGCGGCTTCGCCTCATCCAGGCGACGAAGCGCTCTAAGGCCAGCGCAGCTGGAAGCCCGAACCGATCTGGGCGACGCCAGTCCCGGTTTCGAATGTGAACGTCCCGCGGTCACTGCCCTGCCCGGAGGCCGAGAAGGCCTTGCGGGTCCCCGCCACGTCGAAGAGCAGGCTCACGTCCAGGAAAAAATCGACGGCAACCCCGTGGAAGACGAAGGTCGGGGTCCCGACGCGCAGCGCCGGGCCCAGGAAATGCTGGACGATCTCTTCCTTGGCCCGGACCGCCTGAGTCACGCTCGATCCCGTGGTGTTCAACTGAAGCGAGGCTTCGCCCACGTATCGAGTCACCAGATGGAGGCTCTCGATCGCCGGCGTAATCGCCAGCTCGGAATCGAAAAAGGGGACGACGAACTCCATCCCGAATCCCGCGACAGCCGAGGTCTGGTACTCGATCGAAAATTTCGAGAACTCGATCGTCTCGGTCCCGGTCTGGGGAACGCTGGTCTCGACGACCTGGGTGCCTACCGTGCTGGATTCATTGATCGGAATCAGCGCCCCGGCAAAGAGGACGGGGCGAGGCTTACCCCAGATCGACTCGAACTCCGGTCCCTTGACGCCTCCGCCCAGGCGAAACGTCATATTGGTGACGAAATTCGCCTTCCGCCCGGTCACGTTGAAATTGGTACCGACGCTCCCACGGCCGCGCTGAACCACCACCTGGGGCGCCGCCTCGACGAATCCGGAGAAGCTGCTGCGAAGAGCCTCGTCCTCTGCTCGCGAGAGCGAGGGAGCGAAGAGCAGCCCCGCCAACACCACGCCGACGAGGAGCCCCCGTCTTGCGCGCGGCGGAATCGAATCCGGACCGCTCTGTCTGCGATCGATCATGGAGAGCTTCCCTCGACCTAATAGAGGTACGATATGGTCAGGCCGTAGGTTCTCGGATCGGAGACGACGTAGATGATCGCGCCCGTTCCCTTCTTGCGGTCGTAGGCGGTGATCGGATAGTACTGATCCGTCAGGTTGCGGATCCAACCTCCGACCACGATGTTGCCATCGGGTGTCTTGTAGTCGAGACGTACGTCGAAGAGCCAGCGCGGATCCGCTCCTATCCGCGAGTCGTTCTCGGGCGTATAGAAGACCTGCGACTTGAACCGGTAGTCGAGGCGCGGCGTCAAGGTACCCGCCCAGGGTAGTTCCCAGTCGTAGGACAGGGCCCCGACGAGAGTGAACTCCGGGGCGTTGACGAGCGCGTTGCCCGAATAGTCATTCACGTCGACCGAGACCGAGACCCCGCCCCCAGGCGACACGCTCACGACCTCATTGAGGAGCCGGAAGTCGCTGTACTCGCTGTAGATGAACCCGATCGAGTTCTCCCAGCGGATGCCCTCCCAGGCGACCTTCAGCTCGCTCTCCAGACCGATGAGCCGGGAGTCTTCGGCATTGAGCAGAACCGGGAGGGGAACGCTCACGCCCTCTGCATCGAGGAGCTGGTAGACCTGCTGATCCTCGTAGTCGTAGAAAAACGCGGCACCGCTCCACGTGAGCAAGTCGTCCAACCAGCTCGTATTCCATCCGATCTCGTAGGAGTTCACGAACTCCGCGGCGATCGGCTCGATCTCCTGCGCGGTCGTCAGGACGTTGCCGTTGAAATGCTGCCCCTTGTAGCCTCGGCTGAACCGGCTGTAGAACTTGATGTCGTCCGTCGGCTCGTAGCGCATGATGATCTCGCCGGAGGGGCGGACCTGCTCCGCGATCTCGCGCCGTTTGCTGTAGCCCGCGAACGTCGCCCCGAACTGGTCATTGTTGTAGGGGTTGTAGAACGAGCTGATCTCGAAGTTCTTACGCTCGTAGTTGACGCGCGCCCCACCCTCGAAGATCAGGTTTTCCGTCAGCTCGTACTCGATGTATCCGAAGCCGGCACCCGCCACGGTCGTCTGCTCGAGCTTCTGTCGCAGGTTGGACGACGGGGTATTCCAGAAATTGTTGTCGGCCTTGAGCTTTTCATGAAAGAACTGCGCGCCGACGGTCAGGACGAGTCCGGTTTCATCGTCCCAGACGAGCTTCGTGTCTTCGAGCAACTGCAGGGCGGTATCGGTGATGAAGGCATCGGCCTGAACGTAGGGCGATGCATCGAAATCGATGACGACCTCGCGATCGTTGAATTCGCCGTTGGTCACGCTCGTGAAGGTCCAGGGACCGCTCTCCCACGTCGAGTTCAACGTCGCACCCGCGAGGGTCAATCGCTCGTCGCCTCCACGACTGTAATCGCCGCTGAAGGGATCGCCTGCCCCTGCGAATCGGTCGTTACGAAGGCAATCTCCCGCATTCGGCCCCGTCGTCTGGAACGCATGACAGGTATCGAAATCCACATACCGCCGCCCGGTGGCGGTGATATCGGGAAGGTTGGAGCCGCCAACTCGCACGGGTGAAGTCCCACGGTTCTGGAACTGCGGCGCGAGGCCGAGATTCTGTCCCCCGTGGAGGTTGAGGACGAACTTCAGATCCTCCGAAGGGTCGAGCAGCCAGGAGGAGCGCGCGAACCAGTTCTCGCGATTGTTCGTGTCCGCCGGCGGAAGGCCGAGCGCTCCATTATTGAAGCGCCGCGGATCGCTCACCATGCCGGAGTAACACTTCGTGCCGACCAGCCGGTTCGCATTGGTCGGAAAGTTGTTGTCGCGATCCTGGTTGCAGCGGTTCTCGCCGAGCGGATCCCGGCTGGTGTACTTGAACGCGAAACGCGTCGCGAAGACGTCCTGGACGATCGGGACGTTCATGAAGCCGTCGAACTCGAACTGATTGAAGCGCCCGTAGGTCAGGTTCGTGCCCGCCTTGAATTCGTGGACGGGAGGGTTCGTATTGATGCGCACGACACCGGCAGACGCATTGCGCCCGTATTGTGCGCCCTGGGGACCGCGGAGGACCTCGACCGATTGCACGTCGAAGAGCGACGAGAGCTGGCCGGCCGGCGAGTTGACGTAGACGTTGTCTACGACCACCGCGACCGCGGCGGAGGCATTCGAATTGCTGTCCTGCAGGCCGACGCCGCGAATGAAAAGCTGGGGATTCGAGGCCGCGTAAGGCGAGTTGATCTCGAGGTTCGGCGTGTAATCGGCGAGGTCGCTGATGTTCTGTGCGCCCATCGCGGTCAAGGATTGCTGGTCGAACGCCACCACCGAGGTCGGTGCCTCGAGCAGCGATGCGACGCCACCACCGCCGGTCACGATCATCTCCTCGACGCCGGCCCAGGGGTCCGAACCACCCGAGGATTGAGCTTGCGCATCAGTAGCGCCAAGGATACTTGCGACGAGCAGCAGGGCGAAAGGGACCGCGCCGACGAGCTTACGACCCCATCGCATCGTCTCTTCGGGAAGGCCGATCCGGGATCGGAACCCAAGGCGGTTCGAAGGATCGTCAGGAATCACGCGTGCAAGGTTCGAAAGGGCCGACAATTCAGACCACCAGACCGCCGGAACCACCACCCACGCGCGATCACGTGCGATGGTGCAATGCACACCATGATCCGTTCGGAGCGCTCGAACGGGCGGGGCGCGCAGTAAAAAGTCACTCTAGCAATGTGAAATTCCGCGCGTCCAGAGCAAATATTGCGGCCGCGGACAGACGCCGCGCCGCGGACGCCCGGTGTGGGGACTCTCGTCTCACGGGAGGTCCACGACGGACCGATGGCATGGGCAGAACCGAGGTGGAATCCGATGAGCGTTGAGTCGATGGATCGCTGGAGCTGGAAGCAGGTCGCCACCATCCTGGGAAGCGTCCTTCTGATCGCTTGTCAGGAAAGTGCAACCCCGGATACCGATGCCGTCCTCGAGGAAGCACGCGCCCTGATCAGCGAGCAGAAATACGCCGAGGGCCTCCAGACGATGCGGGGACTGCTCGAGGCGAATCCCGACGACTCGCGACTGCAGATGCTCTACGGAGAGGCGCTGATGGCTTCAGGCCAACCGAGCCTCGCCGTCTGGCCCCTCGCACGCGCGATGCGAGACCCGGGGCAGCTCGTCCACGCAGGTCTGCTGCTCGCCCGCGCACAGCGTGATACAGGAAGCGGGATCGACGCCATCCGGACGGCGACGCGCGTTCTCGAGGTCGAGCCGGAAAACGAAGAGGCACTCCTGCTGCGTGCGCAGGCCCATCTCGGGGAGAGCCTCGAAGAGCGGGCGCTCGAGGATCTCGACCGCGCCGAGAAGCTCGGCAGCGACAAGGCGAACCTCGATCTGCTGCGCCTCGATGCCCTGCTCGGACTCGGTCGCGAGAAGGACGCCGAGACCCTGCTCGGCGAGCTGACGAAGCAGGCCGAGGAGATGCGCGACGACGATCCCGCCCAGGCGGCACGTCTCTGCGCCGCGACGGCGACCTTCACCTTCGAGCGCGGCGACATCGCCGGCGCGAAGAAGCGCTTCGACGAATGCCTCGAAGGCGAGGGCGTCCTCCACTGGGTGCTCGTGCAGGCGGCCATCGACTTCTTCGACAAACACGGCGAATTCGAGCGCTCGACGGAGATCCTGAAGCGCCGCTTCGAGCACGATCGCGAGTGGCTCGAGCCCCGGGTCCTTTACGCCGACCGACTCCAGAAGATGGGACGCTTCGACGACGCCGAGGCCCTGCTGCTGGAAGCGGTGAAGACGCAGGAGGCCGCCTGGATGGCGCTCGCGGATCTCTATGCGATCGCCGGTGACGTTCGCAAGTCGCTCGGGGCCCTCGACAAGGCGATCGCCGCGAGCCCGAAGCCGCGCGAAGACTGGCTCTTCGCGCGTGCGGACTTCCTGCTCGCCCTCGGCGAGGTCGACCAGGCAGAGAAGGCCCTCGCCGCGATCGAGATCCCGGCGCATCGCGCGCTCCTGAAGGCCCGAATCGCGGCCTCCCGGAACGACGTCGACGAGGCGATCCGTGAGTTCGAGGAGGGCATCCGACTCTGGCCTGACAACGCCGATGCTCGCTATCTGGCGGGGCGCGCCTACGAACGCAAGGGAGATTGGAAACAGGCCGGGGCCCATTACCGCGAGGCGGCCCGCATGGATCCGCCGCATTACGCAAGCTCGCTCGCGCTCGCAGACCTCCAACGCGCGCTCGGCGACATGGATGGCGTCGCCTTCCTGTTGATGCGCCTGGCCGACAAACATCCCAACGACGCCAGGGTCATCGAGAAGCTGATCGAGCTCGCGGGCGACACCGGCAACGCGGACCTCGGCATGAAGTCGATGACCCACCTCTCCCGGATCCGCGGTCAGGCCGGCCACGCCGTCGCCCTCGCGGCCGCCCGCCTCGAGCAGGCCGAGGGGCCGGAGGCCGCGCTCTCGGCGATCGACAAGACGGGCCTCGACCTGCTCGCCCCCGCGAACGTCGAGGCCCTCGAAGCCCGCATGCGCGCCCTCATCGCCCTCGACCGAAGCGACGAGGCGATCGCCGTGATCGAAAAAGCCCTGGCGAAGGACCCGAAATCGGCGCGCCTCTACGTCCTGCGCGCCTCGGTCTACCGGGAACGAGGCGACCTCGCCCGTGCGAGCTCGGACCTCGAGCAGGCGCGGAGCCTCGACGCGGACGACCTGCCGGCGGTGCTGGAGCTCGCGGGCTTGCGGGCTTCGGACGGAAAGCGGGACGACGCGCGCGCTCTATACGACGAGGCGATCGCGATCGAGTCGACCCAGGCCAAGCCCGACGAGCCGAGCGATTGGAAGGCGACCGTGTCCCTCGCGCGCCTCGAGCTCGAGGCCGGCGAGACCGACGCCGCACGCGCCCGTCTCCGCAAGGTGCTCGACGCGAATCCTCGCCAAGGGGAGGCGGCCTGGCTGCTCTTGAAATCCTTCGGGCTCGAGACCGGCGGCTCCGATCTCGGCGAGATGGAGCGGATCGATCTCGCGCGTCGGGCCGCTCTCTTCGAGCGAAGCCCCGATGCGCAGGACTACTGGAAGCGCCTGAACGCCGGAAAATCCTGACTCCGCAGCCGCCTCAAGGAGCCTTCGTCGCAGTTGCCCCGGGCGCCGGGACGGCGTCGAGCCTCTTCATCAGGGTCTCGTGCATGTCCAGCGCGATGCCCTTCCACTGGAAGGTCAGCATCTTGTGGGTCTTCGCGAAGAGGTCCGGCTCCTGGATCCGTCCGATCATCTCGAGGGCGACGTCCGGATTCCGGGTCGCGAATTCGTAGGCGAGGCGAGCGGCTCCAGCGTCGAGGGTCGGAGCCGGCGGCTGCGCGCGCAACCAATCGAGCGCGCCGAGCCGGTCGTAGCTGGCGTAGGCGCGCAAGGTTTCGGAGAGGATCGCGTCGCGCTCCTTCTCCGGGGGCAAGGCCTGCGCCCAGGCGATCGCCCGCTGCGGATCGCGCTTCGCGAGGTGGACGCCGATCGCCCGCCGCCCGCCCTTGGACCACAGCTCGTTTTCGATCCGATCCATCCAGCCGTCGAGGAACTCGAATTCGTCCCTTCGCATCAGCTCGGTCTGCGCCGCGCGAAAGGCGACCTCCTTGAGATCGTTCGAGGTCCCGTGTCCGGGCGGCAGGGACTCGACCCAGGTCGCGAGGGCCTCGGGACCATTGGCCTTGAGGATCTGGCCGACCACGATGCCCGCGGCGAAATCGCGCTCCTCGCGCATCTCGTAGGACTCGATCAGCTCGATCAGGTTGACGGTCTCGCCGGACTCGAGATAGGCGAGCACCAGATGGGCCAGAGCGGGATCGCGCTGATGATTGGGCAACGCATCGAAGACTTCGCGGGCGGCGTCGTAGCCCTCTTTCTTGAGCACCCAGTAGACGGCCTCGCCGGCCGCCATGCGCTGGGCGCGCACCTCGGGCCATGTCTCCATCGTCTTCAGCATTCCGCGCGGGTCTTCCTTCGCCCAGTACCACATCACCATGCGCAGATCGTTGTTGTAGACGTCTTCGAGATCGTCCTGGATGGCCCGAATGGCCCCGGGCAGGGTCTCCGGCGTGAGCCGACGGACGAGCCGCGAGAGAACGTCGATCCGATCCATGGAGTCGGTGATCGTGAAGGCATTCGAGAAGCGCTCGTAGGCGTCTTCCTCGCTCGACAGTGCGGGCCCACGATTCACGCCCATGGCGGCGAACCAACCGGTCGCCCCTGCCACGACCACCGCCCCGATCCAGAAACCCGTCGTCTTGATGCTCATGAAGCCCCGTCCCCTGCTTTCTTGACCAGTCGATCGTTGCCGGCGGGTCGCCTGCTCGATTCGTTTTGTTCCTGCTATTCGATCGAGTAGCCGATGGCGCGCAATTGACCCTTCTGCATGTCGTCGAGCTCGACCTTTTCGACTTCCTTGCGCCAGGCCGGCTCGGGCATCGCATAATAGGCGTCGATCGCCGCGTCGAATTCCCGCAGGTCGACCGGAGGGCCTTCGGCGAGGAGATTCTTCTCTTCCCTGGGATCCTCGGCCATGTCGTAGAGCTTGACGCCGACGTGCTTCCCGAATCCCCGCATGAAGCGCCGCTTGCCCAGGGTCACCGCGATCAGCGGCTCCGCCTCGGCGTCGGCCTTGCCCCAGGTGCGATCGAGCTGCGCATAGCTCGGGCGCGGCAGACCGACGGGCTCGGAGCCGCCTTCGACGCCCGCGACGGCGAGGATCTCGGGCAGACGCGAGCGCCCGTCCGCGCCGTCCGGTCCGGGCTCGCCCACGAGGTCGAGGACCGTCGGCCAGACGTCGACGTTCTCGGTCATCGCGTCGATCACGATGCCCTGCTCGAGACTGAACGGAAGGCTGATGATCCACGGCGTGTAGACGACCTCGCGGTGGAGGTCCTTCGCATGGCCCTCGTTGCCGTGCTCCTGGAACGCCTCGCCGTGGTCCGAGGCGATGACGAGGATCGTCTTCTCGCGCAGACCGTGCTCGTCGAGGGCCCCGAGCAACGTCTTGATCTGGCGATCGGTCCAGTGGATCGAGTTGTCGTAGAGATCCGAATAGGACGTGCCAAACTGCGCAGACTCTTCGTCCGACAGGTACTGATGCGCGTCCATGAAGTGGATGTAGAGGAAGAAACGGTCGGTCTTGTTGGTCCGCAGGAACTCGACGGCGCCGTCGGTCGCATCGACGTCGGAGCCGGCGAGCTTCGCGTAGGGATTCTTCGACTCGCGCCGGATGCTGCCGATCGGCGCGCCGATCTCGGGCCGGTGGTAGACCTCGAAGCCCTGTTCGAAGCCGAAGGTCGGCGCGACCCAGCCGTTGCGCCAGATTCCGGCGGTCAGGAATCCCGCATCCTTCAGGATCTCGGCGGGTAGGACCGCGCTGTCCGGGATCGCGTGATCGAAGCGCAGGATGCCCGTGCGATTCGGGTACATCGACGTCCAGATCGAGGCCATCGAGGTCTTCGTCCAGGACGACTGGGAGAGATGGTTCGAGAAGCGGACGCCCGTATTCGCCAGGTGGTCGAGGGTCGGGCTCGTCGGGCGCTCGTAGCCGTAGGCGCCCAGACGATCGGCTCGCAGCGTGTCGACCAGGATGAAGATGACGTTGAGATCGGTCCGCTGTGCGAGGCCGAGGATCTCCTCCGGCTTTCCGAGGGGCCGTTCGTCGGGGCGGATGCGGAACTGGGTGAGAAAGAAGCCCGCGACCAGGAGGATCGCGAGCATCGCGTAGACGAGCGTTCGCCTGTTCATTTCCGGTAGAGATCCTCGCTGATCGCGTGCGGTACCCAGTCGGCACTCAGACCGGTTGCCTTGACGAAGGCCTTCATTGAGGCCTCGTTGGAGGATTCAACGAAGCACCCCGCCCCCATCGACCACGATCCCCTGTCCGTTCACGCGCCGGGCGTGGTCCGAGCAGAGCCAGACCGCCGTCTCGCCGATCTCCTCGGGCTGGCAGAGGACGCCTCCGGGTACCGTCGCCTCGAGCTTCTTGCGGTACTCGGGCGGATTGTCGGCGAACGAGGCGGCCATCATGGCCGTCTCGGTGATTCCGGGGAGCACCGAATTGCAGCGGATCCGCTGGGTCGCGTACTCGGCGGCCACGTTCTTCATCAGGCCGAGGACGCCGTGCTTTGCGGCGGTGTAGTGGGGTTGCCCCGGCGCAGGGACGATTCCGGCACCCGAAGAGGTGTTTACGATCGCCCCGCGGCCCGAGCCCAGGATCGGCTGCTTCACCATCTGGATGAGCTCGTGCTTGATGCACAGGAAGACGCCCGTCAAGTTGACGGCGATCATCTGGTTCCAGGCCTCGAGCGTCATGTCGTGGAACGCGACCGGGCGATGCGAGATGCCGGCGTTGTTCATGGCCGCGTCGAGCCGCCCGAAACGATCGACCGCGCGACGGATCATGTCCGCGACCTGGCTCTCGCTCGTCACGTCGACCTCGAGGGCGAGCGCCGTGCCCCCCGCCTTCTCGATCAGCTCGACCGTTGCCTTCGCGTGCGCTCCATTGATGTCGGCGACCACGACCTGGGCGCCTTCGCGCGCGAAGATCTGCGCCGAGGCCCGACCGATCCCGCTTCCCGCGCCCGTCACCAGCGCAACCCGACCCGTATGCATGCCCATCGCTCTCCCTCCCGTCGTGCCCTGATCGAATCTCGACTCGCGGTCCCGCTCAGCTGGCACTCAGCACCGCATCGACGGCCTTCACGACCTCTTTGGCGAGCGTGCCCTTCGTCGACTTCGCGTTCGCCTCGACCTGCTCGGGTCGCGTCGCTCCGGCGATCACCGACGACACGACCGGGTTGCGCGCGAGCCAGGAGAGCGCGAGCTCGACCAGCGAGATGCCCGCCTGGGCGGCGACCTTCTCGAGGCTTTCGACCTTCTGGAGCGTCGCGTCGGCGACGAAGTGGCCGTAGTAGGACTTGAACATCCCACCCTGCGCGCTGCCGTAACGGCTGTCGGCGGAAGGCGCCTGGCCGCGCTTGTACTTCCCCGTCAGCGCCCCGGACGCGAGCGGGAAATACGGCATCAGTCCGAGCCCGTGATGGGCACACGCCGGCACGACCTCGGCCTCGATCTTGCGCTCGAGCAGACTCCACTCGTTCTGCGCCGTGACGAAGCCACGGAGCCCCGCGGTCTGCGCGGTCCATTGCGCGTCGGAGATCATCCAGCCCGTGAAGTTCGAGCAGCCGATGTACCGGACCTTGCCCTGGTCGACGAGCGTGTTGAGGGCGTCGAGGGTCTCGGCGATCGGAGTCTCGGGATCGGGGGTGTGGATCAGGTAGACGTCGATGTAGTCGGTGCCGAGGCGCTTGAGGCTCGCCTCTGCCGCGCGGAGCACATAACGCCGAGAAGCCCCCTTCGAGTTGGCGTCCTGTCCCGTCGGCACGCCGAACTTCGTCGCGATCACCGCGTCCTGGCGTCGCTTTCCGAGCGCGCGGCCGAGGAAGACCTCGGAATTTCCCTCGCCGTAGATGTCGGCGGTATCGAAGAAGTTGATGCCGGCGGCGAGGGCCGTGTCGACGACCTTCTGGGTCTGGCCCTCGTCGATCGTCATCCCGAAATTGTTGCAGCCGAGTCCGGCCAGAGAGACCTTGAGCCCCGATCGCCCGAGATTGCGCATTTCCATACGTCGACTCCATTCTTGGATTGAACCGTCGATTGCGCCTCGGGGTATAGCAACTCGAAGCTCGGCCCGGGCAGACCTCCCCCCGGACGCGAATCGCCCCCGCGCGCGTCCCGCGCCAGCCGGTAACATGGGAGCCGCGCGAAGCGCCCGCCATGGAGACCGACATGCTCGATCGAAAAGCCACCTCCCTCGACTCGAAGGTCGCCCTCGTCACGGGCTCGGGCGGCGGCATCGGCCGCAGCATCGCCGAGACCTTCGCCGCCCACGGCGCTGCGGTCGTCGTCGTCGACAAGCGGGAGGCCGCGGCCCGCGAGGTCGCGGAGGCGATCGAGAAACGCGGGGGCCAGGCGCTCGCCGTGCCCATCGACGTCACGCAGGCTGCGGGCATCGAGCAGATGAAGAGGGCAGCCCTCGAGCGCTTCGGCCGCGTCGACATCCTCGTGAACAACGTCGGCCATTTCATGCCGGGCGCCGGTCCCTTCCTGGGTACGACGGAGGCCGATTGGGAGAGCCTCTACGAGATCAATCTGAAGCACATCCTGCGCGCGACCCACGCGCTCGCCCCGGCGATGGTCGAGCGCCGCTCGGGCTGCATCATCAATGTGTCGACAATCGAGACCCTGCGCGGCATCCCCGGCAACAGCATCTACTCGACCTTCAAGACCGGCATCACCGCCTTCACCCGCAGCTTCGCCCTCGAGGTCGCGCCCCATGGCGTGCGCGTGAACGCGATCGCCCCGGAGACGACCGATACCGATCAGGTCCCGGTCCACCGCTGGATCCCCGCCGAATACGCCGCGAAGATCCCGCTGATGATTCCGCTCGGCCGCTTTGGCACCCCCGACGACCACGCCGGGGTCGCCCTGTTCCTGGCCTCCGACCTCTCGGCCTGGGTCACGGGGATAACAATCCCCGTCGACGGCGGCGCGATCGCCGCCGCAGGTTTCTACCGCACGAGCGACGGCCAATGGACCAACGCGCCGATCGTCGCCGACGCCGGGATCCAACCGCGATGATGGGCGACATCGCCGTCCTACCGACCGCAATCCTGGGCATGTGGATGGCTCTCGTCGCCGCCTTCGCCGGCCCGGCCAGCGCCGTCGTCCTCGGTCTCGAGATCACGAAGCGGGAGCCGGTTCTCGGCGGGAAGGCGTTCGGCCAGGCGGGCGCCTACGAGATGATCGAAGGGGAGGTCCGCTTCGGCTTCGATCCCCAGAGCGAGGCCAACGCACGGGTGAGCGACATTGCGCTGGCGCCGCGCAACGCCGACGGACTCGTCGAAGCGACGGCCGACTTCGTCGTGCTCCAGCCCGTCGACCCGGCGAAGCGCCGAGGCATGGGCCTCTTCGACGTCCCGAACCGCGGCCGCCGACTCGGTCTCGCCGCGCTGAATCGAAGCGCCCTGGACCTCACCTCGGCCGCCACCCTCGACGCCGCCAAACCCGCCGACTGGGGCGATGGCTTCCTGATGGAAGAGGGTCTCACCGTCCTCTGGGTCGGCTGGCAATCCGACGCCCCCGATTTCCCCGGGTCGATGCGACTGCGCGTCCCCGTCGCACGTCAGAAGGACGGCACAAGGATCCGGGGCCTCGCCCGTTCGGACTGGGTCGTCGATGCGCCGGCCGCGAGCCTGCCCCTCGCCGTCGACGGCCACGCCCCGATTCCCGCCGCCGATCCCACGTCGGGCCAGAACGTGCTGACCCGACGAAGCAGTCGCGAGGGCACACGCGAGGTCGTGCCGCGCAAGAGCTGGCAATTCGACCGCGCGCGGACTTCGATCGTCGCGAGAGCGGGACCCTTCCGGAAATCCGACTTCGCGCCGGGCTTCATCTACGAGCTCGTCTACATCGCAGAAGATCCGCCGCTGGTCGGACTCGGCTTCGCGGCCTTCCGCGATTTCGCGTCGTACGCGCTCTTCGACGAAGCATGTCCATTCCGGGTGAAGCGGAGCGTCGCCGACGGATCTTCGCAGTCGGGGCGATTCCTGCGCCACCTCCTCTACGAGGGCTTTCACGTCGACGAAGCCGGACGCTCGGTCTTCGACGGCGTGATCATCCGCATCGGAGGGGCGGGTCGGGGCGGCTTCAACCACCGCTTCGCCCATCCGGGCCGCGTCGGGAATCCGTTCGCGAACTTCTTCTACCCCGGCGACGAATTTCCCTTCACGAGTCGCGCCAGCCGATTCGGGAAAAAGAGCGCGGGACTTCTCGATCGCGCGCGGGCGACCGGCGCATTGCCCCGGCTCTTCCAGATCAATACCGGCTACGAGTACTGGGGGCGGGCGGCATCGCTGATCCACATGACGCCAGACGGTGTCTCGGACGTCGAGCCCCTCGAGAACGAGCGGCTCTACCACATCGCGGGCGCCCCCCATTATTCGCTGCCCTTCCCGCCCGCCGAGGCCACGGCGACGGCGCCCGGCCTCTATCGCGGCAGCAGCGTCGATACCTCCGGCATCCACCGCGCGCTCCTCGTCCACATGCTCGAGTGGATCGAGCGGGACGATCCGCCGCCGCCGTCGAACGTTCCGACGATCGCGGCCGGGACGCTGGTCGAGCCGGCGAAGATCGTCTTCCCGTTCAGCGAGCTCGTCCGCCCGCGCAGCCCCCACGTCGGCTACCCCTTCGATTTCGGCCCCAACTGGTCGGCGGGCATCATCGACTTCGAGCCGCCGAAGCCGGTCGCGCCCTTCGCGATCCGGGTCCCGGGCACCGACCGGTTCGGCAACGAGGCGACCGGCATCCGGCCGCTCGAGCTGCGCGTTCCGATCGGGACGTACGCCCCCTTCGCGCTGCGCACGGGCGCGGCGTTCGCGACCGACGAGATGGTCGGGTACGTCGGCTCCTTCGCGCCCCTCGCTCGAACCGACGAGGCGAAGCGCCGGGGCGATCGACGCCCCTCGTTCACGGCGCTCTACCCGACCGCCGAGACCTATCAGCAGCAGGTCGAAAAGGCGGTGGCGGAGCTGGTCGAAGAGGGCTTCTTGCTGCCCCGCGACCGGGCTCACGCCGAAGAGGCCGCCCTCGCACGACAGCGCTGGATGCGGGCGGAGCGCTGAAGGCGACCTCCCGGGGCGGCGCGGCGGACGTCCGCTCGCGCCCCACCGCGGGCCGGTGCTATTGACTGGCCGCGCCCGAATCCAGCCAGGAGATCCCGTGTCCCAGGAACCGAATCGACGCCCCGCGATCGTGGGCATCGCGCAGCACACCCAAAAGCTCGACGACCCGCATCTCGCCCTGTCTCCCCTCGACTTGATGGAGAAGGTGATCCGAGCGGCCGCGGAAGACGCGGGAGCGCCTGGCCTCGTCGGCGCGCTCGACGCGATCTACGTACCGAAGGGCCTCTGGCGCTACGGCGACGCGGGTCGATTGCTCGCGGAACGCCTCGGCTCGCCTTCCGCGCGGACGATGCTAGGCGCCCTCTCGGGTCACATCGTCCAGGTCCTGGTCGACCGCGCCTGGCGCGAGATCGAAGCGGGTCGGGCCGACGTCATTGCCATCGTCGGCGGAGAGAGCGAGAACAGCCGACGGCGCCTCCAGCGCCGCGGCCTGCCCATCCACTGGGACGACACGACGCTCGGCGAGCCCGACGAGAAGATTGGCCGATTCGACTATGTCCGAATGCACGAAGAAGAGCGCGCCGGGATGGTGAACGCGACCGCGATGTTCGGCCTCTGCGAAACCTCGCTCCGCCGCGCGCGGGGCGAGTCGCCTGCCGCCCATCGCGACCGGATCGCAGCACTCCAGGAAGGCATGAGCCGGATCGCCCGCGCCCATTCCCATGCCTGGATCACGGAGCCCGTCGACGCCGCCTCGATCCGCAATCCGGGCCCCGGCAACCGGATGGTCAGCTATCCGTACACGAAGCTCATGACGTCGAACATCTCCGTCGACCAGAGCGCCGCGTTCATCGTCTGCTCGTCGGAGGCGGCGGCGCGCTTCGGCGTCCCTGCGGCGAATCGGATCTACCTGCGCGCCGCAACCGAGATGAGCTACGGCACACGCCTCAAGGAGCGCGACGTCCTCCACCACCACCCGGGCCAGGCTCTCGCCGCGGAGCGCGTGCTCGAGCTCGCTTCGGTCTCATCCGGCGAGCTCGACCACGTCGACGTTTATTCCTGCTTTCCCTTTGCGGTCCAGGCGGGCGCAGCCGCCCTCGGACTCGACCTCGACCCGCTCCCGAGCGTGACGGGCGGCATGACCTTCTTCGGCGGCCCGCTCGGGAGCTATGTGATGCACAGCAAGGTGAGCCTGTTCGAGCGGCTGCGCGCCGAGCCCGGCTCCGTCGGCGTCGTCGGCTCGCTCGGAGGTCATTATGCGCATTTCGGTTACGGCGTCTATTCGACGGACCCCGGCGACTCCCCTTCCCCGCGGATCGAGGACGTGAGCGCCGACTTCGCCGCCCTTCCCCGCCGCACGGCCGAGGAAGGCCGCGAGGGCGCGGTCACGATCGAGTCCTACACCGTCGACGTCGGTCCGGATGGACCGAGCAAGGCGACCTTCTCGACGCTCACCGACGATGGCGTACGCGTCTTCGCGCGCTCCCACGATCCCGTCCTGATGAAGGCCCTGCTCGCGGACGAGGACGTGTGCGGCCGCGCGGCCCGGGTCGAGGACGGGCTCGTCTCGCTTTCCTAGCGGACGGTGCGGGGCGTTGGCAGCGACGGACGTGCCAGGTGCCCCGGCCGTGGGTCGCGTCGTGCTCGGTGTCGGACTAGCGCGTCGAGGGGCCGGTCGGCTTTGGCGTTCTCTGTACTGCGCGCCGTCCTCGATTTCGCACGACGCGACCCACGGCCGGGGCACTCGGGGCGTTTGCGCTGGCGCGCTCCGCGCCGTGCGCGGTTGGGGGCTTGCTCGGTCGTACGGGTCGGGTGGTCAGCGCTCGCTCGGGAGAAAGAGGGAGGTCCCGCTTTTGCCTGATTGCGGGTCCGGCGAAGACCGGATGCGACGGGGTTGCTAGGCGATCGATCGCGGCGGCGAGCCGGCGGATCGGGGCGGGGCGGAAGACGCAGCTCAATTGCGGTGGGCTCGCGGACGAACCAGCCGGGGAGATGTCTTCCCAGACGAACCCGCACGAGCGAATCCGGATCCGGCTCGAAGACGAAGGTCTCGCCGCCTGGCTGACCGTCGCCGCCGGACCTGCGCTCGGGCGTGAAGCGGTCGACGAGGTGCTCGCCGGGGCGGGAATCGTCGCGGGAATCGACGGGGAAGCGGTCGCCCGCGTGGCCGGGGTCCTCGCGATCGAAACGGCAGCGCCCGAGGACTACTGCGTCGCCCGCGGACGGGACGTCGTCGATGCGACGCCCGACGTGCTCGAGCTCGTCGAGCCGATCGGTCCGGTCGCTGGACGTCTTCGGCCCGACGAGAGCTTCGATTTTCGTGAGCGGCGCCTCATCATTCCGGTCGAGGTGGGAGAGACGATCGGCCGGATCGTCCCAGGCAGTCCGGGGGAGCCGGGCGTCGACGTCCTCGGCCAGACGATCGCCCCTCGACCCGCGGCGGCGCTCAATCTGTCCCTCGGCGACGGGGTGACCCGCGACGCGACCGGTCTACTCCTCGCCGCGCGCCAGGGAGCGCGCACCGTCGGCAAGAACGGCGCCCTCGACATCGTGGCGCTCTACGTTCATGGCGCTTCGGTCGACCTTCGAAGCGGCAATCTCGAGACCGAGGCCAGCCTCCAGATCGCCCGCGACGTGACCAACGGAATGCGCGTTCGCGCGGGTGTCGACCTCGCGATCAAGGGGACCGTCGAGGCGGCGGACCTCGAAGCCGGAGGCTCGATCGAGATCGGCGGGGGCGTGATCGGAGTAGGCAAGGGTCGGGTCCGCGCAGGGGGCGATCTAAAGCTCCGCCACGCGCTCTCGGCTCGCCTCTTCGCAGGCGGAAACCTCGAGGTCACGCGCAGCGTGACGGACTCGGAGCTGCACGCCCGGGAGATCGTGGTCGGCGGAACGCTGCTTGGAAAGCAGGCCATCGCCGAATCGCGTATCCGCGTGCTCGATGCCGGTAGCCCGGCCGGGGGGCCCTGTCTGCTGCGCGTCGCCCATCCGCTCGAGATTCCGGAGGGCGAGAAGAAGGACGATGACGGCGCTCGCGACCGCGCCCGGGCGCTCCTGTGCGGCGGCCCGGATCGCTTGTCGGCGCGCAAGGCCCGCGACACCCGCAAGGGTCGCGGTGAGCGCCCCAGCGCCGTGAATGCGCCCAGGCTCGCTCCCCAGCTCGAATTCCGCAAACGCCAGCACGAGCTTCAGCCGTCCGCGCGCATCGAGATCCGGGGGACGGCCCACGCCGGCTGCAAGCTCGATTTCGGCAGCCGTCCGCTCGTGCTCGAACAGGCAGTGCGGGCGAAGATCTTCCGGCTCGATATGGAACGCGACGAGATCGTCGTAGAGGAGATGTGATTTGGACCTGGAAACCGTGTGCGCGCGCGACCTGATGACGCGGAAGGTCGTTTTGGCAGAGCCGCACGAGAGCCTTCGCTGTGCGGTGACGCGGATGAGCGAGCACCGCATCCACGGCCTGCTCGTGAAGCCCGAGTCGCCCTCCCACGGCCTCTCGATCCTGACGGGCAAGGACTGCATCCGGGTGATCTGCGATGCGGGCGTGGCGGCGCTCGACGACCTCTGTGTCGAAGACGCGATGACCCGACCGGCCGTCACGGTCCCTGCCGAGCTCTGCATCGCCGACTGCCTGAGATTGATGCGGATGGCGGGCGTGCGGACGGCGCCTGTGCTCCAGAACGGAGAGCTCGTCGGCGTCCTGACCTTCACCGACGTCCTCAAGAGCCTTCGCCTACCCGCTGGAATCTGACCCGCCCGCGACCGGCCCGTGCTCGTACTCGTACTCGTACGAGAGCGACGGGAAGGGCGATCGCGATTCGAGCGGATACTCGCGACAAGCCCCGTTCAGGATCGTCGAATAGTCCTCCATCGAAAGCGCCTCGCTCCACTGCACGAAGGTCCGGAAGACGCGACAACGTTCTTCGTCCCCCGACAGGCGCGGATCCTTCTCGGCCTGGGCGAGCACCATCTCCTGATCGAGGAAATCGGTCCCGAACTCGAGGCCTCCGTCGCGGTCCGAGTCGAAGATGATGAACTTCTTCGCACCGGGGTCGACGCTCCACGGCTCCCAGTCCGGCAGATCGTCGTTGCGGCCGCGGCCGGGATCGTGGGTGTACGCGAAGTTCGTCCAGTACGAGCGCATCTGACGAGAGAGTCGTTCGGCCGAATCCGGGTCTTCGTAGACGAAACGATTCGCGAAGCCGAGGTCCGTCAGGCCGAACACGAAGAGCAGGTCGAGGGCGTGCGCCGCCCCGAGGAGCTTCGAGAGATCGGTGCCGAGAATCGTCGGCTCCTCGTCCCAATCGAAGCGGTAGGCGAAGACCGGGGGGCCGCCGTACTTCGCCATCGCCGCGACCGGCTCGTCGGTCCCCATCGCCCGCCACATGGCGCCACCGTACTCCGCCTCGACGTCGTAGAGGCGCTCGTTCACGAGTCCCGTCGGCAGACCGAAGGTCCGGGATACGTGGGGCGAGCTCATCAGGAAGAAGAGCTTGTGCTCGTCGCGATTCGTTCCGGCGATGAAGGGCACGCGCTCGTGTCCTCCCAGTCCGGCGAGCACCTCGATGGCCGGCTTCCTGGGGATCACGACTCCATCGCGCACGACCGCCGGGGCCATGTACATCGGCATGACCTCGTCGCGCATCACGTCGACGAAGGGCTGCAGCAGCGACTCGGCCTCGAAGCCCCGCAAGAAGGCCTCGATCTCGGCGTGGCTCATGGCCGCGAGCGCCGCCTTCGCCGCGTCGCGGTCGTCCGCGCGCCCCGTCTGGCGCAGGAGCGCGATCAGGAGCTCGTTCGAGCTGCCCGGGAGCCCTTCGCGGGATGCGCCGGTCGGCGCATCGGGCTCGTCGGTCAAATTCTCGGCGCGGGCGCGGGTCACCGTCGCCGGCATTCCGCTCTGGCTGATCGCCGCATGGAAGAGCCCCGAGGCGGTCGGGGAGATGAGCAGCGAGTAGACGTTCACGCCTCCCGCCGACTCCCCGAAGATCGTGACGTTGCCCGGATCCCCGCCGAAGGCCGCGACGTTCTCGCGGACCCAGCGAAGGGCCTCGATCATGTCGAGGGTCCCGAAGTTCCCCGACCGATCGAGGGCGCTCTTCGCCCCAGCGCGCAGCGCGGGATGCGCGAGCCAGCCGAAGATGCCGAGTCGGTAGTTGATCGACACGACGACCACGTCGTGGTCGCGCACGAGGGCGCTGGGAGGCGTCTGGTCGCCCCAGCCCATGCTATTCCCGCCCCCGTGGATCCAGAACATCACGGGCCAGCGCTCGGTCCCCGTCGGCACCGCGTCGGCCGCGACCGCCGGTGCGAAGACGTCGAGGTAGAGGCAATCCTCGCTCCCCTGGACCGGATCGCCGCCGAGCTGGACACAGCGATTGCCCGACGCCGTCGCGGTCCGCAGCCCGTCCCAGCCGGGTGCCGGCTCGGGCGCTCGCCAGCGAAGCGGTCCGACCGGCGGGGCCGCGTACGGCAGTCCCTTCCACGCGTGGACGTGACCTTCTTCCGTCGCCATTCCGACGACGGGACCCTGACGAAGCGAACGCTGCGAGCCCGGATCGACCTCGGGCGTCCCGCCTCCGCAGCCGGCGCAGAGAAGCGTCGCGAGCACGAAAGGGGCGAGAGGGACGAGGAGCGAAGCCAGGCGAATGGAAAACAGGCGCAACCGAGAGCCTCCAGATGGGGGATCGATCGGAATGAACCTGTAAATCGCAGCCCGGTCAAGCGTCGAGACGGCTCTCGGCGCGAAGCGACTCCGCAGGTACTCTCTGCCCCGCTCGAATTCGACGCCCGATCCGCCGTCCCGAGGAGAACCCCATGGCCTGGAGCTTTGCAACCGACCCCGAATTCGAGACGACCCTCGTCTGGATCCGCGACTTCGTCGACCACACGATCATCCCTCTCGACCTGCTATGCGAAGGCCTGAACCAGAAGCAGCTCGACGCGCTTTGGGCACCCCTCAAAGCCGAGGTCAAGCAGAAGGGTCTCTGGGCCCCGCATCTCGGCCCCGAGCACGGGGGCCAGGGCATGGGACAGCTCAAGCTCGCGCTGATCCACGAGATCCTGGGCCGCCACTCCCTCGCCCCGGAAATCTTCGGCTGTCAGGGTCCCGATTCGGGCAATGCCGAGCTGCTCGCCGTCGGCGCGAACGAGAAGCAGCGCGAACGCTGGCTCTACCCGCTGATGCGCGGTGAGATCCGCAGCACCTTCTCCATGACGGAGCCCTTCACCGCGAGCTCCGACCCGACCGAGATGACGACCCGAGCGACCCTCGATCCCGACGGCGACGGCTGGATCCTGAACGGCCATAAGTGGTTTGCGTCGAATGCCTCGGTTTCGGACTTTACCCTGCTCTTCGCCGTCACCGACCCGGCCGCCCCGCCCCACCAACGCGCCTCGATGTTCGTCGTCGAGCGCGGCACGCCGGGCATGACCGTCGTGCGCGACGTAGGCAGCATGGCCCATCCCCATTTCTCGGAGCCCGGCGATCTCTACGATCGCGTGGGCGGCCACTCGGAGGTCCTCTACGAGAATTGCCGCATTCCGAGCGAGAATTTGATCGGCCAGCCCGGCGAGGGCTTCGTGCTCTCGCAGAAGCGACTCGGCGGCGGACGCATCCATCACGCGATGCGCTGCATCGGCCAGGGGCAGCGCGCCTTCGAGATGATGGTCGAGCGCGCCGCGTCGCGGAAGACGAAGGGCAAGGCGCTCGGCCAGCAGCAGATGGTCCAGGACATGATCGCCGAGTCCTACGCCGACCTCGAAGCGGC
>Ga0163144_10003463_pt1 | contig 35893 bp, 28 predicted proteins | sample OliLak19BULKMAT1_FD_123175 | JGI IMG/M metagenome (GOLD analysis project Ga0163144, IMG submission 123175) | Freshwater microbial mat bacterial communities from Lake Vanda, McMurdo Dry Valleys, Antarctica - Oligotrophic Lake LV.19.BULKMAT1 | ecosystem: Environmental > Aquatic > Freshwater >...
GCATCGAAAGAAAGCAGAGCCGCGGCAGCGGGCTCGTCGGGAAACATTTGTTTGAGCCGGGCTTCGTATAGCGCGAGCAGCCTGGAACGAATGCCTGAATTGTCTGGATCTTCGGTTTGCAAAGGCCACGTCTCCATGAGAGGTTACCCATGGATCGGCACTTTGGACTCGAAAAATGAGCTTCTTGCAACCGAAGCGACACAGACCCGCGGCGCGGGCCTCTGCGCCCGCGCAGTTGAGGTAAAGGGGCTCAACCGCGTCAAATGTTGCAATTTCGAAGCCGCAGGACTTTTGAAAAGAGACATAATCGAAACTATTGCATCTCGCGCATTGCCAAATAGCGCTTCAGCGTTAAACATCCATACATGAACAAATTCACTGATCTGCGCGAAATCTTGCGCTATGTGCCCAGCTTCCGCGAAAAAATCTTCGTGGTTGCCGTCGACGGCGAAATTGTTGAGCACGAAAATTTCACCAATCTGCTTCTGGACATCGCGCTGCTGCGCAGTCTGAGCATTCACGTGGTTCTTGTGCACGGTGCCGGATACCAGCTCAAGCGTCTGGCCGCCGAACAGAATCAACCCATTTCCAACGCCGATGGCACCGGCGTCACCGATGATGCCACACTGCGCCTGGCCCTAACCGTGTCGAACCGGCTCACGCACGAGATTCTCGAAGGTCTTTCGGCGTCGGATCAGCGCGCTGTCAGCACCAATGCCGTGGTCGCCTATCCCGCCGGAATTCTGCGCGGCGTCGACATGCAATTCACCGGCAAGGTCGAACGCATCGACGTTCCCTTTCTAAAAAATCTCATTCAGAACAACATCATTCCGGTCATTCCGCCCCTCGGTTTTGACGGCGAAGGCCGCACCTACCGTGTGAATTCCGATGCCATTGCCGCGCATCTGGCGCAAGCGCTGAATGCCATCAAGCTCATCTATATCACGACGCGCGATGGCGTGGAGCGCAGGGGCCAGCTGATGCGGCAGATTTCCGTTTCTGAAGCCGAGGAGATATTGAAGAAAGATCGCGACACGCTGAACCCGGAAACAATCTCCAAGCTGGAGCATGGTTGCAAAGCCTGCCAGAGCGGCACCGAACGGGTGCACATTATCAACGGCCGTTCGGAAGAAGGTCTGCTCGCTGAAGTATTCTCATCCGCCGGTGTCGGCACGCTCATTTATGTCAACGAATACCAGGCGATCCGGCCCGCTCGAAAGAAAGACGCTCAGACCATCGTGAAGCTGATCGCCCAGGGCGTCGCGAACGAAGAATTGCTGAAACGCACCCGCGTCGGCATCGAGAAACAAATCTCCGATTACTATATTTTCGAGATCGATCACAATCCCGTGGGCTGCGTCGCCATGCATCCGTTTCCGGAGGAAGCCAAGGCCGAACTGGCATGCCTGCTGGTCGCCGGTTCCTACGAAAACCGCGGCGTGGGCCGCAAGCTGATTGCCTACGTGGAAACGCTCGCGAAGCAGCGCGGCTACAGAGAACTCTTCTGTCTTTCCACGCAGGCCTTCAGCTATTTTCAAATCAAAGGCGGCTTCAAAGAAGCCGCTGCCGAGAACCTTCCCGCAGCCCGCCGTTCGACGTACGAACAGAGTAAACGAAATTCGAGGATCCTTATCAAACCGTTGAACTGAAACTCTGCTGAGCCTCATATAGAATAATCGTGAGAGGAGTCGAGACGCCCGGACCACGACTACAGATCCATGTGCCTGACGTGGATTACATTCATACTGAAAGGAAGACCATGCCGCACGATGTCGTCACTTTTGGAGAAGCCATGCTGCGGTTTGTGCCGCAAGACGACCTGCGCACCGAACAGGCGCAGGCTTTCAATGTCACCGTTGGCGGTGGAGAACTCAACGTTGCCGTGGGCGTGTCGCGGCTCGGCTTCAAGTCCGCGTGGGTCAGCCGCCTGCCCGACAATCCGCTGGGCCGCCTGCTGCTCAGCAAAGTGCGCGAGCAGAACGTGGACGATCAGCACGTGGCCATCACCAAAGAGGGCCGCTGCGGACTTTATTTCCTCGAGCAGGGCGCCAGCCCGCGAGCTGCGGCGGTGCTCTACGACCGCGCGGACAGTGCGATCAGCAAAATCAAACCCGGCGAGGTAAAATGGAACGAGGTCTTCGCTGGCGTGAGGTACTTCCATATCTCCGGCATCACGCCCGCTCTCTCCAAAAGCGCCGCCGACACCACGGTCGAAGCGCTCGCAGCCGCTAAAAAAGCGGGCTGCACCGTCAGCTACGATTTGAATTACCGCTCAAAACTGTGGACGCCAGAGCAGGCCCGCGCGATCCAGGAACCGCTCATGTCGCACGTCGATATTCTGATTACGACCGAGGAAGACACCAAGGTCGTTTTCGGCATCGAGGCGCCCAAAGGCAGCGACGAAAGATTCACGAATGTGGATTCCGTCGGCTACCGCGACGTCGCCCGACAGCTCGTTGAGAAGTTCGGATTCAAAGGCGTGGCCGTCACGTTGCGCCAGAACAAATCCGTCTGGTTCAACGATTGGTGGGGACTCTATTACGACGCCGCGTCCAAAGCCTACTTCGAAGCGCCGAAGTACGCGCTCGAAATGGTGGATCGCGTCGGCGCCGGAGATAGTTTCGCCGCCGGCCTGCTCTCGGGCCTGTTGATCAAACCTGGCGACTACGACCACGCCATCCGTTTCGCCGTCGCCACCAGCGCGCTGAAACACACGATCCCCGGCGATTTCGCCATCATCTCCCGCGGCGAGGTGGAGACCTTGATGAAAGGCGGCGGCCTGCGGATCTCGCGGTGACCAACGTGGTCCGGGCGTCTGCCCGGACACTTTTGTAACGCAGGCTTCCAGCCTGCCCGCCGTTGGAATTGGACCCTTTAAAACGAGCGCTTCGATAAAAAAGTCCGGGCGAGACGCCCGGACCACGAACACCCATTCGCCCCTCATTTCGCCTATCATTCCGCCCGTCATTCCGGGTGAGACTTCACCGCCGTGGGCGGCATGCCGCTGCCGTGGAAGACTCCCTTGATGCCAGTGGCAGGCGGCATCGTATCCATCATTTCCGGTTCGCGACGCGACTGCCAGTACGCCCAGATCAAACTTGCCAGCGAAATGCCAACGACGATGAACCAGAATGCGTCGATTGACTTGGGTTGAAAGGACTCCGGCATTGGATGATTCAGCGACAGGGCTTTTGCACGAATGCTCAGGACCATGTCCTTGTCGTAAACGATCAGCAAAGGCACGGTCAGAATCGCGACCATGTTCATCACCTTCAGTAGAGTATCGGCGAGAAGCCGCAACGAAGCAGACAGTCCCGTCCCGCCGCAAGAAGGCTGCTCTGGGTTTTGTTAGAGGCTCTAACTAAGTAACGAAAGGAAACGCCATGCGCGCCTTACTGCTTGCCGCACTAACCGTTCTCAGCTTTGCAACCGCACGCTGTCCGGGGCAAGACCTATCCCCCGCGACAGCCTCCTCGACGCTGCGGAAAGCCGTTGAGTTTTTTCGCACCCGCGTCAGTTCGCACGGCGGTTACCTGTGGCGCTACTCCGACGATCTCAGCGCCCGCGAAGGCGAGAATGCAGTGGACGCTGAGACCATCTGGGTGCAGCCACCGGGCACGCTGGCGGTCGGCCAGAGCTTTCTCACCGCGTATGAAACCACGGGCGAAGCCTGTTATCTGGATGCCGCGCGCGATGCCGCAATGGCGCTGGTGCAAGGTCAGTTGCGCTCTGGCGGATGGACCTACCGAATTTCGTTCGACCTCGCCAAGCGCGCCGAATTTGCCTATCGCACCGATCCGGAACACCAGCGCGCCTTCAACGTGTCGACGCTCGATGACAACACGACTCAGGCCGCGTTGCAATTTCTGATGCGCGTGGACAAGACGCTGGAATTCAAGCACGAAAAAATCCACGAGGCGGCACAGTTTGGATTGGAGAGTATGTTGAAGGCTCAATTTCCCAACGGCGCCTGGTCGCAGGGATTCGACTCGTTCCCCAACCCCGAAAAGTTCCCCGCCAAGAAGGCCCGTTTTTCCGCGGACTGGAGGCAGGACGCGCGCATCAAAAATTATTGGAATCATTACACCCTGAATGATGGGCTGCTGCGCGATCTCGTCGGCGTGCTGCTTGAGGCCGGACAAATCTACACTGAAAAGAAATACATGCAGGCCGCCGAACGCGCCGGAGACTTTTTGATCCTCGCGCAGCTACCCGAACCGCAACCGGCCTGGGCGCAGCAGTACAATGTGGAGATGATTCCGGTCTGGGCACGCAAGTTTGAGCCCCCCGCGCTGAGCGGGTTGGAATCGCAGGGCGCGATGCGGGCTCTGTTGATGCTGTACCGCGAAACGGAACAGACAAGATACCTGGAACCGATGCCGCGCGCGCTGGATTATTTGAATCGTTCGCTGCTTCCGGATGGCCGGCTGGCGCGCTTCTATGAGATGAAAACAAACAAGCCGCTCTACTTCACCCAAGAGTATGTGGTTACTTACAGCGATGACGACATGCCGGCGCATTACAGTTTCAAAGTCGCCAGCACGCTCGACGACATCGCTGGCGATTTCGAAAAGGTCAAAACGCTGCCACTGGAAAAGTTGAAATCTGTCCGCGCGAAGCCGAAGTTAACGGATGCGGTGACGCGGGACGCGCAAGCCGCGCTCGATTCGCTCGACGCACAAGGCCGCTGGGTTGAAGATGGAAAGCTGAAGAAATCGGCGGACGTCCGGCGCGTCATCGAATGCCGAACCTTCATCAAAAACTGCGACGCACTGAGCCGGTACTTGCTGGCCTCCAAGCCTTGACGTTCCAGCATAATGGAAATAGTTCCATTATTGCGACGCATCTGGCGGTGCGGATTCGTCTACTTTGAAGAACCCCCGGAGACACTTCCTTTGATCCGAACACACGTGTGGCTGATTCCGCTGCTCTTTATGGCGCCATGGCTCAGGGCCGGAACCGTGCCCGACCGCGACGCTCTCCTTAATGGCGTCACTGGAATCGCCGGGCCCGGACTACCGGGGTCGCTCTGCGTCTTCGGTGAAAACGCATTCACGGTCATCACAGCCCAAGCGACCGACGCGGCCGTGGAGCCCCTTGTGGCCGCGGCGCGGCTGGGCGAAGGGCGTGTGATTGCGTTTGGCCACGAAGGTTTTTTCAGCGCGGAAGCGCTCGCTAACGAAGGCACCGAAAAACTTCTGGTGAACGCCCTGCACTGGTCCGCGCCGCGCTCCGCGGGTGCGGAATTGCGCGTGGCGGCATCCAACGAAGCGGGCTTGGCAGTGCTGAGAAAGCACGGCATTAAAGTGCTTCCGTTTGATGCGAAAAATCTCACGGCGTGCGACGTGTTGTGTCTGAATGTGAACGCGTTGACTTCAGACAAAAATCGCGCGGCCGTCGCCGCGTTTGTCCTGAAGGGCGGGGGACTGCTGGTCGGTGGGCCGGGGTGGGGATGGCAGCAGATCAATCCCGGAAAAACGCTGACGGCCGATCATCCCGGAACGAAATTGCTCGCGGCGGCCGGCATCGCATGGACCGGCGGAACGGTTCAGAAAAATGCCGACCGCGATTACGAAGCGGCCCAGACTGCGCCGCAGAATACGAACGCCTCGCAGGCGCTTACTTTTTTGACCGATCCGAAAGAAGTAAAAAATCAACGCGCCATCGCGCAGGCCACATGGACGTTGACGCAGGCCGCGCGCGCATTGCCGCAGGACGACCTGATTCTGCTGCCGCGCTTGAAGAAGTTGCAGCACGAATTCGCAGGCCACACCATTCCAACTCCCGAAAAGCCGCTGAAAACGAAAACGGATTCCCTGGCGCGGCTCGTTTTGACCTTGCAGCTGGAGGATATCAAGCGCTTGCCGGCAGAGAAACGTTCGGCGCATCCGGCGGCAGCGGCGTTTCCCGGAGCGGTAAGCACCGATGCGCCGCGCGTCGAACGCAAGGTGGCTATCGACACGCGCGTGCCGCGCTGGCATAGCACGGGACTGTACGCGGCGCCGGGCGAACTGATCACGCTCACGCTGCCCGAAGGCCTTGCGGAAAGAATGTTGCGCATTCGCCTCGGAGCGCACACGGATTCCATCGCGCATCATGACTCCTGGTCGCGCGCCCCTGAAATTTCGAACGTGTGGCCGCTGAACACGACCGCGACCCGTGCCGCGAATCCGTTTGGCGGACTGATCTATATTGACGTTCCAGAAGGCTGCACTGCGGGCACGATCGACATGAGTATCCAGAATGCCGTCGAAGCACCTCATTTCGTGCTTGGAAAAACAACGCGTGAGACGTGGCGCACCGTCCGAAAACACGCGGCGCCCTGGGCGGAACTGGAAACCCGCAAGGTCATTCTTACGGTGCGGTCGGACATTGTTCGCGAACTTGAAAATCCAGAAGAACTCATGACATTCTGGGATTTGGTGCTGGATGGGTGCGCGGATCTCGCGGCGATTCCCCAAGAACGCGTCTCACCGGAGCGCTTCGTGACGGATGTGCAGATCAGCGCTGGGTTCATGCACTCCGGCTATCCGATCATGGCGCCGTTGAGTGTCGCGAAGGCGCTGACGGACAAGCAATGGATGTTGACCAAAGAAGAACCAACGTGGGGATTTTTTCATGAACTCGGGCACAACCATCAGGCCGCCGCATGGACGTTCGACGGTACGACCGAAGTGACCTGCAACCTGTTCACGCGATTCGTGCTCGACACGGTCTGCGGCGTGCCCGTCGCGAAGCAGCGCATTCAGGGAACGGAAGCGAGGCAGGCGCTGCAGCAGCACTTGGCGGGCGGTGCCAAATTTGACGAATGGAAAGCAAAGCCTTTCGTGGCGCTGATCATGTACGACCAGCTGCAAAAAGCGTTTGGCTGGGAGACGTTCAAGAAAGTTTTCGCCGGCTACAACGACCCGGCCAACGGCGCGCGGCCTACGAACGATGGCGAGGAGCGCGATCAATGGATGGTGCGTTTCTCACGCGTTTCTGGAAAAAATCTCGGCCCGTTTTTTCAGGCCTGGGGCGTGCCGACTTCGGAAAAGGCGCGCGCGCTGATTGCTAATTTTCCAGCGTGGATGCCGGACGACTTTCCGGTGAAATAAAATTTACTTAAGTAAAAAAACGAGGCCCCTCGTGAGGGCTTGTTAGCGTTAACGCCAGCGGCGTCCCGGGCTGTGAAAGGCGCTTCACCCCACTTCCCGTCCATCTTCGAGGACCTGCCAGAGCGAGTCGATCTGGTCGAGCACCACGCCGGTGCCGCGCGCCACGGCGGTCAACGGATCTTCGGCGCGGCGAACGGGCAGGCCGGTTTCACGCGCCAGCATTTTGTCCAAGCCGCGAAGCAGCGCGCCGCCGCCGGCCAGAGTAATGCCGGATTCGATCAGGTCGGCGGCCAGTTCGGGCGGCGTCCCTTCAAGCGTGCTCTTAATGCTGCGCACGATCTGCTCGAGCGGGTCGTGGAGGGCTTCGCGAATTTCTTCGCTGCGCACGGTCACGGTGCGCGGCAGGTTGGCGAGCGTATCCATGCCTTTGACTTCTTTGGTCAATTCTTCTTCCAGCGGATAGGCGCTGCCGATCTCGATCTTGACGCGCTCGGCGGTGGTTTCGCCGATCTGCAGATTGTAGACCGCTTTCATGTGCTTGACGATGTACTCGTTCAGTTCGTCACCGGCGACGCGCAACGACGACATGCGCACGATGTCGGCCAGAGAAATCACGGCGACTTCGCAGGTGCCGCCGCCAATATCGACAATCATCGAACCCTTCGGCTCGGTCACCGGCAGGCCGACGCCGATTGCCGCGGCCATCGGTTCCTTAATCAGCCGAACATCGCGCGCGCCGGCCCGTTCCGCGGAGTTGATCACGGCGCGTTTCTCGACGGTCGTGATGCCAGACGGCACGGCGACAATCACGCGCGGGCGGATGAAGCGGCTGCGGCCATGAGCCTTGCGAATGAAATAACTCAAGAGTGCTTCGGTAATCTCGAAATCGGCGATGACGCCATTCTTCATCGGGCGGATGGCCTCAATGGAGCCGGGCGTTCTGCCAAGCATCTGCTTGGCTTTCTCGCCGACGGCCAGCTCGCCGTTGACCATGTAAACTTTATTGGTTCCCTTTTTCACCGCGACCACGGAAGGCTCGGAGAGAATAATGCCTTCGCCGCGGGCGCAGACGAGCGTGTTGGCGGTGCCAAGGTCAATCCCCAGATCCTTCGACATTAAGCCCTGAAAATAGTCGAAAAACATGTCGCTCTCCGTTCCGCACGCAAGAATCTTGCGCAAGGTGTGTCCGCTGGCCCATATAACGCACCTCAATCGCGACTAGGCGATTTAAGCGTGCGCTAAATTGAAGGCCGTTGTTGCGATGGATGTTACACTCCATGACGTATCGACACGCACGCCTGAACCTCTGCACCCAAAAGTAGTGGAATGTCCGATAAAAAATGAATTCTCATTTTTCGAGCCCGAAAAACGATGCACCTGGCGAGCTCGCCAAGGGTCGGTGTCAGCGCCGGGGCCGTTGCTCAGGGCCGCAAGTGCTTAAAAAATTCGACAAAAAAACCGGCGCTGAATCGCGCCGGTTCTTTTTCGTCGTGCCTATGTACTTAGTTGACCTTGGGGGCTTCTCCCGGTGTGGCCGGAGCTGCAGGCGCATCGGTCTTCGGAGCGGTTGCGTCAGCTTTCGGCGCCGGAGCGCCTTCGGGCTTGGGTTCAGCGGCGGGCTTGCTTGCGCCGGTGCGATCGTAGTTCTTCATCAGTGCATTGCGCTGAGCTTCGGGAAGTTTGCTCAGGTTGTCTTCGCCGGGAAGAACGGGATTGGCCAGAGCGTCAAAGCCTTCGGGCCACTTGTAATCCTTCTCGGGGAATTCAGCTTTCTTGCCGGTCTGATTCTCAACCGCGATCTGCCATTCTTTGATGTCGATCTCGCGGACGTTGATCAGGTCGGGGTACTTGTCCGGGCTGTCGTTTATCTCGGTGATGTGCACGGCGCGCTTGGATTCTTCCTTCTTTTCCCAGAAGCCCCAATTCTTATCGAGGTCATCATTCAGAAGGAGCGTGGCGCCCAGCGTGAATACGAAACCGAGAATCAACATCATGGCGTAGACGTCGAACAGCGGTTTCTCAGGAATGTTTTCTGTTGTCGGAGGCATTTTTGTTCACTTCTCCGTCTTCAAACTTCACTCAGACTTTTTTCTTCAGCGCAGACCGTTGTCTGCGCACCCGCGGATAGTCGGTCAGCCAGCTTACTTGGACTTGGCTTCGTCGTGAACCTGAATCTCACCCTTCTGCATGCCGGGCAGAACTTTCGCCGAGCACATATCGGGATAGACGCGGTCAACCTGAACCTTGGCGACATACTGATCGCCGCGGCTGATCGTGAACTGGTAGCCAGGCTTGACGTTCTGTTGCGTTCCGGCGGAGATCATGATGAGGCCGACATCCGGGCGAACGGCGAGCACCTGCGCGTCGGCAATGTAGGCCTGGGTCGCGGAGGCATCGTCGCCAATCAACTGATAGACGGGGACGTTGGCGGCCAGCAGCTTTTCGATGCGGCGGGTCTGCAAAGCCAGATCCTGTTCGATGGCGTGCTTGTCGCGCTGCAATGTGGAGTACGACTGCTTGGTGACATTGAGCTCGTTTTCCATCTCGCTCTTTTCGTTGCGGGCGCGGACTGCATTTTCGCGTTCCACCACGACGGCCTGCTGCTGCTTGATCACCACCCCCTTGATCTTGGTGAGTTCTTCAGCGTAGCGGCGCACTTCGCGCTGCAGTTCCTGATTTTCCGCGTCCTTCATGTCGCGAGCATTCTTGACCGCAGCCAGTTCTGTCTGGTTTTGCAGTTCGCGATCGCGCGCTTCGTTGAACTTCAACTTGAGCGCCACGATTTCTTTCTTGCGGCCGTCGACTTCAGTTTGCCAGTAGACGACATCCTGGGCCAAACCGATCTCTCGCTTTTGAACCTTCGCGAGGATCTCGACGTTCTTTGCCTTTTCAACCTCGTACATCTTTTGCCATTTGGTCTGGGCCGTCCACACGTTGGCCGAGAAGACCAGGAAAGCAACAGACAGCAGGAGATTGAGTACTACGAAGACCTTCGCAACAAGGCTCACAGGAGAACGTCCTCCGTTATTATAGGTTTGACCCTAATGCTACCCGTCTACAGACGGGTAGCCACTCATATGCTAATTAATCGAGAACGGCGGTGATTATCGGTATCCACGCATTTCTGTCAAGATTTTTTCGCCCGACTGCCCGATTTCAGCCAACGTGCATCCCTGTTTTGTGTATTTTTTTTGAAGATGCAACCCTTTTCCTCATAGACTGAGCCGCTTTCAGGAAACCTTCATTCAAAAATAATTAATGAAGAGTACCTTTGAAGGCGTCTTTAGATTAACATTCCCGCTCCCTGTAAAGCCTGCCCTTATGGCGGGTTTTGCTTTTTTAACAACTGTCGGCGGTGGAAGGAACTCCCTTTTTGTTCGCACTGGCGTTACGGATTATTTTCCATCAGCCCCTGCGCTACCTCGTGGCCCTCATGGGTATTTCGGTGGCCGCCGGGCTGGCCTTCATTCAGCTCGGGCTCTATATGGGCTTCAAACAGAATGCCTCCATAGTCGTGGATCACACCGATGGCGATATCTGGGTCTGCGCCCAATTTCAGGAAAATTTCGATTTTCCGAAAATTCTCAATTCACGCGTTCTGGATACCGTGCGTTCCACGCGCGGCGTGAAATCGGTTCATCCCATGTTGATCGTTTTCAGTAAATGGAAATTGCAAGTCGGCGCTGAAAAAACCGTGCAAGTCGTCGGCTACGATGTGGATCAGGGCGTCGGAAAACCGTGGAAACTGCTGCGCGGATTCCCGGATGAACTCGATGAGCCCGGCGCTGTCACAGTGGATACCACCGCGTGGCGCAAGCTGGACGACGCCGACATGGGATCGATCACCGAGATCGGGCAGGTTAAAGCCAAAGTGGTGGCCATCACCGATGGCATCCGCTCGTTTCAGGGCAACCCGATGCTCTTCACGGATTTGAACAACGCGCGATCTTTCGGGCGGCTGAACTCCACGGCGGTGCATTACATCGTGGTCAAGCTGGAGCCTCAAGCCGACCGCACCGAAGTTCTGAATAATTTGCGAACGGTCGGGCTGGGCGAATATTTCGAAGCCTACACGCGCGAGCAGTTTTCGAAAAAAGCGCAGGACTACTGGCTCAATTCAACCGGCGCCGGCCCGGCCCTGGCGATGGCCGCTCTCATGGGGCTTATTGTCGGCGTCGTTGTCGCCGGACAGGTGCTCTACACATCGACCTTGGAACATCTAAAGGAGTATGGAACGCTCAAGGCCATGGGCGCCTCCAATTCGCAGGTGGCCGCGGCGATTGTCTCCCAGGCCGTCGTCGGCGCACTTCCCGCGCATGTGCTTGCCGGCGGCCTGCTTCTCTTTGCGCAGAGATTTATTGGTGGCAAGGGCATTCACTTATCCATTACGATGAACGATTACCTGTGGCTGGGATTTTTCACGGTGGTGGTGTGTGTTCTGGCTTCGATGCTGTCGGTGCACCGGGTTATGCGGCTGGAGCCGGCTGAAGTCTTTAAGGGTTGATCGTATCGCGGGCGTCTCGTCCGCCAGTTGTCTGTTTACACGAGGGGAAGCCTTAACCGAGATTGCTTATGATGAAAAAATTAGCGCTATTTGTGGTTTTTCTGTTCCTTGCCGGGGCTGCAGCTATTTACTGGGTCGGCAAAGAAGTGGCGCCGCCCGGCGAAATCCAGCAGGCTCGCATGGGTGAAATCAAACTCTTGATCAAGGGCGGCGGGCGCATCGAGGGCAAAGGCGAGAAGCCGGTCGCGTTCGGATTACCCGGCCGCTTGGACGACGTATTCGTCAAAGAAGGACAGGAACTGGCGCTGAACGAAGACATCGCGCTTCTTAATTCAACCGACGTGGATAATCAGATCAAGCAGGCCGAGGCCGCCGTTCAGGAGGCTCAGGCGCAGCTTGATGTGGCCAAGGCGGGCTATCCCCCGGAGATGATTTCGCAGGCCGAACAGTTCCATAATCAGTCGCAGGCCGACGTGAAGGTGGCCGAATCCAAGCTGAATTCACTGCTCAACCCCGTGCCGCCCGAACCCACCCCGCCGTGGCAGATTGATGAAGCCAGCCGCACGATTGAAGCGGCGAAACTAAAAGTGGCCGAAGAAGAGCTCGCTTTAAAAGTGATCCAGTCCCGGCCGGTTCCCCATGAGGTCGCTGTGGCCAAGGCGAAGCTGGAAGCGGCCGAAGGCGCCTTGGAAAGCGCGCAGAAAAAACTGGTCGCGTTCAAGGAAGGCGGCCCGATTTTTGGACCGAAAGAAGACAAACCCAAGATTGAAGCCGATATTCAAAGCGCGCAGAGCGCCGTGAATGTGGCGCGCGCGGAACTGGATCTGAAAAGCCAGGGCCCCAAGCCCGAAGAGAACAAGGGCGCCGAAATCAAAATCGCACTCGCCCGAAATGCCCTGGCCGGAACCGAGGCGAATAAGGCGCGTTTGCAGGTCGTTGAAAAGGCCAAACCTCCTTTAACGTATGAAGTCGATCAAGCCAAGGCCGCCGTGGAAAAAGCCAAGTCCGAAGAGATTCGCCGCAAGTCCGAAGTCGACAAACTCAAGCGCGGCGCCGATCAGACCACCGCGAAAGTCGCCGAAGCGGCGCTGCAGCGCGCTCAGACGCTGCTCGATCAGAAAAAACTGTTCAAAGAAAGCGTCCGCCTGCGCGCTCCATCGGAGGGCCTGGTGGTCAAGCGCCACGCCGAACCGGGCATGATGCTCGCGCCCAATCAGCCCATCGTCACGATGACCGATTTCAGCGTGCGGCACGTGCGCGCGGAATTCGATGTCGGTCGCATGGCGGATATCAAGCAGGGCCTGCCGGTCGTGATCCGCAGCCGCGCGCTCAAAGAGCCGCTGGATGGCAAAGTGCTGGAACTCGGCCGCGTCGGTGCTCGAAAGTTGTTCAGCGACGATCCCAATTCACCGCGTGGCGGCGAAGTGGTCGAGGTGATGATGCTGGTGATTGAGCCGAAAAGTGATTTGAAGAAGGACGCGTACAAGAGTTTGCGGCCTAACATTTCCGTCGATGCCGAGATCATTCTGGACCGCAAGGAAAACGTGCTGGTCGTGCCGAAAACGTACGTGTCTCGCGAGGATGACCGGGAGTATGTATTCCGCGTGGATCCCAATCCGTCAACCGGAACGAATCAGGCCTCAAAAATTCAAACCGTAAAAACCGGGCTGCGCGACGAATATTTCGTCGAGATCATCAGCGGCCTCACCGACGGCGATAACATCATGAAGCCGCGCCCCGCCAACGGACGGTAGGTGACGCGAGATTCTTTACGTAGCGCTACCACAACTTCATCTAAGGAAACCGCTCTACGTGCTGCTCACCGTTCCGACCGAAGTAAATGACTTGGCGACCACTAATCTGAACAAAGTATCCCACACAACCAGCGGCAAAGGTCTGCTTTAGGAATTCGGGATAAACTATTTCCCCACGCTGCGCGGCTCGCACTGCCGCCTCGACACCCTTTGCCGAGAAGGCATGGGCAATCCTCTCAGCAGGATGTTCGACTGAAACAACAAACGATTCATCATCTGGCATGTAGTAGGGGATTTCGTGTCGGGCATAATCAGCGTGGTATCGCTCTAAGCCAATTTTCATAAGCCGTGCCACCACGTCGCCAAATCCAATCTTCCCCTGCACGGAAAGAGTGGCGCACTCTTCAACGACGGCTATCTGTTCCTGATTCATAGAATCCCCTCGATCCTGCCGACACGTTTCAATCTGCGCGAAGACGTAAGACTTTGAGCATCCTAAATGGACGTGTGCTGGGTGCAAGCCCAGTAGAAAGAGGGCTTTCTTCGCGTCACGAACCGCCCACGCCAACGAATGCGGCCGGGCGCGTTTTGGAACTTTTGGCGGCGCTGCGGCGGGTTTGCACAACGGCGACGGCGGCGGAAATGGCGTCACTGGCGCGGCCTGTGGACATCGCGTAAACTCGCGCGGGCTGACTGACAATTTGTACAGCGGGAATACGTCTGGACGAGGATTTTACTTTGCGGCGGACCTGTGTTTTAGCTTTGACGCTGGCAGCGCTGCTGCCGCTCACCGGCTGCGATTTTGTCGTCTCACCGCTGGGCGGGTCGGAAGGCCGCACGCACGTGTATGTCGCGGCGGGCAAAGGCGGCGCGCCCAACGCGGGGATCATCTGCACGCGCAACGGCTGCGTGGTGATCGATCCCATGCTCAGCCCGATGATCGGCGCCAGTCTGCACAGCCAGGCGCTCGCGAAGAGCCGCATTTTCTGGGACAATCTGCACGCCCAGCGTAAAGAGCGAGCACGCACGCAAGCGCCGCCGGTGCTATACGTGTTGAATACGACGTTCCGCGCCAGTCACACGTTCGGCAATCAGGAATTTGAACGCATCGCCGATATTGTTTCCACGCCGCGCGCCAGAGACCGCCTGGAACTGGACGGCCGCGCGATGCGCGAGGAACTGCGCGATCAGTGGAAGGTGCCGGGACTTGAAGGACACGCGGTGACATCGGCGACGCTGACGGTCGATGGCACGATGAACATCGACACGCCGGAAGTTAAAATCCAATTCATTGCGATGGGCGATTGCGTGGGCGAAGGCGACGCGGTGGTTTATCTGCCGGGATCGAAAGTTTTGTTTGCCGGCGACATGGTCATTCCCGGATTTATTCCGTATCACAAGGGCCGCAGCGCGACGGTGCGGAACTGGATCGCGGCGTTGACGAAACTGGAGACGTGGGAGATTGAATCGGTGGTGCCCGGCCACGGCGACGTCGCGCGCAAGGATGCCATCAAAACGCAGCGCGAATTCCTGGAAGCGCTGGTGGGGGAAGTGACGCAGGCGATGGCGAGCGGCAAGAGCATCGACGAGGCGGCTCAGAGCGTGAAGTTGTCAAAATATTCGAAATGGGTGCGCTACGACGACTGGTTTGCCGAGAATGTGAAGTTAGTCTATCGCGAGCTGAAGGGTGCTCCGGCGGCCGCGGCGGGGAGCGCGGCAGGCGCGGGCGTGGTTGAACCCAGGGTGGTGAACACGCTGGATAACTTCAGGGATAAGTGAGGGTTGGGTGCTAAGATGGGGTGGGGTTGGTAGTAGATTGGATGTATAAACCCAACGGCGGGCAGGCTGGAAGCCTGCGGTACGGTGACGGGCAGGCGGGACGCCTGCGGTACAGGGGTTGAGCGGAACACCGATGAAGATCCAGTTCTGGGGTGTGAGAGGCAGTATCCCGACGCCGAGCACGGCTGATTTCGTCACGAGCCGCTATGGTGGCAACACGACCTGCGTGTCGGTACGCATTCCGGGCGTCACGGTGATACTGGATGCGGGATCGGGACTGCGGACGCTGGGCCTGGCGCTCGCTAAAGAGATGCCGGTAAAAGCGACCTTTTTTTTCAGCCATGTACACTGGGATCACATCCAGGGCTTTCCGTTTTTCATTCCCGGGTTTGTGCCGGGCAACAGTTTCGATCTCTACGGCCCGAATTTAAACCGGCAGCCTGGATTTGTGGGTTCGGTGATCGAGCGGGCGTTGCGCGGACAGCAGGAGAGCTTGAATTTTCCGGTGCAGCTTTCGGATATGCCCGCGAAGATGACATTCACCGATCTGGACGAAGGCGAGCGCATCGAACTGAAGGGCAAAGAGTCGAAACTGGTGGTGTCGTCAGCGTCGTTGAATCACCCCGGAGGCTGTTACGGGTACCGGATTGAAGAGCACGGTGATGGCGGCAAAATGGCCACGTTTGTCTACGCGACCGACACGGAACATCTGGGCCGGAACAATCCCAAGATTCAAAAACTGGCTCGCGACGCGAACGTACTTTTCTATGATGCGCAGTACACCGAGGAGGAATACACAGGGACGTGCGGGATGCCGCGGAAGGGCTGGGGCCATTCCACCTGGAACCGGGGAATCGCGGAGTCGCGCGAGGCACACGTGCAACACCTCCTTTTGACCCATCACGATCCCTTGCATGATGACTGGGCGGTGGCTAGAATTGAGAATGAGGCTCGAAAAGACGGACTGAAGTTCGGAATTAAGGTTACAGCCGCGTATGAAGGAATGGAGCTGGACCTTTAAAGTGTAGACGTAAAAGGGTTCTAACGTTCTTTTCAAAGGCAAGTCGCGCGAGGTGCAATTCCTGTCATTTTTTTCTTTTTTTCGCAAACTTTTCCGACCCGATAACGTCTATATACTTGAAGCAAAGTGAGCGTTGTTCAAGGGGGTGCCATGCAGCTACGCAGAATGAAGTCGGATGCGGATCGTGCCGATAAACACTCTGTGGCACTTCGCAACGACAACACATGTGGAACTCGCACCATGGCGACACAACCCGACAAGGCAGGTTCTCGAAAACCCTCTGAACGCTTCATGCGAAAGCCGCTGCAGGCACGCTCGAGGGCGTCGAATAGCGAGCGCTTCCGCGTAGCGGACCTCGTCAGTGAGCTTGAAAAGAAGAAGATTACAGATGAGACCTTAAACGGCTGTCAGACGTTTAAAGGATATCGTCCAGGACACGAAAGACCGCCGGGGTCGTAAGTGGGCAAGTGACAACTTGCAGCACTGAAGCCCCGGCCCAACAGCGCCGGGTTTTTTTTTAGCCCCACGTGGAACAGCTAGCGATGTTTGATCTGATTAGACAAAACGTGATATCTGAACGCTATCCAGAAAGGGATAACGGATTGAAGCCAGACGAAAAAAGAAAAGCTGGCGGGAAAATTGCTTTAAACGGCCAGCAACGCCAGTCTATACCGGCGACAAACCCAGTCGGTGCAAATAACGAAGAGCGGAAGATGACCGAAATGAAAAACACCGTGGAAAATAGTCAGCTGGAAGCGCCTGCCAAGAAGCAGTCGCGTCCCGTTCACACCGAGCAACTGTTCGACCCCCAGGAATGGGAGTCGTTGCTGAATTCGTTTGAAACGGAGGCGTCCAGCGCCACCACCGCGAGCCAGCAGAAGTCCGAAAACGAGATCGAGTTATCTTCCGACGATCTGTGGGAACGCTTGTCGAGCACGCGCTGGCTGCGCGCGAAATCCGACGTGAGCCGCACCAGTACTCTGACCGACAAGCCTGCGGAATAGTACCCGCCTAAAAAATTCATCCGCGCAGGGCAGACGAGACGTCTGCCCTTTTCTTTTCGACCGATTACGATTCGTTAATGCACTTTTTGAGAGGTCTCTTTCGAGTTACAAACCATGGCATGACATCCACAGTTAAGGATCCTTTAATTCCCACGCCCGAGACCCTCGCCATTCCATTTCGGGAGGCGCTGCGATTCTGGCTGAAGCTTGGATTTATCAGCTTTGGCGGGCCGGCGGGACAGATCGCCGTGATGCACCGCGAACTGGTTGAGCGGCGGCGCTGGATCAGCGACGCGCGCTTTCTGCATGCGTTGAATTATTGCCTGATTTTACCGGGGCCGGAAGCCACGCAACTGGCGGTTTACATCGGCTGGCTGATGCATGGAACGCTGGGCGGCGTGCTCGCCGGAACGCTGTTCGTATTGCCGGGCGCGCTGCTGCTGACGGCGTTGAGTTGGGCGTATATGGTTTTCGGCAACGTGCCGCTGGTCGCCGGTATTCTCTATGGATTCAAAGCTGCGGTCGTCGCGCTCATCCTGGTTGCGATCGTGCGCATCGGCAAGCGGGCGATACGGACGGCCGCGCTCGCCGTGATTGCCTTTATTGCGTTCGCCGTGACGTGGGGGTTCGCGTTTCCATTTCCGGCGTTTCTGCTTGCGGTAGGTCTGACGGGATGGCTGCTGGAACGGTGGCGGCCGGGATGGGTCGCCGCGCCGCTGCCGGCACACGTGGCGGTGGGCGGCCAAAGCGGACCGGAGCATCGGGCGTGCATCATCGATGACCACACGCCCACGCCGGATCACGCGCGGGTCGATGCGGGAAAACTGCTTATCAAGGCGCTGGTGTTTGCGGCATTGCTGGGATTGCCGCTCCTCGGGTTGATTTTTTATCGCGGCTATGACGATGTGTTCTCCCGCATGGGACGATCTTTTCTGCTCGCGGCCTTCATCACGGTGGGCGGCGCGTACGCGGTGCTGCCGTACGTCACGGAGTTCTCCACGCGCGTGTATGGCTGGCTGGACCGCGGGCAGATGATGGACGGGCTGGCGCTGGGCGAGACGACGCCGGGGCCGCTGATTCTGGTGCTGACGTTTGTGGGTTTTGTGGGCGGCTGGAATAAGGAGCACGAGCGCCTGGGCGTGTGGGGCGGATTGTTTGGCGCGTTGATCGCCACTTATTTTACGTTTGTGCCGTCGTTCATGTTTATTCTCATGGGCGGGCCGTGGGTGGAACACTCACGCGGCGAACTGCGGCTGAACGCGATCCTGACCGCGATCACCGCTGCGATTGTTGGCGTGATTGCGCAGATGGCGATCGTTTTCGGGCAGCATGTTCTCTTTCCAGTGGGCTCGAGGCAGTTGGATTTTATCGCTTTGGCGCTGACGGTGGCGGCGTTCCTGGCGCTGCAATGGAGGACGCTGGATGTGGTGCTGGTGGTGCTGGGCTGCGGTGCTCTGGGAGTGCTCTTAAGAAGTGTACTGAGCTCTTAAGATCTTCGAACAGGTCGGGGCGTCTGGGAGTCTGGGAGTCTGGAGTCTGGGAGTCCCGTGACTCCCAGACGCCCCGACTCCCGGACTCCCAGACTTACTTATTAGAAATACGTCCGAAACTGGCGTGCTTGAGCTACTAAAAAGATCGACTACGCTGGGATGGCGTAAGCTCCGGAGTGGTTCCATGCCGAAATGTTGTTCTGTCGTTATCATCGCGGCCTGTGCCCTGTCGCTCGCGGTGCAGTCCGGCGAACCGCCCAAGCCGTTTGAATATCCCAAAGACCTTCGTGCCTTTCGCGCCAAAGCGCTGAAGGCCGATGGCGTGTTCGCGCCTGATATCGCCTTCGCCGTACGCACCTGTTCGGCGTGCCGGCGGCCCTATGTGTACGGAAGTTTCCCGCGGCTCAAGCGGACGCCGTGGGAGAGCCTGGCCGCGGTGCATGAGATGATTGAATCCAACGCGATATTAAAAGCACCGCCGAAATCCGTGTGGTCGGCCAAGCACAACCGGCAGGTCGGGCGCGGCTGTCCGGTCTGCGACGAGCCCGAGAATGGCGCGCGGCCGGACAAGGTGCTGTTCTGCCACATCATCCCCGAGACGGGCGATGACATGCAGATTGAATACGACGTTAAAAACAAACGGCTGGTGGGAAAGACGTTCTGGCGGGTGCCGCATGCGGTGCGGGTGTCCGAAGCGGCGGCGCTGAAAGTGGAACTGCCGAATGAATCGGAGGACGCGTTCAAAGAAGTCTATGGGGCTCATTTTTCTTTGCGCGCCGTCTGGAATGGCCTGTTTGCCTCGGCGCTTCACTCCGATCAAATCGTCTACAGAGAGGTCAGTCCCGGGATGCGCTTCATCCTGCGCGGCGCGCGTGTGACTAATGCACGTTTCCAAGAGTTCGGCGAGAAAACGCTGAAAGCGGATCGCGACAAGGGATTGTTCTCACGTTTGGAATCGCCGCTCAAGGTCGATCAGATCCCGACGCCGATTTCCACCTTTCGGGAATGGGCCGCAAAATATGAGAGCGACCTCGGGGGCGGCACGGGCGAATGTTTCGTGGCCATTTCGTTTCCCGAATTGCGCAAGGCGGCGGGCGAGGTGCTGGCATCACGCCACCTAAAATTGGAGTTGCCGCCGCTGGCCAAACCCGGCGACGCCGGCGCCGGTTACCTCGTGAAGGGTGATTTCAAGACGGAGATCCGCTTTGGACCGCTGGCGCTGGAGGCGGTCACCAACGGGTTGTCTTTTCACGAGACGTGTGCGTTTTTTTTAACCAATCCCGGATTCACGGTGGAGGCCGCGGATAAGTTGAGTACGGTGCTTAAACTGCGCCGGCCGCTTTGCGGCGCTGAAGTGAGCGAGGGCCGCTACCTGGTGCTGCGCGACGGGTTGAATCAGGAGCGCAAGGTCGACGCGCTGGGTCTGGCGGACAAATTGAACGCGGACAACGGGCTGATGTTTGAACTGTTTGTTGATTTGATGCTGGCCTGGGACCCGCGGAAGAAGGGATTTGGCCCCAATCCCAATCCTCGCGATGTGGCGCCCACGGGTCTGCCGGCGTTCATCGAGCGGCGCGTGCGCCCGTCAGGACATTTGCGGCAGAAGGATCTGCCGCACGCTCTTTACGAACCCCGGGAAGATGCCGACGGCACGCGTTACGATGTGTGTTACACATCGGAGTGCAGTTCGTCGCTGGTTTTTGTCGATCCGGTGAAAGAACGATTCAAGGGCATGACATTGGAGGACGCGAAAAAAGTGTACGATTCGCTCGGCTGTACACTGCCGATGTTCATCGATGCGCAGGACACCTTGAGTTTCCCCGGCGAGACGGCGAACAAACTGGGGCCGTGCAAGGTGGCGCTCGCTTATGGCGTGGATTTTGCATCGTTGGGCGCGGAGGACGCGCGGGCGTCGTGCCTGGCCGATGCGGTGGGAATCACGGGGGACGCAGACAGCCGCATTCATCTCTATGCCTTTAGCACGAATACGGTGGGCGTGACGACACGTAAATTGACTAAAGAAGAATTGAAGCTGGCGCGTTCGCGTTTGGCGGACATGCTGGCCAACGGCGGGTTGGAACACGGATTGGAATTGGACCTGCATTTCAATGTGCCGCGAACCGAACCGCGCGGAAAGGTTATTCGGCGGCGCTGACGGGATAAAGGTAAAAAGTAACGGGTGCAAAGTCGAACGGCCCGGCAGCATCACTCAGTTTTAGCAACGATAATCGCGCAGGGAGACAGACGTACATGATGCAGGAGCTTTTGAATTGGATTCTGAGTGGCGGCTACGTGCTGATGACCGCCGTTATTTTTGTCGAGACCGGATTGCTCATTGGTTTCTTCCTGCCCGGCGATTCACTCCTGTTCACCGCGGGACTGGCGTGCGTGCCCGGTAACCAGCTCACCGAACTTCTGAACGTGCCGCATTTCGATCTGCTCACGTTGAACCTGTGCCTGATACCGGCGGCGATCATCGGCGACACGGTGGGCTACTGGATAGGATACAAGGCCGGAAAATCCCTCTACGAACGCGAGCGCACGCTTTTTTTCCGCAGAGATCATCTCCTTTATACAAAAGCCTTTTACGAAAAGCATGGCGGCAAAACCATTTTCATGGCACGGTTTGTCCCGATGGTCCGCACGTTCGCGCCGGTCGTCGCCGGCATCGGGCAGATGCCTTATAAAAAATTTCTGGCGTGGAACATTTTCGGAGGAGTGTTCTGGGTTTCCAGCCTGAGCATTCTGGGCTATTTTCTGGGCGAAGTCGAATGGGTGCGCAAGAATCTCGAAGCGACCATCATGCTGATTATTTTCATTTCCATCCTGCCGGTGATTATTACTTTTGTGAAAGCCAGGTATTTCGATTCGCCGATTATCCCCGACGCGGAGTAGCTGTTTTCCCGCCCCAAAGGAATAGGGGATCTGGCGCGGTTTGAGGGTTTCCGGTAAAAGAGCGGCATACGTCAACGAGGCGGGGAACGCATGCGAGTTCTTATTACGGGTGCTGAAGGTTTTGCCGGGTCTCATCTGGTCGATCATTGCTTGCACGTTGGAGACGACGTGTGGGGCACCTGCCGCCCCGGCGGGCGCGCCTCCAATCTGACGCATCATCTCGATAAGATCACGCTTCGCATCGGCGATCTCTCGCATCCCGAATTTGTGCGCGGCATCCTGCGCGAAGCGCGGTTCGATGTGCTTTTTCATCTCGCGGCGATCAGCTACGTCCACGACGCTCAGAAGGATCCCGCGCGAACCTGCGAAGTGAATCTGTCCGGCGGCATTCACATGCTGGAAGCGGTGCGCACGCAAAGCCCGCAGACGCGCGTGCTGCTCGTCAGTTCGGCTGAAGTGTATGGGCCGGTCGGGCCGGAGAATCTGCCCGTGACTGAAAATCAGCGCGTGGCCCCGGCGAATATTTTTGCCGCGAGTAAAGCCGCGTCTGAATTGATCGCGCAGTCGTTCAGCACGACATACAATTTGCCGATCGTGATCGCGCGGCCGTTCAATCATACCGGCCCGCGGCAACGGCCAGACTTTGTGTGTTCCACGTTTGCCGAACAGATTGCCAAAGTAGAGACGGGTGCGGAACCCGTGTTGCGCGTGGGCGATCTGACCCCGCGGCGCGATTTCTGCGACGTGCGCGACATCGTTCGCGGCTATCACATGATGGCGCTGAAAGGCGCGCCCGGTGAAATTTACAATCTGGCCAGCGGGTCCAGCGAACGGGTGGAAGATATTTTGAACATGCTGGTGCAGATGGCGCGCGTGAAAGTCGAAATCCGCCAGGACCCGGCCCGCGTGCGTACGACGCAGGTGATGGACGTTCGCGGCAGTTATGAAAAGATCAAAGCCGCAGCGGGCTGGTCGCCCGAAATACCGCTCGCTAAAACACTGCGCGACTTATTGAACTGGCACCGGGATAGACTGAAAAAAAAAGTCTAAAGTCTGGAGTCTAAAGTCTGGAGTCTAAAGTCTAAAGTCTGGATTTCACCTTTGAGTGTGGACTAACAGCCTCGTGGTCTGGGCGTCTCGCCCAGACAAGTGCATGGAGTAGTCTGTCCGGGCGAGACGCCCGGACCACGCACTTCAGACACGTTCAATCGTGAACTGTTTTAGACTTCTGACGTAAGACTCTGGACTCTAGACTTTAGACTCCAGACTTGTTTTAAGACTTGGCCTGGTTCATGTGGCGCAGGCGGCGGGCCATGATCTGCATGACTTCGATGGCGAAATAGGGTGTCTCGCTGACGAGGAACTGGAAGCGCTGGTTGTCGATCGGAACTAGCTGGCAGTCGGTTGCGGCGACAGCGCTGGCGCTGCGGGACTCCTGATCGAGCAATGCCATCTCACCGAGAATCTCACCGACTTCAATGGTTTCGACGGTCATGCCTTTCACTTTAAGATCAACGTTGCCGGCTTTCACGACATACATATGTTCGCCGTGTTCACCTTCTTTAAAGATGACGTCGCCAGCGCGATAGGTCACGAAATTGTCGTCGTATTTAAAAAATTTCAGACTCGTGCGTCGTTTCGACATCGCTGGCCCGCCCCGTTGACTTGCCATGAAACGATAGTCCCGATGGCAGGACGGTCAACAGGCAAAGTGGCGGAGAATGCATGACGCGGACCGATGCATTGCTGATTTCGGCGAACTCCACGTGGATCAAAAATGTGAAATAGCGTACTCTTCGCGGACTCAACGATTGGCCGTGATAAAATGGCCCGGTCAACGTCTGCTGATTAGGGAGGTGAACTTATGAAATCGACGCGTGTTCTACAGGCGGTCCTGGTTGGCTTTATCCTTTCCTTTTCGGCGGAGGCGGGGCAGTTTCCCATGCCGGTGCGGCCGGGACAGGAACTCTGGCGCAAGCCGTTCAATGCGGCGCTCGAGAAAAAAGTCAGCGGGGATGTCAAGAAGCCGTACGACGAAATCATCGAGTGGTTTCGAACACAATCAGGCGTTACTATCGTGGTCGATCCGGCTGGCGAACCGCCCACCAAACCCCTGATCACGCTCAATGCCAAAGACATCGCGTTGGGCCAGGCACTCAAGCAGGTGCTCGCGCCGCTGAACATGGAGTACGAAGTGCGCGACATGGCGATTTTCATCTACAATCCGAAGAAGCTCGACAAAAACATGCTGCTTATGGAAGACCTGCCCATCGCGAAGATGCTCGACCACCGCGCGGAGGTACTGACCTTTGAGCCCGAAGCGATGCCGACCGGCGACGCGATCAAACAATTGACGGAAACACCGGGCATCAAGTTGACGGTCGAAGAAGGCCTCAAAAAAGTACCCATCACCCTGAAGCTGAAAGAAATCGGGCTCGGCTACGCTCTGCGCTGGACCGTCCGTTTCGCCGGCGGAAAACTGATTGTCGGCCGGGATGGCTTGCAAGTGGTCAAACGCTAGGCGCGGCGCGAACCTCCGTGCTCGCGCAGTAAGTTTTCGCGATTGCTGGCGATTGCAAATTCGTGGTCCGGGCGTCTCGCCCGGACAGCCAGACGCCCAGACCCCGGCACGAATGGCGGCAGTTGGAAAATGATCTTCAGCAGCGTTGGAGCCAGAGCGTCTGTCGATGCGTTGATACATGTTCAGCGCGCCGAGAGAACACTCGGATCCTCCATCGCCGCTGCTTTTAAGTGCGGCAGCCAGAGATTCAATTCTTCAGTAACCATCGGGCGGCGGAACACGACAATGCCGCGCGCCCGCGCCCACATTTTCAGGCACAGGTCTTCGCGGTCATTGATCACAGCCACAGGCCGGTCCGGAAAAATTTCACGAAATTCGTTGACCACGTGATACACGCACGAATCGGGAAGCAGATAGTCGATCAACAGTCCGTCGAAATGCGTGTCCATAAACTGAGCGTCGCGCATCGTCACCGCGACCTGCCGTCCGTTCTCGACCAGCACCGGAACGGCGTCGTGCTGTCTTAAGACAGAACAGATCGTCAGGCCGATTTCGGGGTTGCTCGCGGCGACGAGCAGGTAAGGCCTAAAATGGTCCATCCATGTGCCGTAATCCAACATGAAGTCTCCTTGGCGGAAGCGCACCTCCTCCCCACGCCCGGAAGACTACCACGCGTACTTTAGTTCTTGATGAAGACGCTCTTAAAGCGGCGCAAACAATTCTCAGCCCCGCGAGAGCTCCATGCGCTTGCGGCAATCGTAGAGTCGCTTGGCTGCAGACTGCTCCAGCGAATCCAGATTGGCTCCGCCAGCGCCCTGAATGCGAGCCTGCTCCAGTAAATCGAGGCTCTTGACAAAATGGGGCTCCGCTTCACGCAGCCGGGTTTGAATTAATTTCTGAGCGGCGCTGGGATCGGTGTCCGCGTACGCCGCGAGGCCAACGCGGTAATGCGCGCGGGCTTCACTGATCAATTGCTCGCCTTTCGACAGTGCTTTATCGGATTCCGATTTTTTCACGGCGATCGGAGCAGATTCCACGCCGCCGGGTTGAAGCTTTCCCGAACCCTTCTCAACCTCGGCGACTTCTTTTTTGGATTCGTCAACGAGCAGGCTGACTTCTTCCTTGCTCTCCGGCGGCTTGCCTTTGATGCGCGTTCTTAAATCGTCGATGCCGCGCTGCGCCCACGAGACGAATTTCTGGGACGCTTCAGTGGCCTGCGATTCGGCTTTTGCGATATCTTCCTTGGCCTGATCGAGCATCAGTTTCTGCTGCTTTTCGTCGGTCATGTCCGGAAGCTTTCCCTGCCGGTAGGCGTACCAGCCGATCCACGCTGCCAGACCAATCAGAATCAGGCCGATCAATTTGGCCAGGAATGACGTGGGGCGCCGTGGGGAGACCCTCGTTTCGGCCTCACCTTTGGCGTATTCACTCGGCCCGCGCTGCCTTACTTTTTCATCGGACATAATCACTTACCTCCACTGTGTATTAAACCTCGAATCAAATGGAATGACCTGGATTCCACCTCTCCCACTTTATTGACGCTGCGTTGGGAAAAGTATCGCAAATTTCCAAGTTTATCTTGTAACGCGCGTTGGAACACGTCGGTATAAAGAAATGGTAGAGGCAGCCAATTTAGGGTGGGTGCTCATGCACGAAGCGCCGCAACACAGGGTTGATTTTTTCTGGCTGTGCGGTTTCGCGCTCAGTCTGTTTCCGTTTTCGCTTTCTGCCGCGGAGTCCGCTGACGCGTTTTTTGAAAAGCGCGTGCGGCCGGTTCTGCTTGAACACTGCTACTCCTGCCATTCCCTATCCGCCAAAAAAGAGAAAGGCGGCCTGCGCGTCGATTCCCGTGAGGCGCTGCTATCCGGCGGCGGCACCGGTCCGGCAATCGAGCCCGGCAAGCCTGAAACGAGTCTCCTTATAAGGGCGATCAAGCGCATCGATCCGGACCTCGCGATGCCGCCGAAAGGCGAGCCGCTGTCGCCTGCGGCGATTGCCGACATCGAAAAATGGATCAAAGAAGGCGCGGCATTTCCGGCCAGACTTGCTGCGGTGAAAAAGAATCCAGCCGAGACGCACTGGGCTTTTCAGGCGATTAAGACTGCGGCCGTGCCCGCGGTGAAAGACGCGAAATGGCCACGCCACGACATCGATCGATTTTTGCTCGCTAAAATGGAAGCCGCTGGACTAAAGCCGCATGCCGACGCCGCGCCCGACGTGCTCGCTCGCCGCTTGTTTTTTTTGCTCACGGGCCTGCCGCCCAAACCCGAAGACGTCGAAGCATTCAAACTTGGCTTTGCTAAAGATTCCGCCGCCGCGACGCGCCAACTGACCGATACGCTGCTGGCCTCGCCGCACTTTGGGGAACGCTGGGCGAGGCATTGGATGGATGTGGTTCGCTACGCGGAGGCCAAAGGCCACGAGAACGATTACGAAATCGAGGGCGCGTGGCAATACCGTGATTACCTCGTGCGCGCTTTCAATGCCGATCTGCCTTACGACCGTTTCGTTCGCGAACATGTCGCCGGAGACACGCTGCCGCCGCGCGCTGATCCGGCCACTGGACGAAATGAGTCCGTTGTGGCGACGACGTGGTGGAATCTTGGCGAGATGGGCTTTTCGCCGCTTGATTTGCCCAATGATGAAGGCGAACGGCTGGACAATCAGATCGAAGTCTTCGGCAAAACATTCAGCGCACTCACGATAGGCTGCGCGCGCTGCCACGATCACAAGTTCGATCCCATTTCAGCGCGCGAATATTACGGCATCTTCGGCATGATGAAAGCATCGCCTATGCGCCGCGCGTGGTCGAACGAACCGGAGTTTCAACGCGCGGCCACGACATTGCGCGCGCTGCGCGATCAGGCCGATGTTGTCAATCGAAGCGAAGTCGCAGGGTTGAAAATCGACATTCCGGAAATTGCCCCTGAAGGCGCCAAGCGCATGATTGACTTGACACGCGGCGTTCCGTCCGATTGGATGGTAACGGGGCATACCGAAAGCATCACTGAGGAGAATGCGGCGCGGCGCGGGCTGATGCCCGGCCTCTGGAGCGGCACGCTTTCCACCCGGCTCCCTGCTATGGTACGCTCGCCCTCCTTTATTATAGAGGAGGACAATGTCCATATTCTTGCCGCAGGGCAGGACGCCACAATTCAGATTATCATCGCCAACCATCAGACCATCAGGGAACCCATTTATGATAAATTAAAAACTCGCGTGAAGCACGGGAACTCGAGCTGGCTCTGGCACTCCTTCTCGATCGGACGCTGGAAGGGTCTTCGCGCGCACGTCGAAATTTTCACCGGCACCGTTGAAGGCACATTGCGCCTGCTCAATACGAAGGATACGCCGGCGAATCAGTTCGGCCTCCGGGCGGTTTCGTTCACTAGCGGCAAGGCGCCAGCCGTACCGCCGGGTGCCTGCGAGTCCGGCATCCCACGCCTCAATGCGCCAGCAGAGATCGCGGCTCAGATCACGGCCGCTGAAAAGAATGTCCCCGCGCCCGAACGCTTCCTCGCCCTGGCGGAAATTGAAGGCGCGGACGTGCCGATTTACGCGCGCGGAGACGCGCGCAAGCCGCGCGAAGGAACGGTTCCGCGGCGATTCCTGGACGTCTGCGGCAGCGCTGAACCGGCGACCTCCGGCAGCGGGCGGCGGGAACTTGCCGAGGCGTTGCTGACGCCGACAAACCCGCTGACGTCGCGCGTGATCGTCAACCGTTTCTGGCACCATCTATTTGGACGCGGCCTGGTTGGCAGCGTGGATAATTTTGGAATTCTCGGCGATATGCCGACACATCCGGAACTGCTCGATTTTTTGGCGCAGCGCTTTGTCAAACAGCACCGCTGGTCGATGAAAAGCATGATCCGCGAGATCGTGCTTGCTCGCGCGTGGCAACTTGAAGAGGCTCCCGCGCCGGTCGCTGATGTGGAAAATAAATTACTCTCCTGTTTCCGACTGAGGCGCCTTGAAGCGGAGGCTATTCGTGATTCGATCTTTGCGGTTTCCGGAACGCTCGACCGGACGTTTGGAGGGCCGTCTATTTTTGTGCCGCATAAAATGAAGGGGATGCTGACCAACGCCATTGAACCGCCAAGTGGACCGATCGACGGCGCGCGAAGGCGCAGCATATACCTTTCGGCGTGGCGAAATTTTCCGAGCACCTTCATGGATCTTTTTGACAAGCCGCCGCAGATGAACAGCTTCGGCAAACGCGATGTTTCAAACGTGCCGGCACAGGCGCTCACGTTGCTGAACGATCCGTTCATTGCCGAGCAGGCTGCGGTCTGGGCGGAACGCATGCGCAAGTCGGTGCTCGCGCATGAACAGCGGGTGGTGCACATGTACCGCGAGGCCTTCTCTCGCGCGCCGACCGCCGATGAATTGCGGCGGGCGCTCGAACTCGTCGGCGACGATCCGAAGGGCTGGGACGATCTGGCGCTGTCGCTGTTCAATGTGAAGGAGTTTATCTATGTCCGTTGAGTGCGGTTGCGGCCGGCGGGAATTTTTGCAGCACGCCTCAATGGGCATCGGTTCGATCGCTCTGGCGTCGCTGTTTTCTAATGCTGCGCGGGCCGGGCAGCGCGGCACGCATCACGCACCCAAAGTCAAGCGTGTGATTTGGCTCTATATGGATGGAGGCATTTCGCACGTCGACACATTCGATCCCAAGCCGCGGCTGCAGACCGACGCAGGCAAAAAATTTCCGATGAAAATCGAGGCCACGCAGTTCGACAGCAACGGACCGGTGATGGCCTCGCCGTGGGAGTTCAAACCGCGCGGGCAGAGCGGGATTCAAGTCAGTTCAATGCTGCCGTTCATGGCGGAATGTGTGGACGAGATGGCCGTGGTGCGCTCCATGACCAACGAGAGCGCCGTGCACGCCAACGCCAATTATTGGATGCATACGGGGTGGGGGACTGCAGGGCGGCCGAGCCTGGGATCATGGATCAATTATGGTCTGGGCACGGAGGCCGACGACCTTCCCGGGTTTGTGGCTTTGAACGGCGGATTGCTTCCCACGGGCGGCATTGATAATTACAAAAGCGGCTTTCTTCCGGCGACGTACTCGGCATCGGTCTTTGAACGCAAAGATCCCGTGGTGGCGAATCTCACGCCGGCGAACCGCGAACGGCAGACGCGGCAGCTCGCGTTTATTGCGGCGCAGGATCGCGGGTTTTCGAAGCAGCTCGGCGCGCCTGATGCCATTGAATCGGCGATTAAGAATTATGAACTGGCCGCGCGGCTGCAGACGTCGGTTCCAACGCTGCTCGATATCAGCGGTGAAAGCGACGCGACCCAAAAATTGTACGGACTCGACGCGCCGTACGAGCACACGCGCACTTACGCGCGGCAGTGTTTGCTTGCCCGGCGTCTAGTTGAACGCGGCGTTCGTTTCGTGGCTTTATCGACGCCGAAGGTGGCCGGCGATGAACGCTGGGACGCGCATGGCGGCCTGAAAAAAAATCATACCGATCACGCGCTGGCGATCGATCAGCCCATCGCGGGGTTGTTGAAGGACCTTAAAGCGCGCGGTCTATTCAAAGACACGCTCGTCGTCTTCACCACGGAATTTGGACGGACGCCGTTCAGCCAGGGCAGTGACGGGCGCGATCACAATCAACTTGGCTTTACGGTCTGGCTTGCGGGCGCGGGCATCAAAGGCGGCACCGTCTACGGCGCCACCGATGAGTTTGGGTACAAGGCCGTCGAAAACAAACTGCTGGTCCACGATTTTCATGCGACGTTGCTGCACCTGCTCGGCGTCGATCACACGCAGCAGACCTACCACTACGGTGGCCGCGATTACCGCCTCACCGATGTTCACGGCCACGTCGTCAAAGAAATCATGACGTAAGCCGCACTGTCTTTCATTCAAAGAACCTGATAGTTTTTCCGGTTTGCGGAACTGCGACACGTCGTTTTCAAACGATAGGAATTTTCATGAAACAGATTCTCGTGCTTCTGGTGATTTTTTCGGCAGCGGTGAGAGCCGCTGACGAACCGCTGGTATTTAGCGATCCCGCGCCGAAGATTTATCAACTGAGTGCGCGCGCAAGCAAGATCGATTCGCGAACGAAAGAACATCCCGAGATCGATTTTGTCTTCGAAAAAAAAGGAAAGCCCGCGGATGCCGAGCACGCTTCGGTTGACACGCGCGTCCCACCCCGCGGCAAACTTGTTGTGTGGCTGATGGGCCACAACGGCCCGCTTTTTGAGCACATCAACTCGTATGGCATCCACGCAATCCAGGTGCACTACGCCAATGGCTGGTTTGGAAAATTTGGAAAAGAACCGCCGCCGCCCGACGATAAGTTTATCGGCAAGATCCGGCTTGAAGCGGCCACGGGCGATGACGCCAGCGATGTGGTCTCCATTCCAAAACCGGACTCCATCATGGAACGCGCGTTTCAATTTGTGAAATATCTGGCGACGGAAAATCCGCAGGGGAAGTGGAACTATTTTTTGTCCGATGACAAAGAGGGACTGCGCTGGGACCGCGTGATTATTTCCGGGGCATCCCACGGCGCGACGACGTCGGCGCGTCTGGCCATTCATCAACGCGTGGATCGAGTCGTGATGTTTTGCGGTCCGCGCGATCAGTACGAAACGTGGCAGGGGTTGCCATCGGCGACGCCGTCCAATCGTTTCTTTGGTTTCAGTCACACACTTGATGGCGGCTGGAGCGGCGATCACTACTGCCGTTCGTGGCAGTTGCTGGGGCTGAACCAGTATGGAGCTATCACCGATGTCGATATAACACCGAGTCCTTTCGGAAATTCGCGGCGACTGATCACGAGCGGCGACGTCAAGAATGACGCGGATCGCGCTCACAATTCGGTGCTGCCGGGCGGCGCTGCAATCAAAGATTTAAAGGGAAAGTTTATGCACGAAGACGTTTGGCGCTACCTGTTCACTCACCCTGTTGAAGAAGTCGGCAAGCCTGTTGCGCCCGATCCCGATTGCCGGATGAACTTGCACAAACCGCCTAAGAACTAAACGGTTTGACTGCGGAGATCACGAAGAATTCAAAGAAGGGTCAAGTATGAAGCCGAGTACCGAAGAGAACGTGGCGCCGCCGATTGTTGGTGCGGAGCCTGATGAAACGTTCGACGCCTTTCGTCAAAAATTAGGCTTTGTTCTCGCGCCGTTGGCGGGATTGACCACCTGGTTTCTCACCAATGCCTACTCGCAGCTCAGGCCTGAAGGGAAGAAGCTCAGCGGAATTCTGACCTGCATCGCGGTGCTCTGGATTTGCGAATCAGTACCGCTACCCGTCACGGCTCTGCTGGGTGCCGTGCTCTGCGTGACGCTGGGCGTCGCCGAAATCAAACCTGTGCTCGCGCCATTTGCCGACCCGATCGTTTTTCTCTTCGTGGGCAGCTTCATGCTGGCGGAAGCCATGATGATCCACAAGCTCGACCGCCGTTTCGCGCTCGGTTTTTTGAGATTGAATTTCGTCAGCCGCAGCCCGTTCAGGATCATGGCCGGATTGGGGTTCGTCACGGCCGCCCTCTCCATGTGGGTGAGCAATACGGCGACGACGGCGATGATGCTGCCGATCGGATTGGGCATTCTGCACAGCCTTGGCGAAGCACAAAGCACACCCGATAAAAAAATGGATTTGCGCGCGTGGTCGTTTGCCACGGGCCTCATGTTGATGCTGGCGTATTCCGCGTCGATCGGCGGGATTGTCACGCCAGTCGGCTCGCCGCCCAATCTCATTACGTTGGGGCTGCTGAAAAAACTGGCGGATATCGAAATCAGTTTCGTGCGTTGGACGATGCTGATGCTTCCCATGTTCCTGCTGATGTTCGCCGCGCTCTGCGTGCTCCTTTATTGGCTGCATCCGGGCTCGACGAGCAAAGGCGAAACGCTACCGATGGAAAAATTGCAGAGCCGCATACGCGCGCAGTATTCTGAACTGGGCGGGTGGAGCCAGGGCCAGATCAATACGATGATCGTTTTTGTTTTTGCCGCAGTGTTCTGGATTGTGCCGGGGTTGTTGCCGGAGTTCCTCGGGAAGGAGCATCAGGTTTCGAAGATGGCCAAAAGTTTTCCCGAACCCATCGTGGCGCTCATTGCGGCGGTCTTGTTGTTTGTATTGCCGATTAATTTTCGTGCGGGCCAGTTTACGCTGACGTGGAGACAGGCGGCTAAAATTGATTGGGGAACGATCCTGCTTTTCGGCGGTGGAATTACTCTCGGAAGTTTGATGGATTCCACGGGTGTCGCCAAATCGCTGGGCGAATCGCTCACGGGTGCAATCGGCGCGAGTTCCATATGGGCGCTGACGGCGGCCGCTGTTGCGTTGGGTATTATTTTAAGCGAGACGACCTCCAATACGGCCGCGGCAAACATGATCATTCCAGTCATCATTGCGCTGGCGAAGGAAGCGCACGTCAATCCGCTTCCGCCGGTACTCGGCGCATGTCTGGGAGCGAGTTTCGGATTCATGCTGCCGGTCAGCACGCCACCGAACGCGATTGTTTATGGTTCAGGTTTCGTGCCGATCACGGCCATGCTGCGAGCCGGCATCATTTTTGACATTCTCGGTTTTTTACTGATTGTCTCCGGCCTCTATGTGCTCTGTCCGCTGCTGGGATTTTGCTAGCAGGAATCACGCGGGTCTTTTTTCGCGGCGAGTTTCGAAGGAACGCGCACTTTCTCCTTCGGGGGGATGCATGATGGAATCGGAGAGAAAATGCGAGATCTCCCGCCATGCCACGCGCAGTACCTGCCGGTTATTGATTGCCTCCAGCCGCGCGGAGGTTTTGTTTGACGCTGTCAACTTAGGCGAGTTCATGCTGCGGTTCCTTAAATGGATTCAATTTCGGTACACTTTACTGACGAGTACGCCGCCATTTTATTCAACTGCGTTGCGGAGACGAAACGTGGCATTTGCGTTTTTAAATCACGATCGAATTTGTGTTCGCGGCGAGCCTTGCTCTATTTCTGAATCGACACAACGCGGCGAAACTGAATGCACGAATTGTATAAATCGACGATAATACCAATCGCAGTTGTTGATCAGACAACAGTACGTGACCCAAGTCCTTTAATGTCTTAATGTTCCAGAATCCTTGATTTACGGTTTTGAACTGCGATTGGTATAAGGATGTCGTTACTTCCCGGCGAACAATCGCGCGCCGTGGTTGCAACGGCGCGCGCGTCTTTATCGTCACCACTGCTGACATCTACCGGGCAGGGCTGAACCTGCCCGGATTGCCTTTCGCGTCTCTGCGCTGAGCAACCATTCTTAGCTCGCTTTCGCCGGTGTCGGTTCCAGTGAGAGCGCTTCGGACGATGCGCCATTCAGCGGCGCTGCCTGGCTGTACTTCCGGGTCAATTCTCCCGCGAGCACCTCCAGTTCCTCCAGCCCTTTGGGCTTGTCGGTCAGTTGCATGCCCGCTTTTTCAGCCAGCATCAGCTGCAGCAAATTCCCGAGCATCCCGCCTTCCGGTCCGCCATGTCCCTCCCCGTTCTTGCCGCCAGCCACCATGAAAAGGCGCTCCGGAACAAGTGGCTGCGCGCTCTTCGAGAATTGCTCGCCCATCATGTTCATCGCGAACAGACGGGGATCGCCGTAAGCGCGAATCTTCTGCAAGAAGACCGCCGCCTCGGAGAGTCCGGTCTGCGCGATGCGAGCCGCTTCCGCTTTCGCGATCATCTCCTTTGATCGCGCTTCACCGCGGCCCCACAGTTCTTTCGCTTTCGATTCGCCCTCCGCGAGCAATTCCTTGGCCCTCGACTCGCCTTCCGCCAGCAGTACTTTCGTGCGCGATTCCGCTTCCGCGCGAGCGACGTCGCGCTTGGCAAGGGAGCGCGCTTCAGCCAGTTGCGCTTCGCCCCGGTTGCCGGAAATCTCGACGTTTATTTTCGTCTGCGTCAGTTCCGCCTGCTTTTCCGCGGCCGCTTTGGCATCGTTCAAATCGCGCTGTTTCATCGATGCTTCCTGCTGCTTGGCAAAGGTGCCCAGTTGTTCCTCCGCCAAACGGCGCTGGCGCAGCTGGTCGAAAAGCCGTTCGATGGGATCTTCCTGGCCTCCCTTCATTTTCGATTCCGGCCGCCCAATCATGACCGCAATGCAGTTGATGTCGTAGTCGTTAAAGCGTCGCTGCAGTTCGTCCGTGGCGCGCCTCTGGATCTCATCGCGCTTGTTCAGCAGATCCAGCATGTGCGAGTTCTGCGCGACATCGCGGAAGTAACTCGACAGGATCGGGTCGAGCGTCTGGCTGATCAGCCGCTTCACATCTCCAAAGCGCTGAACCACGCTCGGCGCTTTTTCGTAATCGATATGAAGCATCAGCGACAGCGGCAAGAGCGGCTCGTAACCATCCGCCGTGATCAGCTCGATGCTTTCCAACTCCTCGTCGTAGCGGTGCGATTCCACCTGGCCCGTGATCCAGCGCAGCACGAAATTGACCGTCGGCACCAGTTCCATTTTCAGCGCGTACGGATTGAGCGCGTACTTACCCGGCGGCAGGGCGCGCTTCCACACACCGCGCCGGCCCGGATCGACCTGCTCCCCGTAACGGAATCCCGTGCCCGTCACGTCTTCGCCCGATTTTCCATAGTACGACACGATCACTCCGACATAGCCGATCGGAACCAGCGTCTTCGGATGAATCTCCACCGTGGCGAACCAGCGGTTGATGAAGTACGTTCCATCCGTGAGCACCTGAAGCTGCTTGCCGCGCCGCCCGCCGCAGTTCAGAAAAACTTCAGGGTCCTGAAAGTAATTGTGATCCTTCTTTCCAGCGACAACCTGCTTCACTTCCGGCGCGATGATCTCGCCGGATTCAATCGACGCGCCGTCGTGAACCGTGACCACGCCGATGCAATCGGTCGGCATCAGGTTCGTCTCGGCGCTCGTGGTGATCGGCTCGTTCTTGTCGCCGTTATCGCGGCCCTTGTGGCCGATGATTACTGGTTTGAAACCATTGTTGATTCCAAGCTGTGCCTGCCACGCGGTGTACTTTGTCTCGTCGCGCTCCTTCATCGGCCCGCTGTAAACGCGGTCCTCCGTGATCACCACGAACAGCGACGTATTGATCGCGTAAACGCCCTCGCGGACAATCGAGCGCTGCCGTCCGCGCTGGCCTTCTCCGCCCAGGAACGCCACCGCATCCTGGAATGCGTTGCATTCCACCATGCGCCCGAGCGTCTGCGTTGGAGGCAGAGATGCGCCATCGCGCGCATAGACGTAGCCGATCTTGCTTTCGCTCACTTGCACGAGCGGCTCGTGATGAATCGCGTACTGCCACGGGTAGTAGCCGAAATGCAATCCCCCGCGCAGCAGAGTCGCCTGGAAACCGGCGCGGCCATCGAATGAAATAATTTGTCCCTGCCGGAGCGATCCTTTTCCCGACCAGAGTTTTTCGATGATGCCGACTTTATTATGCGGAATGTACCGGACTCCGCATAGCCACGGGATAACGAGCATTGCCGCGATCAGCGCGGGAATGCTATACATCGCAAACGTGAGAAGCATAAAAGCTCCCCTCTCGATTTCGGATTTTCGATTTCCGATTTTGGATTGGCGTGCAGGCACGCGTCCGCAAAACCGGTCACCGGGAGCCGAAATCAACGACATGGAATTTTGAGCAGACGTTGAACAGAGCGTTGCTCAATCCAAAATCCAAAATCAAAATTCCAAAATTGTATGGGGGCGTACGATTGGTGGACGCCCTGAACATGCCTACGAGGTTAGCTGACGGGTTAGGGACTTCAGGTACCCCTTCCGCGAACATCCGCGGAATACACCCCAACAAACTGGTTCCCCCGTTTCGTCCGCGACACGGACAAACTCGGCCTATCGAGTA